>Ga0065705_10104665_pt1 | contig 12155 bp, 9 predicted proteins | sample SwibulcommuniRL2_FD_59092 | JGI IMG/M metagenome (GOLD analysis project Ga0065705, IMG submission 59092) | Bulk soil microbial communities from switchgrass field near Rose Lake, East Lansing, Michigan, USA - RL2 Bulk Soil v2 (version 2) | ecosystem: Environmental > Terrestrial > Soil >... | reverse complement strand
CCGCCGCGACCGTCGTACCCGTTGTCGCTCTCGCCGTCGTGACGAGCAACTACGTTGCCGATCAGCTCCGCGCGAATGTGGAACAAGAAGCCGTCCGGACCGCATCTGCTGCTCAGCGGGTCGTAGAGGATCTCGTCGCCCCGCGCGCGGCCCAGCAGGGCGTCGCGATCGATGACAACCTGATGGTATGGGTCAGTCGTCTCATTGGCCAGGACGTCAACATCTTCACTGGTCCGCGACTGATGGCCACGAGTGAACGCAATCTGTTTGCGTCCGGCGTGATCCCTGTCCGGACACCGTCTGACGTGTACGTCGCACTCCAACTGCAAAACGAAGCGGCCACGGTCACGAGCGAGCAGGTCGGCACGGCGCAGCCGTTTCTCGTGGCTGGAACACGCATGAGCGTGCCGCAGATCAATGCGTTGCTGACCGTTCCCCTCGCATCGCGAGCGCAGGAAATCGAGGCGCAGATCGACACGCTCGACCGCCGCGTCCTGTTGGCGGCGCTCCTGTTCATCCTCGCAGGCGCCGGTATCGGATATTCGATGGCGGAGCGGATTGCGGACCCGGTAAACCGTCTGACGCGTGCCACTCGCCGGATCGCCAGCGGTCAGCTCGACACCCGTCTTGCAGCGACGTCGTCAGACGAACTGGGCCGGCTGGTGGACGACTTCAATCACATGGCGCACGACCTGGAGCGGCAGCGGACGGAGCTCGAACGAACGAACCGGCTCGAGGCCTGGGCCGAGATGGCCCGCCAGGTCGCACACGAGATCAAGAATCCGCTTACACCGATTCAGCTCAACGCCGAACACCTGCGCCGCGTGAACGCGGACCGCGGGATGCCGCTCAGTCCCGTCCTCGATCAGGCGGTGAACACGATTCTTGCGCAGGTGAAGCTGCTGCGGCAGATTGCCTCCGAGTTTTCGAGCTTCGCCTCGTCGCCGAGCGTCCAGCGTGCCGCAGCGGACACCGCCGAACTCCTGCGGGAAATCATCGATCCGTATCGCAGTGCCCTCGCCGGTCAGATTCAGTTCGATGTTGATGTCGCCGCCGACCTGCCGCCCGTCTACATCGACCGGATACTGATAACGCGTTCGCTCACCAACATCATCGAGAACGCGCTGCACGCGATGGGTGGGCACGGGACGCTGACGATTGTCGCTTCTCGAGAGGACGATGATGTCAGGATTCGCATCTCCGACACTGGCGCGGGGATGGATCCCGACGCTCTGGCGCGAGCCTTCGAACCGTACTTTTCCACCAAGGCAAGCGGCACCGGCCTTGGGTTACCGATCGCAAAACGCAACGTCGAGCTAAGCGGCGGGACGATAACGATTCAAAGCGAGCGCGGTCAGGGAACGACGGTCGAAATCACGCTGCCAGTGGCCGTCCAGTGGGAAGCCGCCTAGATATTCGTCTTCGTGATCTTCGTGTTGGCGGCCTGGTTCTGGTCTTCCTCGTGACGGCGACGCACGCGCGACCACGCCCACATCACAGGACCCGAGATCATGTACGCGTATGCGATCACGACGAGCATGATTTCGTGCGCGGAGAGCAGCGCAAGCCCCAGCGCGAGGAGCGCCAACACCGGATACGCGCGACGTGACTGCAGATCGAGTGTCTTGAAACTGTAGAAGCGGACCGTACTGACCATCAGCAAACCGGGCACGATCACCAGTGCCAGGACTGCGAGTGCCGCAAGCGGCGACTGGAATCCTTCGGGGTACAGAAAAATCGTCGTTGCGGGTACGGCTGCAGCCGCGGGACTTGGCAGGCCGACGAAGTATTTCTTGTCCACGGTGCCCGTTTGGATGTTGAACCGGGCAAGCCGGATCGCCGCACCGGCAACGAACACGAAGCCGGCGGCCCATCCGACGCGTCCCAGCGGATGTAGCCCCCACTGAAACGCCAAGATCGCAGGAGCGACGCCAAACGAGATGACGTCGGCCAGCGAATCGAACTCAATACCGAACTGGCTCGTGCTGCCGGTCATGCGTGCGACGCGTCCGTCCAGCATGTCCACGATGATCGCGAGCCCGATCAATGGCGCGGCTCTTTCGAGCTCACCGCGCATCGCGTAGACGATGCAGGCGTACCCGCTGAACATGTTCGCGAGCGTGAACATGCTCGGCAGCAGGTAGACGCCGCGCCGAAACCGTCGCGGCGGCCTGTCGCCGGCACGCCTCGCCGGCGTAAAAGCGCGAATCCGAGGCAGTGGTCCGTGGTGTTCTTCAATCATGCGGTGTCGGGCGGGCTTCACGCTCCGCCAGCCTTGCAATGACTGTTACTCCCCCAACGACCTTTTCGTTGACCTTCACGTTCAGCGTCGCGCTCGCCGGCACGAAGATATCCATCCGTGAACCGAATTTCATCACGCCGAACCGTTCCCCCGCCCGGACCGACGCGCCCTCCTTCACACGGCACACGATCCGACGAGCGAGCACGCCGACGATTTGTCGGACGACGACCGGCTGCCCGTCATGGTCGATGGTGACCTCGGTGTATTCGTTGAGGTCTCCCGCATCCGCGCGATAGGCCGGCAGGAAACGGCCGGGATGATACTCCACCTTGGTCACTCGACCGCTTATCGGCAGACGGTTCACATGTACGTCCATAGGGGACAGGAAGATGCTGATTTGCTGCCAGTTACCCGCCGGACACGCCTGGCCGGGCGGAGCGCCGGCGACCATCACCCGGCCATCAGCCGGCGCGAGCACCGCATCCGTATCACTGGGTATCGGACGATCCGGGTCGCGGAAGAAAAAGAGGAATACACCTGTCAGGGCGAGGAACGTGACGGCGACACTGCGGCCGACGAACAACTCGGCGAGGACTGCCAGAGCAAGCGAGCCGCCGATGAACGGCCACCCGGCCCGATCGATGCGCATCTACCGCAATGGTACGAGAGTGGAGTTTGTGAGATGTAGGGGCGGGTCTGCAAACCCGCCCACGAATTTGCCGCAGGCGCGGCCTTCAGGAGGCGCGGCTGCGCTGGCGCGCGTACTCTCGGACGATGGTTTCCATCTGGTCCTTGAGCGCAAGCTTTTTTTTCTTCAGGGTAACTTGTTCGAATTGTTCTGTAGCTGAAAGGTAATGCTTTTCGATGAGCTGATGGAGGCGATCGTCCAACTGGTGGTGCTGTTCGGCAAGCTGGCGGAACTGCTGGTCGCTCTGCAGCAGGAAATTTTTCACTTCCTGCGCGTCTGCTGCGTTCATAACGCCGCCCTCCTTTGTCGCGTAAGGGTCGAACGGTTAGTACTACGCAAAGTATCACAGTGGCGGCCAATGCCTCAACGGGTCATGCTCAGCCGGTAGCCGCCTTTGGCGGGTGTGCGGGATCGTCGCGCCACAGAATCAACGCGTCTTCGACTGGGTTGGTGTAGTAGTTCCGGCGTGTGCCCGCAATGTAGAAACCGAGACGCTCGTACAGGCGCCGCGCACCGATGTTGCCCGCACGTACTTCGAGCGTCGCGCGTCGCGCGCCAAGCCGCTGCGCTTCAGCAAGCACGTGGTGCATCAGCGCGGTGCCGTATCCCAGTCCACGGTACTGTGGACGCAGCGCGATGTTGTTGATGTGGATCTCGTCGAACACGAGCCAGAACGCGCAGAACCCGGCAACGGGACTTTCGGGCGTTCGCACGATGTAGATATGGCACACCGCACGATTCTGCAACTCCCATGCGTACATCTCGCGCGTCCAGGGACTGGTGAACGATTCACGCTCGACCTCCAGAACGCCTTCGAGATCCGCGTCGCCTTCCAGCAGATCGATCCGGAACATGGGGACGACGTTCATTTCGGGATTCGGGGTTCGGGACTCGCGGTTTGATCGTGCGGCGCGGACCCGGCAGGGGCCGCCTTTAGGCGCCCCTCCTCTCGCGCCAGCTCGGCGTCGGGCCTGCGTACATACAGCGGTCGAATCGCATGCGGCGGCGGCCGATGTCCTTTCGTGTAGTCGATGGTCGCGAGCACGGCGATCACGCCCGCCAGCAGCGGCACCACCGGATCAGCGATTCGCGCGGCATCACCGAGCCGTGACACGATGAGCTCTCGATACGTCTCCGCACCGTCGCCGATGAACGTGATGTCGTTGGCCATTAACCGGGTTCCGGGATCTGGAATCGGGGATCCGGAGCGCACAAGCATCGCATCCAGCAGCTCGTCAGGCCTCGCAACGACAGGCTCCCCGACCTGACGGCCATCCTCGAAGAGCGCGGCGTATACATCCCCGCGCCAGGCGTCCACCCACGTCGCAATTCGCGATCCGAGAAAGGCGGGCGATGCCACCGCACGCAGCGCCGTCAGCCCGGAAATGCCGATGAGCGGCCTTTGCTGTCCAAATGCCAGTCCCTGCATCGTTGCGATGCCGATGCGAAGGCCGGTAAACGACCCGGGGCCCGTCGCGACGGCAAACGCGTCGACTTCTTCGAGCGCGATCGCCGACAGATCGAGGATGTCGCGCAACGCGCCCGGCAGCTGCAGCGCGATCTGCCGCGTTGGATCGATGCGTTCCTCGTTGAGCACGACGCCGTCCCTCGCTGCTGCGCAGCTCGCCGCCTTGGTCGTGGTGTCAAGGGAGAGAACGAGCACTAACGCGCATGATAGCGTGTCGGGGCGAACTCAGTTGCGGCGCGCGGCCCCCGTTTTTATGTCCTGATTGATCGTCCAGAGATACAGCGTGTAGGTGCGCCCGGGTGTGTCGACTCGAACCGTGCGATCGGGCTTCCAGTCGCCCATCGCGAAATCGTTCGACACGACCCTCGCGCCGATCGGCAATGCCTTCCAGAGCAGCGGGCGCATGATCATGTTGAAGGCGTCGCCCATGAACAGAAAGACGACCGTTGCATCGGACATCTCGACCGCGAGCGCATTGCCCCAGCGGATCTCCACTTTGTCCTGCAGCCCACGAGCCTTGACGGCCGCATAGGCGACCTCGGCGAGATTCGGGTCGATGTCGACGCCCAGACCTCGCCTCGCCCCTGCGTTCATCGCCGCGATCAGCACGCGCGCGTCGCCGCACCCCGGTTCGTAGACGACATCGTTGTCGTTGATGCCGGCCAGCGCGATCATCTCCGGCACGACGGAGAGCGGCGTTCCCTCGTATCCGTACGCGGCCGACGTGCCGCGGTATTCATCGGCGGCAGGGCCCAGGCGTCCGTCGCCTTCGAGTCGCACCGTCGTCTCCTGCGCCGAAACCGCGGCCGCGGCTCCGAGGCAGCACACAATCGTCAGGAAAAGACGAGACACACCGACCCGGGTACCCATGGAGGGCGGAAATCCTAGCATGGACGCGTGGAGCTAATCGGCGTAATCTAGCCGGCCTGACGTCCGATCATTCGCGGAGGATGAGAATGCGAAAGGTTCTTTTGGTTGTGGCGGCTGTCGTGCTGCTGACGGGCACAGGCATCCGCGTGGCGGGGGCACAAACGTCAGAGCGATTCGGCCTCGGCATGTTTGCGTATCAGAACCGAACCTTTGTGGGCGTCGTCGTCCGCTATCCAACGGAACCACAGCAGATCGGCGGATACGTCGTGGAGCTTGCGGCCGCGGCCAGAGCTGCGAATGTCACCGGGATTCCCGGCGACCTGCTGTCGATCATGGATCAATGGAACACCGTCGGCCCCAAGATCAAACAGATCGTTGCGAAGGTGGCACCGACGGTCGGCAGCAACAGCCCCGCCTACGTGCACGACTACAAGGCCGTTGATGCGCTCCGGCCGTTCGTCCCGCGTCTGGCGTTTTATGGGTTCTCCAACTACCGCCCCGCTCCGGGCACGCCGCCGCCCGCGCAGGCACCACAGATACCGCCGTCGATGCCGGGCATCTGGGAGCGAGCCGCCAACGACAACCGGCCGCAGAACCCGCGCCTCTTCATGATTCCGAACACGCCGGAGGTCTTCATCGGCGACGGCGATCCTGTCATCAACTGGGCTGCCGACCGCCGCAAGGACTACGAGTACGAGTGCGAGATGCTCGGGATCGTCGGCAAGCCGATGCGCCGCGTGCCTGTGGACCAGGTGAAGAACTACATGTTCGGCTATACCAACACCAACGACATCTCGGATCGCCAGGAGCGTGCGCCGGATCCGATTCGCCAGGACTGGCTCGTGCAGAAAGGGTGGGACAGCTTCAAGCCCGTCGGGCCCTTCGTTGTCCCGCAGGAGTTCGTCGATCCGTTGAACACGAACCTGAAGATGACGGTGGCGGGAACGCTCGTGCAGAACTCGAACACCAATCAGGCGTGGCACAGCATGTACGAGTACGCCGCGTATCTCTCGAACATGCTGACGCTGCCCGTCGGCACCGTCATCGCACTCGGCACGCCTCCAGGGTCACACGGTGGCCTTGGCCGTCACCTGATCCCCGGCGACACGCAGGTCTGCTCCTATGAGGGGCTCGGAACGCTGAGCAACACACTGATCGCCGAAAAGGGATCCACGGCGACCAGCTCGCGCTAACTGATCTTGGCGGGTCGCCGCGGCGATCGTCTCATCGCCCCGTCGCACCCGCCCCAGGTAACTTGCCCCACGTACTCGTAGGGGCCGGTTTTAGCCGGCCCTAACGTGTCGAGGTCTGCGGCGCGTTCAGCTTGATCGGCTGGACGAGCGCTCCATTTCCCGCGACGTCCCAGGCCGCGAAGCGCACCCACTTTTTGCCCGTGGCGTCGAATGGAATCTCGAAGTGACGCTGGCCGAAGCTGGACGCCTCGGTCATCGACATGATCTGTCGATCCGTGCGCTGACCGTCACCCCATACCACTTCCACGAAATCGAGCGGGAACGTCCACTCCACGTCGGCGACGATCTTCTTCTGGTTGCCCGTCCCCTGGACGCTATACGACGGAATCAGGATCTCGCCCGTTGAGATGAAATAGTCGCCGCGCTGCAGCACCTTGATGATCGAACTTGTGTCGTCGGGCGTCGGGACCGAGTCGAGCTTCAGGTAGTTGATTGGCTGAAACCCGTAGATGTCGTCACCTGGTGCCTGCGTCTGAACCTCGGAGATCGCCATGATGTATTTCGGGGGCGTCGGATCGTTCGCGAACCAGTTGCTCGCGTCGTCGAGCAGCGGCAAACAACGGTTCTCGCACAGCCGTCGCTCGGATCGGTCAATCCCCATGCCCCACCGATAGCCGAAACTCACGAAATTGGCATCCTTGAAGAACCCCTTGTCCTTGTAGCCGTCTGGATAACCAGTGTTGTTCTTGGTACGTGGATGCGGCATCGACAGGATGATGTCTTCACGCTTGGCCATCTCCATCAGGTCTTCGGGGCTGCCGACGTTGTAGACCTTGCCGTACTTCGGATGCTGCTCGACGAGCGGCTTGCCGTTTGCGCGTCCATACAGCCAGTAGACCGGATGCGAGAAGAGCATGTCCGTGTGACCGCCGAGCACGCTGCCGTAGAACTCGTGGTCGGGCATCACGAGAAAGTCCTTGTCGGAATGCCGCTTCGCCCCTTCGACTTGATATTCACGCTGCGTCAGCACCGCGTCCGGCATGCGCTGCCCCGCGCCGCCACCGACACCGACGTTGTCCACCGGGCTGACGATGTTGATGCCGACAGCTTTGATGGCTGCGAGATCCACGATTTCGGCATCAGCGCTGCCCGCCGCGACAAGACGGTTGCCGAAGTTCATGTGGTAGTGATGAATCATCGTCTTGTAGCCGGGAATCGGCTTGTAACGATCGCCATGTGTATAGGCGAGCACCGCATCGCGGGCTGCCTCGGCAGGCTCAGCGCTCACGTAATAGAAGACCGGCATGTGCTGCATCGTGCCGGGACGCGCGCTGTAGAGCGCGAAGTTGCCGCGGATGTTCTCGCGCTCCTCCCCTTCCGCCTGGCGGACACCGAACGAGAAGGTCGTGTCGCTATCTTTGCGGTACCAGCTGTAGCCGAGGTTCTGGTCGCTTTCACGAGCCCAGAAGAAGTTGTGCGGCGGGGGGAATGCGGCGATCGAACCGGCACGGCCGCGCTCGGCGATGATCAGGCGATTGGCAGTCTTTACGGGCGCTTCCCGCTCGTTCTTCGCGCCACCGAATAAGTACTCTTGCCGGACGTTCGTCAAATCGCGCCACGTTACCTTGCTGTCGGCGGTCGACAGCCCTTTCAACCCGGCGTCGTACTTGTACGCGACCGAATTCTGATCCGTCTTGGCGACGACTTCCTGCTGAATCAGGTTGCTGCCCTTGTAAACCGTGAACTGAAGCTGACCCGCGAACAGGCCAAGCGACACGCCGGGGAACGACACCGTCAAGTGCGCCTTGTCCGTCTTCACCTCGCAGCGGTCTGCTTTGTAGGTCGCAGTGGCGCGATGGATCTCCTCCGGCTTGCGGGGCAACCCGATCGTGCGCCGGTCATCAGCCGTCCCGCCGGGAACGTTCAGTGGCGCATCCCAGAAGGGATCCCACTGATACCTCGCGAACACTTCGGCGGTGATCTCTTTAATGCCGTTCTCCTCGAGCCCCTCCTCTGCTTCCGAGTCCATGCGCCGACGGCCGGACACGACGCGGAATTCGGGGGTAGCGTTGGACGCAAGCGTTCCCCAGGCGCTTCCCTTCCTTCGCGCCGCCAGTTCCGCGATCGTAGGTGTCCCGTTATCGATGACGAACCGGAGCCGCAGCTCCTGATTGCGATCGCCATCCCAGGTGAGCACGAGCGAATCACCGCTCACGGAGACATTCAAACCGGACGCACCCTGATACGCCGAGAGGTTGCAGTTCATCGGCGAGGTCGCTGCGGAAACGTGCGACCCGGAGACGTACGCCGCGACCGCGATGAGGAGCGCGGGGACCGCGGCGAAGAGCTGCTTTTTCATGGGGCCGATCCTACATCCTTACCGGCCGTCTCAGGTTCCCGGGGGGAACGCCGGGCCGCCTCGCTGTGCTAGCATCGGGCGCCCACGGGCGCTTCGGAAAACCTACGAGGAGAGCCTATGAACGCGCGGCGTGTGTTCGTGTGTGTGGCTGCGGTGGCGTTATTCGTCCTTCCAAGATTTGTATACGGCCAGACGTCTCAAAGTGCGCTGGCCGGTGTCGTCAAGGACGCGACGGGCGGGGTGCTGCCCGGCGTGACCGTCGAAGCTGCGAGCCCTGCGCTCATCGAGCGCGTGCGGTCCGTGACCACGGACTCCGCCGGCCTTTATCGCATCGTTGATCTGCGGCCCGGCATCTACACGATTACCTTCACACTTCCCGGTTTTAATACTGTCAGAGTGGAGAATTTCGATCTTCGCGCCGATTTCACCGCCACGGTGAACGCCGACCTGAAAGTTGGCGAACTGAATGAAACGGTTACCGTTACGGGCGAAGCGCCGCTCGTCGACGTACAGAGCACGACGAGGAGTGCGGTCTACAACAAGGAAGCGCTCGAGGGTCTCCCGAACAACCGGCTGATCCAGAGCCTCGCGCAGACCATTCCCGGCGTCGTCGGCGGTCTGAACATCGACGGTCCGGCGTCGCGCACGCTCACCGTCCACGGCAGCCGAAGCGCCGAGACCAATAGCGCCATTGACGGCATGTCCGATCGGCGCGGAGCGACCGGCGGCGTGGCGGTCACGTTCTACATGAACGAAGGCGGTGTTCAGGAAGTCAGCATCCGCACCGATGGCGGCGACGCCGAGGCGCAGTACTCGGGCGTCTGGATGAACGCCATCCCCAAGGAAGGGGGCAACACCTACAACTGGAACGTCACTGCGCTCTGGGCGAACAACGATCTTGCCGGCAGCAATCTGTCCCAGGCGTACATCAATCAAGGGCTCACCGCAGTCAACGGCCTGAAGCGCACGTGGGATTTCAACCCGAACGGCGGCGGGCCGCTGATCAAGGACAAGCTGTGGTTCTATGTCGCCTACCGCAACAACGAGATCGACAAGTACGTCGCTGACGCGTTCTACAACCCGAATCCGACGGCGTGGCTCTACGCGCCCGACAAGACACGGCAGGCCGCGGATACCCAGATTCACCGAAACTACGCTGGACGCCTGACATGGCAGGCGACGCCGCGGAACAAGTTCAACTTCAGCTACGAGAAGGACAGGCGCATCACACCGCTGCGCCGCATCGCGTCGACGGTCTCGCCCGAAGCCACAACCTACACACCGTTCTATCCGAACGCCATCTCGACCGTTGTGTGGCGCGTGCCTGTGAACAGTAAGCTGCTGCTTGACACCGGGTTCATGTCCTACGTGCAGGACTGGGACGAGCGACGGCAGATCAACCCGAAGGTCGGTTTCGACGTGATCTCGGTCACCGAAGATGCGACCGGCCAGATCTACCGGGCCTCCACTGTCTACGGGCACAACTTCGACAACCCGATAACGGTCCGCTCGTCGGCCGCCTACGTCACGGGCACGCACAGCTACAAGGCCGGATTCATGATGCGGGTGCGCGGCAACGGCCCGACCTACAACAACACCGACGTCAACGGCAACATGAATTACAACTTTCTCAACGGCGTGCCGCGCCGCATCACGCTGTATGCGACGCCAATTGCGCAGCGCAACGACGTCAAATCCGACCTTGGCCTCTTCGCGCAGGATTCGTGGGCGATGAACCGCATGACGATCAACTACGGAATCCGCTACGACTACCTGCACGCAGCGGTCCCGGCGCAGCACCTCGCCGCCGGACAGTTCGTTCCCGAGCGCAACTTCGCCCCGGTGGAGAACGCGCCGAAGTGGAGCGATATCAATCCGCGGGTTGGCGTCTCCTACGACCTGTTCGGTACCGGCAAGACGGTGGCGAAGTTCACGATTGGCCGCTACATTTCCGGCGGCAGCCTGGCGACTAACGTCAACCCGGTGAACACCTCGGTGAACAACGCCACGCGCACGTGGACTGACAGCAATACCAACTACGCGCCCGACTGCGATTTCAGCAATCCGGCGGCTAACGGCGAGTGTGGCCTCTTGTCGAACCTGAACTTCGGCAAGGCGAATCCGACCGCGACGCAGTTCGACAAGGAAGTGCTCGAGGGGTGGGGCGTGCGGCCGTACAACTGGAGCGTCAGCGCCGGCGTGCAGCGACAGATCGGTCGCTCCGCATCCGTTGACGTCTCCTACTACCGTCGTTGGTACGGCAACTTCACCGTCGTCGATAACGAGCTCGTGACGCCGCAGGACTACGATCAGTTCTGCATCACGGCGCCGACCAACGATCCGCGGCTGCCAAACCGCGGCCAGCAGATCTGCGGCTTCTACGACATCAAGCTGGCCAAGGCCGGTCTGTCGCAGAATCTAGTTCGCCTCGCGAAGCATTACGGGGACCAGACGGAGATCTACAACGGCGTTGACGCGTCGGTGAACTGGCGCGTAAAGGGTCTGACGCTGTTTGCCGGGCTGAACACGGGCCGTGATGTGACGAGCCAGTGTTTCGTGGTGGACGCACCTGTCGTGTACCTATCGGTCACGAGTCCGGCGGTGCCGTCGGCCACGACCCCTCAGGCGCCCATGAGCAGTTGCAAGGTTGTGCCGCCGTTCCTCACACAGTACAAGGGGTATGGCCTCTATCAGCTGCCGTGGGACGTCAGCGTGGCCGCCACATTTCAGGCGGTGCCGCAGCCGGCGAGCAACGGCGCCTTCACGTCGATTACAGCCGACTACGTGGCCACCAACGCCGAAATCCGTCCGTCGCTGGGTCGCGACCTCGGCGTGGGCGGCGCCAACGGCACAATGACGCTCGATCTGCTCGAGCCATTCGCGCTGCTCGGGGGGCACACCAAGCAGCTCGATATGCGTGTCTCGAAGGTCGTTGCGTCTTCGGGCAAACGCCGCGTGCGCCTCGGGCTGGACATCTACAATGTCTTCAATGCGAACGACTGGCAGACGATCAACACGAGGTTCAGTTCGAACGCGGCGACCAACCGGTGGCAGCGGCCAACGTTGATCCTGCAGGCGCGGTATTTCCAGATCGGGACTCAAATTGATTTCTAATTGGTCGGTGGTTAGTGGTTGGTAGGAAAGAGGTTAGTTCGTGGTTGGTCTTTGGGGCAGCGGTTGGTGGTGACGGCCACGAACCACAAACCACCAACCACGAACCAGCACAAGGAGCCGCAATGACACGTAAGGCTTTTGGCATGGCAATGCTGGTGGCACTGGCGCTCGCGATCACGCCAGCGATTTCCCTGGCGCATCATGCGTTCTCGGCGGAATTC
>Ga0065705_10104664_pt1 | contig 12165 bp, 7 predicted proteins | sample SwibulcommuniRL2_FD_59092 | JGI IMG/M metagenome (GOLD analysis project Ga0065705, IMG submission 59092) | Bulk soil microbial communities from switchgrass field near Rose Lake, East Lansing, Michigan, USA - RL2 Bulk Soil v2 (version 2) | ecosystem: Environmental > Terrestrial > Soil >... | reverse complement strand
TTCAGCAGCAGCCATTCGGTGACCACGTCGTCCTGCGGATGGATCTCGACGTAAAGCTGGTACGACTCGGCCAACCAGTATTTGTAACCTTCATGATAACGGATCATGGTTGCGGCCCGGGTTGCTGCGGTGATGGCGCTGCGGTTGCGGCCGCCACAGCCGATGCCGTCGACGGCGCGGCCTGCTCTGCGATGCGCGCCACTGTTGCACCCTGCTTTTGGCCTGAATCGGATTGGCCGAGCCAGTATCCCGTCACTGCTGTCCAGCCGCCGAGCAGCATGATGGTGACAACGGCCCCTTTCAATTCGGATGAGAACCCTTCGCCGCCAAACTCAAACGTTTGGCCAAGCACATTCAGGGCGATCTTCGGGTCGAGGAGGACGAGAAATCCACCCAAGGCAGCGGTGGTGGTGACGATGAGCGACAGGCGCTCTGTGAACTTTCCATTGATGCGTCGGTCTGTCCCGTCCATCAAATCACCGTGTGCCGGTGGCGCTGGACGCAGTAAATCGCCCGTAACAGTTCTTGACTGTCGAATGCCATTTTATTTCTCCCTTGTTACACTAAAACTTCTGTCGCCGTTTCCCAATACGCGAGACGTTGTCCGTGTCCTGTAAGCCCTCCATTGATTATCAGCGTGATCCGGCGGAAATTGCCTATGTCAGCCAATTCATTGCAGCCGTGCGACTTCCAGAACCACGCGGCAGACCGGCAGGCGTTGATTGGTTCCTCAAGCAATTCAGGTTCCGTAAGCAGCCTGCTTTCGTAGCCGAACAGCGCAATGGAACAGTTGGCGTAATTGGACCGCCCGGTAATCTGGATCAGTCCTCGTCCCTTATAGCGCACGCCGTCGCCTTTGGCCGTGTTGCCAAGGTCCAGGCGCCCCTCGTAGTCCTTGCCTGATGCAAGTTCCTCGACGTAGCGCAATTCGCCTGATTCGTGCGCTATCTGGGCGAGGAATGCAGCTTGGCGTTGCGGCGTGTTGATGTCGAACTCGAACATGGCCGCATTCAGCGGCTCGGCAAAGGCAAACGCCCGTATCCGTGCGTAAGGCATGATTTCGCGCAGTTGCGCTATCGTGATCGGCGTCATCGCCAGACCATGTGCAGCGGCCGCGTGCGCGTCAGATATTCCAGCGCCACCAGCAGCAGGATAATCAGCACGATGCTTGCGACGATATAGACGGTATGCCAGGAATTCAGGTCGTCTATCAGACGACAGAGCCAACGCCTCACCGCCGTTTCCCGTCGACCGCGTCTTTGATCCTGCCAATCTCGCGCAGCATGGTCGAATGCTGTTCGGAGAACTGGTCGATCCGGCTGTTCAGTTCGCTGTCTTTATCGGCGCCATGTCTCTGCGCCTCGCGCACCGCCTTATCGCGTTCCTCGATCTGCACCACCAACATCTTGATCTGCACGGACTGTGCCGCCTGCGCGTCGACGATATGGTCGATCTTCTGAAAGAACCCGCCGACGAAGGCCACGATGCCACCTAAGATTACGGTGGCGCTGGCACCTATGAAGCTCTTGGTGAACTGATGCCAAAGTTCCTCCAACCGTTCAGGAGCCATTGAAGTATCGCCTTACCACATCCCACACGCCGAACCACCAAACCACGATGCCCATTATCACCACCACGATGAAGTCAAAAATCTGTCTCACGGTCGGAAACGAGAAAAACTTGCGCATTTAATTCCCGACCACCTCCGCATTGGCCCATGTTTGCGCTGTATCCAGCGTGAAGTTGGCAATGTCCGTAAATGCCACTATCCAGTACGTGTCCGTCGATCCGTTCGGCACATCTACGAACTCGCCACCAAAGAGCAATGGATTGCCCGCCGTGCTCACGTATGAATCGTACAGGGTTGCGAAGTTGGACCCGTTCTTGTACAGGAGCACCACATACCTGCCTATTGGAGCGCTGGCGGTATGCAGCTTGCAGGAAAACCGCACATTCTGGTTGCGAAGTGGTATCCATCCTTGATTGGCCGCGCTCGCCCAGCCCCAGAAGTCAGACGAGACTGTAGTGAAGGGAACGCGGGTAAAATTGCTCGCGGTGTAATTAAGCGCAGCGGATTGCAACTTTGCTATGGCTTTTTCGCCTTGCAGGAACGATATGTTCGCCGTATAGCCTTGAATCCTCGATGTGGCATACGACGAATTGTGATCCATTCCCCACATCATCGGACCTACCTTGCTTCCCGTCGGAACAAACCCGTAGCTATTCGTGCCAAGCGATGCGCCATAGTCATACCCAGCGGAATAGACGCCCTGCACGTTGATCTGGCTTGAGTGCGCTGCATAGACGATGCTCTGCCCGGTATTCGGCGTGCTCCACGCCCCGCCGTTGAATGCGCGTAGATGAAGGAGTGTCAAGCCGGGGTGCCCACTGTTTGCGGCAGACTCGGCGGATGCGATCAAAGTGAATGCCGTCTGTATCGTGTCCTCGATCAGGCATCCGACAAATACGGAATGCATCGGGAACGGCGTTCCCGTTCCATCTCCGTTAGAGTCTCCCTGCGCCATGACTACGGCATTTTTCACCGCGCTTACGTAGCAATTGATGAACGTGTTGTTCGCGCACTGATTGCGCATGTAGATGCCGATTGCGTTCGTGTCGTACCCGGATAACTGGACATTCGTGAATAGATTATCTTCCGACGAACTAGTTGTCCTCATGCCTGCAGTGTGAAAATCCGAAACGATGCAATGATTCACATGCCATTGCCAGCATTGCGGGTCTTGGTCTATGCCGATGTTGAACCCGGTGATATACACATCGTCCATCTGTATTTTTCTGGCGTAGGCGGCGTAATAGCCAATTCCTACAGTTGAATTCGGAACGTTGCTTTGCAGCGCAATCCTTGCCATTCCCCCGTTCGGCTTTTGCACGTTATCGCTTGCGCCGACGCATTGAATTAGAGGGATGTCCGCAACGCTGTGCTGCACCAGGATAGACCCGGCAAGAGGGGTCCAGCTTCCTGTTTGATGCCACCAACCGTCACCGATAAGATATTGGCCAGCGTACATCGAGAGCGTGCCGTCTATGTAATAAGTTCCATTCGGAACATAGACGCACGAACCCGCGCCTCCTGCATCAAGCGCTTTTTGAATTCCTGCAGTGCTATCAACTGCCCCAGTGGGGTCTACCATTGCTCCGCTAGAGCCATTGGCGTAGAAATCAAGGACGCTCACTATGTCGCGCTCTTTGGATTGCATCGTGCGCACTCCAGCGCCAGCACCAGCCTGCAGAAATTGAACGTTATTGGAATCGGATGGACTGAGGGAGCTTTGGAGAAAAGAAAGCGCGCCGCCGATGGTTGGTGATGGCGTCGAAATTTTCCATAATGTGGAGGCGTTCGTATTGCCGTGAATAACGGTGATGATCGTGCCCTCGAGTGCATCGTATGCGCCGTCGAAGTCGAGTGCTCGTGACCAGGTTCCGGTGTCGACCGCCCATATCCCGTTCTGCGTCTGGTCTGTCTGGTTTTTGACGAGCACGCGGTCGTCTGTAGCCAGCACGACACCGTCTATCGTCTGCAGTCCTGTGAACGGATAGACCAGCGCGACGGTCGTAGCAACGTCGCACGGCACCTTGATAGCGGCGCTGCTGTTGAGGCCCTGGCGGCGGTCGGACGATACGCTGGTCATGATCTGGTGCTCCCTTAAATAGTCCCTTGGTACATTTGGATGGCGAGGCGTTTCACTATTTCCTGCAGGTCGTCCTCGTCGCGCCGGCGCTCGTCGTCGTCGGCATTGCGCCAGTCGTCGATCGCTTCGTCGATGTTGACCAGGATGGCTGCAAGCATGTCGCGTCGTCCTAGTTGGCCGTCAGGGCGCCCGCATATTCGATGCTGACCGATGCGCCGGCGGCGCCGGCGTCGGTCAGTTCCTGCTCGTGGCGCGCGCGCTCGAGCTCCCGGTCGGCCATCTCCTGGGCGAGGAGCGCGGATAGCATCTGCAGTTCGGTGCTCATTCGGTCTCGGGCGCCAGTTCCGCCTGGACGCGCTCTGTGATCTGCTGGATATAGGCGAGTTTCTTGTCGATCGGCAGCGCCATCGCCGCGGCGAACTTGTGGCTGGCGGTGAGCACCTTGGCAAAGACGCGCCGCTTGATCAGGTCCGGCATCTCGTCGTAACCCGGGGCGTTCACGATGTTGGTCAGGATGGAATGCGCCATCTCGCCGCCTGCCTTGGCGAACTTGTCGCGCTCCTCCGGCGTGAGTTCGACATCGCCCAGCTTGCCGGTACCCTTGCCGATGTGGGTTTTCTTCGGCGCCACGGCGACGGAAAGGTCCAGGCGCGCGGCCTCGAGGCGCACCTTGTCCTCGGACTTCTGCAATTCACGCACCGGGAGCACAACGCCCATGCGTTCTTTGGTCGGAACCTGTTCGCCGAGCCAGTCGCGCTTCGGGAGCAGATCCTGGCGCCACGGCGTGCGGGATTGAATCGCTTCCATCATGCTGTTCACCTGCCGCTCGAATGGATCCATCATTGCGGTGGGCTGTCCCACAATGTTCGGAACCAAGGAAGATGCCATGCTTTGGAAGAAGCGCGCTCCGTAGCGGTCCGGCTCTCCTATCACGTGGATTAGATTGGTCAACCCTTGAAGCATGGTTTGGTTCGTGATCGCGTTGGCGAAGGCCATGGCCAGAATTCTCGGCACCTTGTCCTTCTCCTCCTCGGTCATGTGATCCCACGCATTGGCAACATCGGCCGCAAGGACCATCAGCGTTCCGCCGGGCTGCAGGCGCCCGATCTCGTAATACCGATCACCTACCAGGACGGAGTTGGCTTGCCATACCCCTGCTTTGCCGCGATTCTTTCCAGGATCAGGAGACCCTGATCCTGTGATTGTTCCTTCGAATGCATAGGCCATTGTGAGCGCCATTATTCCGGAGCCAACAATTACTTCCGCAATAGCCCTGTCTCTGGCCACGCCGCCCTTGGCTATGTCTGCGCGCCATGCGCTCATGGTCGGCGCGAACGGCGTCAGACGAAGCATTTCCTCTGCCACGTTGCCGGGCGTTCTAATAAATGGAGCAACCCACTGCAAATTCCACTTGTTCACAAAATTCTGCACTGACCGCATTCTTTCGCCGCCAGGATCGTTAAACGACATTCTGGTCGCAGCCCTATCCGCTTCCACCTCCATTTCCGGCGTTGGATGGTCAATCAATTCTTGTACAAGATCTGCGAATTCTCGGCTTCCTGGGTTACGTCCTTTATCAAAAGCAGTTCTTATCGCAAGCGTTTCCAGTTCTCCGCGCTTGTACATGGTCGTCGTCAGAACGTCGCCGGCACTCATCATGCCGAATGTCAGTTTTCTATAGAGCTCGGCCGCGCGCCCAGGGATAGCCGGTCTGTATGATTCTGTTTTTCCGCTCAGTTCTCCTGCTTGAAATGAGTGATAGGCGAGCTTCATGCCGGCCTGCAGGCCACGCAACGGCCCGGTGATGCGTGCGAGCGATTCGGACATGCTGGCTCGGTCCGATTCTCCCATCCCAGGGCTTGCGCCTCTCGCCATTCCAATCATTGACGCCAAAGCGTCTATAGGTGCGCGCAGGGCTTGAAATGACCATGTGCCTACCACATTGACAACGGGCGTCTGCGGTCCGGATAGCATGCCCATCTTCCATCCCTCGACTACCATTTCCCACGATGTCGCTTTTTCCAGCGATTTCGCCAGCTTAAATGTGCCCTTTAGGGTGCCGATTTCCTTGTGTAGCTTGGCAATATCCAAGACCGTTGCGACAAACACAGTCTTTCCGTCAGGCCCCTTTTTCTTTCCAACATATCGTTGCAAAATCTCGTCCAGCTTCGCCTTCAGGAGCGCTGCTTCTTCGGCCGGCGTGCGGCCTTCCTGGAAGAGGGTGCGCGCGGCCTCCTCGCCGTAGCCGATTACGTCGAGCATCTTGGCGATTTCGCCCGATCCTTCGTTCGCGTCCTTGAGGGCGTTCAGGGCCCGGGCCACGCCGGCACGCTCGCCCAGGAATTCTGCCTGGATCATGCGCGCGCGCTCGATCGAGCCCATGTACTCCAGCTGCTGGCGCACGGTTGCGTCGGGTCCGGCCTCGAGCACGATGTCACGCAGGCGGGCGCTGTCCTTGGCGGCGCCCACGGCGAGCTTCTTCAGGATGCCCAGCTTGACGTCCGGGCCGGCCGCGTTCGGATCCCGGGGCGAGAGCAGGCGCAGGGTGTCCTCGGATCCGCCCAGGATGTCGTTCACGTACTTCGCCTGCTCGGCGTTGGCCGCTTCCCATGACTTTACGCCCGCGGTGCCGCCGCGCTGCTTCTGGATGTTCGCCTGGTCGATCTCGGCCATGCGCTGCATTGCGAGTTTCACATCCTGCGGGCTGTTAATGTAGGCGTAGTTCACATGGCTGGTGTCGGGCGCCATGCCGGGGCCGGGCGGGAGCTCGTCGGCGTAGGGCTGCATGCTCGCCTGTTCGGCGGCGAACCCCGGCTCGATCTTCCTGCCTTCCGGCGCCGGCGGGACGATGCGCTCCGCCGCGGCCGCGCGCGCTTCCGGCACGTAGGCCCGGGGCACGTCCATCTCCCTCGCATCGGCGATCTCTCGGTCGGTGGCGAGCATCCGGTCGAACAGGCTCCGGATCTCCGGGTTGATCTTTACGCCCAGGTTCTGCAGGTTGCCGTAAATCTCCAGCATCCAGGCTTTGAATTGGGCGAATACGGCGCGCAGGCCGACCGATGGGGCCACGCCCTCGCCCAGGTAGCGCTCGAAGCTCCTCGCGTTCATTTCGTGGCTGGCGGTGCTGATGTTGCCGTCCTCGCCGATGGCGAATTCCTGGCGCGCGGTCGCCCACATATCCTTGATGCGCTGGGGCGCGTCGGGCTGGCTGGCGAAATACTTCAGGTTCTCCAGGAAGTGGTGCCCGACCTCGTGGATCACGCTGGATTTATTGGCACCCTCAAATAAAGTCACAAGTCGCTCGGCGACGTCGTAGCTGGCGAGATGCTTGCCGGAGGATTCCTGCGGCTTGTTCTGAAATAGCGGCAGGCCGGCCATGATCTTCTCGCGCATGGCGGGGGTGATTTCGATGGCTTGCTGCTTGGTCGCGGTCTCGGCCAAATTCTTGTCGACGACGGCGCGCGGGATCGCTGGCAAGCTCTCGTAGGTTTCGCCGCGGCCATATATTTGCGCGGCTATCAGGTCGCGCGCTCGGTCAGGAATATCAATCTCGACCACCTTTCCGCCGCCGATCTTCTTCGCCACCTCGCCCACCACCTTGGGCACGATCTTGTCGTAGTACCCTGCCATGCCCGTATCGCTTACCGTGATGCCCTCGCCCTCGATGGTGCCGGTCTGGTTGGGGTCATTGCGGATCTTGTCGGCCATGCTCTTGCCGATGGCGTCGGATAGGGCGGATTCTTTCTCGGTGGTGTCTACGACCTTGGTACGGTTTCCACCCTGGCCTCGCTCGTCTATGTACCGCTGTATGGTGCGGCGGTCCTCGGCTGTCTCCACATGCCACGTGTCCAGCCAATCCTCGCCGGCCGCACCGCGCGCCTCAAATAACGCATCGCGCGCTTCGGTGAGGGTATCGAACCCTAGCCTGTCGTTTCTTTCGAGAACTTGATTAACCTCCGCTTGGCCCTGTCTTTCTGCATAGGCAGGCGTTCCTTCGCGCCCCTTGTACCCCACTATCTGCACGCCCTCCGGCGTTTTCTTCCACTCGATCACGTCCACGGCTTTGCGTAGGGCGCTGGTGTACCTTTCCACCTGTTGTTCCCCACGGGTCCATGCGAGGCTGTCGTATCCGCCTTCCGCGGCGTAACGCAAAAGTCGCTTCAGGACGAGGGCGGTCCAGCTGTCGGTCTTGGTGACGAAGGGGGCTGGGGCGATGCCACCAGCAGCATGTTCGCGTAGATCCCATTGCCGCACTCGTTCCGCTAAAGCGTCCCACTCTGCCTGCGGCATTTCGCCGCGACCTGAATAAAAGCGCTCTTTGTCTGCTTGTGCGAGCGCTCGTATTTCCTCTGGTGTTTGCCCTCCGCGAAACCCTTCTTGCCTCCCCTTCTGCGCCCTGTCGCTCTGGATCTCCTCGACGAATAGCACCTTGCGGCCATCGGGCAGTATCCGGTCGTTGACCCGGGTGTGGGCGAGGTAGTCGGAGCCGGGGAAGTGGGAGGATTCGAAGGTGCCCTCTTTTCTCTGGCCGGCCGCGTGGTTCTTTGCGTAGTCTGCAGCGTAAGCGCCAAGCGCGTCTTGTTCAGTCCAGTTGCCAGTGGCGCCGGAGCGCATTTGGACCATTTCCCCATTCTCGTCCCTTACTGTGTACTCGCTCTGGTTCGTGTACCTGTCGTACTTGATCGTGGCTGTGTATCCGCGGCGCTTCAGGCTTTGGACGGACTCGGTGTCCGGATAAACGACCGGCTTCTCCGGCAGCGTAAGCACCAGTTCCCGGTATGAGCCTGGGACGGAGCCGGGGAGTTGGTAGTCGCTGAATCTTCCTGAGCGCTCTGTGCCAGCCTGTATGTGGTCCAGTCGATTTCGTTCTGCCTGCCATGCGTCGAAATAGTCGTTGATCTTGTTAAAGTCGTAACCTTCTGGCGCGTATTTTCTGAGCAGGTTGTACGCTGGTTCAAGCGTCGTGGAGCCATCCCCTGGTCTATCCATTCTGAATGCTGCAGCAGCGTTGGCAAGTTGGACCTGATTAGCACCACCCCTTTCCATAAATCCAACTGCTTCATCTACTGCTTGACTGAAATCGTTATGCGCCAAGTCCTCGTACATGCGCGCGTCATCGAGCCTTTCTTGGCTTTCTCGTGTCAAGTCGCCATAGGTTGTTTCGGTGACCTTCACCCCGCCCTGCTCCATGAAGGCCTGCACCTGTTCCTTGGTCACGCGACCTTCCTGCGCGGCCAGCCAATCATTTATTCCGGTGGCCTCGATCTCGTCGTTTTTGACGCCCTTGCCGACCCGGCTCTTGATGTAGTCCTGCCAGGCTTTGGCGGTGCCCTGCTTCATGGGGCTGGATTCGATGCTGCGGGCCAGTTCGCTGTAGTACCAGGGTTTGTCCTCTTTGGACTGGAACAGGGTACGTTTTCCATACGTTTCTGCATTCAGGACCTTGCCCACACCAGTTCCAACTGGAACAAGCGCTGGGATCGTGGTATCGCCATTCAACTCTGCGGCCGTGTAGCGGTGGTTTCCGTCCTTGATGTTCATGTCGGCGTCTACCAGAATCGGTAGCACGTCCTCCGGGCGGTTGAGTTCGTCGACGGTACGTGCGGCCGCGGTCATCTTGGCCGTTTCGCGGGACGAATCATTGAGACGGTCCTCGCCCTCTTGTGTCGGTTTCAGGTCTTTCAATGGAACATCGCGGATCTCGAAATCCTGATCCTGCATTTCTCTTTCTCGGATCCTGCGCGCCATGATCTCGAATACATCACGGCCTGCCATCGGTCCGCGCAGCGCTCCCGGCTGCATCGTTTCGCGTATCCACGTCGCCAGTAATTCTGAATGCTTGCTGCGCTCTTGGGCGGTCTGGAACAGCGTGCGCTGGGTCGAAAAGAGATCGGCTTGATCCACGGTCGGTACCGGGCCCTTCACGCCGGCGCGCTCCTGCGCCAGTTTGCGCTTGGCGGCTGCTGCGGCTTCCTGGTCGCGCGCGCGCAGTTCTGCGGGGGTCTCGGGCTTGAGTTCGAATTCCTCCTGGTATAGCGGTTCCTGCTTCAGGTCGGTGCCGGTGCGCAGCTTCTGCACCAGTTCCGGATACAGCGGCCAGTTGTCCCACTGGTACTGCTCTGCCTTCAGTTCGGCGATCTTCTTCTGGATGCCCTCGGGGTCCTGGACGTCCACGCCCAGCTTGCGGGCGAGCTCCGGCCGGCGGCTGGCACCGCTTACGGCGCTGATCTGCTCGCTGATCTTGCGCTGCGCGCTCGAGGCCTTCTTCGCCATTGCCGCGGCCTCGCGCATGGCGCTGTCGTCGAAGCCGAATATATCGCCTTGGTCGCCGGCGGCCATGCGCTCTGCGGCCATCATGTCGAACGACTTCATCATGTTTACGGCGAAGAGGGTTGATTTTCCTTCGTTCACCATGGAGATGCCGACGTTCTGCAGGCGCTCGCTGCCGGGGGCTGCCTGGCTTATTGCAAACGCGGCTTCCGGGGAAAGCCCGGTATCACTGCCTGAGCGGTAGGCACGATTCGCAGCGATAAGGGTGGGAGTTCCGTCCCGGGCGATTGCAAATGCCATTTGTCCCTTTGATCTTGCCAAAAGTCCGAGCTTGTCAGCCTGCTCTCGGGTGTATCCACGGTCTTTGAAGTATTGGACATAGTCGGCCACGCTCCCCTGTTGGTCACGGATATTGAGTTCGGCGTCGAGCATCGATGCATCGCGCGCGGTGAAGCCTTCGGATTCTTTGTGAATCTGCGTCGGGATGGTTTCCAGGCCGTGGCGGCGCCACAGTTCCAGCCGGTGACGCCCGCTGATCACTTCCAGCGCGCCGTTCAGGCGCTGCCACACCTGGATTGCCCAGCCGGTCGGGTCCGGTTCTCCGCCCAGCGGCTCGACCACGCCCTGCGCATTTGCGTCATGCTTGAACTGCGGGACGTCCTTGGACAGCGTCAGGCCGACGACCGGCACGTTCTCGATCGGCTTGCCTTCAACAGAATGTCGTGGGGCGTAGTTCGGTTCGACCGGGTTTCCAAATAGGTCCACTTCCGGCGGTACAAAATGCGGAAGGTCTGCTGGCGTGGCGGCCACCTGTTCGGCGAGTTCGGTTTTGGCCTCCGTCTGCGCTTCCTGAACTGCCTTTGCGGTGTTCTCGCGCACCCTCATGTACCGCTGCTGAAATACATCCTCAGGCATGCGCCCAAGCATTTCGCCGTAACTGCGCGCCTCGTCCGAGAGGATGCTCGCCACGCCTCTGTTGTGCACGTCCCCTAGCGTTTGCAGTCCAGACGCTTGGCGGGCCTGGTCGGCCTCGGTCAGCTGGCGCAGGACGTCGTCGTATACGCGCATCGCGCTCGCATCGCGCTCCTCGGCGGTCGGGATTCGGATTGCCGGCTCGATTCCGAAGCGTTTGGCCAGGGCCTCCGGATTGGCGATTGCGTTGGTCAGACCGATGCGCTCGGCGCGTTCGGCGTCGGTTAGGGGTCCTTGGGTCGACTTCTCGGTAAGCGCCTCCAGGCGCGTTCTAGCGGTTTTCTCGGCCTCGGCTAGCTGTTCGGCTGAATATCGGTCCGTTGGGGCGGTTTGGACCGGCATGCCGCGAGCAGATGCGTCCGGCACAGCCATTCCACGCTCAATGGCTGATCGTAGTTCAGGTGGTGCATCTGCGAGTTCGGGTCCCCACACTGCGCGCAGGGCAGTTTGCGGATCTTCCCGCGCCTCAAGTACACGTTTGCGTAGCTCTTGGAATTGTCCTTCTTGCGCTGCTCCGCGGTCATCGGGTGAAACTTCCGAAAGAGCCTCATAGACGCTGCGTGGCAATCCCGGCAATTTCTCTGCCCAGGCCGTCGAGGCGCCCCGCATTTGCATGTTGTTCGCATAATCGGATAGTGCCACTGAAACATCTTTACTGGAAGCGCCGGCAGCCAGTAGATTCTGGATGCTCCACAACTCCTCCTGCTTCGACAGCTGGCCGGCGAGCGGCGGGACTTCGGTCTCCGGGCGCTCCGGGCCGTTCTTTAGTTCGTCCGCCACCTTCGGGTCTGCCTGAGCGTCGGCTACCTGCTCCGCCGGCGTCTTGCCGGTGCGGCGGTAGATGTTCGTCATGCGCGCGGCGATCGGGTGCGCTGCCTTCAGGCCGCCGATCACGATGGCGGCGTCCATGAACTCCTGTGCGTCCGGCAGGCGCCCCTGGAGCGCGGCCGGCATCGTCACCATGGTGGCGATCTGGGCGGCGGTGTCGGTGGCGCCGATGGCCTTGATGGCGGTCGGGATGGTGATGCTCTCGCCGATGGCTGGTGCTATGGCTTTGCCCACTGTGCGCGCGGCGAGGCCGCCGGCGCCGAACGTTGCCGCACCGATCGCGCCCTCCTTGATGGTGGTCTGCGCGACCTCGCGCACGATGTTGAACCAGTCCGCGGCGGTGTTGATCTCGCCCGACTTATAGGCTTGGATCAGGCTCTCACGAATAGCTGCCGGGACGGCGAACATGCCGGCGCCGGTTCCCAGCACACCGCCAACCGGACCT
>Ga0065705_10002082_pt1 | contig 12166 bp, 8 predicted proteins | sample SwibulcommuniRL2_FD_59092 | JGI IMG/M metagenome (GOLD analysis project Ga0065705, IMG submission 59092) | Bulk soil microbial communities from switchgrass field near Rose Lake, East Lansing, Michigan, USA - RL2 Bulk Soil v2 (version 2) | ecosystem: Environmental > Terrestrial > Soil >... | reverse complement strand
AGCTAGGGCAGTTCTCTGAAGGAATTGAGCACCTTCATGTAGTTGGCTCGCTCAAATGCTGCCGGATCTTTTACGGATTTTTGACTCATGCTGCCCTGCATCTGTTTGATAGAGGTGTACTCGTGTTCCTCCATCCAAGTTTGTGTGTGTTCAAGGATCTCATTAACACGTTTTGTAGAACCATCCCAAAGCAATTCTGAAGCTGTCATGGCGACACTGGCACCTGCCATCACGGCTTTCAAAACATCGCGGGAAGTGTGCACGCCGCTGGTTAATGCAAGATCTGCATTGATTTTTCCATATAAAATAGAAATCCATCGCAAGGGCAACCGCAAATCTGCCGAAGTGCTTAGATCCAGGCTGTGAACGACCTCCAATTCTTCGAGATCGAAATCAGGCTGGTAGAAGCGATTGAATAATACAAGTCCATCCGCACCGGCGTAGACAAGTTGTTTTGCAAAATTTGGAACTGAGGTCACAAATGGACTGATCTTCACGGCCAATGGGATTGAAATGGCAGACTTTATTTCTGCCACCAATTCCACTTGCATGTTTTCTACATCCGCAGAAGTGCTATCAGGATCAGTGGCAAGATAGTACATATTGAGCTCTAGCGCATCGGCACCGGCTTCTTCGATTTTGCGAGCATAGTTTGTCCAGCCGCCTTTCGAGACGCCGTTCAAACTGCCGATGACAGGAATGTTGAGCGCCTTTTTCAAACCGGCAACCTGATTTACATACGTTTCTGGGCTAACGGCATAGAGGCCGCCGTCTGGGAGGTACGTTATTGCCTCGGGGAACGATTCGGTGCCGCGCGACAAATAGTGATCCAGTTCAAGGCTTTCATGGATAATCTGCTCTTCGAAGAGTGAATACATCACGATAGCCGAGATACCCGCCTCTTCAAGCTTAAGCGCTTTCTCGATTTTCTTTGAGAGAGGTGAAGCTGACGCTACGAGAGGATTTTTTAAGCTCAGACCAAGATAAGTGGTGGAAAGATCAGTCATATCCTATTCCTTTTTTCCATTGCCATTTCCATAATGCATGGCAGCCATTTGCTGATAGAGAGTCCAGCGGGATTTGGCATCGTGTTGGGCCTCACGCATCAGGTCTTCGGCGCGTGCTTCATCCAGTTGTGTGAGCATCTTATAACGGGTCTCGTTATAAGCGTACTGTGAAATCGGGATGCTTGGTTCCTTGCTTTCGATGATTAGGGGATTTTGTCCCTGCTCGGCCAAACGTGGATCATAACGATACATCGGCCAGTGACCGGACTGCACCGCCAGTTTTGCCTGGTCAAGACTCCTTGCCAAATCGTAGCCATGGGCAATGCAGGGGCTGTATGCGATGATCAGGGATGGTCCATCATAAGACTCGGCTTCGAGAAGCGCACGTAGCGTCTGCTGGTCATTAGCGCCCATTGCAACCCGGGCAACGTACACATAGCCGTAGGACATTGCAATCAGACCCAGATCTTTCTTCGGAAGTCCTTTTCCACCCATCGCAAACTTGGCAACCGCTGCGCGGGGCGTGGATTTGCTCGCCTGACCACCGGTGTTGGAATACACTTCGGTATCAAGCACAAGGATGTTCACGTTGCGCCCACTTGCGAGCACGTGGTCAAGACCGCCGTAACCGATATCGTATGCCCAGCCATCGCCACCAATGATCCAAACAGATTTCTTGACGAGACTATCTACAAGACTGACCAAGTCTTTTGCACGAGTATCGCTTGACTTGGCAAGATTATTTTTCAATTGTGCCACACGATCACGCTGTGCTCCAATGCCTGTCTCGTTGGATTGATCGGCATTCAAAATTTCATTAACTAGTTCTTTGCCAAGTTCCTTCTCGAAGGAAACCAGTAGCTCACGGGCATACTCATTTTGTTTATCCACCGTGAGGCGCATACCAAGACCAAATTCAGCGTTATCTTCAAACAATGAATTTGACCAGGCCGGCCCGCGTCCATCAGCATTCACGGCCCATGGAGTTGTAGGAAGGTTGCCACCGTAAATGGATGAACAGCCTGTGGCATTTGCAATAATGGCGCGGTCACCAAAAAGTTGCGAGACCAATTTCACATATGGGGTTTCACCGCAGCCTGCGCATGCGCCGCTAAACTCAAACAATGGGCGGAGCAATTGCGAATTCTTGATGGTGGATGGGTTGATCAACTTGCGATCGAGGTCTGGGATTTCCATGAAGAAGTCCCAGTTCCTGGCTTCAGTTTCGCGTAAAGCTGGCTGAGGAGCCATATTGATGGCTTTGCGTCCGACCTGGGTTTTATCCTTTACAGGGCAGACTTCCACGCACAAGGTACAACTTGTACAATCCTCAGGAGCAACCTGCACGGTGTAAGCAAAGCCCTGCGAGAATTCCTTGAACTTCGAAGTCATGTGCTTGAATGTTTCTGGGGCACCCGCGAGCAGCTTCTCATCATAGACTTTGTGACGGATCACGGCGTGCGGACAAACCATAACGCATTTGCCGCATTGAATACAGATATTTTCATCCCAAACGGGGATTTCCAAAGCGATGTTTCGTTTTTCCCATTGCGTGGTGCCAGTCGGGAACGTACCGTCAACAGGGAACGCAGAGACAGGGATATTATCGCCATTGGCGCCGATGATCTCGCCAAGTACGTTGCGGACAAATTCCGGCGCTTCATTCGGGACCGATTGTCGGCGCTTCGTCTTTGACGTGATTCCAGCTGGGACTTTTATCTCATGAAGATTCGCAATGGTTGCGTCCACAGCCTCGAAGTTTTTCTTTATGACGGCTTCACCGCGCTTGCCGTAGGTTTTCTCGATAGAATGTTTGATTTCGGCAATGGCTGCTTCGCGCGGCAGGATTCCGCTGATGGCGAAGAAGGCTGTCTGCATGATCGTGTTCATGCGCCCGCCCATGCCAGTCTTCTCAGCCACCTCGTAACCGTTGATGACATAGAACTTGAGTTTCTTCTCGATAATATCCTTCTGTACTTCAACGGGGAGATTGTCCCAGACTTCATCGGGACCATAGAGACTGTTGAGGAGGAAGGTAGCGCCGGTTTTGGCATACTTGAGCATATTTACACGCTCAAGGAACGAGAATTGGTGACAGGCAACGAAATTCGCCTGGTTCAACTCAATGAGATAGGGCGCACGGATGGGTTGCGGACCAAACCGTAAATGAGACATGGTCACGGTGCCGGATTTCTTCGAGTCGTAATAGAAGTAGCCCTGGGCGAAGTTACTAGTCTCTTCACCGATGATTTTGATTGAGTTCTTGTTTGCGCCTACGGTGCCGTCTGCGCCAAGGCCAAAGAACACGCAGCTCACAACACCTTCCGGTTCGATCATGAATGCAGGATCAAAATCGAGGCTGGTGTGAGCAACATCATCGTTGATGCCAACTGTGAAATGGGTTTTGGGTTCAAGCTTGCCCAATTCGTCCAGCACTGCTTTGACCATCGCAGGAGTGAATTCCTTGGAGGAAAGACCATAGCGTCCGCCGATGGTCTTGATGCCAGGGCGGTTGCCTTCGACGAGGGCATTGACTATATCCAGATAAAGTGGCTCGCCGGAAGCACCTGGTTCCTTGGTGCGATCAAGCACAGCGATGGATTTCACACTCTTCGGCAATGCCTTGTTGAAATTCTCCAAAGAGAAGGGACGATACAATCTAACCAATACTGCGCCAACTTTCTCGCCTTTTGCCGCGAGATATTTGACAGTTTCTACTACAGTTTCGCCACCCGAGCCCATGACCACGACTACGCGTTCGGCTTCGGGATGACCGAAATAATCGAACAGGTTATAGTGGCGACCGGTGACCTGGGCGAATTTGTCCATGGCTTCCTGAGTGATGCCAGGAACTGCGGTGTAGTAGGGGTTTACTGCTTCGCGCATCTGGAAGTAGACATCAGGATTCTGTGCGGAACCGCGTAGAACAGGATGTTCCGGGGAGAGGGCACGCGCCCGATGGGCACGAACCAGGTCATCGTCTACGAGGGAGCGGAGCTCTTCGTCCGTCAGCTGGAAGATCTTATTGACTTCATGCGAGGTGCGGAACCCGTCGAAGAAATGAATGAACGGGACACGTGCCTTGAGAGTTGCTGCTTGTGCGATGGCAGCAAAATCGTGCGCCTCTTGCACAGAACCGGAGGAGAGCAGTGCCCAACCCGTCTGGCGGACGGCCATCACATCCTGGTGGTCGCCATAAATCGAGAGAGCGTGCGCGGCAATGGCGCGGGCTGCAACATGGAAAACCGTGCTGGTGAGTTCACCAGCGATCTTGTACATGTTGGGGATCATCAGGAGCAGACCCTGCGACGCGGTAAATGTCGTGGTGAGCGCGCCAGTTTGGAGGGCGCCATGAACGGCTCCCGCCGCGCCACCTTCGGATTGCATCTCGATCACTAGTGGGGTGGTACCCCAGAGGTTCTTTTTACCTTTGGCTGACCATTCATCCGAAAACTCGCCCATGCCCGAGGAGGGGGTGATTGGATAAATTGCGATAACCTCACTTAACCGATGGGCTACCGAGGCTGTGGCTTCATTGCCATCTATCATAATGACTGATTCTTTCATGCTTGCTCCTTTGAAAACAGGCGTAAATCCTGTGAAATTCTCTATCCGTACAAGTTTATCCCCCTTGACCCGCCTAGGTTAGTTATGAATGACTTAAATACCCGTGCCTGTTGTCATATTTCGGACAAATTTGGTAGAAATGAAAAACAGGAGCAGTTTCGCTCCTGTTTTTCATCACTTTTCACTTTTATTAGGCGAGGGGAATTTGCTCGAGTTTTGTGTAAATTTGCAAGCCATTCCTCTGAGCTACTTCAACCATAAGGTCAGCGCCTTTGGATGCTCCACCAATTCGTAGGACTGCATCGCATTTTTCCAGCAAGCGTTCAGCAATGGGATGGAAGATCTCATTGTATGCTTCGTCGCCAACCTGTTTTGATCCTGCCAGATGTAATAAAGGAAGGGCGAACCATTCCCCCAATACGGGAATATGCCCCAAACGGAAAATAGGGAGAGCGAAGGATTCCATCAACTTTACGTTTGCTGCCATCTTTTGAGGATCATCATTCGTCCCGGAACGATAGGGTCCAGCGATGAGGATCATCATTGACTTAGTCAAGATATTTCTCCAAATGAGGTTCTGCCAATAGCCAGGCTGCCAGCGACTTGGCATCCAGCATTTTCCCGCTTTGGAACAGCTCAGTTGCCTTCTTTACGGGGATCTTTTCCACCTGCAAAAACTCATCAAAATCTGCCTGTAATGGATTGTGCTTCAATTCGGTTGCCAGGAACACAGCCATAAATTCAGTAGAATATCCGGGCGCAAGATAGAAGTTTCCCACTTTCTGCAAATTGCCCGCCTCCATGCCGGTCTCTTCACGGATCTCGCGTGCGGCACATTCTTCAAACGGTTCCTCTTCATTACGTGTACCGGCAGGGAGTTCGAGCAGATCCTGTTGAGCCGCGTGGCGATATTGACGGACAAGAAGCAAATTTCCCTCATCATCAATTGGAACAAGTACAACAGAACCACCATGTTCGATAATTTCAAGTTTGGTTTCGTCTCCGTTGGGAGTTTTGAGGTAATCACGCTTGACCTTAAACGCACGCCCTTGTAATAAAGTTTCTGATTTGATCAATTCAAATGGCATGCAAAAATCCTTGTTTATGATATTGTTGACAAATTATAAGATAAAAGCCCAGGCGGTCAGTCGCCTGGGCTTTTCTTCAAAATTTATTTCCTAAGGGATGCTCAATTGCTGACCGGAAGTCAATGCAGTCCCAACAGAAATGTTATTGGCTGAAGCGATTGCAGCGGGATCAACGTCTCCAAAGAGACAGGCAATCCCATAAACTGTATCGCCTGATGAAGCGGTGAAGGTGGCAGGATGATTCCGCAATGCACGTGTACCCGGGAAACTTCCGCTCTGCGGAATCTTCAGCGTGAGATTGGGATAGTAAATATCGCCATTGGATAGACCGTTGAGATTTAACAATTGACCAGGGTCAATATCAAAGCGCCTTGCAATGCAATAAGGGAATTCACCTTTTTGCAAGGTGTAACTTGCTGGGCGCTGACCCACCGGTGCCGAGGTAGGTAACGTTCCACCATATGTGGCATTCACTGCTAGTGTTGCAGTTGAAGTGAATGCCGGGCTTGTAGAAACTTGTGGCGTAGCCGTTGCGGACGTGTTTTGCGGTGTAACACCTACCGATAGGGTTTGAGTTGGCACTGCAAGCGGTGTCCCTGTTTGTGCAACCGCCGTCTGAGTCCCAAAATAAGCAATATCACTCATCGTAATATCAGGCGTTCCTGGTGTGGTAAACAAACTGGTTGGATTAATCGGCGTATTGGTGACACTTGGTGCTTGGGAATATGGCTGATTACATGCAGAAGCAATTACTGAAATCAGCATAAGAGTGGAGGCAACCACCGCGCCTCGTTTCATACTGGCCATATGCATCTCCTCAATCTCGAGCAAAAGTTTTGATGATAGTAGCACATCCCATTTAACGCGTCAAGCGATAGGATGGGAAATTAGAGGGATATCATTGCGCACATTGAAAATCAGATAATATTTGATTTACGAGAGTTAGATCTTCATTTCTCGCATGAACTTGAGCCTGCACCCGTTTCCAAACTTCACACAACCCTCTTCGGATTCCATTATCCTGTTTGAATGCCTGTTGGGATAATTTTGCCGCGGCTTCCATATTTCCCGTCAGTGCTTGGGCTTCGATATACGTTGACCATTCAAATGGATCTTCCGGTTTATATCCAAGGGATTGCGCTTCCTCCATAAGATCAACGATTTTTTTCCAATCACTTTGTTGATAAGCCAACTCTGCTTTTGCAAAGTAATAACACCATTGATGCTCAGGCTCTGATAAAAAAGGCAACCTGGCAGTTTGATTCGTCTCAACAATGATATTAGATGGATCTGAAAGTGGGATCGCATTCACCAAAAAACGTGACTGTTGTCCATACGTAATGGCATCGCCACGCCCGGCATCCAATACTCGCAGACATCCATTCTGTGGCATATAAATTACCAGCACCTGGGAAGTTGAGCCGTGGAAGCTGACTCTTCTGATCGGCAAAGTGATTTCAGTATTCGGCTCGAACGAAGGTAACGAAGTTCCACCAAGTCGTTTCTCTGTGTATAACAGAGCATAGGGCAAATTACTTCCTTCATCCAAAGGACTCCCGCCAAAAACACGCGGAACTGTAGTGCTTCGCTTGTAGTCTGGTGCATACATCCAATTGATGGGCGCTGTAAAGGAGAGATCAGTCTCGTAATCGATAGGCAATTGATCGGTAAGCAGCGCAGTATTTAGTTTCATGGCAGGGATGCGCCAGGCCAACTGCCAATAGATTTCCTGTTGTTTTGCCCAATCCCTGCGGAAGATATTCGCGTTGAAAAATTGCTGGCCGATCCCGAGAGCAATCAGCAGAGCAAAAGTATACACGTTGATTCGAGAATTTCGGATCAAAAGTTCGATCAATCCTGTAATAAAGAGACTGCCTCCCAGCATCATCGAAATCATGAAGCGGTCATAACTGGATTGGAGCGTAAGAGGCAGACCTGCAGCAAAGGAAGGAATGCGTCCAAGCAAGATCCCTGTCAGCCCAATCAAGATCGCAGAGACTGCGAAGGTCTTCCTATCGCCTTCGGATAGGTTCAGTTTAGTGAAATAAAAAATGAAAAGAATAAAAGCCAGGCCCACTAATGCCAATGTCACAAGATTTGTGGGAGCCATGATTGCACTCGAAGTTAATACAAGCACCTGTCCCCAAACATAAAATCCCGCCTTCCATATCACTTCTCCAATTAGGGGAAAGATCCGAATAAGTGTCAGCGGCTGTTTTGCTACTTCAACCTCGTATGATTCATAGCCTCCTATTGTATAGAAATAAGCCAACCAGGCTGCATTCGCCAGCCAGATCAAAAGATAGGGTATCCATTTTTTTAATGCTTGAAAAAATCTTTGCCAAGATCCATTGACTGCCTCAGAGAGAATAACCCAAATGAAGAGGAAGCGTATTGGTTCAATGCTGACAAAATATTCAGTTGGAAAAACACCTGCTATCAATAATAGAAGGGCATAAATAGTGTTCGATTTAAATTTCTCTAGGTTGCGTAACGCACGGGCAGTAAAGCCAAACGACAGCAGATAAAAAATAAAAGGGATCCACTCCTGATTAATATGTGTGAATGCCACCCAATGCTGGCTGTAGCCCGGGAAAACCAGGAAAAGCAATGAAGCAATCAGAGTCTGGCGCTTGTGGTGAGGCCAAACTTGATCTAACGCGAACCAGGCAGAAAGTCCGGAAACGAAACGAATCAGGAGGGCAAAGATCTGCCAATAAGCCGGAACTGGCGGAATGAGGCTGGTCGTCACAAAGAAAATCGGTCCCAAAAAAGGACGGACTCCCGCGAAGGCAGGCAGAAATTCCTGAGGTCCAAGGAATTTTGCGATCCAGGCGAAGGGCCAGTCATCCCAATAAAAACCGGTGAGCGGAAGCAACAAGCCATAAGCAATACTGGTGACAAGCAAAAATAAGAGCGGAATGCTCCGCTCGACAGGACGATTCGCTTTCATACGTTTGATTATAAAAGAAAAGCCGCTTATGCAAAGCGGTTTCTTCCTTTGAAAAATTTATTAATTTGGCTTGACCGCAAATATATTGATTAGTTGATGTTTCCCTTTAAAGAGTGTAGGGCCAAGTGGTTCAATCTGTATATTTTTCGATAACCCTTCACTTGTATATTGATCGATCAAAATGGGTTGTTGAGCTTCCTTCGTGTGTTTTTCAATACGAGCGGCAAGATTTACTGTATCGCCAACACAGGTATAGGTAGCGCGGTACTGTGTGCCTGTAAAACCAGCGATCACTCTGCCGGTCGCGATGCCAATCCCAATCTCTATTTGTACTTTGTTCCGTGCAGCTTGTTCCATGTTGAAGCCTTTGAGTAGCTCTATCATTTCCAGCGCGGCATGCACTGCATGTTCTCGATGACCATCGTGATGAATTGGCGCGCCAAAGATCGCCATTAAGCCATCACCCTCCAATTGATTGACTGTTCCATTATTACTGACAATTGCTTCGAACATCAAAGCAAAGTAATTATTGAGCAACTCGATTGTGTCAGTGGGGTCTTGTTTTTCGCCAATAGTCGTGAAGGAGCGAATATCTGCGAACATCACACTGGCATCCACAAATTTGCCACCAAGCGAAAAGCCTGTTTTCAGCAATTCATCTGCAATTTCCTTTGTGGCGAATGTGCGGAATAACTTCCGTTGTTCATCACGCAACCGTTTCTTTTCAAGGCTGGCGTTCACGCGCGCCCGCAGCAGAATCGGGTTGACAGGTTTGTTGAGATAATCTTCCGCACCCAACTCTACGCATTTGACGACGCTATCAATTTCATCCAGCGAAGAGGTCATGATGATGGGAATATCACGAAGTTCAGGGTCTCGCAAACAGGTTTCGAGGACCTGATAGCCATTCATCTCTGGCATTTCAATATCAAGCAAGACAAGATCAAAAGCATCTCTTCGCAGTTTATCCAACGCCTGCTTTCCATTTTCGGCTGTCTCAACCTTGTGTCCATCTCCTTCAAGACCACGCGCCAGCAAAATGCGGTTGACTTTGTTATCGTCAACGACCAGAAGATAACCGGGCTCATGTGCATACTTCATGTGCGCATTCCCTTTAATTCTTCAGCGACTTTGCCAAACTCTTCATTCAGGACCTCCAGCCTGTTCCCAACTTCAAGATTGTTTTCTTTACCCATCATTTCCAATTCTTTCGCGAGCGCACCGAGTATTGTCGCACCGAACGTGTTGGCATTGGATTTTAACGAGTGAGCATTGCGTCGAAATGACTCTACATCTTTTGTATCGAGCGCGGTGTGCATGTTCTGGATCATATTTGGAGCGTCATCAAGGAACGCATCGATCAATTCATTAATGAAATCGGTACCAGACATTTGTTTGAGTTCATTGAACATCTCTGGATCAATTAGGGGCATAGGTCTCCTTAATTCCGTCTCTCTGATTTCATCAACGCGTCCACCAATTCGTTGACGCGGATCGGTTTGCTGATGTAGTCATCCATGCCGGCTGCAATACACAATTCACGGTCACCTTCCATCGCATTGGCAGTCATGGCAATAATATGCGGTTGTATCGCACTGGTCAATTTGCGGATTTCACGGGCGGCATCCAGCCCATCCATTTCGGGCATTTGCACATCCATTAATATCACATCATAGGTTTGGCGTTCCAGTGATTCAATGGCTTCGAGGCCGTTGGATGCCAGGTCCGCACGATAGCCCATTTGCTCGAGCAGGCGAAGCGCCAGCTTTTGGTTGACAACATTATCCTCTGCAAGCAGTATTCGCAAGGGGTGCTGGTCTGCAAACTGGGAGTCGAAGGTGGGTTTCACGGTGGCGGTAGAGGTCGGGATGCGACTGGAATCAAAGACACCTACCAGGGTATCGAAAAGAAACGATCGTTTGAGCGGCTTGGCAAGATAAGCATTAAAGAGTCCGCTATCAAATTCCATTTCATGTTGACCAAAGGACGAGAATAAAACAATGGGAATATCGGGATGATATTTCCGAATTTCGCGCGCGAGCATGGAACCATCCATCTCCGGCATGAACATATCCAGTACGATGACGTCATATTTTTCGCCGTGTTTGATTTTGGTGAGTGCTTCGCGCGGCTGGTCAGTATCCACTACTACCATTCCCCATTTTTCCGTTTGCAGTTTGAAGATGCGACGGTTGGTATTATTGTCGTCCACAAGCAGAAGGCGTTTGTTTTTGAGAAGTACCAGCGTCTCGGGGGAGGGACTGAGGGAATCAAGCTGCGCCGGCACGCCTGCAATTGTGAAGTGGAATGTAGCGCCTTTGCCTGGGATGCCTTCACTTTCGATCCAAATCTCACCGCCCATGATGTTGACGAGCCGTTTGCTGATGGCAAGCCCTAAGCCTGTACCCCCGTATTTACGTGTAGTGGAAGCATCCACTTGTGAGAAGGAGGCGAAAAGCCGATTCATTCGATCTTTTGGAATACCGATTCCCGTATCGCGCACGCTAAAGTGCAGATAATTTTTCAAGCCGATTGCTTCTGTTTCCTGATCACGCGAGACTGTAATGACCACCTCGCCGCTTTCCGTAAATTTGACCGCGTTGCTTAATAGGTTGAGCAATATCTGGCGGACGCGGGTGACATCCCCGTAAATGGCTTGTGGCACGTCTTCATCGATAATGCAGGCCAAGTCTAGGTGATGTTCCGCAGCCCGCGTGACAACCAGGTCGAGCGCGCTTTCGATGCATTCGCGCAAATTGAACGGTAGATATTCCAACTCCATCTTGCCTGATTCGATTTTGCTGAAATCGAGGATGTCGTTGATAATTGTGAGCAGAGTTTCGCCGCTATTGCGAATGACTTCGGCAAAGTCACGTTGTTCGTTGGTAAGACCTGTGCCCAGCAACAGTCCCGTCATACCGATAATTCCGTTCATGGGGGTTCGTATCTCATGGCTCATGCTGGCGAGGAAAATTGATTTGGCAGCATTTGCGGCTTCAGATTCCTGGCGGGCACGTTCCAGTTCAACCGTACGTTCCTCCACCTTTTTTTCGAGGTCGCGGCTATATTCTTCAAGCAAGCGCTCTGCCCGTTTGCGTTCGGTGATATCCCGCAAGATGCCCTGAAAAGCGATTGGCTTTCCATCGTCTCTGCGCCGTAATGTCGCGGTGAGCAAGCATTCCATGAGCGAACCATCTTTGCGGACGAGGTTCACTTCGTAATCGCGCACCGATTCATGTTCGAAGATAATCCTCTGGAACGCGGCGAATTGATCAAACTGTATGCCAATATCAGATAGCCCCACCTTCAACATTTCCTCGCGCGAATAGCCAAACAGGTCCAATGTAGCCTGATTGATGTCAAGAATCTTCCCGTCGATTGTCATCAGGAAGATGGCATCACGTGAATCCTCGAAGAGTGTGCGATACTTTTCCTCGTTACGTTCCAGATCAGAATACAAGCGCGCGTTGTCAATGGAAATGGCGGCTTGCGATGCAAGTACTCGGATCACCTCCAGCCGTTCAGGCGTGAATGCATTGGTGGTCAGGTTA
>Ga0065705_10104663_pt1 | contig 12167 bp, 6 predicted proteins | sample SwibulcommuniRL2_FD_59092 | JGI IMG/M metagenome (GOLD analysis project Ga0065705, IMG submission 59092) | Bulk soil microbial communities from switchgrass field near Rose Lake, East Lansing, Michigan, USA - RL2 Bulk Soil v2 (version 2) | ecosystem: Environmental > Terrestrial > Soil >... | reverse complement strand
AAGCCTCGAGCCGCGCCACGCGGTCGTGTCGATTCGCGCCTTCCTGCGCTCCACCACGTTCCGCATGGCCGACGTGATCAGCCTGGATATCACCAGCCGTCGGGTCGTCTGCCGGGTCGGGGGCGAGCCCACCACGCAGGAGATCGGCTACGACCACCTGGTGCTGGCTCTGGGCAGCATCACGCGGCTGCCCCAAGTCCCGGGACTGGCGCGCTATGGGCTCGAGATGAAAACCCTGGCGGATGCGGTGCAGCTGCGCGACCGGGCGATCCAGATGCTGGAGCGCGCCGATGCGTGTGACGACGCCGTCCGCAAGCGCGCCCTGCTGCAATTCGTCGTGGTGGGAGGAAATTTCACCGGCGTGGAGGTGGCGGGTGAGCTGCAGGTCCTGCTGAGCCAGGCTCGCCGGCACTATCCGCGGGTTCGGCCGGAGGAAATCGGTGTGACCCTGGTGGAGCTGTCGGAAAGGATCCTGTCAAACCTCGATGCCGACTTGGCCGAGTACGCCGAGCAGCAGCTGCGCCGGAGAGGCATCGCCCTGAAGCTGAAGACGACGCTGACGGCCATCGAAGAGGACAAGGTGAGCTTCTCCGACGGAGAGATGCTGGCCACCCACACCGTCATCTGGTGCGCGGGAATTCAGCCGCATCCCTTGATCGCCCAAACCGGACTCCCCACCACGCCCCAGGGATATCTGATCTGCGAGCCGGACCTGCGGGTTCGCGGGCAGGGAAACGTGTGGGCCGCCGGAGATTGCGCTTCCATTCCCGATCCCGATGGGAAGCCCTACCCCCCGACCGCCCAGCATGCGGTGCGCGAAGGGGCGCACCTGGCGGGAAACCTGGCCCGCGCCCTTTCCGGCAGCCCGCTGCTCCCCTTCCGGTACGCCTCGAAGGGATCGCTGGTGCCGCTGGGGTGCCGGACCGCCGTCGCCAAGATCTTCGGAGTGAAGCTTGCCGGCTTCCCGGCCTACTTCCTCTGGAGGACTTACTACTGGCTGAAGATGCCCGGCTGGTCGCGAAAGTTCCGGGTGGCGCTGGATTGGACGGCGGATCTCATCTTCGCCCGCGACGTTGTCCAGCTCGGCTTTCACCGCCCGCGAACGAAATCCGAAGAGTGAAGCTCCTCCCGCACCGCTCCGTCTGGCGACACCTCGAACGAAAAGACGAATACCGGATCGCGCTTCAAGACCAGAGAGCGGAAGCGCAGATCCGATGCGGTGACGCGCGCGCCCGGGTTGTGCTCCGATGCCTGCCATACTGGAGCCTTGAAGAATCGCTGCAGCCGGCGCCCCGGCTCGGTCGCCAGAACCGCCTGCACCGCCGGATCCTCCACGGCCGTCGTCACGTCTCCCCGTGGCTGCAGATCTCCTGACAGCGAATGAATGAGGCTCAGATGGTAGGTGTCCCCCTGGCGAATCACGCCGCGCCAGCGTAGCGGGCCCAGCGGCTCCGGAAAGACGTACGAGAACTGCGGCGCCGGGCTGAGCGAAGCAGCTTCCCGCGCCAGCGCCCGCTCCGCCAACCAGCGGTTCCCGCCGCAGAAGAGCAGGTAGCAGGCGACCGCCACGATGGAGATGCGCGACAGTCCCGGCAGGCTCCCGCGCCGCGATTTTGGCAGGCACACCAGCAGCGGCAAGGCCAGCAGCGCGGTGAGCGTGAGATCGATGATGAAGACGGTTGCCAGCTCGGGTCGCCACTGAGAGATCGGCCAGAGCAGCACGACTCCGAAGGAATTCACCAGATCGAACAGGAGGTGCAGTCCCGCCCCGAGGGCGGTGAGCCCGAGGATGGTCCGGAACGGCAGCTGAGGAAAGAAGCGCCGGAATATCCAGGCGAGCAGGAGCACCCAGATCGGCAGCAGCAGAAGCGAATGCCCGAAGGTGCGCCGCAGGAGGACCGAGCGCGGATCCCCCGAGAGAACCACCAGGGCATCCAGATCGGGAAGATTGGAAGCGATCGCCAGGATCGGCACCGCCGCCTTGCCGACGCGGCTGCGGTAGAAGCCGTTGGCCAGCGTGACTCCGACGAGGGTGTGGGTGATGTTGTCCACGCAGCTGCTTCTCCCCTTGCGGCTTCGACTTCGTCAGAGGGACCGCTGGAGGCTCAAGGCAGATCGACGGCAGCGGCGCCGAGGATTTGCAGGCTCTCCGGATCCTGCGCGTAGGCGATGAGCGAGGCGCGGGAAGTCACCAGGGATGCGGGGAGAGGGATGCTGGCATGCCCCTTCCGCGTCGGGCCCACGGGCACGCTCTGGAAGACCCGCACCACATTCTCATGCTTGAGCTTTCTGCCGGAGTTCTCTCCTCTCGAGACTTGCGACTCGAGGTTGCGCTCCACCAGGGCCAGCCGGAGAACGGCACGGGCGCTCCCGGAAACCGAGAAGTCCACGGGCAGCGCTCCATTGGCAATCGAGCCAGCCGTCAGCTGGAGGGTCAAGGTCGCCGGCCGCTCCAGCGCCGCGTCAATGTTGCGCCGGGCCCGAGCTTCATCCGAGCCGAGGAACTCACGCGTGCCGTTGACGACCATCTGGGGGGTGTAGGCGCTGTCCAGGCCGAGAGCCTGAACATATTCATACTGCCTCTGACTGTAAGCCGCATCGCTGAAAGGGTCCTTCCAGCCCAGCGAATCCCAGTAATCGACATGAAAGGCCAGGAGGTAGATCGCTTCAGGCTTGGCGCGCGACTCCGCGACCAGCTTGGCCAGCAAGGCATCCGCCGGGGGACAGCTCGAGCAGCCTTCCGAAGTGAACAGCTCGATCACGGCAAACGGCCGGGCTGCGCCGCCGACCGGGGCTGCGCCCGCCCGAGCCAGGACAGGAAGAAGCGCCAGGAGCGGGCCGAGCACCAGGATGAGATTCGCTTTCATGGCAGTGCCTCCACCGCGGGGGCGGCGCGCTTCCCCGCGAAATTCCCGAGAAGGGAGAAGGCTCCCCACAGGAAGATGCCCAGGACGCCGCAGCCGTACCAGAGTGTCTGCGCGCCGAAGCGCTCGTAGACCCAGGTGCCCCCCAGAGGCGCGAGCACGAAGGCAGAGGAAAAAGAGACGGCGTACATCCCCATGTAGCGTCCCTGACTCGCCTCCCCGGCGCGCTCGGCGACGACTCCCGAGACCAGAGCGAGTGACAGCATCTCCCCCAGCGTCCATACCAGCACCGTGAAGATCACGAACAGCCGGCCCGTTCCGAGGGGAAGCAGCGCGAATCCCAGGCACATCAAAAGCGAGCCCAGCCCGATGACGCGATAGGGATCGCGCCTCCTCAGGGAGTGCACCAGGACCATCTCGAAAAGAACGATGACCAGCGTGTTGACGGCCAGGCTGATGCCAATCCAGTTTTCCGCCAGGCCGAAGCGATCGCGAAGCGTCAATGGAAACGCCCCGATGAGCTGAAAGAAGACCAGGCCGTAGAGCGTCATCAGGAACAGCAGCGCCAGAAAAGGGCCATCCGCCCAGGGAGACGAGGCCGGCAGCGTCGGACTCGGCTGGGGCTCTGCGTGCCGCCTGGCGCCGTGCATCGACTTCGCGAGAACGGCGGCCGCGAGCAGCGAAGTGGCGCCATCCACCCAGAACAGCCAGTGGTAATTGTGCAGCGCCAGAAACCCACCCATGGTCGGGCCGAAGCTCATGCCCAGGTTGATCGCCAGTCGGTTGAGCACGAAGGACCGGCCCCGCGTCGGCGGATCCGAGGCTTCCACCAGCGCCGTCGCCAGGGCGGGACGAAACGACTCCGACAGCACGGCCAGGGTGAAGACGGCGACGGCGATGCCCAGCGGATGGCGCAGCTGGCCCAGCACGAAAAACGCCGCACCGCCCAGTGACAGGCTGAGCAGCAGCACGCGCTGCGCCGAGATTCGGTCGGAGAGCCGGCCTCCCACGTAGCTCCCGGTGAGCGCCCCCAGGCCGTACAGCCCCAGGACTCTCCCGGCTCCCGCGACGGAGTAGCCCATCGCCTTGGTCAGGTACAGCACCAGAAACGGGACCACCATGGTGCCGCAGCGATTGACGAAGGTGACGGCACTCAGGAGCCACACGTCTCGCGGCAGGCCGGAGAAGGCCTGTCGATACGAGGCTGCGACTCTCCCGATCAATCCTTTTTGATTCTCATCGGCTCCTTCGGAGCGGAGGCGATGACGGAGGGCCGCTCCGCGACGCGCCGGGACCAGGCGGCCAGATTGGGGTATTTGGGATCGGGCAGAACTCCCATCAGCGGGAGACTTCCCCTGAGGGGCGCGACCAGCGCCGCATCGGCCAGCGAGAAGACTTCCCCGCCGAACCAGGTGCGGCCGGTCAGCTCCTTTTCCAGGCGGGCCAGATGATCGTGAACCTTCTTCTTCGACTCTTCCAGGAGCTTGTGGTCTACCTGATCGGCTTTCTTCGGGACCAGGAAGGGGGGCGCATATTCGTACTGGGAGCCGCGAAAGTCGCGCAGGGTCTGCATCAGGTACTGATCGGTGGTGTCCTCCAGCATCCGGACGCGAGCCCGCTCGTAGGGATCCTTGGGCAGCATGGCGGGTGTCGGGTAGGCCTCTTCCAGGTACTCGTTGACGACGGTGGATTCGTAGATCGTCCGGCCGTCTTCCAGCTCCAGGACCGGCGTCAAGCGGAACGGATTGAGCTTGCCGAACGTGACGCTTTCAGACTTGTTTTCGGGAACGATGACCTCGTGAGGGACCTTCTTCTCCGCCAGGACGATGCGGGCCTTCCAGCCGAACGGCGAGCGGTCAAAATTATGAAGCTTCAACATGTGGGCTCCTGAGAACCCCGGAACGAGGATGTTCCGGTGGATGAATGCCTAACTCGGGGCAGCGCGGGAACATTCCCGCGGAATCACTTGATGATTTCGAGCAGCTCGATCTGGAAGACGAGGACGGCGTTGGATGGCACGACACCTCCCATGCCCCGGTCGCCGTAGGCGATGCCCGGCGGGCAGACGAGCTGGGCTTTTTCCCCCACCTTCATCCGCTGCAGCCCCTCCGTCCAGCACTTGATGACCTTGTTCACCGGGAACTCCGTCGGCTCGTTCCGCTTGTAGGAGCTGTCGAACTCGGTCCCGTCGATGAAGGTCCCCTTATAGTGGACCTTCACGGTATCGGTGAGCTTGGGGCTCTCCCCGGTGCCGGGCGTGAGGACTTTGAAGATGAGTCCGGAGGAGGTCTTCACGGCCCCCTCTTCCTTGGCCGCGGCCTCCAGGTAGGCCTGGTTCTTCTTCTGCATTTCCAAGCCGCCCGCCCGGGCGATTCCCGCAACCCCGAGGCCGGCGATGAGCAGGGTGGACACCACGACGCGATGCTTCATGAGATGACTCCTCCGACGATGGATAGATCAACGCAGGACTGGCTCTGAAGGAGGGAATTCTAGCACAGCCGCTTTCAGCCGACCGCCGTTTCCGCTAGAATCACGCCCACGGAGACACAAAAAATCGAAACAATCGTATAAGGATGACGCGCCGTGTCCAGAGCCCGCTTCCGCGCCGCCGCCCTGATCCTGATCGGCTCCCTCGCCGCATGGCCTATCGCGCATTCCGCCACCAAGCCTGCCAAATCTTCTGACCAGACGCGGGATCTGACCGCCAAAGATCTCAACAGCGTCGCCTGGCGGAGCATTGGGCCGGCCAACATGGGAGGCAGAGTCTCGGCCATCGCCCTGGTTCCCGGCAGCCGCACCAGCTTCTACGTCGGCTTCGGCACGGGAGGGGTGTTCAAGACGGAAAACCTGGGCGTGACGCTGACTCCGGTGTTCGACAAGGCTCCCCTGCTGTCCATCGGATCGATCGCCGTGGCCGATGCCTCTCCCTCATGGCCGGGCTGGGCGCAGGAAAAGAAGAGCCCCGAGCCCGCGACCCCTCCCGCCGACAAGCAGCCCGCCGGCAAGGAGAAGCCCGATCCGGGCAAGGGAAAGATCGTCTGGGTAGGGACGGGCGAGGGAAACGGCCGCAACAGCTCGTCCTGGGGCGGCGGGGTGTACCGCTCCACCGACGCCGGAGGGAGCTTCGTCTCCCTGGGGCTGGAGCAGACGCACGACATCCCGCGCCTGGCGGTGGATCCGCGCAATCCCGACGTCCTCTACGTGGCGGCACTGGGACATCTCTGGGGCGCCAACCCGGAGCGCGGGATCTATAAGACCGGCGACGGCGGAAAGACCTGGCAGCACGTTCTCAAAATCGACGACAAGACCGGCGCGTGCGACGTGGTGCTGGATCCCTCCCATCCCGACACGGTCTATGCCGGAATGTACGCGCGGCGGCGCACCGCCTGGTCGTTCACCGGCAACAGCGAGTCGGGCGGCATCTTCCGCTCCCTCGACGCGGGCAGGACCTGGAAGAAGCTGACGTCGGGCCTGCCGCCGCGCACCGGCCGGATCGGCCTGACCGTCTACCCCAAGAACCCGAGCATTCTCTATGCCACGGTGGAGAGCGACGCCGGCGGGACGGGGCGCGATCCGTTCGAGGACCGCTCCACTCAGGGGGGGCTGTTTCGCAGCGACAATCGCGGCGACACCTGGACCCGGGTGAGCAATATCAATTTCCGGTCGTTCTACTTCTCGCGCGTCGCGGTGGATCCGGAAAACGACCAGCGGGTTTACCTGCCGGGCTGGGACCTGACGATTTCCGACGACGGCGGGAAGACGTTCCGGCGCTCCGGCAGTCCCGACGTCCACGTCGACTTTCATGCCATCGCCGTCAATCCCCTGGATCCCAGCCAGATCCTCGTGGGAAACGACGGGGGCGTCTACATCTCCCACGATAAGGCGCAGAGCTGGGAATACCTGAACCGCATCGCCGTGGGCCAGTTCTACCGCGTGGCGGTGGACGATTCCGATCCTTACCGGATCGCCGGAGGGCTTCAAGACAATGGCTCCTGGATGGGGCCGTCGCAGACGCTTTGGGTGACCGAGGATGAGAGCAAGGACGGCATTCTGAATTCTGATTGGAAGACGGTGGGGGGAAGCGACGGCTTCACCGTGGCGTTCGATCCCACCGACAAGAACCTGATTTACGTGACCGGACAGGGGGGCGAGCTGGTGCGCCGCCGGATGGACAACAACGAGGCCAGGCTGATCCGCCCCGGGCCGAAGGAGGGTCAGGAGCGGTTCCGCTTCAACTGGAATTCCCCTTATCTGGTCTCGCCGCACGATCCCACCGTCCTCTACATGGGCGGCAACCGGGTCTTCAAGCTCACGCAGCGCGGCAACCAGTGGCAGGAGATCAGCGGCGACCTGTCGCGGCGCGAGACGGACAAGATCCAGACGGTGGGATCCGACGCGGAGACCTACGGCACGGTGGTGTCCCTGGTGGAATCGCCGGTGACCAAGGGACTGCTGTGGGCGGGGACCGACGACGGTCTGGTGCACGTCACCGACAACGACGGGAAGAGCTGGGCCAATGTCACGCCGAAGGAAGTTGGGGGACTCTACGTGGCGCGCATCGCGCCCTCCTGGAAGAATCCGAAGGCCGCGTGCATAGCGGTGGACGGGCATCGCAGTGACGTGTTCAAGCCCCTGGTGCTCCGGACCGAGGACCTGGGACGAACCTGGAGCAACATCACCGGCGATCTTCCGGCCGGGGGACCGGTCAGGGTCGTGCTGGAGGATCCTGGAAATCCACGCGTGCTCTATGCCGGCACCGAGTTCGGAATCTTCGCCACCCTGGATCTCGGACAGCACTGGGTGAGGTTGAACGGAAAGTCGTTACCGCCGGCCCCGGTGGACGACATCCTCGTGCACCCGCGGGAAAAGGATCTGGTCGTGGGGACCCACGGCCGGAGCATCTGGATCCTGGACGACGCCTCGTTTTTCGCCCAGCTCACCTCCGAAGCGCGTGGCAAGAACGCCCTGCTTTTCGACATCCGTCCGGCCACACCACGGCTCTACTTCGGTCACGACTATGGCTCCGGGCAGGCGATCTTCCGGGCCAAGAACCCGCCCATGGGTGCCGTGCTGAATTACTGGCTGAAAGAGGACTCGGACGAATCGGCGAGCTTTACGATCGCCGATCCATCGGGCTTCGTGATCCGCAAGCTGGACGGGACGAATCGCGCCGGGCTGAACCGGGTCATCTGGGATCTCCAGGCGGATGCGAAGCACCGCTTCTCCGATATCGATCAGAGCTACGGCCAGACACCTTTCGTTCCGTCCGGCGACTACAAGGTGACGCTGACGCTGGGGGACGAGAAGTCCGAGAAGATCGTCAAGGTGCTGCCGTTGCCGGGCACGTCGGCTCCGCAAAAGACACCTTGATCGGCAGCGGCCGATTGGGGTGCGGCTGCGCTCGGTGATTTCCCCGTTTCGTGCCGCGTTTTTGGACAGATCCGGGCCTGTGTAGCCTTCGGGCGGGTCTGGCTCGAAGTTCCCACCGCGACGCTCCTTGACGATTCTCCCCCCTCATCGGATATTTCCTGAACTTGTCTTCGGGTTCCGGAAAGGAGAGAACGCGGGATGCGCAGAGGTCTGCTTGTCGGCTCGTTGATGACGATGCTCGTCGTCACCGGAACCGTGCGCGGCGTCTCCCAGCCCGCATCCGTCACGCCCCCATCGGGCCAGGCGCGATCGAAGAGCCTCCCGCGTGGAAATTTCGACATCCGGGTGCATGACCGCGGCGCCTTGGACGCTCTCATCGAAGCATCGTCCGGCAGCTCCGTGGAAAAGATGGCAGCCGAGGCGAGACAGCGCCGGCGCTCCATGGAGCAGGAAGTCGATCGGATGCGCTCGATCCAGCCCGGTGTCGAGGCTCGTTTTTCTCCCCTTTCTGGCAGTGTCGAGATCCTTCGCAGCCAGCGCGGCTTTCTCAGCAACGCCGCGCCCGGCCGCTCGCCGCGGCAGGCGGCGATGGAGTTCGTGCGCTCGCATGCAGGGCTGTACGGCCTCCGGCCGCAGGACGCAGACAGCCTACAAGTCGAAGGCGAAAGCCCGAGTCCCCTCAGCGGCCTGACGATGGTCCGGTTGCGACAGAGCCTGGATGGCGTGCCGGTTTTCCAGGGAGATCTGCGGGCGCTGGTGGATTCGCAGGGACGCCTGGTCCGCACCGTGGGGCGACTCGTGCCGGGGATCGATTCGGCTCGCGCCGCAACTTCAGGCTGGCTCGAGCCGGGCGCGGCAGTGCGCAGCGCCATGCTGGCGACCGGCCTCGATCCGGATGGCGCACCCATGCGCGTCGGCACGGTGCGGCCTGACGGCCGAGACTGGGACGTGGTCGTGGAGAGCTCCGCGATCACCCGCGCGGTGCCGGGAGCGCTTGCCTATTTCCCGCTCGCTCCCGGCGTGGTCGCTCCAGCCTGGTCGATGATCCTCCATACCCGCACCGATGCCGACTGGTACGTGCTGGTGGAGGCCCGGAGCGGAGCGCTGCTGTACCGCAAGAACATCCGCTTCAACGCCTCGACCCAACAGGCCCGGTTTTCTACCTACACGCAATCGAGCGGGATTCCCGCCGACAGCCCCGCTCCGGCCTCTCCCATCACCGTGGCCCCCGGAGCCGGGACGCAGTTTCCGGAGATCGGCCGCAACACGGAGTCGATGCTCTCGGTGCAGAGCCTGGCTGCCAGCCCAAATGGGTGGATAGCGGATGGCGGCAGCACGACCACCGGCAACAACGTGGATGCCTACCTCGACCGCGGCGGAGACGATGCCGCCGACGCGGGAACGCTGGACAGCAACGGGCGGCCGATTGGGAATCCCGACGCCCAGGGGCGCAACCGCGATTTTCTGGGGAGCGCGCCGCGCGATTTCAGCTACGCGCCGGCGCCGGTTGCCGGCAATCCGGCGGCGGGAGACGACCCATCCCTTGCCAGGTACCAGCGCGGCGTCGTGACCAACCTGTTCTACCTGGCGAATTATTTTCACGACCACCTCTACGCGCTCGGGTTCAACGAGGCGGCGGGAAACTTCCAGACCAATAACTTCGGCAAGGGGGGATCCGGATCGGATCCGATTCATGCCGAGGCGCAGCAGGCGGCGGATGCCGGCAATGCGAACAATGCCAATTTCTCCCCCGGCCCCGACGGCACTCCCGGCATCATGCGCATGTTCGTGTGGAGCAGCCCCTCCCCGATGCGCGACGGCAGCCTGGATGCCGGCATCGTCTTCCATGAATTGACCCATGGGGTGTCCAACCGGCTCATCGGCGATGCCGCCGGGCTGAACTGGATTCCGGGCGGCGGCATGGGGGAAGGATGGAGCGACTTCTACGCCCTGTCGCTGCTGAATCCCCTGCCCTCCGACGATCCCAACGGACGCTACCCCTTCGGCGCCTACGCCCTGTACGGCATTTCCGGGACGTTTTACGACAACTATGTCTACGGCGTGCGGAAGTTTCCCTACAGCACCGACAACTCGGTGAACCCGCTCACCTGGGCCGACGTCGACGACACCACCGTCGACTTGAACGGCGGCATCGTACCTAGCCCGCTGGGATTCCAGGGGAACGGCGCCTCCGAAGTTCACAACATCGGCGAAGTCTGGGCGCTGACTCTGTGGGAAGTGCGCAGCCGGATCATCGCGCAAGCCGGGGGCGACGTGGCCGCAGGGAGCCAGACAGCCCTGCAGATCGTCACCGATGGATTGAAGATGACTCCGAACGACCCCAGCTTTACGGAGGCCCGCGACGCGATCCTCGATGCTGATTGCGCCGCGTTCGCGTGCGCCCATGAGGAGTCGATCTGGGGCGGCTTCGCCGATCGGGGACTGGGATACGGGGCCGAAGCCTCGCTGGGAATTGCGGCCCACGTGGGTGTCAAGGAATCGTTCGCTTCACCCTCGCTGGAAGTGGCGAGCGTCGCCGTCAATGATGCCGCGGGGGACGGCAACGGCCGCATCGATCCGGGCGAGAGCGTCGCTCTGACCGTCACCCTGGCGAACCCATGGAGAAACAGTGGCAAGGGAGTCCCCTCCGCCACGGCACTGCTGAGCAGCAGCACCCCCGGGATCTCGATCGGCGACGCCTCGTCCACGTTCGGAGCCATCCCGGCCCAGGGAAGCGCCGCCGGGGATCCCCTCTCGATCACCGTGGGACCGGGCACCGCCTGCGGCGGGACCCTGCGCTTCAGCCTCCAGGTGACCAGCGCGCTGGGATCGTCGAGCGTTCCCTTCGAGCTGCGCCTCGGCAATCCGGTGGGCTCGGGCGCTCCGGTCTCCCTGACGCGCGCGATTCCGGGGGGGCTCGGCATTCCCGAAGACTCGCCCACCGGAATCACCGACACCTTCAGCGTCGCCGCGGATATGGAAATTGCCGACCTCGATTTCCGGCTCGACAGCCTGACTCACAGCGCGGTGGGGGATTTGACCGTGGCCTTGAAGGGGCCCACCGGCTTCGGGTTGGACGTCGTCTACCGGCCGTACGACTGCATCAGCGGACTCGGCTGCGATCTGGGCTTCAATGCCGGAGACAGCTTCATCAACACGCGCTTCGATGACGCGTCGCCCAATGATCTGGTGACGGCGGGCGCCAGCGCAGCTCCGTTCACCGGCTTCTGGATGCCGGTGTTCAACTCCCCTGAATGGGACGCGCCCGATCCGGCGGGCCAGCTGGGCCACTTCAACGGCACCGGCACGCAGGGTCTCTGGAAGGTGTTCGTGGCGGATAACGCCATCTTCGACACCGGCGCTCTGAATTCATGGTCGCTGGTGGTGACTCCGGTCCAGTACAGCTGCTGCGAAGGGACGCCGGATGCCGACGGCGATTTCCTGGGATCGGGCTGCGACAACTGCCCCGCTCTCTCCAATGCGGACCAGCTGGACAGCGACGGGGACGGACCGGGGAATGCCTGCGATTGCGCCCCCTTCAGCGCGGCCTCAGTGGCCATTCCGGGAGAGGTGTCGGGCCTGCAGTTCGCTGCCGACGGCATCACGCTGAGCTGGAGCTCGGCGGCACCGTCCGCCGGCGCGGGGAGCGTGCACGATCTGGTGCGGGGAAATCTGGGGCAATTCCCGGTGGGAAGCGGCGGCTCCGAGCTGTGCCTGGTGACCGGAAATGGCGCAAGCGTTGCGAGCGACTCCCAAGTCCCGGCCGTCGGCAGCGGCTTCTGGTACCTCGCGCGCGGCCGCAACGGGTGCGGCGCGGGAGGCTACGGATTTGCCAGCGGCGCCGCTCCGCGAAACACCACCGCCTGCGCCTACGTCCCCAAGCCCGATCTGGTGATGATGTCGGTAAGCGAGCCGCCCGCCGGCGCCGCCGGC
>Ga0065705_10104662_pt1 | contig 12169 bp, 18 predicted proteins | sample SwibulcommuniRL2_FD_59092 | JGI IMG/M metagenome (GOLD analysis project Ga0065705, IMG submission 59092) | Bulk soil microbial communities from switchgrass field near Rose Lake, East Lansing, Michigan, USA - RL2 Bulk Soil v2 (version 2) | ecosystem: Environmental > Terrestrial > Soil >... | reverse complement strand
CCATCGCCTCAGCCTCCATAGGCTCTCCCAGCTTGTCGCTGATGGCGTTGTACCGATCGAGCAGGGCGCGTGTCGTCGCCACCCCCTCCTCGACGATGCCGAGAACCGACTTGCTGGGATCCAGCTGCGGCTCCTGCGGCAGAAAGCCGATTCTTATCCCTTTGGCCGGGGTCGCCTCGCCGGAGAAGTCTTTCTCCTCGCCGGCCATGATCCGCAGTAGGGTGCTCTTGCCCGAGCCGTTCAGGCCAAGGACGCCGATCTTGGCCCCGTAATAGAACGAAAGCCAGATTCCCCGCAGGATCTCGCGCTTCGGTGGGACCACCTTACGGAGGTCCTTGATTGAAAAGATGTATTCGGGGGACACGACTCTCCTCATAATTGCGTGGCTGATCGACGGGAGGAAGTTTAACCTATTTACCGTCTACGTTTACTTCTGCTCGGTTGCGATCGAAGGACCGGCGGGGAATGGCAACGGGAAGCCCGCGGTTCGAGGGGCTCCCCAAGTAGATCCTGTCACGAACTGAAATCGACTTCGAAGTACCTATCCACCTGGGGAGCCAGATAATCCCTGCCCCGAGTCATCGGGGATCAAAATGATAGAGCCCCGCCACGCGGGCGCCCGACCCTAAAGAATCGGTGGACCACTACCGCATCGATGGACGGTGATTCCGTTCAAGTCCGCGATGCGTTCTCGCGGCTGGGTCGCGGTCAACTGCGCTCCTTGTTGTTCGAGGTAAGCGTTCGCTGGACCTCCGCAGGAGCGCCTGTTGGAGCATTGCCGTCCGGGAAGTCGTTGGGAGCGCCGTAGAGCCCTTCGGGATGGGTCGTCGATAACGACTCCGGAGTCGGTGAGACTTCGTTGCTGTGAACAAGCCACACGCGGTATCGATCGAAATCCGTGAAGTTCACCGGTGCGCTCACGAACGCGTTTCGGATCCAGAGGGCGATCCGTTCGTAGCGAGCTACGTACCTGCGTAACGGCTCGGCGAGACGGCCTCCTGCCGTGACCGCGAGCGCTGCCCCCGCATGTCGTGCATGGCGGATCTCGATCGCCGAGAGACTCCGGCCGCTCGGGTCGGTCACTTGGAGATCGAACAACGGATCGAGCATTGTCCAACGCGCCTGATCGGCAAGCCATGTCTCCACGACCTCGTGATTTTCGATTGTGACGACGCGAGCTGGCTTTCCGAAGGACTGGAGAGCCTGGACGAGCACGAATGCATACTGTGCGCAGAATCCTCCCGTTCGTCCAGCACGAATCTCCGACAACGTCTTTATCGCATCGGGCGGCGGATAGGGATCGGGCCTTCCCGGTTCGAATTGTGCACGCGTCCAGTGCAGCAGTTTGCGAGCGAGCTCCTCATCCGAAGCAGCGCCAAGGACGACCGCGTCGAGGTTCTCGGCTTGACGAAAGCGCGCAAGAGGTGCCTGCCCGTCCCAGAGACACGCGAATCTCGTCTTGTGTCGTACCTTAGAACGGGGCACCCAGAGCGGCACGTGTATCGGGTCTGACGGCGAACTCAGCTCAAGACCCATTCGCTGACGACGCAGGGACTTGTCCCATTGAATGCCGATGTATCCGGATACGATGACCGTGGCGACGACGAAATAAGCGGCGGTACCTCTCGTTACGTGGGTCATCGTGTTTCGCTGCCTTAAAATGTTCCCGGACGTAATCTGGTTTCCGTTTGTTGACCTGTCAAGGGGGCGCATAGGAAACTCAAGCTGGCTATTTACGTCCGGTAAACGCTTTTGTGTCAACCTGATAGAGCTTGGGGAGTCGAGGGGAGGCATTGTCGTCCGCTAATGGCAAGGAATTCAGGCAGTGTGGGGAAGCTGCAGGCGTTGGGGCGGGCGGCGGACAGGGCCCTCCCCTGAAGCGGTCCACCGATAGCATGTGCGGCAATTTGGCCGATTCCAGGGTTCGGGAATCAGCGGTTGGGTGGAGTGGACCACCGAAATTGAGCACGGCATTTTGCCCCGTTCGGGAGCTTGCGCGACCGCCGAGCGGAGTCTGCATGGCCAGCCTCGGGGCAATGGAAGAGAACGGAATTGCGCGGGATGGGGCATGACCAGCCTCCCGAAGGAATCCAAGGATAATGGGTTGGCTGGTAGCTTAACGTATTAATAGGTAGAGGATTCCTTCCAGGCGGGAGTCCGACCCTATGAAATCGGTGGACCACTACAGCCCTTCTCGACGAGTGCTTCTGCGCCGCCGGACAGACCACCTGGTACACCGAGGTCTGAGGAATCCAGCGCGACCGCTTCCTGGAGTACTACAACCTTACGCATCAGGTAGTCACCCCATTGTTCCGGCCACCAGCGCCTCTTATCATTGCCCGGAGTTCTGATTAGATGTCAGCAAACAATCGACTTGAGAATGCCTGGGAGATGAAGGAATGACAAACACAAAACCGCTGTTCGTATCGATTCTCGCATTATCGCTAATGTGCCTTCTCGCTGCTCCACTATGTGCACAGAGTGCTACGCAAAGCTCCGGCATGGACGCGCAAAGCATGAAGTCAAAGATGGAGCAGATGCGTGGGCAGATGGAGCGGATGCAAACTCAAATGAAAGACAACATGGCCAAAATGGAGGCGGCCGCTGCAGCCATGAAGAGCCACATGGAAACAGAACAAGCCAACATGAAGGGCCAGATGGACCTGCAGCACGCGATCATTGACCAATTACAAGCCATGACGGATCAGATGCAGGCGATGACCGACCGCATGGCCATGATGCCTATGCCAAAGAGCAAGCCCCAGAAGAGCGCGACGACGAAGTAGTATGAAGGGATGGCGGAAGACCAGAAGAAATAAATCCGATAGAGCCCCGGTCGCCAAGCGCGGTCGGGGCTCTCGTTCTTTGGAGTTCACGCGGACCTACGACCGGGTTCATGCTCTCTGAAGCCCAGCCTTGGGACAGCGCTAGAGAAGGTCTGGCGAGGGAGATGACGTGGATGACCGCCGAGCGGACGCGGCGAGGCTGGCCTCGAGGTAATGGAAGAAGACGGAATTGCGCGGGACGGGGCATGACCAGCCTCCCGAAGGGTTTCAGGCGTAATGGGTTGGCTGGCAGCTTACCCTATTAATGAGTAGCGGATTCCAGGCGGCAGCGCGACCCTATACAGCTGGTAATTATTTTTCTTGGAGTATCGGGATTAATGCACTGGTGAGGTGGGCCACCAAATCGTTGGCGGGGGAGCAGGGCGCCCGGTAGGCGGGCCGCTGAGGGCAATAGACCGACCGGCCAAATTAACCTGCCAGGCGCCACACGTCGCAGACACAACCGACGAGATCGAGGCTCACTGACCTCGGTTCGGACCTACGGGAATTTCGGGCAGGTTCGGCACTCCTCCCAGCACCCAGAAGGAGAGCAGACCATCACCCAGCAGCATCGGGCGGCCTCCACCGGCGGCGTCGCCATCAACACGATGGCGCCAGCCGCAGCGACCACGAGACCGGCGAGTAATGCAATTCCCCTGATCCTTGCGCGGACGTTCATCGGTCACCTCCTTGAAAACATACAGGAAAGTCCATCGATCCGGCTTGCTGTAACTCCATGGCCCCCAGTATGGCGATCCATCCTAACAATAGATGATGCTTGGCTCAGCGACAGCTGCAGATGCGCGCGGGACAAGTGCTGTGGATGCACCTGCCGAGTCCAGCTCCACACTGTGCGTCGCAGTCCGAGTTTCTCCAGCACTGGGGGATGAGCAGGCAGACCACCACAGGTTCAGGGACGCTTTGTTCCAGATCCAAGTTCACCGTGGAAAGTAGGTCGGCCTGACATTCGGGCGCCGGCTCGTCGTTCGGCGCGAAGACAGCCGATGCCTCAAACATGGGATCGGTCGTCATACTTCCTGCCGGGTCCCCAGAGGTCATGACCGCTATGCCCACCATCGCAACCACAGCCAACGGTATCATTCTCGCCATCCAAGAACCGCTGAGCTTCATCGGTGTCCCTCCATGGAATGTGAACGTGGAATGGACTCCAAATACACCCAGACTCATGGCCTGTCAAGGGGGGACCAGTCTGTCCACGCCGATCCCACGAATTGAACACCGTCGTGACGCCGGGAGCAGAAGAGGGGATACCAAGGCTGCAACGCGTTGTATGATTGCACCTACATTCCTTTGGAGCACCGACTGGTCGTCATAGCACAGGGAAATGCCCCTTTTGCCTGGGGTCCGAATTCACCGTTTCCTTCTTCATAGCCGACGGGGGATTCATTCCAGTGCTTGAGGAAATGCAGAGAGCGGGTCGTCTGCCGCCTGGGACCGAGATTCCGTCGTACGAACTCTCCAGTACCCTCATCGTCAGTTGTTCTGCGTGCCGGCAGAGCGTCTTCTGGGTCAAAAGGACGAACCAGGGAGCCCTCTCGTCATGGGGACTTCCGGTTTGCGATGCCTGTAGAGACAAAGCATGGCGTCCGCCGGATCGCATTACACTTCGCGTCCTCGAGAGGGCGCACCCGCGACACCGACCCTGCATCGGCGGGGGCCGATGATGATGTCGATTTCAGGCTACGAGATAATCCGAGTGTTAGCTAGAAATGGCTGTGTAGTGTATGAAGCGCGTTCCGCCAAGCTTGGAAGAATCGTTGTGTTGAAGGTTCACATGTGGGAGAAAGCTTGCGAGGCGAGAGAAGCCGCCGCTCTGGTCGGTCTTGAACATCCGAACATCCTGAGATATTTCGACGTCGGCGAGGCTCAGGGTTGTCAGTATTTTGCGTTCGAATACGTCGAAGCGGAAACACTCCACTAGAGGCTTAGCAGGGGGCCATTGCCGGACAACGAGGCGCGAAGAGTCGCAATTTTGATGGCTTTGGCGCTACAGTCCATTCGCAAGGCTGGACTTACTGCGGATCTCTCCCCAGCTAATGTTTTCTTGACTGAGCCGCCAAAGCTGTATATCTATCCAGAAGCTAGTCCCGGGGTTTTCTCTTCCGCCCCAGAAGAGATGTTCCGAGAGCCCAATGCGTCAACAGAAATGGCTGATGTCTATCAAGTTGGTGCGTTGTTATACATGATGCTGACGTGCGAGCCGCCTGTGTCACTAGAAATTCTGCTGAAAACGCACAAATTGGCCAAGCCGATGCGTCCGCGAAAGCTCAATCCAGCCGTCGACAGAGCGCTCGAAGCGATCTGCATGAAATGCCTCGAGCGTGTGCCGAGCAATCGGTTTGATTCTTTGGCAATACTGGTTCAAGCGCTCTCCAACAGTCGAAGGAGAAGGGGATGGGTGTGGCCGTGGTGAGGCATCAGACAAGAGGAAGGAAGTATCAGCAGCTCAGCCGCCGCACATTCTCCCACATCTCTTGATCAAATGGATGTGCATAAATCGTCGTCGTCAGCGGGCTCACGTTCCATCAGCGCGTCAGGTAGGAAAACATCCCCCGTTCGCCCACCCTTGGCGATTTCGGGCCGCGGCATCGAGAACTCCTTAGTGCAATGGCATGATGCCGCTTGTTGCGGGTCATCTGGGTTCGTGTGCCAACCGCGGCGCTAAGCGTCTGAATGTCCTGCACCGGGGGCGCGGAGTACGGATCCGGAGTTCACGCCACGCTGCTGGTTGTAGCGCTTGTCCCGCAGTGGGCTTTCTGGTCGCTCACGCCGGCACTGCTCGTGCGAGATGGTGGGCGGGGGTGGCGGTTCCTCCTTCTCGCCGGTTGCGCGGGAGTCGCGATCGACGGAGTCATTCTCGCCGCTGGCGCGCGGGCTGTCTTCCCGGCGCTGCTCGAGGGGTGGAGCGGGTTCGGCCCGATGGGTGTCGCCATGGCGTTGATGACCTGGTGCGGGGTCATCGCGACCGGCTGGGTGGCGATTGCCTGCGTGGGTGCCATCTTGTGGGAGCGAAACGCGCCCGCCCGGACCGTCACGGAGCTCCAGACCGCCCTACCGGACCCTGCGGCGAATTCTGAAAAAGGCGGTAAATCCATCAACCGGGGAAACTGATGAAATGCTCATTGATGAAAAGCCTGCTCCCTCTGCTCCTGTTCACGAGCGCGGCTTTTGCCGCCGACCCGCTACCTTCCTGGAATGACACCGCCCCAAAGAAAGCCATCTTGGCTTTGGTGGAGAAGATTACCAAGGAAGGCTCGCCCGACTTCGTGCCGCCCTCCAAGCGGATCGCCGTGTTCGACAACGACGGCACGCTCTGGTGCGAGCAACCCTTGCCGGTGCAGCTCTATTTCGCGCTCGACCGGGTGAAGGTGCTCGCGCCGCAGCATCCCGAATGGAAGACTCAGGAGCCGTTCGCATCGCTGCTCAAGGGCGACATGAAAACTGCGCTGGCCGGCGGAGATCGTGCGCTTCTTGAGCTCGTCATGGCGACGCACACGGGCATGACCACCGAGGAATTCGAGCAGATCGTCACGGACTGGATCGCCACGGCGAAGCATCCGAAAACTGGCAAACTCTTCACCGACATGGCCTATCAACCGATGCTCGAGGTGCTGGCCTACCTGCGCGCCAACGGTTTCAAGACCTTCATCGTCTCCGGCGGCGGCATCGAGTTCATGCGCCCGTGGGCGGAGCGGGCCTACGGCATCCCGCCGGAACAGATTGTCGGCAGCAGCATCAAGACGAAATTCGAGATGCGCGACGGCAAGGCAGTCCTCATGCGTCTGCCGGAGCTGAACTTCAACGACGACAAGGCCGACAAACCCGTGGGCATCAACCGACACATCGGCCGCCGTCCCATCGCCGCCTTCGGAAACTCCCGTGGCGACCAGGAAATGCTGGAATACACGCAAAGCGGCGGCGGCGCGCGGCTCGAGCTGTTGGTGTTGCACGATGACGCAACGCGCGAATATGCGTACGGTCCGGCGCGCGGATTGCCGGATGTCAAGCTGGGAGCCTTCCCGCCAGCGCTCGATGAGCAGGCCAAGAAGGACGGTTGGACCGTCGTCAGCATGAAGAGTGATTGGAAGACCGTTTTCCCGACCTCGTCGTCCGCGGCGGTACAATCCTCGGCAGCCCCGTTGCAGATCACCGCCATCGACATCCTGCTGGAGCCGGACGCCACGATGCTCCGGCACGCCGCAGCCAACAATGCCCGTCTGCTCAAGGCTTACCCGCAAGGGTTCGCCCTCGATGCGACGCACCGCCCGCACATCACGCTGGTCCAGCGATTCGTGCGCACGGCGGACCTCGACAAGGTCTACGCCGCGACTCACAAGGTACTCGCTACCGTCGACATGCATGCCATGAAGCTGGAAGCCTTCAAGTATTACTATGCCCCGTCCGGTCCGGTCGGCATTGCAGGCATCTGCGCAAAGCCGACCCCGGAAATCATCAAGCTGCAGGCAGATATCATTGCCGCTGTCGCACCGTTCGCGGTCGAGACCGGGCCTATCGGAGCATTCAGCGCTCCTCACAATAGTCCGGAAAGCGATGCGGCCCTGATCCAATATGTCTCGACCTATGTGCCGAAGATGAGCGGCTACAATTTCAACCCTCACGTCAGCACCGGAGTCGCGCCAAAAGATTACCTCGACAAGATGCTGGCCGAACCGTTCGAGCCATTCACGTTCTCCCCTGCGGGCGCTGCCGTTTACCAGCTCGGCCCGTTTGGCACGGCGGCCAAGAAACTCAAAGAATGGGATTTAAAGCCTTGAGGCTGTGGTGGTGCATCGAAAGCGAGCGCTTCATTTTGGCCGGTTCCGCGGATGAAGGCCCTGGTACGGCTGCAAACGACCAAGCTGATAGTATTTTGACGTCTATGCGACCAACCGCCTTAACGGTTCCTTCATTCTCATCGAGCAGGGGATCGCCGCCAACAATGGCCGCCGGCATATTCTTGCCTCGTGAGGCTGCGAAACCAGAGATTGGAGCCAAGCTGATATGAGTAATTCTACTGTTTCCGCGTATCGCGATACCCGCCTCCGCAGCATCCTCAAGGCGATCAGTTGGCGCTGCACGGGCACCCTGGACACTTTTTGTGTGAGTTTCGTGGTGCTGACCTTCACCGGAGCCACCGAGGGCAACAAATTGCAGGCCCTGCAGCTTTCAGGCGGCATTGCGGCGGTGGAAGTCGTTACAAAGATTGTTCTTTACTATTTGCATGAGCGCGTATGGATGCGCATCCGGATCGGCCGACCAAAGTTCTGATTTGGTGATAATGGTTTCCGCCCAAGTCGATTTCTCGGAGTGGACCGAGCTCAGGAAATCGAGACCGATTCGTTCAAAGAGGGTCGCTTGAAATGTCTCAAAGATATTTCCTCCTACCAAGCGCCCTTCGTGGTATATAGAGCCCAACGCAATCACTGAAACAGAAAGTTCGGTTAATCTCCAGAGAGGGGCACAAAGTGGGAAGCTCGCCTGACGGGCTCCCCTTTGGTGTGTGCGCAACCCGCTCCAGTAGCGGAGGCTTGCAGGGTCGGACTCCATTTCAAATGCTCATACGTTGTTCGTAAATGATTGCACAAGGGATGGTTTCTGTACTGATTCCGTGCAACTTACATTTCCTATCGGAAAGGATTATGAGAGAACCAAGCTGTCGAAGGAATGGGACCGCGAAACTCTTTAAGCGAACGATCCGACCGCTCGCGGGCCTGTTGGTTGGACTGGTGGCCCTGGTCGCCGGACAGATGGCATGGGCACACATGAATCCAGCAGGCTGTGGCGGGAACGCTCTCGATGTAGGTCTTTTGAAAGACAAGACCTCCATCACGAGCGGGGAAACCGTTACCTACACCGTTACGGTAAGGAACGATTCCCCCTTGGCTTGCGATGTCACCGGCACTTCGGTCGTACTTCATTGTCCGGCGGCAGACGGAACCCCCACTGGGGCTGCAACGGTCTGTGCGGCCAACGCTGATTTCCTGGTGCCTTTCTCGCAAATCAACCTGTGCGTCGTTGCTTGCACCGTCAATTTCAACCCCGGAGTTACTTGCGCGCATGCCGTAGTGGACGTCCATGGGATCTCTCATGACACCCCGTGCGACGATCTCGACACAACCGTGGACATTCACAAAGCTCTATCCGTCACCTCCAGGTTTTGCGGAGACGGTATCATCAACGACACGGGGTGCGGGGAGACCTGCGACACCAACGCCTTCCCGGCCGGTGCTCCTTCCAGCCACGGCCCGTGCCGCCCCGGCCCCTGCGGGAACCCTGCCGCCTGCACCTTCTGCGGCGATGGCATCATTAACGACGGCGAGCTGTGCGACGACGGCAACGCGGTGGAAGCCGACACCTGCCGGAACAACTGCACGCTGCCGAGATGCGGCGACGGGATCGTCGGAAACACGCCAGGGGAGACCTGTGACCCACCCGGTTCGAACGCGGGACAGCCCAACGTGTGCAGGGCGGACTGCACATTCTGTGGAGACGGTGTCCTGAATCCGGGAGAGGGGTGCGACGATCATAATAACGTTGCCGGCGATGGCTGCAGCCCCACCTGCCAGATCGAGGGGCAGTGCGTGCTGGCCGTGGAGAAGACCTGTGCAATTCCACGACCCTTGGCGCCGTTCGTGTGCAGTGACGCCAAGCCGATCCACTCGCTGACTCTGAAATGGGAACCAGGGTCCAATACGGACCCGACGCGATGGGTGCTGACCAATCCTAGCCAAGTTATCGACATCAAAGCATGGAACGGCTCACCGGGCGGTACCCTGGTGGCGACCGAGACAAACATTCAGCCCGGCGACGTCATCACGGTGACGGGCTTCAGCGGATCGGTCAATGACGTGTACTGGGAGATCTTCGCGACCGGCACAGGGTTCGGCAGCAAGTTAGGCAACTCGGTCTTCAACCTGTCCTGCTCCGACGTGAACATGAACACGTCGGATGACTGCGGCAAGCTCGAAGGTGACCTCAAGGTCACGAGCGGCTTCACCGGTCTCATCAACGACTGGCGGTTCGAGGGCATGGGAGGCGACACCGGGGAACTCGTATGCACACCGGCTGAGCCGACCGCGACGAGCGAGTGCGTGGTCGAGAACACGCCGGTCGACTGCACAACACAAGGCAAGCCGACAAGCCTGACCTTCCTTTACAACGGCAATACCTGCGCCAATCCTGACAACAACAACCCGCAGAACGGGAAGTATCTCTGCACAGGCGATATCGATCCCGCGCAACCGATCACGGTGACCAGCAGCCAGGGCTACTTGATCAGTCCCAGCACGGTCAACCCCGGCCACACCTTCACCGTCAGCGCCGGCAGCTTCCAGGCCCAGTCGCTGTTCACGCTGACGAACGCCGGCGGAACAGAGACGGAATCGATCCACACCTCGTGCGCGCAGGTCCTGGCGGTCGGCAACGTGTTCGGCAGCCTGACGCTGGTGTCCTTCAACGGGAACGAGGGGGGCAGCGAGGTGACTTACACATACAAGGTCACCAACACCTGTGCCACGGACCTGACCGACGTCACGTTGGTGGACGACCGCCTTGGCAACGTGACGTGCTTCAACGGCGAATTGGCGGCAGGAGCCTCCAAGACCTGCACCGCCACCGCGAGCATCAGTCAGACCACCACGAACATAGTCACGGCTTCCGCAACAGGGGCCCAGTCCGCCGAAGCCAGCGCCACCGTCACGGTGTCGCCGCTGGCGACAGCGTGTGCGACCGGGGCCGGCGCGCTCGTGCTGCAAGACAAGGAGGTCCAGTGGAAACTGACCAACGGCACCTCCAACAAGCTGCAGATAGCCGAGATTACAATCACCTGGCCGGCCGCCAACGGCTTCCTGGACGAGGTCAAGCTGGACGGCGGCAAAATCAGCGGTGGCAATTTCAATCCACCCTCGGCCGACATCACCTCGTTCGTGGGCTCCACCGGGGCGCGCAGCATCGATCACAACAAGTCCAGGACGCTGCACTTCAAGTTTCAGAACGATGCGACCCCCGGCGCTTACATGATCGAGGTTCGGTTCACCAACAATTGCTCGGTTACGTTTCCCTGAGCGAGGTGGAGGAGCCGGAAACGTAGGCGGAAAGATCTGGAGTGGAGGGGCTTACGGAACTTTTGGATTCCCAGACAGTGGCTATTAGCTATATCGTAAAATGTTATACGGGCGACTGCTGGGTCGTCATCGGACTCGGAGTATTCTGCATTTTCGTAGCTTTGACGACCTCAGAGATCGCGAGGGGCGGAACGCCTGGCGCCGAGAAGCATTGGTATCCTGCGACAGTAAAGTTTCGAGTGACCGTGTTCGGTCTCGGGCTGGTAATGATTTTTCTTGGAGTATCGGGATTAATGCACTGGTGAGGCACCAAAACTGAGTGCGGCTGAAGTGGTCCATCGAAGTCATGTGGGCCATTTTGGCCGGTTCGGGGCTTGGACGATCGCCGAGCGGACACGCCGGGGCCAGCCTCGTGGCAAAGGAAGAGGTCGGAATCGCGCGGGATGGGGCATGGCCAACCTCCCAAAGGAATCCAGGAATAATGGGCTGGCTGGCAGCTTAACGTATTAATATGTAGAGGATTTCAGGCGGGCATTTGACCCCATAAAATCGGTGGACCAGTACACCAGGTAGGGATGCGACCTTATGAAATCGGTGGACCAATGAACCGGGAAAGGATTTGAGCGTATGGCTGAACTTCCACTGAGCGGGGGCTGCCTCTGTGGCAGCGTTCGCTACGAGATCACGAAACCGCTCGTTTCCGCCGGCTACTGCCATTGCACTCGCTGCCAACGACGCACCGGCACGGCGGCTGCTGCATCGGCTCGAATCGCGCCCGGCACGTTAAGGATCCTCTCCGGGCAGGAGTTCATCAAGGCTTGGCGCCCCCCGGATGGCTTCGCGAAGCTGTTCTGCTCGAACTGCGGCGGTGCCCTCTGGAGCCAAAGTCAGGAGGATCCCGAGGTAATCAGCATCCGCATGGGCACGTTCGACACCGATCCTGGCATCCGCCCATCGGCCCGCTCGTACGTGGCTTACGCCGCGCCCTGGGAGCCGATCCCTGACGACGGTCTACCGCGTTTCCCCGAGTCGCGGAGAAGCTAGTCGAGCTAGGTGTCTCACCTTCGCCACCAGCGATTCAGCTGTACCGGTCAACTTGCGGCGTGAGTAAGGCTCGTTGATCCAGCATGTGAGATCCGTGCCCCGGCAGAGGTCGTCCCCGTCGGGTAGCTACCCCAGCGGTCGTGGAGGCCAGGAAGTCGGCGAAGTTCGATGTACGAACCCGAACAAGTTCGTACTACTGATCTACTTGGGGAGCCA
>Ga0065705_10104660_pt1 | contig 12173 bp, 13 predicted proteins | sample SwibulcommuniRL2_FD_59092 | JGI IMG/M metagenome (GOLD analysis project Ga0065705, IMG submission 59092) | Bulk soil microbial communities from switchgrass field near Rose Lake, East Lansing, Michigan, USA - RL2 Bulk Soil v2 (version 2) | ecosystem: Environmental > Terrestrial > Soil >... | reverse complement strand
GCGTGCGGCTCCTCGCGGAGCTCGCCCGCCGGTTTTCTTAGTGAACTTCGAGCTCTCGGAAGACCATCAGCTGCTCCGGCAGACGGTTCGCGACTTCGCCGAGGAGCGGATCGCGCCTGTGGCGGAGGAGCTCGACCGCGAGCATCGCTTTCCGTACGACATCGTCGAAGCGCTGGCTGAGCTCGGCCTCATGGGCATCCCGATCCCGGAGGAGCACGGAGGCGGTGGCGGCGACACGCTCGCGTATGCCATCGCCGTCGAGGAGCTGACGCGCATCGACTCGTCCGTCGCGATCACTGTCGCGGCGCACACGTCGCTCGGCACCATGCCGATCCTCCTCTTCGGCTCCGACGAGCAGAAGGAGCGCTGGCTGCCCGACCTGGCTTCGGGGCAGCGTCTCGCGGCGTTCGGCCTGACCGAGCCGGAAGCCGGCTCGGACGCGGGCGCAACGCGGACGACGGCCGAGCTCCGTGACGGGAGTTGGGTCGTCAACGGCTCCAAGATCTTCATCACGAACGCCGGCACCGACATCTCGGCGTTCGTGACGATCACCGCCCGGACGGGCGAGGACGAGATCTCGAACATCGTCGTCCCCAACGGGACGAAGGGCTACGAGCTCTCAAGCCCGATGCGAAAGATGGGCTGGCGGGCCTCGGACACGCGCGAGCTCTCGTTCCACGACTGTGCCGTCCCCGAGGACCATCTCCTGGGAGAGCGTGGCGCCGGCCTGAGGCAGTTCCTCGGGATCCTCGACGGCGGCCGGATCTCAGTGGCGGCGATGGGGCTCGGCCTGGCACAGGGCGCGTTCGACCTGGCGTCGTCGTATGCGCGCGAGCGGAAGCAATTCGGGCAGCCGATCGGGAAGTTCCAGGCGATCCAGTTCCAGCTCGCCGACATGGCGACGGAGATCGAGGCGGGCCGGAACCTCGTCTACAAGGCCGCATGGCTGAAGGACGAGGGGCGCCCGTTCGCGCAGGCGGCGGCGTTCGCGAAGCTCTACACGGGCGAACTGGCGAACCGGGCCGTAAATGCGGCGCTGCAGATCCACGGCGGGTACGGGTTCATGGACGAGTACGCGATCTCGCGGCTCTACCGCGACCAGAAGGTGCTCGAGATCGGCGAAGGCACGAATGAGATCCAGCGCCTCGTGATTGCCCGCGGTCTCGGCTTCTAGTCGGGGCCACCCCACACCACCACCCGCTTTCAAGCGTAATCCGCAAATGCGCAAACGTGGCGCGCGCAATCCACCGGGACCGCGACGACGGCGAGGCGGGATATCCCTTGCCCGGGAGCGGCACTCCGATAGCATCGGCGCGTCCCTTCTAGGAGGTAGCGCATGCCGCTTTTCATGGACGTACACAACATGGACGGGGGCGTTTCCTGCGACGCCGTCCGCGACGCTCACGCCAAGGACGTCGCCATTCAGGGCGACCACGACGTCAACTACAAGAGCTACTGGGTGAGCGAGGCCGAGGGGAAGATCTTCTGCCTCGTCGAGGCGCCCGACGCTGAGACGGCTACGCGCGTCCACCGCGAGGCTCACGGCCTCGAGGCGGACGAGATCTACGAGGTCATCGAGGGCTCGTAGACCCCGCCCGCCTCTACGCCGGCTCGTCCGGCTTCTCGTATGCGACCTGGAAAGGCGACTTCTACCCGGCGGATGCGAAGCCGACGGACTTCCTGCGCTTCTACGCGACCCGGCTCAACACGGTCGAGCTCAATTCGACCTTCCGCCGGCTTCCCGCGGAGGACCAGTTCGAGCGCTGGGCCGACCAGACCGGGACCGGCTTCAGGTTCGCGGTCACACTCGCGCGCCGGGTGACGTCCTTCGGCCGCGTCGAGGGAGTGGACGCGGCGGCCCAGGCGATCTCGAGGCTCGGCGACAAGCTCGGCCCGGTCCGCATCAAGGTGCTGCAGGCGCGGGACGACGGATTCCTCCGCCTGCTGCTCGACTCCCTGGAGCCCACCATGCGCTGGGCGCTCGACTTCCGCCACGAGTCGTGGCTCGACGAGGAGATCCAGGCGCGACTCGACGAGCGCGGCGTCGCGCGGGTCGATGCGGTGGAATGCGGCGCCGACTTTCGCTACCTGCGGCTCCGCAACCCTCCATACAGCGACGACGATCTGGCCGCCGAGGCAGCGCGGATCGACTCCATGATCGCGGCCGGGCTCGACGTCTTCGCCTACTTCCAGCACGAGGACGAGCCCACCGCTCCACGCTACGCCGAGCGCCTGCTCGAGCTCGTCAGCGGTCCTGCAGGCGGATGACGAAGCGGAGCGCCTGCCAAGTGTCGTCGATGGCGCAGCTCTTGTTGTCGACGAGCCCGGCGCCGAGCCCGGTCTTTTGCACCGAGTCGAATGTGAGGTCGGTCGAAACGCCGGCCGCCTTCTTCGGCCAGGCGACCCAGAGCCCGCCAGCCGGCGCGAGCCGCCGCGCGAGCGGCGTGAAGGCGCGCGTCAGCTCACCCTGACGCGTCGCGAACAGCACCGCGACGTCGAACTCGCCGCGGAGCCTCGGCTTCACCCCGAGCCCCTCGGCGAACCCGGGCGGCGCCTTCTGCAGCGCGACGCGCGATTCCTCCCCGATGCCGAGCTTCTTCGGCAGCGGCGTGGACGAGTAATCCTTGTGCACGCTGCGAATCTAGCGAGCGAGGGAAGAAAGTTGCCCGCCCGCGCGTCTTGTGGGCATGTACTACAGCCCACACAGCCATCTCGCGATCGCACGCGCCCGGCATGAGGACATGCTCCGCGACGCAGACCGCGCCCGGCTTGCTCGTTCGTTCAACGAGGACAAGCCCGGCCCGCTCTCGCGCCTGTGGACGCACCTCGCCCGCAAGCGCGCGGCCGATCCGCGGCCCGTAACCGCCTAGCGCACCCGCTCGGCTTCGTAGCCCCACTCGGCGAGGAACCGGAGGAGCTCGTCGCAATGTTCCTCGTCTCGCGTTGAGAGCGTGAGCTCGACGGCGGTCCCGGTCACCGGCAGGTCCATGCCCTCCCGATGGTGGTCGACGGAGACGACGTTGACGCGTCGCTCGGCGATCCGGGCCAGGAGAGCGGCGAGCGCACCCGGACGGTCCGAGATCCTCGTTCGCAGGACGAGAAAGCGGCTCGCCCGCGTGAGCCCGTGCCGCGCCACCTCGACGAGGAGCGAGGCGTCGATGTTCCCGCCCGAGAGGAGCGCGCAGACCGGGCCGTCGCCCTCGACCTTGCCGGTCAGAAGGGCAGCCACCGAGGCCGCGCCTGCCCCCTCGACGACCAGCTTCACACGCTCTAGGAGGAGCACGATCGCGTCGGCGATCTCGGCGTCGGTGACGGTCACGATCGCGTCGAGGCGGTCGGCGAGGATGCGCCTCGTCAGCTCGCCCGGCTGCTTCACGGCGATCCCGTCCGCGATCGTGATCCCACCTGGCTCGAGACCGGCGAACGGGGCGCAGTTCGCGGCCTGCACGCCGACGAGGTGGATCTCGGGCCGCAGCTCGCGTAGGGCAAGTGCGATGCCGGAAGCGAGGCCGCCGCCGCCGATCGGCACGACCAGTGTCTCCACGTCGCCGAGCTGCTCGGCGAGCTCGAGGCCAAGCGTTCCCTGGCCGGCCACGACCGCCTCGTCCTCGAAGGCATGGACGAAGGTTGCGCCGGCCTCCTCGCGTTCGTGCGCCGCACCCTGCGCCTCGTCGAAGCCTTCCCCGGAGAGAAGCACTTCGGCGCCGTAGCTCCGCGTGGCGTCGACCTTGGCCATCGGCGCGTCGAGCGGCATGAACACCGTCGCCGCCACGCCCGCCTCTCGAGCGGCGAGCGCCACCGCCTGGCCGTGGTTCCCGGCGCTCGCGGTCACGACGCCCGCGGCGCGCTCCTCGTCCGTCATCGTCGCGAGCTTGTTGACCGCGCCGCGGATCTTGAACGAGCCCGTTCGCTGCAGGTTCTCCGCCTTGAGAAAGACCTGGCGGCCGCTGCGGCGGCCGAGCGTCTCGGAGGAGTAGACCGGTGTCTCGCGCGCGAGGCCGTGCACGCGCCCGCGCGCGGCCTGGATCTCAGCGAGTGTCGGGCCTGCCGCCGTCTTCATGAACCTTGAACACCTTCTCCATGATCTCGCGTACCGCCGTCAAGGGATCGAGCTCCCGCCGCTGGACCGCCTCGAGCAGGCGCCGTAGCTCCGGATCATCTCCTACCGCGCCCTCGAGGTGCGCCTTTGCCCGCGCGCTCGCGACCGCGAAGACCTCGCCGGCGAGATTCTTGGCGCGCCGCTCTGCGAGGAGGCCCGCGGACTCGAGGTGGCGCCGATGCGCGGAGATCTCCGTCCAGAGCTCGTCGATACCCTCACCGCGAACGGCCTCGGTGAGGACGATCGGCGGCTGCCACTCGCGTCCGGTGTCGAGCGCCAGGATCGACCGGACCTCGTTCACCATCGTCTTCGCGGCCGGATGGTCGCGCTTGTTGACTGCGATCACGTCCGGGATCTCCATGATCCCCGCCTTGAGCGCCTGGATCGAGTCCCCGGAGCCCGGCATCAGCACAAGGAGGACGGTGTCGGCGATCGAGATGATCTCGACCTCGCTCTGCCCCGCCCCAACCGTCTCGAGGAAGACGAGGTCCTTGCCTGAGGCATCGAGGACGAGCGCCGCCTGCAGGGTCGCCTCGGCGAGCCCGCCGAGATGCCCGCGCGTTCCCATCGAGCGGATGAAGACCTCGGGGTCGAGGAAGTGGTCGGCGAGCCTGATGCGGTCACCGAGGAGCGCGCCCTTGGTGAAGGGGCTCGAGGGGTCCACGGAGATGACGCCGACCGACGCGTCCTCGGCGCGCACGTGGCGAACGAGCACACTGATGAGGCTCGACTTCCCCACTCCGGGCGGCCCGGTGACGCCGATCCCGTACGAATTCCCGGTGCTCGGATAGAGCTCGCGGATGAGCTCGTAGGCGAGCGGATCAGAGCTCTCGACCAGCGTGATGGCGCGGGCGAGAGCACGGCGCTCGCCGGCGCGGACGCCCTCGACGAGCGCTTCGAGAGTCCAGCCGCGAGTCAATCCCGGGCGGGCTCCGGCCCGGACGCGTGCCGCACCGAGACGCGCCCCCCGTCGGCGTCCACCCGGCGGGCGAGCAGGAAGCCGACTACCGCCGCGATAGCAAGGAGCCCGGCGGCGACGGCCCACACGGTCCGCGCCCCCGCCGCGTTCGTAACCGGGCCGGCAACGATCATACCCAGGCCGAGGAACGCGTAGCCGAGGCTCATCACGACGGCGAACGCTCTTCCGCGCAGACGGTCGGGCGCTCCGCGCTGGACGAGCACGGCATTCGTGATCACGGCGACGCCGTTCCCCGCACCGGCGGCCACGACAACCACCGCGGCAACCCAGACGTTCGGAGCCGCGGCAGCCGCGCCGAACCCGAGTGCCATGAGAGCGATGGAGACGCCGTACGGCAGGGCCATCCCGCGCTGCTCGATCCAGCTCGCGCCAAAGAAACTGCCGAGCATGAGCCCGACGGCGCCGGCTGCGACGAGCAGTCCGTAGCCAAAGTCGCCGGCGTCGAAGACATTCTTCGCAAGCACGATCTCCGCGACGTTCACGCCCGCGGTCGCAAAGACGGCGATGCTCCACGCGACGATGATCGTCAGGAGCGACTTCGAGCGGAGGGCGAAGGAAAACCCATCGGCAAGGTCGCGCCAGTGGCCGCGGCTCGGCGCGCGCTCGGCCTCCTCGAGGCTCTCCTTGATCCGCACGATTAGAAGCGCCGAGACGAGGAAGCTGAAGGCGTTCACGACGTAGGCGGCGTCGGGGCTCGTCGCCGCGACCAGCGCCCCGCCGACGAGGGCTCCGATCGCCCACGTGAAGTTGTCGGCGGTCTGGAGGAGGCCGTTGGCCTGCGGGAGGTCCTCGTCCGAGACGAGGTTCGGCAGCCCCGCATACACGGCCGGGCGGAAGAGGCTCGTCGCCATTCCGGCGGCGAACGCGAGCGCGACGATCTGGGCCGGGGTCGTCGCGAACGGAAGGACGAAGAACACCGCGGCACGCGCGAGGTCCGCGATCACGAGGATCCACCGGCGGGAGGCGATGTCGAGAAGCCGGCCGGCGAGGAAGCCGACGATGACGCTCGGGAGAAACTCGACGACGAGCAGCGCGCTGACCCAGGATGCGTTCTCCGTACGATCGAAGACGTCAACGACGAGCGCGACGAACGCGAGCCATGTGCCGATGCTGGATGCGAGCGTCGCAAAGAAGAGAAGGCGGAATCCTCCAGCCTCCCGCACGAGCCCGAAACGAGCCCGGCTGCGGCCCCCTGTCACGGTCCGAACCGTAACAGCGCCGCGAGAGAGCGGCAGGTCCTAGAAGGAGGTATGCGCGCGCTGGAGCACGCGCTCCAGCGCGGCCGCGAAGAACTCGTTCTCCTCGCGGGTCCCTACCGTGACGCGGATCGCATCGTCCGCGCCGAAGGGCCCGAGCGGGCGCACGATCGCACCCTCGCGGAGCAGCCTGTCGAAGACGGCGCGGGAATCCTCACCCGTCTCCACGTAGACGAAGTTGGCGACCGGAGGCGAGGCCACGGTGAGCCCGAGGCGCGTGCAGGCCTCCTCCAGCCGGCCGCGCTCCTCCGCGGTCGCCCGCCGCCTGCGCGCGATCTCCGCCTCGTTTCCGAGGCTCGCGCGCGCCGCGTCCTGGGCGGTCTGGTTGATGTCGAACGCGTTTCGCACCTTGGCGATCGCTTCGACGACCTCGGCCGGACCGACGCCGTAGCCGACGCGAAGCCCGGCGAGCCCGTAGATCTTCGAAAAGGTGCGCAGGACGAGGGCGCTCCGGCCGATTTTGACCGACTCCTCGATCCCGTCGGGGTAGTCCTCCGACTCGACGTACTCGAAGTACGCCTCGTCGAGGACGGTGAGCACGTGCTCCGGGACGCGCTCGAAGTAGGACTCGATCTCGCTCCGGCCGATCATCGTGCCGGTCGGGTTGTTCGGGTTGCAGAGGTAGACGATCTTCGTGCGCGGGCCGATCTCGCCGAGGATCGCGTCGACGTCGTAGCGGTGGTCCGTGAGCGGGACGCGCCTCGCGCCCGCGCCGAGCTTGAGGGCGTCGAGGACATAGCTCGGGAAGGAGGGCCAGCCGCAGACGATCTCGTCCCCTGGGTCGAGCACCGCGATCGACAGGTACATGATCACCGAGTCGGCGCCCGCCGCGATCGTGACGTTCTCCAGGCCGACTCCGTGGCGCTCGGCGAGCGCCGTGCGGAGAAGATAGGCGCCTCCGTCCGGGTAACGGTTCAACCCCGGCGCGCCGCGCTCGATCGCCTCGAGCGCTTCCGGGAACGGGCCGTACTGGCCCTCGTTGGAGGCGAGCTTGACCACACGCTCGAGGCCAAGCTCGCGCTGAACTTCCTCCACCGGCTTGCCCGGTTCATACGGGACGAGGCTCTGAACGGCGGGTCGAACGAGAGGAGTGTCGGCCATTCCCCTAATCTTTTCATGCCGTGGAGATCGGCCTCTTCCCTCTCAACCTGGTGCTGCTCCCGGGCGAGCAGGCACCGCTGCACATCTTCGAGCCTCGCTACCGCGAGCTGATCGGCGAGTGCCTCGAGCAGGGTGGCGAGTTCGGGCTCGTGCTCACGGACGACGACGGCATGCGTGAGATCGGGTGCCGCGCAGGCGTGATCGAGGTGCTGGAGCAGTTCGACGACGGGCGGCTGAACGTCGTGGTTGAGGGCCACGAACGGATTCGGATCGCCGAGCTCACGGATGGCCGCGCCTTCATGACGGCCGAGGTCGAGGACATAGACGACGAGGACGAGGCGCCGACCGAGGACGAGATCGAGGAATGCCTAGCGGCCTACCAGCGCGTCGTCAGCGCCGCCGAGGCCGATCTCGAGGAGCTCGACTTCGACGCGGACTCGATCGCGTATCAGATCGCCGCCCGCGTGGACTTCGGCACCGAGGTCAAGCAGGGCCTCCTGGAGCTCCGCTCGGAGCGCGAGCGCGTGTTGCGTCTCGCCCCGATGCTCGACCAGGCCGCCGAGGCGGTGCAGCGCGACCGCGAGATCCGCGAGCGAGCCTCCGGCAACGGCCGCGTCGAACCCGTCTAGGGCTACGTCAGCAAGCCGGTCACGTACATCACCGCGATCCCGGCGAGGAATCCGCCGAGCACGTGCGGCGAGGTAATGCCGCCGGGTGCCTTGCGGGCGACGTAGCGGCCGACCTCCAGCACGACTTCGAAGGCGGCACCGGCCGCCAGGGCGAAGAAGAGCACCGCCAGCAGGTCGCTCGTGAGGAAGCCTCCGAGCCACGCGCCGAGGATTGCGGGGGCGCCTGCGACCAGGGTTAGGGCGGTAAGCCTGCCGAGGCTCGCCGACGCGCCGCCCTCGGCGAGAGGCGCGGCGATGCCCAGACCTTCGGTGACGTTGTGAACCATGAAGCCGACGATCAGGAAGGTGCCGAGGGCGAGTTCGCCGAGGGCGAACGAGGTCCCGATCGCAAGTCCCTCTCCGAGGTTGTGGAGGCCGATGCCGACCGCGACCAGCGTGGCGAGCGCGAGCCCGCCGACGAGCCCGCCACGTCCGCCCTCCCGCCGGCTAAGCGAGTGCGAGACGGCGGTCAGGGTGAGCCAGCTGAGGGCGACGCCGAGGAGCACGAGTCCCGCGCCGCCGAGCCCACGGGGGAGCCCAGCCTGGAGCTCGAGCGCTTCCGAGAGCGCCTCGACGGCGAGAAACACCAGGAGGCCGGCGGTGAGCGCCATAAACGCAGCGAGCCACTCCGGGGCGGCGCGCCGAAGGTTCGGCAGCCAGAGGAGGCCGAGCGCGATCGGCACGACTCCGACGAGGAAGCCGACCAGGGCATAGCCGAGCGCGCGCGCCAGCGAGGGCCCGGGCGTCTCGACCGCAGCGGGGATCTCCTCGACCGTCTCGATACCCGTCGAGCTCGTGACGCCGACGGTGATCGGCTCGTCCTCGACCCAGTCGTATGAGACGACGATCGTGCTCGAGCGCAGCCTGCCCAGCTCCTGGGGGCCGTCGAGTGTGAAGGGGACGATCGCGTCGTCGACCGTGACGGAGGCGATCGTCAGCGTCTCCCGCTGCGGGTTCGTGACCCGGATGCGGATCTCCCCCGGCTCGAACACCACGCGGCGGACGTCGAACTCGTCAGCGGGCGGAGGGTTGCGGCCGAGCAGCTCCGTGACGCTTCCGCCCCAGGCGCTGAACGCTGCAATGACGGCGACGAGCAGGAGAAGCGGCGCAAGCGCCCAGAGCCATCGGTGGTGGCCCGAACCGGCGACGTCGGACCGCACACCCATCACTCAGTGACGTCAAAGAAGCCCATCCAGCCGAGCTCTGCGAACTCGGACTGGTGGGCGTGGAACATGAACGTGCCGGGGTTCGCGAAGTCGATCTCGAGCACGCCGCGCTGACCCTGACACTGCATGACCGTGTCGGTGTACTCCCAGTTCTCGCCGGTGCCGGTCGGCTGGTAGCGAAAGAACTCGCCGTGGAGATGGAACGAGTTGATCAGGTCGAACTCGGTCAGGTTCGCGAGGTAGATCCGGACCGTCTCGCCGCGGCGCACGGCGATCGGGTACTTCGCGTAGTAGAAGCTCCGTCCGTTGACCGTGTAGAAGTTGTTGCCGCCGTCGCCGTCCGTGTCGTAGCCGTTCATGACCATGACGAGTTCCTGTGCCGGCGGGCGTGGGTCGCGCGGATCGATGATGAGCGCGCCGTATAGACCCTTCTGGATGTGCTTCTTCAGCGGCGTCGCGTGGCAGTGGTAGAGGTGAAAGCCGGCCGGGCGCGCCGGGAACTCGTAGACGAATTCCTCGCCCGTGCCTACGATCTCGAACACCCCGTCCATGTCTGCAGGGTGGATACCATGGAAGTGGATCGTGTGCGGGTGGGAGCCGCCGTTCAAGAATCGCACCCGGAGCGTGTCGTCCTCCGTCGCCCGGATCACCGGGCCGGGCACGGTGCCGTTGTATGTCCAGGCCGGAAAGAACACGCCCGGGGCGATCTCGATCTCCCGGTCGACCGCCGTGAGGGTGTACTCGCGCACGCGTCCCGCCCGGTGAGGCTCCGCCGCGGGCGGACGCAGAAGAGCGTCGAGGTCGTTCGGCCCGCCGACCGCGGGCGCCTGCTCCCCGATCATCGCCGCGTGCCCGAGAGCGGCGTGGTCGTGACCCTCGTGTGAGGCGAGGTGCTGGTGCTCCCCTTGGCCCTCGGCCAGCGCGAGCTTCGCGAGCGGCCCGGCGACGACGAGAGGCGCCGCAGCTACGATCAGCCTCTTGCGCGTAAATTTAGGCATAACTAAATCTCAGCCACATACTAGGCTAACGATTCCCCTGAGCGCAACGGCCGCGGTCTAGAGCTTCTTGACGGCGTGGACGGGCCGCCCGGCGGCCTCCCACGCGTAGTACGAGGCGCTCGGGCCGAACTCCGTCTCGTAGGCGACGACGCGCGGGTTCCGCCCCACCTCCTTGGCGCGCTGGGCGTGCCTGAGCAGGTTCGGGTCGTCGCGGCGCTCCCAGACGAGGATGAGGTGCGCCGCCGTCATGAAGTGCGCGACGAACGGACAGCCCTCGGCGGGGCACGGGAAGGGGTCGGTGGCGACGCAGAACCAGCCGGCGTGGTCACCGCTCGTGTCGTCGGTCCAGAGCTCTTCCTCGGCCTCGAGGCGGACGTCCTCTTCGAGAACGGTGCCGCGCTCGAGCTCGTAGCCCGTCACAGGTCTTTCTCCATGAGGATCGCGTCCACATAGCCGTCGCGCCGCCGGAAATGGCCCTGACGGGTGCCGACTCGCCGGTACCCGATCCGGTCGTACAGGGCGAGCGCGGCCTCGTTGTGGGGAAAGACGTGAAGCTCGATCTTGCGGACGCCGACCGCGCGCGCCCAGTTCTCGCCGCTCTCCATCAACGCGCGTCCGATGCCGCGCCGGCGGTAGCCGTCCGCGACCATGAGCCCGACGTCGGCGACGTGCTCGCTGGCCGGATGGCTTTCCCGGCTGATGGAGAGGCGGCCGACGATCTTGCCGTCGAGCTCGGCGACGAGCACCGCGGCGTACCTGTGCCTTCGGATCGCCTTGAGGTAGCGCCGTTCTTCGGCGACGCTGCGCCACCCTCCGTCGGCGATCAGCCAGCCACCCTCCTCCGACCCCACGGCCTCCGCCAGGCGCACGAGCGCGCCGGCGTCACCCGGCTCCGCGCTGCGGACGGCCGCCGTCACTCGACGACCGCCCCCGCTCCTCCTCGTCTCGGATCGCCGGCCGCCTCGAGCTCCCCCTCCGCGCCGAGCCCGACTGCCGAGGCGCCGCCGAAGTAGAGGTTCAGCCCGCTCCAGCGAACGACCTCGTAGCCCGCGGATTCGAGCTGGGCGGTGGCGTCGGGTCCGATTCCTCCCTCGACCTGGAGCGCCTCGCCCTCCAGATGAACGCGCGGCGCCTCGATCGCCTCCCGGACGGTGAGGCCGTGGTCGAGCACGTTGACCACGAACTGCAGGATGGCGGCCCGCAGGCGGATCGACCCGGCGCTCCCGACGACCAGGCGCGGCCGTCCCTGCTCGAGGACGATCGAGGGCGCCATCATGCTCGTCAGTCGGTTGCCCGGCGATCCTTCCCGGCCGCCCGGGTTCAGGTCCTCCTCCCCCAGCATGTTGTTCATGTGGATCCCGGTTCCCGGCACGATCACGCCGGATCCGCAACCCGTCGAGGCCGAAAGGGACGCCGCGTTCCCGTGCGCGTCGACCACGCTGATGTGCGTCGTGGACGGGAGCCCGGCCGGCTCGGGCGCGAACTGCCGCACCCGCTTCCGCGCACGTCGCGCGGCGGCGGCAAGGTTCTCCTCAGTGAGCAGGCGCCTCGGCAGGCCGCCGCGGCTGAGGCCGCTGAGGAAGCCTGATCCGCGCGCGAGCTGGGCCTCCCTCATGACCTCGGCGAGCGCCGCGATCGCCTGTGCGCTTCCCCGCTCGCCCGCGTCGCCGAGCCGGTCGAGAACGCTCAGCGCGTACGCAATCAGGAGGCCTCCTGCCGAGGGCGGCGGATTGGAGACGAATTCCCAGCTGCGGTACGGCACCCGCACGGGCCGCCGGCGGATCACACGATAGCTCTCGAGGTCGGTCCGCGTCAGAGAGCCGCCGCGCTCCTGCACCGCCGCGCTGATCGCCCTGCCGACGTCGCCGCGGTAGAAGCCGTCCGGTCCCTCGGCGGCCAGGCGGTC
>Ga0065705_10104661_pt1 | contig 12175 bp, 11 predicted proteins | sample SwibulcommuniRL2_FD_59092 | JGI IMG/M metagenome (GOLD analysis project Ga0065705, IMG submission 59092) | Bulk soil microbial communities from switchgrass field near Rose Lake, East Lansing, Michigan, USA - RL2 Bulk Soil v2 (version 2) | ecosystem: Environmental > Terrestrial > Soil >... | reverse complement strand
GCCGCACGCGACGCGGGCGCGAACGTCATCGCAGTCGGGGGGCGGGCCGAGCGCCGCGCGCTCGTCCCGGAGTTCGGCGCGAGCCCCGGCGACGGCAAAGGAGCAGACGTCATTATCGAGGCGGTCGGCTCCGAGGAGTCCTGGCACGACGCTATGGAGCTGGTCCGCCCCGGCGGAACGGTGCTCTACTTCGGCGGCCGCGAGGTGTCCGTGGACACCTTTCGCCTCCACTACGAGGAGCTCACGCTTCGCGGCGCCTTCCACCACACGCCGGCGAAGGTGCGTGCGGCCCTCGCCTTTCTCGCGAGCGGCGCGCACCCGTGGGAGCGGCTGATCACGCACGAGGTCGGGCTCGACGGTGTCGCTACGCTGCTCGCGGACCCGCCGCCCGACTACCTCAAGGCCGCCGTATATCCATGAGGACGTTGAGCGCACGCGAGCTGAACCGGTCGCTGCTGGCCCGCCAGCTCCTCCTCGAACGCTCGCCGAAGTCCGTGATCCAGGCGATCGAGGCCGTCGGGGGCCTGCAGACGCAGAACGCGACGGGCGGCTACGTCGGGCTCTGGACGCGACTCAAGAAGTTCGACATGTCCGATCTGACGAAGGCGCTGGAGGAGAGGCGCGCGGTTCAGGGGACGATGATGCGGATCACGATCCACCTCGTCTCGGCCGACGACTATCCGTTCGTGGCGGCGGGGACGAGGCCGAGCCGTCGTGCCGCCTGGCTTCGCTATCACCAGGGACGCGCCACGGAGGCAGACGTGAAGAAGACCGCAACGGCGGCGAAGAAGGCGCTGGCCAAGGGCCCGCTTTCCCGCAAGGAGCTGAAGCCGTTCGTCGACTCCTCCACCGTGTGGAACGGCGTCAACGCCCTCTACGACGTGCTCCGCGTTCCCCCGTCCGGAACCTGGGAACGTCGGCGGGCCGACGTCTACGCGATGGCCGCGGACTGGCTCGGCCCCATTGCGGCGACCGAGGAGGAAGGGCTCGAGCTCCTGCTCAAGCGCTACCTCGCAGGGTTCGGTCCCGGCCGCCTCGCCGACGCGGCCAGCTGGGCGGGCGTCCCGGCCAAGAAGCTCCAGCCCGCTGCCGAGAGGCTGAGCCTCCGCCGCTTCGAGGACGAGGAGGGCAAGGAACTCCTGGACCTCCCGCGTGCGCCGCTCCCCGATGCGAAGACGCCCGCGCCCGCGCGTTTCCTCCCCGTCTGGGACGCCATCCTGCTCGCGCACGCGCGCCGCGCCGAGATCCTCGCCGAGGAGCACCGCCCGCTGATCTTCACCACCAAGACGCCGCAGTCCGTGAACACCTTCCTCGTGGACGGCGCGGTCGCGGGGAAGTGGAGCGTGAAGCGCACGGGGAAGAAGGCGGAGCTCCTCGTCGAGCCGTTCGAGAAGCTGGCCGCCAAGGCCAAGAAGGAGCTCCAGTCAGAAGGCGACAGGCTCGTCCGCTTCCACGAGCCAGACGCCGAGACTCACACGGTCAGGCTCGCCGGATCAGCGTGACGCCGTCACGGACGGTGAGCATGACGCTCACCACGCGGTCGTCGCCGCGGACGTGCTCGTTGAAGGCGCGGATCGCCGTTGTGCCGTCGGAGTCGTCGGACTCGTCGAGGACGCGCCCACTCCAGAGCGTGTTGTCGACCGCGATCAGGCCGCGCTCGGAAAGGCGCGGGAGGACCGCCTCGTAGTAGTTCACGTAGTTCGGCTTGTCGGCGTCGATGAAGACGAAGTCGAACTCTCCCTCGAGCCGCTCGACGGTCTCGACGGCCGGCCCGAGGTGGATCGTGATTCGGTCCGAGTATCCGGCCTCGTCGATGTAGCGCTGCGCGACGGAGGCGTGTTTCTCATCGATCTCGCAGGTGTCGATGTGGCCGCCCTCAGGAAGGGCGGCGGCCATGGAGATCGAGGAGTAGCCGCTGTAGGTGCCGAACTCGAGGACGCGCTTCGCCTGGGTCGCGTAGACGAGGAACTCGAGGAACCGCCCCTCGACGGTGCCGGTGAGCATCTGCGGCGCGTCGAGGGTCTCCCTCGTCTCCTCGGCCAGCCGCGCGAGGAGGTCGGTCGACGGAGTCGTGTGCTCGGCCGCGTAGGCATCGATCTCGTCGGGGAGCACGTAGGTCATCGCGTCCTTTCTATCCGAGATCCTCCGATGATGGCGTTGCGCCCGTCCTCGAAGCGCACCCAGCCCTTTCCCTCGCCGTCGTAGTCCGGCGACCAGACGATGAGGGTCGCCTCGGCGCCGCCGACGTAGACCCGCTCCTCTCCTTCCGGATCCCCACGCCATACGCGGACGAACGGGTTGTTCTCCCATTCCCAGCCGATCGTCGTCTCCTCGGTGTGGCCGGGGTAGACCTTCATGTCCGGCGGCAGCCCCATGAGGACGTCCATCACCGAGCGGCGGAGATCCTCGAAGGCGTCACGCGTTCCACCGACCGAGCCCGCGAAGAGCGTATCGCCGGTGAAGCAGACCTCGCCGTTGACGTCGAAGGCCAGCATCCCCGGGCTGTGTCCAGGGGTGCGGAGCGCCTCGATGCTGAGGTCGCCGGTCTCGATGATCTCGCCGTGCCCGACGGGCTCCGCGCCCGCGACGTTCTCGGCCGGATCGGCGACCACTGTCGTCCCGAAGCGGAGTTCGAGCTCCTCGTGGTGGGCGATGTGATCCGGGTGCGCATGCGTTGTGAGGAGGTGCGTGACCTGGACTTCCAGCCGCTCGACGGCGGCCATGAGCGGCTCGATCGGGGCGCCGCTGTCCACGAAGACTGCCGTGCCTCCCGCCCGGTCCGCGACCAGGTAGGCGTTCGAAAGCCAGCTCGGATCCATAGAGCGTTCGACGATCACGGCGTCGGTAGGATGCCAAGGACCCGAGCCAGGGAGGAAATGATGGGCCTGATGAGCCGCACGTCCGCCGTCGTCAGGGCGTGGTACTCGAAGCTTCTCGACCGGGCGGAAGACCCGGCCGTCACTCTCGATTACTCGTACGAGCGTCAGCTCGAGCTGCTGCAGAACGTCAAGAAGGGCATCGCCGACGTCGTCACCGCGAAGAAGCGGCTCGAGCTCCAGACGAAGAAGCTCGAGACGGAGCTGCCCAAGCTCGACGAACAGGCCCGCCAGGCTCTCGCCGCCAACCGTGAGGATCTCGCGCGGGCCGCGCTCGAGCGCAAGGCGTTCGCGCAGCAGCAGCTCCAGAGCCTCGACCAGCAGATCGACGACCTGGCTGCCCAGCAGGCGAAGCTCGCTGACAGCGAGAAGCGGCTCTCCGCCAAGGTCGAGGCCTTCCGCACGCAAAAGGAGACCATCAAGGCCCAGTACTCGGCCGCCGAGGCGCAGGTGAAGATCGGCGAGGCCGCCACCGGGATCGGCGAGGAGATGGCCGACACGGGTCTCGCGATCCAGCGCGCGCAGGACAAGACCGAGCAGATGCAGGCTCGCGCAGCTGCGGTCGACGAGCTCGTCGACTCGGGCACGCTCGAGGACTACACGTCTTCGGGCACGCAGCTCGACCGCGAGCTCGAACAGCTCTCCGCGCAGAGCCAGGTGGACGCCGACCTCGAGCGCCTGAAGGGCGAGCTTGCCGGCGGCACGCAGAAAGAGCTCGAGAAGGAGACGAAGTGATCGTCCGCGTCATGGGAGAGGGGCAGTTCCGCCTCGACGAAGACGCCGTCGGGCGCCTGAACGAGCTCGACGAGCGCGCCCAGGAGGCCCTCGACCGGGACGACGAAGGCGAGCTCGACCGCTATCTCGACGAGATGGCCGCGCTCGTGAGGCGCGACGGTGAGAGGCTCCCGGAGGACGACCTCTCGCCGTCCGACGCGATCGTGCCCCCGAGCGACATGACCCTCGCGGAGACCAAGATGCTCTTCTCTGAGCAAGGCCTTATACCCGACGTCTCGCCCGACGTCTCGCCGTAGCGTCCTGTAGCCTCCCAGGCTTCTCCGAGGAGAGAAGCCTCCCTTTTGCGCTCAGGACTCGCCCTTGTATCTGCGCTGATTCTTGCTCTTGCCGTCACCGCGGCGGGCTCCGCCGAGCCCGCGCAGATCGGCTCGAAGCGCGCAGAGGCCCAACAGGTGCTCGCGCAGATCCAGGCCATGGACGCACAGATGGAGAAGGCGGTGGAGGCCTACAACGCCGCAAACGTCCGCCTCGACCAGATCAAGCACGACCTCGAGGTCAACCAGGCCCGCCTCCAGACGGCGAGGAAGAACCTCGTGAAGGCACGCGCCCAGGTCTCGGCTCGTCTTGTCGCGCTCTACACGTCCGACGAACCGGACACCCTGTCGATCATCTTCGGCGCCTCGAGCCTCGGCGACCTGATCGAGCGGATCGACTCGACCAACCGAATCGCCGACGAGGACGCGCGGATCGCGGCCGAGGTGAAGCAGTACCGAAACGAAGTGCAGACGCGCCAGCAGGCCCTCGTCAAGGCGCAGGCCGATCAGGAGAAGGTCGTGGCCGAGCGCGCGGCCCAGCGCGCCTCCATCCAAAGCCAACTCGCCGAGCGCCAGGCTCTCTACTCCTCCATCAAGGACCAGATCGCGCAGCTCGAGGCGGCCGAGCGGGCGCGCCAGGCTCGCCTCGCCGCTCAGGCGCGGGCCGCCGCGAAGACGCAGCAGTCGGCACCGGCCCCGGCGCCTGCACCGGCCCCGTCGAACTCGTCCGGTGGTTCCTCGGGCAGCTCCGCTCCTCCGCCTGCGACGCACTCGAGCGTGGTCTCGATCGCGCTCCAGTACCTCGGCGTCCCCTATGTCTGGGGCGGCGCCAGCCCATCGGGTTTCGATTGCTCCGGCCTGACTATGTACGCCTACGCGAAGGTCGGCGTCTACCTGCCGCACAACGCGGCGATGCAGTACGGAATGGGCACCCCGGTCTCGCGGAGCCAGTTAGCGCCCGGAGACCTCGTCTTCTTCAACGGGCTCTCACACGTCGGCATGTACATCGGCGGTGGGCGGTTCGTGCACGCCCCGCACACCGGCGACGTCGTGAAGATCTCGAGCCTGTCGGAGTACTGGTACGCGGCCACGTACGTCGGCGCACGCAGGTACTAACGGACATCTCACTGCAAGTTTTTCGGTGGAGCGGCATCTCATTAGGTGCAGAAGAGTTCGCGCACAGGAAACGGCCAGGTCTCCTTCCTGGCCGTTTTCTTTTTTTGGCCCCGTCGAGGTACCCCCATTTAGGTAAGCGCTAAAGGCCTCGCGCCGGGCGGTCGAAGAAGGCCACTTCACCCCGGGACAGGGTTCCGCATCTCATGTGCCGTCGTCTTTCCACACATCTCGTCGTGTTGGTCCTGCTGCTCGCCTTCCCGGCGGCTGCAGCGGCCGCGCCCGACCGCTCCGACGAAGGAGTGAGGCCGACGATGCCCGTCGAGATGCGGCCGACGACCGGCGAGAAGGCCGTTACGATCGCGCTCCGATACCTGGGCACGCCGTACAGCTGGGCCGGGGCGACCCCGGCAGGCTTCGACTGCTCGGGCTTCGTGATGTACGTCTACGGGAAGCTCGACATCACGCTTCCCCACTCGAGCTGGATGCTCTGGGGCAAAGGGCGACCGGTCGCGCGAAAGCACCTGCGGGCCGGCGACATCGTCTTCTTCAACGGCCGCTCCCACGTAGGCATCTACGTCCAGAACGGGAAGTTCGTGCACTCGCCACATTCCGGCGACGTCGTGAAGATCTCGCGCTTCTCCGAGGACTGGTACGGCTCGACGTACGACGGCGCCCGCCGGGTCGGCGGCTAGGGCTTCGTGGCGAAACTAGCTGCGAAACTGCGGCACACCGTAGGCTCGAACCTTGTTGGCACTTTCGGAAGCTGTCGGGCGCCACTCGGCCCGGATCGAAAACCGAGCATGACGGCATTCGGGCCGACCAGGGATAGGTACGGGGCGCTGAAGGTTCGGCCCTGAAGCAGGCTGCGCTCGCCCTGATTTTCCTAGCTACTTGGGGTCGCGCTCAACAGGCCTGCGGTCCTGCGCGCGCGTCGGTAAGCGCGGAGGCGAGGCGAGCGAGGATGACCAGGTCGACAAACAGGCTCATCCGATCTCGCCCTCGAACGGGGGGTCGACGAAGGCCGAAGTAGTACTTCAGGCGTGCGAATTCCCCTTCGACCGCATTCCGGCCAGCGTAAAGCGCCTTCCATCGAGGGGACGAACGCGGAATGAGCGGGTGAATCCGCGACGCTTTCTCCCACACGCTCTTCGGGCGGCATTTTCCGTGAGGGCATCGCCACTTTGAGCGCCGGCGACGATAGTCCGTACCGCCAAAGACCCAAGTGCCATGGGGGCAAACGGGTGGCAGGTGATCTCCCCGCTTGACTTCAGCCGTCCTACGGAGACGGATGATCGGATTGCAGCCACGCTTCTCGCAGGCCTCATACACGGGCTTGCCGTCGTATCCCTTGTCGGCTGCCAATGTCCTGGGTCGGAATCCACGACGCATCGAGACGTCGAGGAGGTCAGGCACGAAGGTGGATTCATTCACACTCGCCGTCTCCGTTGCCCAGGCAATCGGAAGACCAGTACGAGTGCACACGAGTAGGTGAACCCGATACCCGTGAAATGAACCCGCCGGGCGGTTGGGCCAGAACTCGGGAGAACTCCCCGGTCTCGGAGTCACATCGCATTTCCGCTCGGCAGGGGGTACCCACCCCAGGGGTGCCGGCAATGAGCCCTGACCGGCGTTGCTGGTTACTACGCGCGCGCGAGTGAGGGCCAGAACTCGGGAGGAACTCCGCGATGTCACGGGGCTTAGTCGTTAGCGCGAAGCTGATGACGAGTACACCCGCTCGAAACCGACAGTGGCGATCTTCGCCAGATCCAGCATGAAGCCTTGCCATCCGGCACGCTTGGCCGTCGGACTCAAGGGTGTTCGTGGCTGAAAAACCTCAGGAGCGGCAGCCAGTATGTGAGCCGGCACGCGATCGATCCAGGTTATTCGTTTAGCGGGAGTAACGCCGACGATGAAGAGGTCGTGGTAGATGCCCGCCATGATCTGCTTGCGCTGGGGTTCCCAAGCTGAGGAAGGAAGCTTTAGCGGACGAGGTGCGTCCAAGCCCTTGACGTTCGTTGCTTTTACTTGAGCCAAGTAGCCGCAGAACTTGCAGATGGCGTCTGCGCATTCGAAATTGGGCGGCAACCGCCTCAGATGCCGAGCTTGGTTGCAGCGCGGGCAAGGAACGTGCTTGGCCACTGCCTTTTCGCCGCGCTCGGCGAGCTCTTGCTTGCTCGTTGGCATCGGGGGCCGCGACTAACTACTGGGACTTCGGCCTACGCCCTCTCCGAGCCACCTGCCGACCCTTGCGGCCCATCTGGCGGCCCTCGTCTGCGGTTACGTCGAGCTCAATAGACCCGCTGCGCGCATCGGCAAAGGTGATCCTGACCTTGGCACCCTTGCCATCCTCAATCTCTTTCCCAGACAGGTCGCTAACCAGAACTGTTTTGCGTGCCATGCTTCCTCCCGCTCGTGTTTGGCCCGAGAGCCTACACCTACCACGAGGCTGAGCTGGAACCGACCTAAAAGGGCCGAAGACGCGCCGGGCGATTTCGTCGTATCGGCGGCTCGTGCTGTATTCCGCCGTTGAAAACGTTGACTGTTGACCCAATAGGTTGTTGACTGTCTTTTCCGAGGGCGGCGATTGGGGGAGAGGATGGGAAGGCGCGGAACCGCGATCATTTTGATCTTGGCGGCTGCGGCGATGGTGATCTACGTTGGGGCAGCGCGCGCAGTGGCTCCGACGATAGTTGCTCCAGTCGACGGAACGGATGTCCCCGCTGGCTGGACAGGGCCCGTCGAAGTGACCTGGCAAGAGGCCGGCGACGTGAAGATCGAAGTTACCGGACCTCAACCGACGCAAGCCATCGCTGACACCATTGCGCCTGAGAACGTGGGTGTCAGCGTCCAATATCCGATCGCCGCTCTGGATGCTCCCGGTTCATATGTGATCACTGCCAGCCGCTCGGATGGGACAGAGGCCAGCTCAGTGACCGTGCGAGTACCGCCTCCGAACGACGTATCGATTATCGCGCCCTCCGATGGTTCGACAGTCGTTCAAGGGTGGCACGGCCCGATCAAAGTCCGGTGGGATTCATTCGATCCCACAGGGACATACGGAGTTCTGCTAGACGGCACAGAGCTCTGCTCTTACGACGGGGCGACTCTCACGCTTGGAGGCACAACGAACTGCAGCTTCAGTACCGCGCCGAGTGTGGGCGGCCATGGACTCACTGTCGAAGAAACCGGGGACGGGATAATCACAAGTTCAAACTTCACGGTGTCTCCGCATCTCTCGCTTGGTGTCTCCATCGCCTCCCCTTGGTCCACGTTCTACCCCTATGTCCGGGAGGGATACCGAGATCGAGTCACGGTTCATTGGAATTTGAACAAGCAGGCGCGAATTCAGATCACGGTTCGAAATAGTTCCGGACGAACGGTCCGTCGCGCCTCGCTCGGGGTCCGAGGTGATGGGAATTGGGAATGGAACGGACGCAACAGGGGCGGTTCGCTTGTCCCGACAGGCGCCTACAGCATCGGCGTCCATGCAAGCGCGATGGGCGAAACGCGCAACGGGAGTCGAAGTGTGCGGGTTGCCCGGGGTTGGCGCACGAAGCATGCGTCGAAGACGCGATGCGGAGGCTGTGGTCCGGGTGCCTATGACTACAGCGCTGGCTGCGCTGTCGGATTCGACATCGTCCAATCGGGCGACATCTACCTTGTGTGCAACGGCGGGGACTTCGCGGTTGTCGCATGGCGCTTCCGCATACCTTCAACCGCATACAACCTCTCGCACCGGATTATTGGCGAAGTCGGTTGTTGTAGCCCGGGGGCCGTCGTGCGCGATAGCGAGAGGTCCAATAGGCGCACTTACATTGTGGGAGCCGGAGTGGGTGGGTTCCGGTCCTACTGGATCGCGGGCGTTCGCATCAAGTACTCGTACAAGGTGCGGATCTAGGCACGCATGATGACTAGCTAGCTCGACCGTGAGTCGGCGAGGTCCACGTGGAGCGCATCGAGCTCGCGACCGTTCTGAACTAAATAAGAGGATTACCCTGGGACCTGCCGGCCAGACCTTTGATCCATCTGGCCCATTGCCATTGCCACTTACGACTGGCAGCCTTTCATGCTGGGCTTGGCCACTTTCTAGCGTTAGGCCTGAGGGTCGGGGATTCCGAGGAAGGAACCGTCTGCGGTGTCAAAGACTGTGAGGGTGCTATTTGTCGGCTTCGCCGCATGCGTCGCCCTGGTCTTCGCGGGTACCGGGCATGCAGGAGGCTCTGCTTACGCGCACACGCTGGCTTTTCGCGGGGCTGTCGGCTCGTCGGTCGCGAACTCTGTTCCAGGACACGTCCTCGTCAAGTTCAAGCCGGGCGTGAAGCGGGCGCTCACCGACCGCATTGAGCGGTGGGCTGGGTTGAGAACCATCCAGCGCTTTGACTCGTTTCAGATCCACCTTCTGCGGACGCGGTCAGACGAGGGAGTCGCTCAAGCCGTCCGACGGCTGAACCGCCGGCCTGCCGTCGCCTGGGCCGAGCCCGACTACTTCCGCTATCCGCTTGCCAACCCTCCGACCGATGCGCTCTTCCCCGACCAGTGGGATCTGAAGAACACGGGCCAGCCGCATGCCGTCTCCGAGACCACCCTCAACGGGCCTGCTGCGGACCATGCAGGCACGGACGGTGCCGACATCGATCTGTCCCAGGCGTGGACAACCGCAGGCAACGAGGGTGTGAGCTCGACGATCGTCGCCGTGATCGATACGGGCGTCGATGTCAGCCACCCGGACCTGAGCGGCCAAATGTGGGTCAACGATGACGATTTAGGAGACGGCTTCGACGACGACGGTAACGGCAAGATCGACGACACGAACGGCTGGGACTTTGGCGACGGCAACAACACGCTCCTGGGCCCGAACCACTGGGAGGGCTTCGACCATGGCACCCATGTGGCGGGCACGATCGCTGCCGCCCACGATGATGCCACGGGCACGGTCGGCATCTGTCCCGGCTGTCGGATTATGGCGCTCAAGATCGCGAGGGACACGAACGGGGCGCTCTCCGTCTCAGCCGAGATCAAAGCCCTCGCCTACGCCAAGGCTAACGGTGCGGGCATCGCCAATCTCAGCCTCGGCAGCCCGCAGTTTTCAAACGCGGAACGCGAAGCAATCCGAAAGTCAGGGCTTCTGGCTGTCGTCTCGGCCGGGAACGACAGCCTTGACAACGACATGGCGCTCGCGATCGACGTGCAGGGCAACTCGAATCCCGACATCTTCTCGCCGAAGTACCCGGCCGCCTACACACTGCCGAACGTCCTCGCCGTGGCGGCTTCCAATGACCAGGACCGCTACGGCTACTCAACTGAGTGTTTCGCCATCCTCAACTCGAGACCGCGCTGCGCCTTCACGAACTGGGGCCACGACTCAGTGGATGTTGCGGCGCCGGGTGTCGACATAACGAGCACCGTCCCGGGAAATAACTGGGAGACATGGGACGGCACATCAATGGCCGCTCCGCACGTCGCAGGGATCGCAGGGCTCATCCGTTCGCAAAATCCCCTCCTGAGCACCGCCGAGCTGAAGAACGCGCTTATGCACGGGGTCGACGAGCCCACGGACCTCCACACGATGTACCTTGCGCCTCCGCTGAAAACGACCAAGAGCGGGTCGTTCACGCGCACTTCGGGCCGCGTGAACGCGAACGGTGCGCTGACTGCCTCGGCAACCAATGCAACCCCGGTCACGGACGGAAACGTCGACCACGCCGCCTGGTGGACAGCTAAACGCAAGGCTGGGTCGGTCGCCTGGCCGAACGACATCAACGACGTCTTCAAGCGCACGCTCAGCAAGGGGCACACGTATCGCTTCACGCTCCCCGTTCCGGCAGGCAAGGACTATGACCTGCTCGTCTGGAAGCCAGGCACGAAGGAGATCTGGCAATTCGACGGCACGAACAGGCTGCAGAAGTTCAGCGCCCACGGAAACGGCGTCGACGAGACGGTCAAGTTCACTGCGAAGAAGACTGGGACGTTCTACATCCATGTGAGCGCCTGGCTCTTCAAGAGCGGGAAGTACACGCTCCGCGCAAAGCGGCTCTCGTAGAAGGTTGCCCTAGCGAGCTTTGACCAGCCGCGTCGTCTTCGGCCTCGTGCCTCACCAAGTCCCCAAGTCTGCTCGGTGAAGCGGTCGGCGAAAGGTTTGGAAATCTCGCGTTGCGAGGTGACAGAAGAGTCCCGCGACTCTTTGCGTGATCAGGGGGTACCACCCGCCCGACGTACACACGCATACGCGCGCGCGGGCGAGGGCGGCGCTCCTGCGGGCCGGCAGTGGTCAGGGAGTCCCACGCGCCTTGATCGTACCCCTCCCTCGGGTGCCGACAAGAGTTCGCTGAGTAGCCGCGGCTGAGAGACCTCGCCCATCCGCGAGGCCGGACGAGGACCCTGGACTCGCACGCGTCGTGCCTCCGCCGCAAGCTCAACCGCGACGGAGACGCGGGGTACGTCCTGAACGTCTGGGGAGTTGGACGGGGGTGGCGGAGCACGGGCGCGGCGGGGGCTCGGCCCGATCGACCTCGGTGGGGTAAAACTGGGCCCGATGTGGGGGACCAACGGACCAGCCCGCTCGCGAGCCCTCGAACCATGCGGGCTAACGGGTTTCGCAGTTGTCCCCTAGTCGAGCGGCGCGTCGAAGAGAGCGAGCCAGCGTGAGAGGTCGGGCTCGATCGGAAGCTCCTTCTCGAGCTCGGCCTTGAGCTTCAGCTCCTCGGCGTTGTCGCGCTCCTGCTCCTTCCCCGTCGGGACGAACGGCCAGAAGGTCGCGGTCTTGTAGCCGTAGATGAGGAAGACGGGGTGCTCGCCGCCCCTGAACTTGAAGATCGCGGCGAGAAGCTGGCCGCCGAACCCGCGTGCCTGGAGCTCCGAGCTGACGAGATGCGTCGTCGTGACCAGGTCCTCGAAGTCGGAGTCGTGGATGACGATCCACTGGAAGCCGAAGCTGTCCGAGCGGCGCCTGACCTTCGACCCGGAGTCGGCCGCGGCCACGCCGAGGAGCTCGTCGATGTCGCGCTCGGCCTGCATGAACTCGCCCGCCGAGAGCGGCTTGAAGACAACAGCCGCGACCCCGTCGGGCTTCAGGCCCAGCTCGGTCTCGAGCGTTATCTGCGCGGTCGAGAGCGCGAAGAGCCGGTCGAGGTTCGC
>Ga0065705_10003017_pt1 | contig 12176 bp, 7 predicted proteins | sample SwibulcommuniRL2_FD_59092 | JGI IMG/M metagenome (GOLD analysis project Ga0065705, IMG submission 59092) | Bulk soil microbial communities from switchgrass field near Rose Lake, East Lansing, Michigan, USA - RL2 Bulk Soil v2 (version 2) | ecosystem: Environmental > Terrestrial > Soil >... | reverse complement strand
GGCGTCGCTTTGTTATCGCGAGACGTGCGAGTCGGTGCGGTAACAAAGCGACGGCAGGCCGTCGCACTCCAAAGGTCTTTTTCGGTTCCGCGTGGCTCACAACAAACCCTGCTTGCGAAGGAACTCTCGAATCGCCGAATAGCCTTGCATCATTTCTTCGCGGTTGAAGCCGCCGTGCTTGCGTCCCTTTATCGTCACCAGCCGATTCGGAACACCAACTTTGTCCAAGGCAGCGTGGAGTCGAACCGCATGGTTGTAAGGGGCGACGTCATCAAGTTCGCCGTGAATCGTAAGAATTGGCGGCAAACCCGCGCGCACGTAGTTAACTGGCGAGAGTTGTTTCGCGAGTTGTTCTGCGTTACTCAGGCTCCCAAACCACTCGCGCGCATAATTTCTCGCGTTCGGACCATCGATAAGATCCGCGACGTCGCCGATGCCGAACCAGTTAACGACGGCTGCGACTTTCAGTTCAGGAACGTTCGCTGAGCCCCACCGATCGTTTCCCTCGATCGGACATTGCCGGTCAAAGACGTTGTTGGGCGGTAACATGCCTGTCATTAAGGCAAGATGCCCACCAGCGGACGTTCCTGTCAAAACGAACCGCGACGGATCAAGAGAGTAATCGCGGGCGTGGTAAGTAAGCCACCGCAACGCACAACGACAATCCTCCACTGCGGCGGGTGCCGGCGCTTGTCGTGCAGTGCGATACTCAACATTGATGGCTGACCAACCGAGCTCCAGATACGGTAACAAGTACAGGACGTTGCGTTCTTTTTGTCCGTCAACCCAACCACCGCCGTGAAAGAGAATCAACGTCGGATTCGGGCGCGTTCGATTCTTCGGAAGATACAGATCGAGCTTTAATTCAAAATTACTTGCTTTGGCGTACGTTACATTAGGGAAAATGTCGTATTCAGCAGGAGCGTAATCGATCCAACGATCAGAATTTGTCTGACCGCTGGCGCCGATAGTTTGGAAAAGCAGAATTGTTAAGAGACAAATGAGTTGAGAAAACCCGCGAAGAGACACACAAGGCACAAATACCTTGATTGAGTTATTTGTGCCTGTGTGTTTCTCGAGAGTCATCCAACTCAGAAACTAAGTCGCGCTCCGAAGCGCCACTGTCGCTGCTGGTTCGGGCCGAACGTTGACGTAATGTAACCGAATTGATTGTTGTTCACATCCGCCTGGGGCAGGTTGAAGTTTGCGTGATTCGTTGCGTTCAACGCTTCCGCGCGGAGTTGGAACTTTACTGATTCCGATAACGAAAATGTTCGAAAGATCGTCAGATCGGTCTCGAAGAAACCTGGACCGCGAAGATTGTTTCTTCCTGCGCTTCCGAAACGTGCGCCATTCTCTAACGCCCAGGCACAGTTTGCCGTGCAGGTCGCTCCAAATATTGCCGGACCGCCTAACACGGTATTGACAAACCAGGGCCCGCTGCCGTCCGAACCGCGCTGCCCCGGTGTTCCAATTCCACCGAGGATTTGAATCTCAGGCGCAACCTGGTTGGGTACTTGTCCACTCCCGCGAGCCAACAAGGCTGGAGCACTACCCTGGACAACATAGAACGGCATACCACTCATGATACTCATCACGCCGCTAACCTGGAATCCACCGAAGATCTTACTTGCCCAACCATCTTTGGCCCACCGCTGGCCCGCGCCAAACGGCAGGTCATAGACCAAATAGCTCTGGAGGTTGTGCGTGCGGTCGTAACTGGCAGGGCCACGGTTTCGTTGTTTTTCGGGAGTGTATCCGATTCTAGCGCCCTGGTCGTTGTCTGCGAAGTTGATTGTTTTGGACCATGTGTAGGCGACGCCAAAAAGCGAACTGGCCCAGCGGCGTGTGAGTTGCGCCTGCAGCCCATCATACGTCGTGTTTCCATATGGTTGGATGCTGACGACATCCGTATTTATCCCAAAGCCGATAAGCGGGCGACCAGCATCGCTCGATCCCGGAGCACTTGCGTTTATGTTGACAAACCCCATCTGACCGACTGCCCTCGTACCAACATAACCAGCCTGAGCAACAAACTTGGCTGGTAGTTCACGTTCGATGAAAAAGTTGAACGAGTGAATCCTGTCCCGCTGCACTTCTCTCGGGAACGTGGTGGTTCCGGAGCCCGGTGGTAGAGGAATACTACCGCTGTTCAGATTCGGTGGAGTGCTCGCATTAATGAGCCCCTGCCGGAGGGTCGTCACCGGAATGAATCCTGATGTCCCACTAAGTCCGTTGAAACTGATTGCGGGCATCGACCAAATGTTGACGATGGGATAAGCATTCCTTACGTCTTGAAACGGTCTTGGGTCGGAAGATTGACCATATCCGCCACGGAGTACGGTTTTGTCGCTAAGGCGAAAAGCAAGACCTACTCGCGGCAGGAACAAACCCGCGCCAACCGATGCACCGCCATCAAATGGAACACCACCTAATCCGCCTGTGATCACTTGTCCAGTCGCCGGGTCGAAACGGTTGATTCCGGAATGGTCCTTTCTTGGAATCGGGAAGCGTTCCCAGCGGAGACCGTAAGTGAGCGTTGTGCGGCGGCCAATCTGCCAATGGTCGCGGGCGTAAAGTCCATACTGCTGCCACCACACTGAGTTAGGATTGCGAAGTTGGTCCGCCTTGCCTGCGCCGCTAGGCAGTCCGAGCAAGAACTGCGCCCAGGCATTGAATGCATTTGCCGCGGCAACGTGATCTCTGTCAATTGTTCCGGGCTGACCGCAAACAGGTGTTCCTGTGTTGACCGCATCACATCCTGCCAATGCCGTCGCGGTGCCGCTGAACTGGAACGAGCCGCGGACGGTCTGAAATGCCGCACCTTGTGGTTGGAAGTGATTGATTTGCGGATTCAAATAGTCACCGCCAAAACGGAACGAATGGGCGCCTTTCGACCATGATAGGTTCGCGGCAGCCACGTATTGATTGTCGCGGAACAAAAACGGGTTCCCAGTGTTGTCATTGCCTAGATTGTTCCACCCGGTGATGTTGAAGAACGGATAACCATTCTGAAGCTGGTCTGGTCCATTGGTGCCGGGGATTTTCAGAACCGTCTGTCCGTAAGGTTGATCAATGTCAATGTTTTGTGCACCCAGTCGCTGACGCGTATAGCCAATATTGCCATCCAGAACAAGCGTTGGGCTGAAGGTGTACGTTCCCCCGAGTCCAACCACTTGGACCAATCCCGGAGCAGTACCCAGTTGTCCTCCATTCAAGGCTCCACCGCCGATTATTCCAAAAATGGGTGGGTCGAATATGTTCGTAGGCGACCGACTGTATCGCCCCCACAGGCTGACCTTGTCGCCGCCAACGTAATTGAGCTTGATATCGACGTTCGTGCGATTGAATTCGCCGACGCCCGTGCTTGCGAAGTTGTTTGTAAAGCCAGGTCCGGTCGGCGGCGGTAGCTGTCTAATCAATTCAAGAGCTGCGATATCAATCCGATTTGCAGGAATAACATTGCCGGGGAAGGGTGTGCGAAGACGAGGATCGGGGTTCGACGCCGGGTCGTAGATGATGGCACCAGTCCCAACGAAACTCACATTCCCGTTGGCGTCGGGCCGCAGACTCGGAGGCGCGATAGTTCTCGTAGTACCCGCAGCATTTCTTTGTGTAGTACGTTCAAGATCGGTAAAGAAGAAGAGCTTGTTCTTGCCGTTCCAGACCTTTGGTCCACCTTCGCCGAAGTGTGGCAATATAACCGGCCCACTAAAAGCGTACCCGAATTGCGCTACGATGTTTTTAGGAATCTTTGGTTGGTTTGCAGGTTGAAAGAAGTTCCGCGATTGAAAGCGGCTGTTCGTAGTATAGCCCCAGCCCACGCCATGAAAGTCGTTACCACCTGATTTGATCGTAACGTTAACCGCCGCGCCGCCCGCTTGCCCTTGCTCGGCGTCAAAAGCGTTCGTGACTATATTAACTTCCTGTATGGCCTCGGCTGGCGGAACATAAACGGTGTTCCCTGGTAGCCACGGATAAATGATGCTGGAACCATCAATCTTCGTGTTGTTCTGCAAACGCGAAACGCCGTTGACGTTGTACGACATGGAGCGCTGCGGGTTGCCAGCTGCAGAGTTATCCTCGCCAGCGCCGTTACCGATGAAAAAGCCTCCGGTGCCCCGGGCCGTTCCAGGAATCAACGAGAGCAGACTCTGATAGTTTCGACCCAAACTCCCAAAGAGCGGCAAGTTATTAACCTCCCGCTCCGTCTTCGTGATGTTCACGTCAGCTCGATCGGTCTGTAGGGCCACGTCCTGAGTTGCTGCTACTAAAACTGTCTCCTCAACTCCGCCTACTTCGAGCTCCGCGTCAAAGCGCAGGGTCTTATTAGCGTCGATTCGGATGCCTTCCTTGACCGTCGTCTTAAAAGACGATTTAGAAATTGACACTTTGTAAACGCCAATTTGAAGATCGCTAAGCGAGTAGGCGCCACGATCATCCGTAGTTGTATTGGTGACGCCTCCGGTTGCTATGTTTGTGATTTCGACCTTGGCGCCAGCAATGGAGGCTCCGTTTGAATCCGTCACGTTTCCAACCAGAGAGCCATAAAGAACCTGTGCCAGCGCAGTGGGCACAAGCATCAGTGATAAAACCAACACCGCGAGGGAAAGCGCGAAGGGCTTTAGTACGAGACCCGCTTGCGCGCGTAGGCGTGTGTTGTGTGTCGTTCGCGTAGGACAGCCGGTGGTGAACATGACTATATCTCTCCTTCTTCAGGTTTGAGGTTTCGATGGACTTCGTTGAACCGGAGCATCAACCCAATTAATTCGAGACCGCAACAAAATACGCAAAAGCAGATTCAAGCGACCGAAGGCGCCCCAAAGTGTTTTTGAACAACGAGCGCTATAGTGCCCAGCAAACGAGGATGCGACAGAGGGTCGGTAGGCACAATCCGGGTTTTTGCGTGCGTCGGACAGCGATCTGCTACTGTTTTCGCAATGATCGGCCCTATCTGCTTCCAGAGTTTTGTTATTTCCCCGATCACGAGAATCTCATCAGGGGCGAGGCCCGTAACCAGCATGGCTATTCCGACCCCGAGGTAATGGCCCATTTGATCAAGAGCCTCAATCGATTTGGAGTCTCCCTGGCTTGCAAGGCGAAGGAGGTCGTCGAAGGTCGGCGGTTGGCCGTTTGACTTGGAACCTGTGTAGTAGCGAATCGCAGCCAGGTTAGAAGCGTAGAGCTCCCAGCAACCTCGGTTTCCGCAGCGGCATTCCAGCCCATTTTCAACAATCGTCGTATGGCCGAACTCGCCGGCGACTCCGCTCGAACCCCGAACGAGCTGACGATTCATTACTAATCCGGTTCCGATACCTTCAGATACCGTAAGGGCAACAAGATCCTGCGCACTCTCGGACCGTCGGCCGAACCAAATTTCAGCTAACGCACAGGCGTTCGCGGCATTTTCGAGTTCCACGGAAAGTCCGGTTGCTGCTTCGAGTGGGCTTTTAAGGTCGAAGTCACGCCAGTTCAGATTGGGTGCGAATACCAGGCGCTGCGAAGCTAAGTCGACCCGACCCGGCAAGCTCACACCAATGCCCTCGCACGTCAATTCGGGCCGAGTTTTCTTAAGATTCTGTAATCTCGGTACTAGGTCTTGAACAAACTGCTCCGGGTCTTGAGANGTCGGTACGGATTCCTGAGCGATGAAGTGCCCATCGAGGTCAGCAAGCGCCAACGTTGTCATTGCCGGTCGAATATTNACCCCGATAATTCCCACGCGTTCCTTATTCAGGTGCAGGAAGCGCGGCCGGCGTCCACGGGGAACCCGTCCATTGGCACCCTCCGTAACCCAGCGCTCTTCGATTAGCTGCTCCGTTATCACAGACACAGTGCTTCGTTGGAGTCCGGAGTGACGCGCGAGGTCGGCGCGCGAGATTGGTTCGTGACCTCGGATCAGATTAAGAACAATCCGGCGATTAATGTGACGCGCGGTCTCGCTTGTCGCTACTCGGAAGTTGGTTAGATCGATCTTCCGCATTGCCACCCTGTTTCCCAGTGATCGTTATGACTGCAGATATGGAAAGGACTTTAGATTTGGTTATTAGTTCGTGGCGCGAACTAATATCACGCGACAAGATTCTAGTCAACGAAAATGTTATCGGAGGAAAAAGACCCTGAAGATTTACCTGGCGGAAGTTTCTACCCCGGGTTCAGCGAAGAGCGCGAACTCGGAGATCGCCGGACAAACGGATGCCCGTGTGATCCGCAAACGAACCATTGAAGTGGTCACAGGTTTACCACGCACGAGCTTGCAATTGCCGATGCTGGTCCCACTGGCAAACTCCTGCCATTTGTTATCCTTCCAGATGTCCAACGCAAACGCTTCCACTCTTTGACCTAAGGGAAGATACTCACGCAGGCGGACCACATTGAAGGTGCGCTGCTGACCAAGATCGATAGTTAACTCCGGNGTCTTGATCTGATCATCGCTGGCCCAATATGTGTTACGTCTGCTATCGATAACGTTTCGCGCGGAAAAGCGTCGCTCATCATTTCCCCGAGTATTGCTCGCAGTAACTCGTGCTCCTTGCGTGTAGTCTTCCCTGAATGTCGCGTCCAGAATGCGACGAAATTCCCGCAGTGAAGTCAGGTCTGGTTCGGGAATTTGCCCTCGACGATCAGGCGCCAGGTTGAGTAGTAAAGAACCTCCGCGACCGACGGACGCATAGTACAGATCGACGAGCCTTGCGCCACTCTTGACCTGGTGGTCTTCACTTGAGTGATAAAACCAACCTGGTCTGATCGAAACATCGCATTCCGCTGGCACCCAATGCGAGCCCGGACGATCACCACGATTCAACCGATTTACGTCGGCTCTACCAGGCGCGAAATCGTCTTTATTGAGGGTACTCCATAAAGGATCGCCGGCGACTCCGCGCTCATTACCGACCCAGCGTACATCTGGTCCAGCATCGCTAAAAAGACAAGCATCTGGTTGGAGTGTACGAACGAGGTTCCAGGTCGCAGGCCAATCATAATATGTGTCGCGATCGATCGTGCGAGTCTCCCGAGCGCCGCCGTAGTATCCATCGCCGCCATTCGCCCCATCGAAGAAGATCTCGAAAACCGGACCATATGATGTTAGCAGTTCGCGCAGTTGATTATGGAAATAGGTCAGATATTCCGGCCGGCCATAATCCTTATGGTTTCGATCCCAGGGAGAGAGATAGATGCCGAACTTCAATCCATATTTACGACATGCGGTCGCAATCTCCTTGACCACATCGCCTCGACCGTTTCGCCACGGGCTNTTTTTTACAGAATGCTCGGTGTACTTCGATGGCCACAGACAGAATCCNTCATGATGCTTGCANGTCAGGATNAGACCTTTCATTCCTGCAGCCGCTGCGGTCCCCACCATCTGTTCCGCATTAAAGTCAGTGGGGTTGAAGATTGCAGAAGCTTCATCACCATAACCCCATTCTTTATCGGTAAAGGTATTAATGGTGAAATGGATGAATCCGTAAAACTCCATTTCATGCCAGCGGAGCTGTCGAGCTGACGGTATCGGACCGTAAGGCTTAGGTGGTCCAACTTTACCAGCAGCGACTGCCAGTGGGTTACCGATACAGCCGACTGCAAGAACGAACGACAGGAAATACAGTTTCACTAGCGATTGAACCTGCATATGATCGGAACTACAGCCGTCGGCGTAGTGACTCTTTAGTTTATAAATTGAGAAGGAAACTTGGGCGCGTGCGGATATGACTCGCCGAACCCGATCTAAGCAGCTGGCTCATAGGGACCACGGCTCCGCAACTAAAGTCAGATTGTTGTAAAGGATTGTAGGAGGTGGTACCGAACGGCTAGCCAGTGTTATCCCTGACGGCCAATCACCCTTTTCGATCTACCTGAAATGACTACAGCCTTGGTTCGATATCCCGCGTCAAATGGGCTGTGAGATTTCTTTGGCTTGACAGCCACAATCATGTCGTCCGCTGTATCATCTTCGGCGGCGATTTCACTATCTTCAGTGTCCAGGGAAAACTCTTGGAAACCACGGGGAAACTTTTCGCCAGCATTGCTACCAGTCGAATCCGCACTCCGACTCCGCTGCCGAAGTTTCTCACGCAATGTTTCGAGATCAGGAGAAGTAGCATCGCTCGAGCCCTGCTTCGATGAGTCACGGAGTCTCCTCACGTCTGACGTGTCACCTTGTTCTTTTTCAAGTGACTCATTCACAACCTGATAGTCGGGCAAGTCGCGCTCGATGATCTGCTCTACTTCTTCCTTTGATAGCTTAGCCATACTCATTCTCCTGCAGGACGCATTATCTCCCCTAAAACCTACCCAGAGCAAGGCGGGTTCTATACCCGATTTACTACCATCCAAGTCCCAAGCAAGTGTATTGCCATAGTATTTTGAACTCGATAGCTTGAGCGGCCAGACCGCGACGTCCATGTGGCATCTCTTTGAGATAGTCGACCTTAGCATTCAGCAATGCCTGGGCGGGTGGTTCACCAGCAGATACTTTGCTCCAAAACGCTCGATGCATCGGACCACCAAAGAAATTATACGGCTCTACATCCGGCGAATAATGAGCGCCCGTACATCCAACGAAAGCATTTGCTCCCTTCTCCAAAAAACTCATTGCGACTGAAGAGCCAGGGGTCTTTTGAGCAAGCGGCTGATCAGGCGAGTAACGTGAAGCGGTCTTATTTACAGTCAAAGCTCCCCAGCAGCATCCGGTGAAAACGATTGATCCTTGAACAGCAGGAATGTTGCCGATATTGAACGCCTCGATGTAGTCTCCGGCTGACTCCCCCCAAAAACGGGCGGTGTCGTTATGGTGTCCATGTAACATTAGGTAAATTTGATCCACGCTGAAGTGTTCCTTAGTAATGCCTTCCGGCACAGTGGGCTCTGAAATCAGCAACTCCTGAGTTCCACCTAAATCCCTCCAGACTTCTTCGGCAAATGGCCGAGCGGAGTTTCGCACGCCTCCCCGCGTTTTGAAGTCAGGCCGGCCGGCACTGATGGCCGCCTTCAGAAGCTTTGCCGATTGTCCATCGGGTATGCGGCTGACCGGAATCAACGGCATTCCGCGCCCACCGCGTTTGCCATAGACATCATCGCTCCAGACTATAAAGTTATCCGGATCTTCCTCGGTATCCACGCGAGCGCGTACGTCGGGTGGCAGGCAATCGAATCTTTGTGATGGAACGACGTCGTAACCACCGAGCAATACAACTCCCTTTACTCCTTCATTGCGACTCAAAAGCGGTCCCACAACCGTGGCGGCGTCATTGATGTTGTCGGGTATTTCGTCGAAGAGTGCCGCGCCCGCCGCCGTAAGTTCGTGCAGGACCTCCTCAGACTCTACCTGTCCGACATTGCCGGCTAGTCTTTGCCGATTGGTTACAAGCAGTAAGCCAGTCAGCCGATCACTGCTCATGGTGGCGGGTTGCTGTGATTTGTCCTCACCTTTCTTAGGCTCGATCCGTCGCTCCACAGTCGCGGGCTGTTGGGCGCCCGGCTCTACTGTCACGGAGAACTCTCCTGAGAACGTCACACGTGTGGACTTGTGAGGAATGCGCACTATCAACTCTACGGTATCGGTATGCCCGCCGGACTGGACTGCTGTTGTTTCCTGAGGAGCAGACTGTTGTGGCATTCTCTCGGCTGCAGGCTTGGCAGCAGGAGAAGGTGCAGTTAACTGCTCGTCCACGCTGTTAGGTCTGAAGTCGTTAACATGTCCCTGAGAGATAAGGATGTCGGGGTCGCCTGTACCAAAAAAGAAGCTGGATCGGCGATTGTGATCTGTGCGTACCCAGTTGATATCGTTACGATTATCTTTAAGCACCTTCAGTGCTTGTCGACTGGGGTGGGAGGTGCTAGTTTCGCCAGCACAAATGCCAAAAAGTACTGTCCCGCCGAGCTCGTTAAAAATCTCTTCCGAAAAAGCATTGTGGCTGCCGTGATGTGAGAGTTTAACGCTGTCGTAAGGGGCATGTTGGCTGACAATCTCTCTTAACGACCGGACACTATTCACGATTGATTGCGTGGAGACTTCGGGATCTTCAAACTGCATGTCCCCAGCGAAGAGATGCTTCTTACCGCGGTACTCGAACATCGTCACAACGCTCTGCAGATTGACCGCTGCACCAAGCCTCGACGCAGCGTCCAAACTGTCCTGAGAGGATGAAAGGAGCTTCAGATAGGCACTTTCTAAATCGCTTGTCGCGTCAATCCGCAAGAAGTCTGAGGCGCTATCCAAAGCGTCTTGTGTGCTCTGCGCGATCAGTCTCGCGCAAGCCTTCAAATGTGCCGTAGTTGGTCCGAGTATTCTCAGGCCAACATTATCGAAGGCATTAATTAGTGCGTCCGTACTATCCCGGCCGAACCTAACAACACGGGTATCATTCGCCTTCAACGTTTGAATCATGGTCTTAAACCGATCTTCAAGCGTGACCGCGTCTGTGATGAAATCTGTCAGGTTAATACGTTCGGGGGCTGCCTTACGCGGGTGCTCGCGTAGGGCAGCTGCTAATTTCCGCACTTTCTCCGGATAGTTAGCTGCAGTATCCAACTGATCGATGTTTACCCGGCCCCAGCCGAGAGCGGGATCGATCAGCAGAGCCCACTTGAGCCGTAACACACCTTCCTTCACCATGCGCGGGATGCACCCGATATGATCTTGATGTGCATGTGAAATGATCAGTAGATCAATCGTGAACGGAGGCTCGCGCTGCAGCAATTCCTCAAGTTGCGCAGGAATCGAGTCATGATTTCCCTGCCCCGCAAAGCTTCCTGGATGGCCGCCATCGATGAGCACGGTCGTATTACCGAATTGGCACAACACCGCATCGCCGTAAGGGTCCGCACCCACATCAAGCATGTGGATCGCCGTGTGAACCTGCGGCGCGTCAGCCATCGTTTCTTCTTCATTAGGCTCCGGTTCTTCTAAGCCGCGCATTGATGTCTCCTCTTTCGGTTTACATCACATAACTTAATTGCCGTGATTTGAGCTTTCTTTAATAAGGACTTTCTCTGCACTCCAAGAGTAAACAAATCTCTAGAGAGACTGATAACTGGCCGTTATCTTCCAAATCTATATGTCAATTGCAGCTTAAACGTTTCTAAGGGCTTCACTCGTTTATTTCATTCCTTCCGCATACTCCTGCTGGGCCCAAAGTCCGAAATTCTCGTCAAGTGCGTGTCCCATAGCTCGGCTTACCTTTTTGTAATTGAGTCGCGAGGATGCTTCGTTTTGGAACGAACCGTTTGCGTTGGACTACTTGCTGCGACAGCCGTGCGAGGACTGATGCTAGCCGCAATGGAAATAACCTGGCAAAAGCGGCCGGATGCTATAACCAATGAAGTGAGCTGTCAATAGGTAGGCTGAGGTGGGTAGATGACAGTTGGGCTCGATCGTGAGCGAACGCTTGCGAATTCAATTGTTCGCTGAGCCTCTGTTCTGTATGCCAACAATTAGCTACACCGACAAGAGCTACGCTAATGCCTTGACGAGTCCTTTTAGATCGCCGCTTGCACAGGTGAGGGCGAACTGACGTGCGAGTGTTTGCAGTTGCTCCGGAGAAACTTCAAAGCGAGCCCGTGCATCGGCTAGGTGTTGTCGCGCGCGCCGCAGCACTTGACGACAAGTGTCCGCACGCTTGCTTATTACAACTGCGATCTCATCGTAGTCACAATCAAAGACATCTCGAAGTAATAAAACTGCGCGCTCTTTAGGAGACAAACGTTCCAGTAAGATTGTCAGCGCAGAGAGTGACTCAAATGCATTTCTATAAGCTGCTGGTTCCGAGGAAGCCGGTTCGGGACTGTCAGGATTAACGTTGACCTCCCTGCGAGTTCGAGCAGCTTGCAGATAATTCAGACAAAGACGTTTGAGGACCGTCGCTAAAAACGCCTGAGGGGATCTTATTTGCCCAAGTGAGGTTTGTTGCCAACGGATGAATGTTTCCTGGAGCAGATCTTCAGCGTCTGTCCGGCTGCCCAGAATACGCTGGGCCAGCGAGAAGAGGTATCCCCGGTACTCTGCGAAAACCGAGAGATGAGTGGTCATCACCGAAGCACGCCGTTTTTAAAAGGATCGAAATTCCTCAGACTGATTAAAGCACCAATAATAACTGCGCCCGCAATAATTCCGGTGAGTATACCGAACTTTGCTCCTTTGCTTAAACCTCGTCCTTTTACCTTCGTCACATCTG
>Ga0065705_10002072_pt1 | contig 12176 bp, 9 predicted proteins | sample SwibulcommuniRL2_FD_59092 | JGI IMG/M metagenome (GOLD analysis project Ga0065705, IMG submission 59092) | Bulk soil microbial communities from switchgrass field near Rose Lake, East Lansing, Michigan, USA - RL2 Bulk Soil v2 (version 2) | ecosystem: Environmental > Terrestrial > Soil >... | reverse complement strand
GTGGTCGGCGCCGGTGTCGCGGGCGAGAGCTTCAACCGTCCGACCGACGTCGGCTGGGATCCGCAGGGGAACATCTTCGTGTCCGACGGCTACGGCAACTCGCGCGTGGTGAAGTACGACAAGAACGGCGTGTTCCTCAAGATGGCCGGCCACCGCGGCACGGGCCCACTCGAGTTCAATACGCCGCACGGACTGGCCGTGGACGGGCAGGGCAATGTCTATATCGCCGACCGCGGCAACAATCGCATCCAGGTGCTCGACAACGAGCTGAACTTCAAGGCGCAGTACGTGAACGTCGGCACGCCGTGGACGGTGTGCGTGTCACCAGGCCCGAACCAGTTTCTCTTCAGCTCCAACTCGAACGGGATCGGCAATTTCGATAACGGCGAGATCTACAAGATGCAGCTGGATGGGAAGATCGTCGGCCGCTTCGGTGAGGCGGGCAAGCAGATGAAGCAGTTCGGATCGGTGCACGAGATCGACTGCCGCGACCCGAACGGGATTCTCGTCGGCGAGCTCACGAACTGGCGCGTGCAGAAGCTGCTGCTGAAAGCACCGACGAATTCGACACGGTAAATCCCAAAGCCCANATCCCAACACCCAAATCCCANCGTCCTTCGGGACGTTGGGATTTTTTTTNNCTATTTCACCCTCCACACCGTGTTTCCCACGTCATCGGCGACAAGCAGCGCGCCGTGTCTGTCAACCGCTACGCCGACAGGACGACCGTACGCATCTCCCTTGTCGGCGAGGAATCCGGTGAGCACGTCGATCGGATCTCCGGACGGACGTCCGTCACGGAAGGGAACGAAGATCACTTTGTAGCCGCTTCTCGGCTCCCGGTTCCACGAGCCGTGCTGCCCGACGAACATGCCGTTCTGAAATCGGCCGGGCAACGAATCCGTCGTCGCGTACGCGAGCCCGAGTGATGCCGTGTGTGGGCCGAGTGCGTAATCGGGTGCAATCGCTTTGGCGACCAGGTCCGGACGCTGCGGCTTGACCCGCGTATCGACATGCTGACCGTAATAGCTGTACGGCCAGCCATAGAACGCGCCCTGGTGGACCGCGGTCATGTAATCAGGCACCAGATCGCTGCCCAGCTCGTCGCGCTCGTTCACCGCAACCCAGAGCTCGCCGCTCTCAGGCTCCCACGCCATCCCGACAGGGTTCCTCAGGCCTGTCGCAAATACGCGATGGTTGCCCGTCGCCGGATCGATCTCCCAGATGGCCGCCCGTCCTTCTTCGGCGGCGATCCCGTTTTCTCCGACATTGCTGTTGGAGCCGACCGCGATGTACAACTTCGAGCCGTCGGGGCTGGCGATGACGTTCTTCGTCCAGTGGTGATTGATCGGACCTGCGGGTAGATCCGCAACCTTCACCGGAGATGTCGTCACCTGCGTTTCACCCTTCGAATACGGCAGCTTGACCAGCGCATCGGAGTCAGCGACGTACAGCACGTCGCCCACCAGCGCCATGCCGAATGGCGAGTTCAAGCCCGATGCAAAGATCGACCGCATTTCGGCAACCCCATCGCCGTCGGCGTCACGCAGCAGCGTGATGCGGTTCGCGCTCGGAACGGCGCTGCCGGCCTTCGCGTAGTAATGCTTGAAGACTTTTCCCCTGATGCCTTTGTTGTCTTCGGGTCGCTCGGGACCGTTGGTTTCCGCCACCAGCACGTCGCCGTTCGGCAGGACGTAAATCCAGCGCGGATGTTCCAGACCCTGCGCAAACGCAGTGACGGTCGTCCCGTCTGCGGCAATCGGTCTCTGGCCGTCTGGCCAGCCGCGAGCGGTCGCGACTTTCACGAGCGGAATCGGTGACGTTTCCGGAGGGGGCAGCGTCGGTTCAGACCCGAATCCGGCCGACACGGGGAGCTGGGCCGCGGACGCACACGCGCTAACAATCGCGGCGGCCGCGAGGATCATGGCGCGCTCGACAATACTCGATCGCCGCATTCGTCTCGACCTCTGGCGAGACGGTATTCCGCCGCAATCGACGATCCAACCGGAGCTCAACCTGTCGACGCGATCTGAACTATTATCTCGGCGTCTCGGGGAGTGGCCGCTTCATCGTCTCGGAGGTGTTATGCGCATCACAACGGGCGTTCTCGCGTTCATGTTCTCGGTGTCCGGGCTCGCCGCGGCGCAGGAGTTATCCGACTACATCAGCATCAAAGACGGATTCAAAATCACATTCGCGGGTGAACCGAAGGTCAGCGAGACCACATGGACCTCGCAACAGAGCTTCGTCCTTCCCGCGCGCGTCTACAGCCTCGACAAGGGCAAAGAACGCTATTCGGTGACCGTGGTTGACTACAGCGGCATCGAGCAGATGGGGATCGACAAGGTCAAGGGCTGCCCGGTCGGCGCGCCGCTCTGCCGCGGCACCGACATCAGCGGCCCCGGCCTCTGGAAGCACGACGTTCGGGAGGCCATCCAGTACGCCACGTTCAAGCTGCTTCAACGCGACGCGAAGGTCACCGATCTCACCTGGAGCCAGCACGATCTCGTCGAGGGGAACGACATCCAGCTCGTGAACAGCGCCGACCAGTCGCGCACCTATGCGGTGGTCGCGATGCACGAGATGAAGCTGTATATCGTCGAAGCGACCGTTCCAAGAAATTCCCCGCCCGCGACGCTGTTCCAGACGTCACTGGGGTGGGTCGACAAGAACGGCAAGGGCATTCGGTATCAGACGGTGTACAGCAACGAGTTCCACGGCATGAAGCAGTACCCGGTTCCGCCGCTCGCAGGCGCAGCCGGCGGCCGCGGCGCTGGTCCGGGCGCGCAGTAAGGCGGACCTGAAGTCCGCCTCTACGGCCGTAGCGGCCGACCTTCAGGTCGGCCGATCAGAACGTCACCCTCAAGCCAAGCTGCATCCGGCGCGCGAGGCTTCCATCAGCGCCTCGTCCATACAGCGGACTCGTCTCGACCAGCGTGTAGGTATTGTAGTTCTCGTGGTTGAACAGGTTGAACGAGTCGGCGAACCCTTCGATTCTCGCGCGTCCGCCGAGCGGAAACGTCTTCGATACGCGAAGGTCGACGCGATGAATCGCCTGCCCGACGAAGCTGTTGCGCGGCACAATCGATCCATCCGCCCGCAGACGGCTGCCAGTCGCCGTCCCGACGCTGCGGCGATCGCCACCGGACGTCGGCGCGAACCGCGCGCCCGACCCGTAGAAGTAAAGCCCGCTGACCAGAAACCCGTGCGGCAGCTCGAAGATGCCGTTGAACACGGCTCGATGTCGCTGGTCTGACGTCGCGAGCCCGTATTCTCCTCCAAGATCGGACGCCACCGTGAACGGCAGCGGTCCCATCGTGCACCACGATTCGGATGTCTCCTGCCTGCAGTCCACCGCATACGGCTGTGGGTCGTCATCCCAGAGGCCGGCGAGCGTATACGTGATCGAATATTGATAGTGGCTGCTCATTCGTCTGGTGAACGCAGTCTCCAGCCCACGGTAATTCGAACGCCCGGTGTTGACGGACACCTGTGTCAGTGCCCATCCCGGAATTGGACGACGAGCGACATCGGTGAAGGGATAGTTGACGCCGGTTGCCGGGTTGTAGGTCAGATTCAGGTTGTTGAGCGTCAGCCGCTCGTGGCGCGCGCCGTTGAAATTGAAGTCCGAGGTGAGCGCCATCGTCGATCCAATCTGACGCTGAAATCCAATCGACGACGTCCAGCTGTACGGCATCGCCATGAAAGGCGAGGCGATGGCGGAGCCGGTACTCTGATCAATTCCCGATCTGCGGAGCTGCGCGAGCGTCGGCAGCGGACCGTTGAACGGATTGCCGGCGAAATCTGGACGGCCGTCGTTGAACACCTGCGCCACGAACGTCGTGGCGGCGGACAACGTGAACGACGTCAGGTTGTCGATGACCTGACCGTAGTAGCGACCGACGCCACCGCGAATCACCGTCCGATCGTTCAGCTTGAACGCGGCGCCCGCGCGAGGGCCGAAGTCAGTCGTCTCGTTGGGACGGCCGCCCTTGAGAATCGGATAGACCTCGACGAAGTTCGCGAATGAATTCGGCTGGAAGTCGTAGCGCAGCCCGAGGTTGAGCGTGAGCCGGCGGGTCGCCTGCCAGTCGTCCTGTACCCATCCGGCGACGGTATGACGTACCGCGCGACCGCCAAATTCGCCGACGCCGACCTGATACGAGCGAATGAACGAGTTGAGTCCGTTCATGTTCCACGTGTCCGGATTGTTCCAGACGGGCATCAGCTGCTCGATGTTCGCCGGAGGGCGTGAGGTCGACGCGTCGTAGATGCCGACGCACGGGCGGCAGTTGTAGAGATAGAAGACCGTGTAGAGATACTCACCACCGTTGTGCAGGTCGTGGCGGCCCGCGCGGTTGAACGAGTATGTCCAGTCGTCGCGCAGCGAGACGACCTGCTGCCCGAGCGTCTGCGGCCAGTTCGTGTTGTTGTTGCCGAATTGATAACCGTTGAAGTTGATGCGCGGTGCGCCGCTGGTCACGCCGAACGGCGCCTGCGGGTGATGCGCCCACGTGACGACGCTCTTGTTACGCTCGACGGCGCCGATGAATCCGAACTTCAGCTCGTTGAGTCCGCGATTGCCAATCACCTTCGAATGCGTGACGAACAACGTATCGGAGTTCGCGGACGAGTATCCCTGTGACGAGGGGTGCGTCGTCGCGCCATTCAGTCCCGCGTAGGCGGGGTCAGTGCGGATCCATTTCGTCGCGCGCAGCATCAGATGCTGCTGCGCGCCGATCTGGAAATCGAGGCGCGTGCCACCGTTCCAGTCGAGGACGTTGCGCTCCTGGTCGACGTTGAATGACGGATACGGGCTGTTGAAGGTAATGGTCGACGGCTCGCGCTCGCGCTCGTAATAGACGAAGTAGTGCGCGCGATCCTTGCGCAGCGGACCGCCGTAGGTCCCGTTGAACCGCTGGTTCGAGTACGGCAGCACCCGGTTCTGAACGAAATCCGGCGCGTTGAACCGCGAGCTGCGGAAACTCACCGACACGCTCCCGCTGCTCGTGTTGGTGCCGGACTTGGTCACGGCATTCACGAGCACGCCGTTGGAGCGCCCCTGCGAGGCGTCCCATCGGCTGGCCACGAACTGAAATTCGCCGACCGCCTCCTGCGACACGCGCGGGTTCGCGGCGTTCGCGCGCCCATTGTTGGTGACCTGCTGGCCGTCGATATTCAGCTGAAAATCGAAACGGTTACGCGCGGTCGGGGTGTTCGGATCCGCGCCGTTGGACCGGTTGCCCGGCGCGAGCAGCGACAGGTCGAGCCAGTTGCCGCCGTTGACGGGCAGATCTTTCGTCTGCCGCGGGTCGATGTTGCCGGCCAGCGTCGACGAGGTCGTTTCAATCAACGGCGCTTCTCCAGTCACGGTGACCGACTCCTGCACCGTTGACGGCATCAGCTGCACGTTGATGGTCAGCGTCTGCCCGACGAGCGCCTCGAACTGACGCGCGACACCGGCGAACCCCTGCAGCTCGAGCGTCAATCGGTACATCCCGACCCGGAGTGGAATGCGGTAGTTGCCGCGATCATCGGTTACGGCGAAGAACGTGTTGCCGGTCGCGGTATGAAGCGCGGTGACCGTCACGCCTGGCAGTACACCGCCAGTCGAATCGGTGACCGTGCCGTTCACCGTCGCGTCCTGTGCCTGCGAGATTGCCGGGAAGAGGAAGAGCGCCGCCGTGAGGAGCCAACACCGCGTGGTCATCCGTCACCTCCGAGAGAATCCGTTGTCAGCAAGGCTTGCCCGTCGAAGCGCGTAAGGCGGGATTGTCTCAGCGTTTCCGAGTCAAGACAACGTCGAACTAGGCGATATCACTTCACGGCACCAGACAGGTGATCGGTGACGAATAGATGGCTGGGACGTTGGTCACCCGAACATCTCCAACCAACGCAGGAGATCCGTTCCCGCAATGCTGTTCGAAGCTTGCCCAGAACCGTCGCACGGTTCCATTGGGTCCGTAGTCGGCTTCCCGCACGCTGAATTGGCCCGACAGGGTGTTGCAACCACGGCCGGCTCCGCCGATGTCCATCCCCGCGCCACGCGCAAAAGGCCATCTCTCGGCGACGTACGTTCCAATACGAAGTGGCACGTTCGGCGGCCCGGAGAAGTTCGCGCTCCAGAATTCCCTTAATTGCGAATCCTCGATTCGAATTTCAACGTGGTTGCGCTCGCACGACGCGGTAAACCTCGACGAAGGGGCAACAAAGCGCCGCACCCCACCCGACCCGACAAAATCTCCGGGATCGCTCGCAAATGAAAAGAATGTCGGCACCATGGACCACAGAACGACGGACGTCGTTACGGTCCGACCGGGAATTGTCCCGACCACTAATGCCGGATGATCGTCGCCGACGGCCGATGTAGTAAATGGAAAGTCAGCGCTGTCGCGTCCTGCATCGACATTCACCGATGGTGGAATGCTGACGGCTGGATCGCTTGTCGATAAGGTCACGGAGATCCCTCCCGGCGGCGCTGGCAGTGTGAGGAGGGCAGACCCACGGCCACTGTTCCCACCGACTACGGCCTGTGGCCTGACGGTGACCGCTGACAATGTGCTCGTCGGAATTGGCACAGGAGCGGGCATCACGACTGACGATGGACCAGGCGTCAGGTCGTTGTCGGCAGGAGGGTGCCGACGATTGCACGCCGCGCCAGCGATGATCGATAAGACCGCGGCTTGCGCCATGAGAAGTCGCGTCGACCAAGACATCATCAATTGATGTGCCTTATCAGCCCGGTGTTGATCCCGACGCCCGCACGAAGGTTGACGTGTGAAGGCCAATACATGGGCACCGACGGCGTCAACGTCACCCGAATCGGGATCACGAATCTGTGCTGACGGCCTAGCACGAAATCCCCGCCGACAGTGAAGCCGGTTCGCGACTCCGTCGAATGCACGAGGTGACGTCCGCCCGTGGGAACGAGCTTACCCTCAACTCTGGTAACGCCCCGCAGATCTCCGAACGTGATCGAAGGACCGACCAGCAGTGCAAGTGACAGTGGCGATTGCGTTGGCGGACTGAAGCGCCACAGCAACGAACCACGAGCCTGGCGCAGCGCGATTTCCTCGGTGTAGGACGGACGTGTCCGAGTGTTCCATGTTTGCTGTTCCAACGTGACTTCGCCCGCGACGCCATGTGAGCGGGAGAACAAAAACGTCAATCCGCCCGTCGCCGCTGGCACTGCACCACCGACCGAGCACACGGTAAAGCTCTCGCACCCCGCCGGCTTGTCGTAGTTGGTTGCGGCCGCCCCAAAGACCTGAAGCTTCAAAACACGGATCGTCCGATAGATCGCGCTCACCTGCATCGATCTTCCCGGGTAGTGCCGCGATGTCGTGTATCGATCAATACCCGCCAGCTGCAGCGCCGCGAGCGACTGTCCTTGTTCGTACGCCTCGGCGGCCCGGGCGCGGATGTCGTCGAGGTAATCTCGCAATTCAACGAGATCGGTGTGTGTCATCGTGCTTCCGTCACCGAAGAGGAGTTCGTCGAAATCGAGTGCGGCAAGCGTGTGGATCCATTCGAAAACATCGCGAGGGCGGAATTGGCCGAATAAAAACGGGGCCGTGTTGACCGGTGGCCCGTCTGCGGCAAACAGCAGCCGCTCCGCGGGAAAATACACCGCCGTCATATCGGTCGCGAACGCGGGACCGGGATGTATCAACTGGATCGTCTTATCGGCCAGCTTGATCTCGAAACGGCGGGAGTACGTCGTGCGAGCGGGCCGCACGGCCACATACAGTTCCTGAGGAGTGACGCGACCGTCACTATTCCGATCTCTTGAAGCAATCCCCGCGGCCTCGGGGCTTGCAGTCAGTTCTGAGGCGTCGAAGGCGCCATTGTGGTTGGCGTCAGTCAGTCCGACAAACTCGGGAAGCGATCGCCGCGCCGCGTCCACGTTGTTGTCGAATTCTCGATGGGCGACAACTTGCGCGTCCGGAAATACGTATCCACCTTCGGCGCGATCGAAGTGATGGTGACTATTCACGACGAACCGCACAAGTTGACCAGGAAACCGCGTCATGAGCTCCTCGCGTAACCACATTGCCGTCGCCCTTCCAAGCGGATCGACAACGACGATGCCGGCGGGCGTGACGGCAAATACCGCGACGCGGCTGCCCACTCGGACCTGGTACAAGTCACCCCGAAGCGGACGAATCTCCGGCGCCTGATCGTTGTCCGGCTGTGCTACCGCCACAGATGGAAATGTGAACGACAGCATCGCGACAACGCCGCTGAGAAACCGGTAGCGCATTCTTCGTTATCGAGTTGGCGGAATGGAAAGCGCGTATGAGGTCGTCAATCCTGTGTACGACGCAACAATCTGCGTCGTGCCCGGAGCGACACCTCGCACGGTGCCGTCAGCGCTCACCGTCGCCACACCCGGATCCGATGAAGACCACGCCGCAAGTCTTGTCACATCGTCGAAATCCGCCGAGCCACGATACAGCCGAACGACCGACGGAACCGATGCGCCTGCGAGACGAGGGTCGCCCCGCGAACTAATCGTCAATGACGGGTAGATCAGGCGGTCCGGACGGAATGCAACGATTGTGATCGTGGTCGAGAAGCCTTGGTACTGTGCCGTGATGTTTGCCGAACCCGGTGCCATTGCGGCAAATACCTCCGTGATGCTCGACTGCGAGACGGAACGGACGATTACGGATGGATCCGACGTTGACCACGCGGCTTTTTTCGTGACGTCCTCAAATGCACCCTCAGAGTTCACCGAGTAGGCCATCAGTGCAAAGCTCGAAATAACCGGCACAGGGCCGACTGCTACGGGGTAATGCACCTGCACTGCCACGGTGACAGGGTTTGATGGTGCCGACGGATAGGACGCGTGGCAGGCGGCAAGGCAGATCGGAAGGCCGGCCCACAACACAAATGCCCGCATCACCCTTCCAGGATTGGATAGGCCGATCACGCTACGCATTCTTTGGTGGAGGCGGCTGAGTATCGCATGAACGGCCGCCTGATGACGGTGCACGCGTTCGCCGTGCCGCGGCGCGCGGCAGGGGAGCAACGCCGCGCGCAGCTTCGTAGCGTTACAGCGAGCGCAGGAAGTTCACGAGATTCTGGCTCTCCGTCGTGCTCAATGGAGCGGCAGCGCCAGAAGCACCGCTGAAGTTCTTGATGACTTCAGCCGCCTCGCCACCGTGCGCCTTGATGGCGTCGACGATACTCGTGAACCGGCCGTCGTGCAGGAAGAACAACCTCTGACCGACTCCCCACAGCGGTGCGGTGCGGAACTGATCACCTTTGGCGCCGCCCTGTGAGATGTCATCCCCAGTGCCGACGTTGTGCAGGAGCAGGTCCGAGAACAAGTTCACCGTCTTGTTTGCGAGCGCCGCCGTGACGTGACTACCCGTGGTCATCGCCCGCACGTGACAGACATTGCAGCCGGCCTTGTTGAACGCCGTCTCACCAGCAGCGATCTGTTGTTGGGTAACGCCCGCGTACGAGGTGACCTGCACGGGCGGGGCGAGGAACCGCATGAAGGTTGCGAAGGCATTCACGTTGTCGACCACTGCCTGCGGTTGCGTGACCTCGTAATTGATTGTGTCCTGAGGCGCAGGGCGAATTTTGCGGCATTCCGGCGGATCCTGCACTCCACCCTCCCCGCGCTCATCGGGAAACAGCTCGTTGGTCACGCCTTGCTCGACGTTGTAAGCCTCGCCGGAGAAGATCACGAGCGACTTGTTCTGTGCCTTCCAACCGTAGCGCGTGACCGTTCCGTCGTTGCCATTTCGGTTGGCAATGCCGTTGATACCAAACTGTTTCGGCCCCTCGTTTTTCAGAATGGTGGCATCCTCGATCGCCTCGATCAGGCCGAGTCCGAAGAGTGGGGTTGGGATACGAAACCTCAACTCCGCCAAATGGGCGCCGAAATTTGGCTGAGCGATCTGACACGCTCCGGCTCCCTCCAGACCAGTGATGGTGAACAGGTCGTGCACACCCCCATCGCTCGCAAAACGAACTTCGCGGACCGGACCGTTCTGGCTGATGATGCCGAGAGAGGTCAGCGTGAGGACTTCATTTGGGGGACCTACGGTCATTTGCGGATTGATCGGCGGGCTCGTTCCACCTACCGCCGGGTGGGCGTGACAACTGACGCAACTGTTCGAGTTGAACCGCGGCCCGAGACCCTCTTCAGTGTCCGCGACGCTGCCGGTGACTGATTGAACCTCCTCGAATTCGTCCAGGCCGGCATCAAAGAATTTCGCCTCCTTCACAGTGAGGTTCGCCATTGCACCGCCTGCTCCCGCATTCCCCACTCGTGGCCCTGGATCCGTCGGATTGTTGTTTGCCGCCGTAAGTACGGTGACAAACACGAACGCGAACGCACCCAGCATCATCAACACAGAGCAACGCCTTGTTTCTTTTCCTGAGGTCATAGTGGTTCCTCCCCCGCGGACCGCAACCCGCGGGCACACGTGTGACAGTGAGCGTGAAACGGGGGATGTATACGGGGGGAAGAACCCGACTGCGTGGAGCCGCGGCGGGGTCGCGCCGACGCTTCCGCGGAGGCGGACGCAACGGCGTTGTTCAGGGAGGAGGCGACTCTAGCCGATAGCTGATCTGGACTGCAAACGCCCAAATATGATTCGGGATTCCCGATTCGTTTTCAGGCGCTGCACCCGCGCAATTCCTCTACTTCTTCTCCACGATCTGTCCCTGCATCGGACCGAGCACGCCAAGTACCTGCTTCTTGTCCGCCGCGTTGACTTTGAACTTATCGAGCGAGCCAACCAGACCCTCGACCAGTGCGTTGAAGTCCGCAGTGCTGATGCCCAAGCCACGGTGCGCGGTCTTCATGTCCTTGCCGGTGTACTTGCAGGGTCCGCCTGAGGCCCTCTCAAATCTGGTCGCCCGACGAACTCGTCGACGACCGCGGTGATCGCCTGTTTGCCTCCCAGCCGGTCGTAGAGCGACTTCTGCGTTGCGGCGTCCTGCGCCGCCGAGGTAATCGGCAACAGTGCGATGACCTCGGCTATCGCCAACGCCTGAATCTTCATCACAGTTGCTCCTGCTATTTCTCTCTACGGGAAGCACCGCGCCTTGGATTTGGCCCTCACCGAAGGGCCGGCAGCGCGCAGGCGGGTCGTGATATTTTTACGGCCAACGGAGGATCAGATGCCGCGTACTAGAAAGCCGGAGCTGACGATCGGAGCCGCCTGCCTCGCGCTCTTTGTCTCGATATTCCTCGTGACCGCGCGGGCTCAGCAGCCCCCGGTGGCTATCGACAACGACGACATCGGCGGCGTCGTCACGAGCACCAACGGCCCCGAGGCCGGCGTCTGGGTGATCGCGGAAACGCGCGACCTGCCGGTGCGCTATATCAAGTCGGTTGTAACTGACGATCGGGGCAGGTTCGTCGTGCCGGATCTGCCGAAGGCGAACTACACCGTCTGGGCGCGCGGCTACGGACTGGTTGACGGTCCGAAAGTCACGACCGGACCCGGCAAGGTGGTGAACCTCACGGCGACCCTTGCGCCCAACGACGCCGCAGCCGCCGAGTACTACCCGGCCATCTACTGGTTCTCGATGCTGAAGATGCCAAGCGCCGCCGATTTCGGCGGCGAAGGACGCATTCCGAAGGCCATCACGCAGGCAGCCTGGCTGAATCAGATGAAGAACAACGGCTGCGTCGGCTGCCATCAGCTCGGGCAGAAATCCACGCGGACGATTCCGCAGGCGTTCGGCACGTTCAACTCGTCGTCTGCCGCGTGGCTGCGCCGTGTGAGCTCGGGACAGTCTGGCCAGCAGATGACGGAGCAGTTGCTCTCGCTCGGACCGCTGGGCGCGCAACTGCTCGGCGACTGGACGGACCGCATCGCGAAAGGCGAACTGCCGCGGACCAAGCCAACCCGCCCGCAGGGAATCGAGCGGAACATCGTCGTCACGCTCCAAGGGCTGGGCGACGACAAGCACTACCTGCACGACATCATCGCGACCGACAAACGGAAGCCGACCGTCAACGCGTACGGACCTCTCTACGGCTCGCCTGAATACAGCACCGATATCCTGCCGGTCCTCGATCCCGTGAAGCACACGATGACGACGTTCCGGGCGACGGTGCTCGATCCGAAGATGCCGCTCAGCCTCGGGCCGGGACATGCGGCGGCGCTGACTGCGATGGCGCCTTCCGCCTACTGGGGCGAAGA
>Ga0065705_10002186_pt1 | contig 12177 bp, 5 predicted proteins | sample SwibulcommuniRL2_FD_59092 | JGI IMG/M metagenome (GOLD analysis project Ga0065705, IMG submission 59092) | Bulk soil microbial communities from switchgrass field near Rose Lake, East Lansing, Michigan, USA - RL2 Bulk Soil v2 (version 2) | ecosystem: Environmental > Terrestrial > Soil >... | reverse complement strand
ATTGAGGCCGGCGAAAGCCGAACCATTGTTGCCAGTTGCGCTCGTAAATGCATAGAGGATTTCCGTCAAGCCATGGGGTCCGACATTGTTCAAGGATGAAACACCAAAAGGCGCAGCGAGCGACCACCCCGAGAAGACAAGAGTCACTAGGGGAAAGATAAGAATGTAAAGCATCGCCAGTTTCATTTCCCGTGCCTCGATCTTCTTACCGAGGTACTCCGGGGTGCGGCCGACCATCAGGCCCGCGATGAAAACCGATAACAGGACCATCACCAGGATACCGTAAAGCCCTGCGCCGGCGCCGCCGAAGACCACTTCGCCGAGTTGAATGTTTACGAGCGGCACCAGACCGCCCATTGGGGTGAAACTGTCATGCATCGCATTGACTGCGCCACAGGACGCGTCGGTACTCACGGTGGCAAAAAGCACAGAGTTGGCAACTCCGAATCGAACTTCTTTTCCCTCCATGTTCCCTAACGTCTGATTGACAGGCATGCCATTCATAGTCGGGTTGCCGGCCGCTTCGAAGCGATACGCCGTCGCGGCACCCATAAGGAACAGCGTAGCCATAGCCGCGAAGATGACCCAACCTTGTTTCTGGTCGCGCGCCATGCGACCGAACGTGTAAGTCAGGCCCGCGGGAATCGCGAAGATGAGCAACATCTCGATCAGGTTAGTCAGGGGTGTGGGGTTCTCGAACGGGTGGGCGCTGTTGGCGTTGAAGAATCCACCTCCGTTAGTCCCCAGTTCCTTGATGATCTCCTGCGACGCCACCGGCCCCATGGCTAGGGTTTGTTTGGCGCCCTCCAAAGTCGTCACTTCGATATAAGAAGAGAAGTTTTGAATGACTCCCTGAGAGACAAGCACCAAGTCAACCGGAATCGATATCGGCAACAAAATGTAAACAATGGAGCGAATCAGATCGCGCCAAAAGTTACCGACGGTCTTGGGCGACTCCGGTTGCACGCGGTAGGTTATCCCGCGCGCCAGTGCCAGTGCTATGCCGATTCCAACCCCAGCCGAAATGAAGTTATGCCAAGCTAAACCCGCCATCTGCGTGAGATAGCTCATCGTGGACTCGGCTCTGTAGGACTGCCAGTTTGTATTGGTGGCAAAACTCGCCGCGGTGTTAAACGCGAGGTCTGCGGGCACGGGTGCAAAACTCTGGGGGTTTAGAGGCAAGATGTGTTGCAACCGCTCAATGGCGTAGGTCACCAGGAGAGTCAACGCACTAAAGATCAACATCCCGGTCGTGTACTCTTTCCAGGTCTGCTGCTCGCGCGCATCAACGCCGCACAAGCGACAGAATAAGCGTTCCATTGGGCCAAAGACGTTTGGCAGAGGTGGGCGCTCGCCTTCAATTACGCGGTACATATAGTCGCCCAGTGGCCGGGTCATCGCGAAAATAACCAGCGCATAAAGCAGCATCTGCATCCATCCATTAGCTGTCATGACATTTCCTGCTTTCGCGCCGCGACCACCTTACTTTGCCGGTCTCGCAGCATTGCCAATCTGGCGATTATGCACGCGGCACAAACGCTAGAACTTCTCCGGCCAAAGAAGCGCATAAACCAGATAGGCGAAGATAACCACCGCGACGACCAACCCGATTAAATACTCCACCCCCATGGGGCCCTTCTACAAGCGACCGCAAGCGCGGGCGTAAAGCCCCGCGATGACAAAAAAGACCACCGTGAAAACGATGAAAACAGCATCGGCCATCTAGTGCTTCCCGCGCCCGACTTCCTTTTTTATGGAAGGATCAGCGCAAGCGAAGTGCCCAACCACCGACCCACTGGGATTCCTAGTTGAGCGCTCGATTCGCCTTTCGAAACAGTGACATCCGAGCTAGACCGGGATTAGGACGGGAAAGCCGCGAAGTGACGACGCCAAAAACTATTGCAGAGTGCAACTATCGCTAATTTGGTTTCGCGCAAAATGCAATCCAACTTAAATGTTACGAGCAAAACACCGGCGCGAGAAGGAAATATTCTGATTCATAAAAATCAACTGGCGCCGCGCGCATGGACGCGCTCCGGGGCAGCATCACGGTTCGCTAATCATGGAACGAACGCCGACACCAGCGAATCGTCTCGACTGGAGCCCATCAAGAAGTAAAACTTAAGGCGAGAACGGATGAATCAAGCAACGAAAGAAGATCAGGCGGGTTTTTTGAAATCGGCCACCCGGATTTCGTGCTTTTTGAGAAGATCGTAAAAATCGGCGCGATACTTTCCGGCGATCTCAGCGGCCCGTGTCGCCTTGCCGTCACACATCTGTAAAAGACGTATGAGATAAGCCTTTTCAAATTCCGCTCTGGCTGCTTTGAGGGTCTTGAATGATCCGGGCGTCGGCAGCAGCTGAGACTGGATCGCCTCTTCGGTCGCCGGCGCACCGTTGGAGATTTTAGTCTGCAGAATGAGATCCTCGGTGACAATATCTTTCTGCGTCATGGTGACCGCATACTCGAGGATATTTTCCAACTCGCGCACGTTTCCCGGCCAATCATGCTGCATGAGCTTTTCCATCGCTTTCGGGGTAAGCCCCGTGACCGGTTTTTTCATCTGCTGGCAAATCTTCTTGAGCAGATGTTCCACCAGGTAGGGAATATCCTCGTAGCGGTCTTTAAGCGGTGGAATAGTTATCGGAATGACGTGAATGCGGTAGAACAGATCTTCGCGAAAATTGCTTTTCTTAACTTCTTCGACCAAGTCTTTTTTGGTCGCGACAACAACCCTCACATCGACAGACACGGGCTTTTCGCCGCCGACCGGATAAAATTGGCGCTCTTCCAAGGCGCGTAGAAGTTTTACCTGGATAGTGAGCGGCATATCGCCGATCTCGTCTAAGAACAGCGTCCCTTCATGGGCTTGTGTAAAGAGACCTCTCGTGCTCCGCACGGCCCCGGTAAACGCGCCCTTCTCATGCCCGAAGAGCTCGCTTTCGAGAAGCGTTTCCGGAATCGCCGCGCAATTGATGGCGATAAACGGCTTGTCTTTCCGATCGCTGGCGAGATGAAGAGCTTTGGCAATGAGCTCTTTGCCCGTGCCGCTCTCGCCGTTAATGTAGACGGTGGAATCCGATTTGGCGATGCGCGTTACAGCCTCAAGAAGACTCTGCATCTTATCGCTTTTGGCGACGATATTGGCAAAATCGTACTTCTCTTTGAGCAAGCCGCGGAGACGCTGATTCTCGCTCGCGAGCTGGCGGCTCTCAAGGGCCCTGCCGATTTGCAGAATCAGTTCGCGCGGGTCAAAGGGCTTGGTTAAATAGGTATAAGCCCCGCGCTTCATCGCCTCGACAGCGCCTTCCACGCTGGCGTGTCCGGTAAGAATGACGACCGGCATTTCCGGATTGACCGCGTGCAGCTTCTCCATCAGCGCAATACCATCCTCATCGGCCAGTCGGAGATCCACAATCGAAAGATCAAAAGCCGAATCTTTCGCCGCGGCGACCGCCTGCTCGTTGCTCAATGCAGTGACAACATGATAACCGGCGCCGTCCAAGCGGGCTCGCGCCAGTTCCAACAGGTTTTTGTCGTCATCGACGACCAAGATTTTCGCTGAATCCACTTCAACCCCCACTTAAGTCTTTGGTTTTTCTCGGGGCCAACAGGCACGATCGGCCCTTTGCCGGCAACCCTGTGACAAGTACGCCTGCCTCCAGCAAACATCCCGCTTTGCGGCTGCTTCCACAAGAGACAATGCTTCTGATGTTGGTGACCCCTCGCGTTGTATCTATGTAACAAGGCACGTGCCAAAGGTTTACGAAGTTAATATGTTGATTTTGCAAAGAAAATTGGCGGTCACAAGCCCCCCGAGAAAATAGTGATTGTAGGAGTTTTTCCTACGTGAAGGGATTTTCCTAGACTGCAGCTTTGGCATCGCTCGAAAATGGGCATGCAATCGGAGAGGAAGAGCACCCCCGAGTCGAAACAGTGAAGTCTAGATTTCTTTGGGCGACAGTCGATTTCGCGCCCAGCCTTGATTCTCGCTCTGCCTGATGCGACAAGAGAGTTTATAATTCCGCGTAAGATCGCAACTCGGTATTGTGCAGACGATTGCTCTTCCTTAGATCTTCAGTACGACCATGCTCACCCCATTCATGAATATCAGCATTGCCGATCTCATCGATATTCTTGTCGTCGCGGTTTTGCTTTACACGGCCACGGCCTTTCTCAAGCAGACTCGAGCGGCTTTTATCATCCGGGGAATTTTCATTCTGGCGGCCATCTACATTCTGGCCCGGTATCTGGATCTACAATTGACGGCATGGATATTCCAGGGGTTCTTCGCAATTTTTTTGATCATTATCGTCGTCATCTTCCAAGAAGAACTACGACAGATCTTCGAGCGGATCGCGGTTTGGAGCCTCGCGCGCAAAAATTCTCGGGCACTCCGAACGGACACAGCCGATATTCTGGTCGGTACGGTGGCCGACCTCGCCAAGGATAGGATCGGCGCCCTGATCGTCGTCGAAGGGAAAGATCCGATTGCACGCCACGTGATGGGCGGCATCGAAATGGAAGGAAAAATCAGCGAGCCGTTGTTGAAAAGCATCTTCGATCCCCACTCGCCGGGACATGACGGCGCCGTGATCGTGGAACACGACCGGATCTCGCTCTTCGCCGCTCACTTGCCGCTATCGAAGGATTTCCAACAATTGACGAACGTGGGCACGCGGCACAGCGCCGCGCTCGGGCTCGCTGAATTGAGCGACGCGTTTTGTATCGCGGTATCGGAAGAACGGGGCACGATCTCGGTGGCGCGCGCCAGCCGGCTACGCGCCGTCAACAACATTCAGGAGCTAAGCCTATTGCTGCAGGCGTTTCTTCAAGAGAAGTATCCGCCCGCCGAGCGGCGTGGTCTCTCGGCCTCGCTACTGCGGGAGAACTGGCTCGCAAAACTGGTGACCTTCTCGCTAGCGGTTGGTCTCTGGTACGTGTTGGTCCCTGGCTCGAGCACGGTGGAGGTGATTTATAGAATCCCCACCCATGTGCAGAACTTGCCGCCGGAATATCGGGTCGAACAGGTAGATCCGCCGTCCGTGACCGCCACATTCACCGGCCCCAAACGGGCATTTTATTTTTTCGATCCGAAAAAGCTTCGGGTGGAGATTGATTTGTCGGTTCCAGAGGCTGGTCAAAAAACCCTTCGTATATCGGAGCAGAACGTGCGCCACCCGCCGAACCTGACGCTGCAGCAGCTTTCTCCGACAACAGTCAGAATAGCGGTGCGGCGGGTCAGTCCCGAACAAGAACAGAAAAAGCCCGGCTGAGGCGAGATTGACGCGAGTGCCCATGTCCCATGGCATTGCCCGTGAGCGGGAATCACCGTTTACGCACCTGCATTCATGATATCGAGAATGCCGCGAATCGGTATGGCAACCCACTCGGGACGACTATTGATCTCGTAGTTCAGTTCGTAAATGGCCTTTTGCAGCAGAAACAAATCCAGCAGGTTTTTTAACTCCTCCCGACTCGCCGGGAGAAAACCGCCGTTGCGGCTGCTTTCAAGGTAGTTCCGCACGAACACCACCGATACCCAAAATACCCAACACTTGGCCGCCACCGTAAATTGCGTGAGATCCTGGGCGCGCAAATCGCGGTTCCCAAGCGCCGTGAGCGCCGCATAATCGAACGACCGCAGCATACCGGCGACATCACGCAACGGCGAACGTTTGCCGCGCCGCTCGCCGATCGGTTGCGCCGGTTCACCTTCGAAGTCCGTGAGCACAAAATCCTTTCCCGTAAAAAGCACTTGGCCCAAATGATAGTCACCGTGCGTTCGAATGCGCAGGGCGGTGATTTTTCCATCAACGATAAAGCGAAAGCGGGTAAATATTTCGTTCTTGAAAGCGAGCACGCGCTCGGCGTCCGCGCGAAGGTCCTCTGGCAGGCTCTTGAGCTTTTCGCGCAACGTTGCCAGAGCGCGGTCAGCTAGGGTACGCATGCTCTGGAAAGCCGACCGCCGGTAAAACGGCGTAAACGCCTCGGAGGCAAATTCACCAGCGCTCGGGTCGCTGGCCAATGCGACGTGAAACTCGCCGGTGCGCCGGCCGAGCAGCGCCGCCGAGGCGAGATACGAGCCGATGCTTTCGCGCACCGCCTCGGGCACATCCCGTTCAAGGAAATCCGTAACGTGCCCCGGCGGCCGGTAAAGCTCGGGCAGCGCGGCCATCGCGCCGCAGCCTTCGAAAAAGTCGGCTAGGTGATCCAGGCTATAGCGCCACGCATCGCCCTCATTGCGGATCCAGCTGTGCATGATGCCCACGGTCGCGACGCCCTGATTCGTCCGGCGCAGTTCCAAGCTCCCCGCCAGTTTGGGGATATGCTCGAAAGAGGTCTTTTCGGTCAGGAAACGGCCGATCTCGAGATCGGGATTGATACCGTTTTGCAGCCGCCGGAATATCTTCAGGACGAATCGGTCTCCGTAAACAATGGAAGTATTACTCTGGTCTTTCTTTATCACTGCCGGTTCCAAGCTCGTTTCGCTCGGACCTCTTAAGGCGCGAAACAGCAACGAAGGCAGCGCCAAGATTTCGCCGGCCTTCCCTTTGAAGCTGCGGCGTCGCGCTATGGCGTCGAACAAGGCTTTCGGCAATGCGCGATCGAAAAGCGCGTCCATGAGCAGCCCGTCAACGGCGGCGCCATTTTGTATTGATTTCAGCCGCGCGATTATCGCCTGCGGCGAACCCTGCTGGATTTCCGCTGCGCGCTCCGCAGTGACAAACGCTAGAGGCAAGAGGTAGGCCTCCGGCTCGCCTTCGGCATAGGCGACTTCCACGGTCGTTAACTGCGCATCGTGCGAGTCGGCCGGAACCGGGATAACGTCGCCAATGTTGACGGCTCGCACTTTTCGCGCCTTGCCGCCAAACCAACGGCAATTTGTGAGATAGCCGGGAAGAATTCGTTCCAGTGCCGGCTTGCCGGCTCGTGAAAGGATCTGCTCCCACGGGCCGCTGACTTCCAATGATGCAAGCAGCGCTTCTTCCGGCGCGCGCGACGCCGCGACGGACGTGGCTTCGAGCTTGAACCAGTAAAAGCCATGGGGTCCGAGTGTGATGAAATACGGCAGCTCGCCGATGGGCGGAAATTCCGTCTGACCGAAAAGCTCCACCGGCACTCGGCCTTTGAACTCTGAAAGATCCAATTCAACGCACTGCACGAAGCGCGACAAGTTTGCCACCGTAAGGATGATTTCGTCCGCCAACCGGCGGATAAAAACCAGCACGCGGCGGTTGCCCGGATAGAGGAACTCCGTGCTGCCTCTGCCAAACGCGCGGTAGCGTTTGCGCAGAGTGATCAGCCGCTTCATCCACCAGAGAAGCGAGCTCAGATTTTCCTGCTCCGTCTCGACATTGATCGCCTCGTAATGATGCTGCGGATCAATGATGATCGGCAGAAAGAGCCGCTGCGAATTGGCTTCGGAAAAACCGGCATTTCGATCCGCGCTCCATTGCATGGGGGTGCGCACGCCGTTACGATCGCCGAGATAGAAGTTGTCGCCCATACCGATCTCATCGCCGTAATAGACCACAGGAGTTCCGGGGAGGGAGAAGAGCAGGCAGTTGAGCAACTCAATTTTTCTACGGTTACTATCCAGGAGCGGTGCCAGGCGGCGGCGTATGCCCAGATTGATGCGTGCCTTCGGATCGCTCGCATAAACCTTATACATGTAGTCGCGGTCTTCATCGGTCACCATTTCGAGTGTCAGCTCGTCGTGATTGCGCAGGAACAACGTCCACTGCGAGTTGGCGGGAATCTCCGGCGTCTGGCCGAGAATATCGACGATCGGGAAACGATCCTCCATGTGCACGGACATGAAGATGCGCGGCATCAACGGAAAGTGAAATGCCATGTGGCACTCATCGCCGCTGCCGAAATAGTTCACCGCCTCTTCCGGCCACTGGTTGGCTTCCGCGAGCAACATGCGATTTCGATACTTGGAGTCCACGTGCCGTCGCAGCTCTTTTAGGAACTGATGCGTTTCGGGCAGATTTTCGCAGCTCGTGCCGTCTCGCTCGAAAAGATAGGGAACAGCGTCCAATCGCAGCCCATCGACGCCCATGTCGAGCCAAGAATCCATCGCCTCAAAAATGGCGCGCTTGACCGCCGGGCTGGCAAAATTCAAATCGGGCTGGTGCGAGTAGAATCGATGCCAATAATAGGCCTTGGCCAGCGGATCCCACGCCCAATTGGAAGTTTCAAAATCTTTGAAAATAATCCGCGCTTCCTTATACGCCTCCTGATTCTCCCTCCAGACGTAGAAATCGCGTTCCTTGCTGCCCGGCGCGGCGCGCCGGGCTCGCTGAAACCATGGATGTTGATCCGAAGTGTGATTGACAACCAACTCGGTAATCACGCGCAAGCCGCGCCGATGGGCTTCGCGCAAAAACACTTTGAAATCCTTGAGCGTGCCGTAATCGGCGTGGATTTCGGTGTAGCTTGCCAGATCGTAACCGTCGTCTTTGAGCGGCGACGGATAGAACGGCAGGAGCCAGAGCGCCGTGACGCCGAGATCGTGCAGATAGTCGAGCTTTTCGGTGAGCCCCTTGAAATCCCCGATGCCGTCGGCGTTACCGTCGGAAAACGCCCGGACGTGAAGCTCATAGATGACCGCGTCCTTATACCAAAGCGGATCGTCGCTTATAGCCGGATCTCTGCTTGATTTTTTTTCTTGTTTCATTGTCACATGAAGTAGTCAAAATCCTGTTCGCGCCGCAGCCGCCGGCGCAGCCGCAGAATATGCGCGGGACCCGTCTGCGGGTTAAGCTCGACGAAATTTCTCTCGCCGTGCCAGAGAAAACGCGCGCCGGTCAATAAATCATGCGCCTGGTAGGAGTCGAGCGGATCGAGCTTGAGCGATTCGACGGGAAGCTTCACCCAGCCGGACTGCGCATGGTGCGGATCGAGGTTCACCACCACCGCGATCACATTGCTGAGATCCTCGGATTGCTTCGTATAGCAAAGGATCTGCTCGTTATCGACTTCGTGAAAGCGCAAGCTGTCATCGCTCTGCAGCGCCGGATTCTCTTTGCGAATGCGATTGACTCTGGCAATCAGTTCTTTAAGGCTATCGGATGTTTCCCTGTTCCAGTTCCGAATTTCGTATTTTTCCGAGTTCAAATACTCTTCGCTCCCCGCCTCGCGCGGGCGATCCTCCATCAGCTCGAACGCCGGACCGTAGATGCCGTAGCTTGCGCCTAGAGTGGCAGCGAGAATCAGTCGAACCATAAACGCCGGGCGACCGCCGAACTGGAGATACTCGTTCAAAATATCCGGCGTATTGGGCCAGAGGTTCGGGCGGAAATAGTCGCGCGCTTGGCTGCGCGTCAGCTCGATAAAGTACTGGGTGAGTTCAGGCTTGGTGTTGCGCCAGGAGAAGTAGGTATAGGACTGGCTGAAGCCGACCTTGGCCAGGCGATACATCACCTTGGGCCGAGTGAAGGCTTCCGCCAGAAAAATCACGTCGGGATTTTTGTTCTTCACCTCGTTGATCAGCCAATGCCAAAACGGCAGTGGCTTGGTGTGCGGATTATCGACGCGAAAAATGCGTATGCCCTGGTCGATCCAAAATTGCGCGACACCCAGCAATTCCTGCCATAATCCGCGCCACTGCTCGGAAGTGAAATCGAGCGGAAATATATCTTCATATTTCTTGGGCGGGTTCTCGGCGTACTGCACGGTTCCATCAGGGCGCCGCCGGAACCACTCCGGATGCTCCTTGACGTAGGGATGATCCGGGCTGCACTGAAAGGCGAGATCCAAAGCGAGTTCCATGCCGTGGGTCTCGGCTTGGCTTACCAAATGCTTGAATTCCGCTAGCGTCCCCAGTTCTGGATGAACGGACTTGTGACCGCCCTCCGCGCCACCGATCGCCCACGGGCTCCCGGGATCGTTTGCGGCTGTAACGACCGCGTTATTTTTTCCCTTGCGCTGTGTCCGCCCGATGGGATGGATCGGCGGCAAATAAAGCACGTCGAACCCCATCGATGCGATGTAGGGGAGCATCCGCTCGCAGTCTTTGAATGTGCCGTGCCGTCCGGGCTCGGCCGCGCAGGAGCGCGGAAACATTTCGTACCATGAACTGAAGCGCGCCTTCTCGCGATCGACGATGACGCTGAGATCTTTTGCGTATTTGGTTGCACAGCTTCGGTCAGGATATGGCTCGACGAGGTCGGCTAGTTCGTCGCTGAGCGCCAAACCCAGCTTGTCGGACAAACCTTGTTTCCCGTCGCTCAATCTCTTTGCCCATTCCCGGAGTTTTTCTGAGTCGCTTCCGGCCCGCGTGCTTGTTTCTTCGAGTAAGGCCACGCCCATGAGCAGATCCGCTTCGGTATGGGCGCCTGCGTCGGCGCGTTTTTTTAAATCACGCCGCCAGGATTTGAATCGATCAACCCATGCCGTAATGGAGTAAAAATGACGGCCCAGTTCATCGACCCTAAACACGGCACGCCAGCGATCATTGANCCGGGCTTCGAAAGGCGATTCGCGCCAGGCCTGCCCGNGTTCATGGCGAAACAGCAGAGCCGCGGAAATCNCTTCATGGCCGTCGACGAAAATGTCAGCCTCCACCTCGACCAGCTCTCCGCGCGTGCGCTTGATCGGAAACTGACCGCCGTCGATCTCCGGTGCGACGCCCTCGATCACCACGCGTTGGTTCCCCTCGCTTGCCCTGTTGTTGGATTTCGCGAACATTCGTGTGTTCCTTGTCCTCCGGTTCACCAACTTTCGGCTCATCGGAATGACAAAGCGGAGCGGCCGTCGAAGTTTTTTTCGTCCCCTTCCGCGCCTCTCGGCAAGCGCAGCGCAACAAGCGACCGATCTCTGCAATCGTAAATCTCACCACCGCGCATCAGTCGCCGTTTCTTGCGGTCCAAGGATGGATCGCAGGTATCCCAAATCACCTCCCAGCGAACTTTGCGCCGGTGGGCGGGCAGGGTGAACGGAATCGGTTCGTGATGTGCGTTGAGCAGAATCAGCAAAGTATCATCGACGACGCGGTTACCGCGATCGTCCAACTCTTCGATCGCATCGCCCGCCAGCCGAAGGCCGAAACAGCGCGTTTCCGAATTGCTCCAGTCCTCATCGCTCATCTCCTTGCCGTCCGGGCGAAACCACGCCAGGTCCTTGACCTCCGAGCCGCGGATGCGTCGCCCCTGAAAAAAATGCCGTCGTGTCAGCACCGGATGCTGGTCGCGGAAACGCAGCAGAAATTGCGTAAACTCCAAAAGCTCGCGGCGCGGCCGGTCGAGTTTCCAGTCGAGCCAGGAGATCTCGTTGTCCTGACAATAGGCATTGTTGTTGCCTCTCTGAGTGCGGCCCGATTCGTCGCCGGCGAGCAGCATGGGCACGCCCTGCGATAGAAACAGCGTCGCCAAAAAATTGCGCTTCTGCCTTTCGCGTAGCGCNGANATTTCAGTTTTGTCGGTGTCGCCTTCCGCGCCGCTGTTCCAGCTNAAGTTAGCATCGTGGCCGTCGCGGTTCTCTTCGCCGTTGNCGTCGTTGTGCTTGTCGTTGTAGCTGACCAANTCGTGCAGCGTAAAGCCGTCGTGAGCCGTGATGAAATTCACGCTGGCGTAGGGCAGCCGGCCGTTATGGCCGTATAAATCGCTTGACCCGGTGAGCCGGTAGCCCAAACCGCCGACTTGCCCGGCGTCGCCTTTCCAAAAGCGCCGGGCGGTGTCGCGATAGGCTGCGTTCCATTCGGCCCAGAGCACCGGGAAATTTCCGACCTGGTAGCCCCCCGGGCCGAGGTCCCAGGGCTCGGCGATGAGCTTTACTTGAGAGATGACCGGGTCTTGGTGAATGATATCGAAGAAGGCGCCGAGCCGGTCGACATCGTGAAGCTCCCGCGCCAAGGTCGACGCCAGGTCGAAGCGAAAACCGTCGACGTGCATCTCTCCCACCCAGTAGCGCAGGCTGTCCATGATCAGCTGAAGCACGCGCGGATGAGTCATGTCGAGCGTGTTGCCGCAGCCCGTGTAGTCCATGTAGTAGCGCCGATCTGGCTCCACCAGGCGATAGTAAGAAGCATTGTCGATGCCGCGGAAACAGAGCGTCGGCCCCAGGTGATTTCCTTCACCCGTGTGGTTGTAAACCACGTCGAGAATGACTTCGATGCCTTCCCGATGTAGCGCCCGCACCATGCTTTTGAATTCCGCCACCTGCACGCC
>Ga0065705_10002210_pt1 | contig 12180 bp, 3 predicted proteins | sample SwibulcommuniRL2_FD_59092 | JGI IMG/M metagenome (GOLD analysis project Ga0065705, IMG submission 59092) | Bulk soil microbial communities from switchgrass field near Rose Lake, East Lansing, Michigan, USA - RL2 Bulk Soil v2 (version 2) | ecosystem: Environmental > Terrestrial > Soil >... | reverse complement strand
AGGGCGTCGCGCCGCTCTTCAGCTGGATTGCGATCTGGGGCGCCGTTCCCTGCTGGCCAGCGCGGAATATGCCCGTCAGGTCCGTGGCAACCGAGCGTGCATAGAACCAACCCTCGATCGTGAAGCTGCTGGTTCCGAAGTTGTTGATAAAGTTGTTGGGCGCCACGTTCTGCCCGAGGTCTACGTAGTCTCCGCTAGCGGCCGTCAGATTGACGGCCGCGTCGTTCGCCGTGTTGCAGCTGTCCGCCGTGCACGTGTTCCCGTCGTCGCACTGGACGTCCGTCGTGCAGCTGGTGCAGCCAGGGATCGCCGTGAACGCGCATGCGTTCGCGACGCACGCGTCGGTCGTGCAAGCCAGACCGTCGTTACACTCAGCAGACGTCAGGCAGCAGCCGGCGATGGCGCTGGAGCTGCACTCCGCGGCCTGGAGGTCCGGAGCCCCCGCGACCCACGCGGCCGGTAGGCTGAAGTTCGTCAGTGTTCCGTTGCTTGGGGGTGCTTGGGAGTCGGATGCCGTCGCACCGGAGGCGTCGTTGAGTCCCCAGCGGGCGACCAGACCTGGCACCGACGCAATCTGCCGGAGCCTGTTGTTCTGGATGTCGGTCTGGCTACGTGCGTAGTTCCAGATGCGAGCCTCGTCTAGAACTCCCTGAAAGGCGCCATTGCGAGTCCCGGTCGAGAACAGCATGGTGCCCAGGGCCGCGCGCTCGATGCTGTCGAAGCGCGGCGTGAAATTGCCCACAACGAGCGTCGCCTCGGGGTTGCCGTTCAGGTAGAGCCGCCAGGTCGTCCCGTCGTACGTCGCAGCGGCGTGATACCAAGTGTTGAGCGCGATGGCTGTGGTGCCCGAAACCGGGTGGTTGAGGCCGGTCGCGTTGTCCTCGAAGTCGGCCGCGATGACGTTCCCGGTCGTGTTGATCCCGAAGATGTAGTTCGCGTCGAGGTTGTTGCCCTCCCCCCCTTCGGGCGCCCCCTTGGTGACCAGCGGCAGCATGGTCGTGATGCCTCCGGTCCCGGTGGTATTGCTGCTGCCTGGTCCCGTTCGATAGAACCACGTCTCGATCGTGAACTGCGAGAGCCCGAGCTCGGCCGGGTTGCCGAAGGTGACGTAATCGTCGGTACCGTCGAAGGAGAGCGCCGTCTGATTCGCCGGCGTTCCTCCGCAGGAGTCCGTGGTGCAGACATTCCCGTCATCGCAAAGCGCTGTGTTGGCAGGGTTCGAGCAGACGTTGCCGGTGCACACGTCGTTCGTGCACGAGTTCCCGTCGTTGCAATCGGCGGCGGAGAGGCAGCACCCCGGGACCGAGGCTCCTCCGCAGACCCCACCTGTGCAGGTGTCGGGATTGGTGCAGACATTCAGGTCGTTGCAGCCGGTTCCGTTCGGCGCGGACGTGGACAGGCATCCCCTCAGCGCCTGCAGGCCAGTCGTGACGAACGCGGCGTTCCCTGTGAGCGTCCCGTTGTTCGCGTATCCCGCGCTGTCGCCCGCATTCGTCCCCGAGCCTTCGTCCAGACCCCACCGGCCGATGAGCCGCGCTGCGGGGTTTGAGGCGTCGGCACGGATGGTGCTGTTCATCGCATCGCGGATCTGCGAGGCAGTTCGCGCGTAGTTCCACACGCGCACCTCGTCGATCGCACCCGGGAAGAACCCAGCCGCCGTTGGGGCCGACGTCATGGCCGTGCCGATCGCGAAGGGCTGGTTGCTGTCGTCGCGCGGGAGACGGTTGCCGGTGCAGACCGGCGCCCCGTCCGGCGCCCCATTCAGGTAGAGCTGCCAGCAGTTTCCGTCGTACGTCGCCGCTACGTGGGCCCACGTATTCGCGGTCAGAGCGGTGGCGCCGACCACCGGATGGTTGAGCCCGGCGACGCCGTCGCACGTGCCTCCCCCCGTGCAGCCGTTGACCGTGGTACAGGTTTCGCCCCCGGGGCACTGGCTCGTGAGGCTGCACCGGGTCGCCGTCGTCACCGAGCAGCTGAAATAGCACGATGCTCCCGGATTCGAGCCCCCCACGCAGGTCCCGAGGGCCTCCTCGAAGTCCGCGGCGAGCGTGCCGCCCTGGATGCCCAGGAAGTAGTTCATGTCCTGGTTCGTCGCGTCCGCCTCGGCTCGCCCTTTCGTGACGATCGGAAGCGCGTTGATCCCGCCGCTTCCCGTGGAGGTTGGTGATGCTGAAGTGCCGTCCCACATGACCCACGCCTCGAGGGTGAAGCGCGCCGCGCCGAGCTCAGTGTGCGTGCTCGCGAGGCCGAACGAGATGTAGTCGCCGTTCCCATCGAAGCTCGCATAGGAGAGGTTCGACGAAACGCAGGAGTCCGTGGTGCAGGCGTTGCCATCGTCGCAGGCGACGGCCGTCTCGGTGTGGAGGCAGCCCAGACCCGAGTCACAGGAGTCCGTCGTGCAGACCACGCCGTCGTTGCAGGAGGCAGAATTATCCGAGTGAACGCAGAATCCACCGCTGCACGTGTCGTTGGTGCACTGATTCGAGTCGTTGCAATCTGCCGCGATCGTGCAGGGCTGCTCACACGCCCCCGTGGAGAGATTGCACTCTAGCCCCTGAGCGCAGGTGCTCGTGTGCTGACACCCCAGGAGCGAATCGCAGGTGTCTGCGGTGCAGGCGATACCGTCGCTGCAGTTGACGATCCCGTGCTGGCAGCCGTCGCCGGCGTCGCAGGTATCGCTCGTGCAGGAGTTGCCGTCGTCGCAGTTGAACGGCGTACCCGGCTGGCAGACGCCCCCCGAGCAAGACTCCGTCCCATTGCAAATGTTGGTGTCGACGCACTCTTCATTGCCATTGCAAACGCGACACCCGGGGATCGGGTCGTGCGTGCAGGTCCCCGTGCCGATGGACGGGATGTCCGTGGATTCCCAGAGCGGGCCGGCGGTCAGCGTGCCGTCTTCGTCCGGGCTGGTCGAGTCGTTGGCCGTCAGTCCGGTGCCCTCGTTGAGGCCCCACCGTCCGATGAGCCCCGTGCCCGAGGTGAGCTCCAAATACCTCGCAGCCTGGATCTCGGCCTGGGTGCGGGCGACGTTCCAGACCCTCACTTCGTCGAGCTTGCCGCCGTAGAAACCGGGGGTCGATCCCGCGAGCACGCCGCCCGTCTCGAGGGAAGTCCCGAGCGCGAAGTGCTGCGAACTGGCCGATTCCGGTGCAACGCCCGGGCTCGCCGTGCAAGCCGCGCACGTGCTGCAGGCCACGGACAGGGTTTCGGCCGCGCCGTCGACGTAGAGGGCCCACGTCGTTCCGTTGTACGTCGCCGCCACATGGTGCCAACCCGTGCCGATCGCCGTCGAGCCGCAGATGGGGTGGTTCCCACCGTTGATGTTGTCCTCGAAGTCGGCGACGAGCTTGCCGGCCTTGAGGCCCAGGTAGTAGTTCATGTTGAGGTCGGGCGGCGCCTCGTCCTGTGGACCGCCCTTGGAGAAGAGCGGAATCGACGCGGAGATACCGTTGGTCCCCGTGGTGTCGAGCGCCTGGCCGGTCGTGCCGTTGATCCACGCCTCGACGGTGAACGACGGGGATGCATTGAGGCCGGGAGCTGCGCCCATCGTGACGTAGTCGTTCGTCCCGTCGAACGAGAGGGCGGTCTGATTCGCATTGTCGCACGCGTCCGTCGTGCAGGGGTCGCCGTCGTCGCAGTCGACGGGAACCGTGCAGGTCGTCGCCGGCGCCTGACAGAGGCCGGTCTGCGCGTTGCAGACCTCCCCCTGAGGGCAGGAAACGGGCTGGTGCTGGCAGCCCGACAGCGGCAGGCACGAGTCGGTCGTGCACGGGTTGGTGTCGTCGCAGCTGATCGCGGCGTGCTGGCAGCCCGTCGCCGGCAGGCAGCTGTCCGCGGTGCAGGCGTCGCTGTCATCGCAATCGGGCGGAGCGCCCGGCTGACAGACGCTACCGACGCATGTCTCCACCCCGTTGCAGAGGTTGCCGTCGGCGCAATCAGAGCTCTGCGAGCAGGTCGCGGCCGTCGTGAAGGTGTTTCGGCTCCCGGTGGTCGTGTCCGTGCCGTCGCTGACCGTGACGTACCACTCGTACTGCTTGCCCGCCTGGCGCCCCGGCCAGGGGATGCAGGCCGTCCCGGGGCTCGTCTGTACATCGCTCCCGATCGTGACGAAGGGCTGACCGCCGTCCATGGCGTAGGTCAACACGAAGTCGTTCTGGGGGGTGCCCGCGACATTGTCGGGATGGTTGTTGATGAACTGGCCGAGCACCGGTGAGTACGTCTGGACGCGGATTTCGTCGTTCTGAGGCGAGAAGGTGAGGATGCGCAACCAGCCGTCGCCGCCGTTGGGCCGGGTCTGATAGTCGGACTTCAGCGTGTAGACCGTGTGTCCGTTGAAGGTGTCGGACCGGCGGCTCGCTTGGTCCAGGTGGCCCGCCAACATGAGGAACAGGTTTGGGTTCCCCTTCAACGCGTCGTAGGTCGCCTGCCCCTGGTTGCCGAACGCAGTGCTCGTGCCAGTTTCCAGGAGGTAATGCGAGGTCACCATGGCACGCCGGTTCGGATACGCTTGGAGCACGCCGTTGGCCCACGCAAGGACGGACTGGCGAAGCGGAGAGTCGCTGGGCATGAACTCGAGGTGAAGGGCGATGAAATCCATTCCACTCGCACTGAACAGCTCGTAGTGGTTGTCGTTGTTCGTGCCGTAGTGTGAGGCGTAGTACCCGCGGTCCGTGTAGCGCGACACACCGAACCACGTGTTGAAGGCGGATGTCGTCGCTCCCTCGTCTGCTATCGTCCCAGGATCTCCGACCGGAGTCTGGTCGTGGTTTCCCACGGCGATCCCGTAGGGGATTCCCCAGGGCTGGCCCGAGTAGGGGTTACCCTCGATGATGTCCCACGCCGCGTCGGCGTTGACGAACTGCTGGTTGACGCTTGCGTTGTCGACGCAGTCGCCGAGCTGGGTCACGAAGACGATGTTGCGAGGCACCCGGTTATCGACGATCCACTGAGTTTGGGCCGAGTAGGTGGTCGGGTAGCTCGCCGAATAGTACTGCGTGTCGGGAAGCGCGATGATCGTGAAGTCATCGCCGGGAGTACCGGTCACCTCGCGGCCGTAGAACGTCGCCGTCAGGCTGCCGCCGTCGGGGTCGCTGACGGAAACGCACAGGGTGGGATTGAGGGACACGCCGGTCGCCCCCGGCGCGGGTGAGGGGCTCGACGGAGCGTCGGGGGGCGCGTTAACTTGTCGCAGCTCCACGATCAGCGACAGATCGGTGCTGCTCAGGGCGCGATTCAGCCCCTGAACGGCGATGACGTTGGTGCCGGACTGGAGGAGACCCAGGAACGCATTGAGGTTGATGGTCTCGGAGGGACTGCCGCTCGCTCCGGCGGAGGCCTCGTGGGAAGCGGGCGCCAGTGCATTGAACGGAGGGATCCCGCTGGGCGCGTTGCGCCTTGCGACCTCGACCCCGTTGATGTACGCGACGAATCCGTCGTCGTAATCCACCCTCATCTCGAGCCCCAGGACCGACCCAGGGCTCGGCACCTCGAACTGGCGACGCGTGTAAACCGAGACGTAGCTGTTCTGCATGTCCGAGAGCACCGTCGCGTCGTCGCCGTCCCCGTACCCGAACCCCGATGGGCCGGTGAGCCACGACGAATCGTCGAAGCCGATCGTGTTCCACGCAGCCGGCGGCTCCACCGTGCCCTTGAAGTAGGCCCACGTCGCGCCCTGCAGGATCGGCAGCTCCACTCCCGCTCCGACCGACGGGTCTCCGCCTCCGGAAGACGCCGCAACGATGGCGGGTGCGAGCGGAACGGGAGCAAACGACGAGGGCGCGATCGGCGGGAGTGCCGCGGCAGCACGGTCTGGCACCGCCGCGAGTTCGACCCAAGCAGAGGATGCAGGGTATCTAGTGGATGCCGACCCCAGGGGCGGCGCAGCTGGCGCCGCGATCAGAATGGCCGACAACACGCATGCGACACGAGTTCGAGAATGGCGCTTCATGAACATTCCCCCCTGCTTCGACTATCCGCGGCGGCCGTGGAAACGGCCCCCGGGCGGACTTCCGCGTACGCGCTTCTCTCGGGCTTCCACTAGGACCGGAACATGAAATCCACACGAAGCGTTGTGACCCCACGATCGCGCTACGGAGGGTACGGTCATCGGTGTCGAGTGAGTGAGGGGCTCTTCGCGGATTCTGGAGCGCTTTGGTCGGGATGCACGTTGGGCCGTCGTGCCCCAAAAATTCTGATGGCGCCCCAGCCTGTAATTCATAAAGACCGACGCGAATGGTGGAGACGGCGACCATCGAACCCGCGTGGCCGTGCGCGAGCACCGAGCGATGGCACAGGACTACCTTCCTGGAATCGAGCAGAGTAAGGAACGGGGTCCACTCGGGGCGGAGCGGCGCGCGTCTCACCGGACCACTCACCGCGCCCTGCCGCCAGGCGGGGTATCCGGTGCGCCTAGGCGCTCCAGCCCCGAGCGAGCGGTCGTCTCGAAGTTGGTCACGGCCCCCGTGGCGCGGCGCTCCTGCGGAAGCGTTTCGATCGCGGCAAGCACCTGCTCGTACGCCCGCCGCGCCGCCTCCGACCGCCCTGCCGCCTCGAGGATGCCGCCGCGGCGTATGAGGTAGCTCTCCTGGCGAGGGGAGCGGGCGGCGAGCCGTTCGAGCCTTTCCAGCGCGGCGTCGAATCGGCGCAGCCGCACCTCCAGGTCGATGGCATAGAACCCGAGACTGACCAGAGGGCCGAGGCGGGTCATGCCTTCATCCAGCCCCTGGATCGCTTCGTCGATCCGCGACGCTCCGACGTCCACGAGGGCCTGTGCCCGCTTCAGATAGAGATCGGGATCGGGTGTGCTCGGCGGTTGGTACTGCGAGATGGCGCGCGTGTAGTCCTGGGCCGCTTCGAGCTGACGTCCCAGGCGCGTGAGCGCCCGGGCGCGAAACGTGAGGGCTCCGGGATGATCGGGGTGCTTGGCGAGAAACCGCCCGAGGGTACGCGTTGCTTCGCCGGGCCGCCCTGACTCGAAGAACATCCTGCCGGCGCAGTAGTCCACGAGGTCGAGACGGGGGTCGATCGCCCGGGCGCGTCCGTAGTCCGTCGCCGCTGCGTCCCAGTCGGCATGAGCGCGATGCAGCTCGCCTCGCCGGAGATAGAGCGTTGCGTCGCGTGGATCCCCGGCGATGCGGGCGGTGAGATCGTCAATCTGGCGCTCGAGGGCTAGGTGCGCGAAGGCTGGCGCAGGTGCCATCGCGCAGAACACGAGTGCGCCTGCGCAGATGAGCGCGCGCCCCAACCGCCCGGGCCGCGCGCTCACCGCCTCTCCCCGGAAGCGTTCGGCTCCCGGCATGCCTCTATCCGACCCCTGCGGTGAAGTTCCGCCTTCGTCAATGGCCACGTCGGGCGCGACGTCATCTGTTTCACGGAGCACAATCGCTCGTCGGTAGCGGCCGCGGCCCCGAGCTGGCGAGTCCGTAGCTGCCCGTGCCGCAGGATGGCTTCTGCGAACGCACGATGTAGTAGTAGCCGTCGCCGACGGGCGGGTTCGGCCGCGTGTCGTCGAACGTGGCGTCCGCCAGGTCGTTTCCCCCGGGGAGGCAGGTCGCACCGGACACCCCGCCGTCGGGCCGGAGCTGGGAGATCAGGCCACCCGCCACGTCGTACAACACTCCGAACCCCTGAGTCTGCCAGGTCAAGAGGCTGGTCCGCACCGGCCCTTGCGTAAACAGGACGTTTTTCACTTCCAGAACGGGCGGCGCGGAGTTCAGCGGATCGAGCGGCGCGCAGTCGGACGCATCGGCGGCGCTGTCGTTGTCGTCGTCCAAATCGACGCAATCCGCGAAGCCGTCCCCGTCGAAGTTGGGGGAACCCTCGTCGATGGTGCCATCGGCATCATTGTCGATGCCGTCGCACGCATCATCCTCGCTCACGGTCAGGCGCGGCACCAGGACGAGGTCGGTGGAGTCCACCGCCGAGTCGCGGTTCCAGACTCCGACGGCCAGGACGTTGTTGCCGTTCTGAAGTGCCGGGATGCCGCGAGCGGAGATGTCTTGCTGGAAGCCGTAATCGGGCACGGTGCCGTTGCTTGACTCGTGGGAGTCGGCGATGGAGTTCCACGCCAGGCGGCCGGACGGCATTTCGTTCGAGCCCAGCACCTCCACGCCGTTGATGTAGGCTACATAGCCGTCGTCGTAATCGGCGTGGATGAACAGCTTGCTGACGGCCCCGGTGTCGGGGATGCAGAAGGTGGACCGCGTGAACACCGAAGTGGTGTGATCCGGGACGGTCGTGAGGAGCAGGTTCTGGGCCCCGCCGCTCGTTGCAGTGTCGTACCCAACACCGTAGCTCCCGGTGAGCCAGGCCGCGCTGGGCGTGAAGCTGGGGAGCGTCCAGTTCGGAGCCGCGGCCAGCCTGGGGACGAGCACCAGATCGGTGGAGGTCAGGGCGGCGCTGTTCCACACGCCGACCGCGAGAACGTTCGTCCCCGAGTGCAGGTACGGGATGCCGCCGGAGATGTCACGCATGGTGCCGTAATTCGGCGCCGCGGCGTTGCTTGACTCGTGCAGTGTGGCGTCCGTGTTCCACGCCAGCGCGCCCACCGGCAACTCCGGCGAGCGGAACACTTCCACGCCGTTGATCCAGGCGGCGAACCCGTCGTCGTAGTCGGCGCCGAGGAACAAGTTGCTGATCGTTCCGACATCGCTGATCGTGAACGTGGCCCGCGTGAAGACCGAGTAGGAGTGCAGGGCGACGGTCGCGTCAGGGTCGATGAGCGCGAGAGCGTTCGGAGGGGCACCTGTGTCGTACCCTGTCCCATATTCCCCGGTCGACCAGCCTGAGTCATCGAAGCTCTCGGCGGTCCAGCTCATGTCGATCCCCGAAGTCGTGTTCGCGAGAAATGTCATCGACGATCCGAACTGGACAAAGGTGATGTCGTCGTCCGGCGCCAGGTTGGCTCTGTAGAGCATGTCATCGCCGAACTCGATGGGGAGGACCGGGTCGTTGACGCCGCAGGCCTGCGCGAAGGCGTTTCCCGACCACCACGCAGCCAGAAAGAGGGCCGAGAGCACGGCAAGAATGGCCCGTGTTCGCGGCCGGACAACCGCGAGAATGAGGACAAGGACACTTGCCGTTCGACTCATATTCAATCCTCCCGGGATCGATGTGTCATCGCTTGGAGTGGGTGTCGACACAGAAGAGAGACGTCAGACCCCAGTTTCCGGGCCTCTCCCAAGGGAAACGTAATTCGTCGCCAAAAGAGGACCAACGGATACCACGGAGCGCGGGCGGCTGTCAAGCTCTGGAATCGTGCGTGAGATCGGTCGGGGCGTAGTCCACCCGGCCGCCGCCGACACACCTGAGCGTGCGATTCTCCTGAAAAGCCCCGGTCTGGGCCGAGCCGGCAGACGGGTCGGCGGCCATGGCTGCGGCGCCTCTGCGGGCCGCGATCGCCTCCGGCGCGGACATTACCATCGCGAGGAAGCGGATACCGCTCGCTTCGTGGAAGACGTAGATCTCCCCGATGTTGGGACGGCTGAGCGACGCGAGCGCCTTGGCTCCCGTCCAACGCGCCAGCCCGCTCGGCATCGCTGGCGAAGTCCGCTGGGAGCGCCTGATCGCGACGTTGCCCCCGGCCACCTGGAACGGCCGTTGAAGAGATGGCGCCACCCACCCACCGGATCCCCCCATGCGCCGGCGACCACGGTGTCGCCCACGTAGAGCGCGAATAGAAGGAGGAGGAACCGCGCTGAGTGAAGACACCGATATCCCGCGGACGGCCTGAGGACTGAAGAGAGGATCGACGAGGGAAAGACAAGGACTCGAAAGGAGGCGTCTCGGGATTCGTTGCTTGGCAGGGGCGGCCGCTTCACAGAGGGGCAATGAATTCGGCGGGGAATCGAGCCCTGGCGGCGGAAGTTGCGCGCCATCGCTCTGTTCTCGCAAACATGGACGCGGGTTCGATTCCCGCCGCCTCCACCAGTCATCTTGCAGAATACAAAGGATGAGATGTCTGACGCGGGAACGGTCGGTCCCTACCCGTTCTTCACGAGGTCATTCGTGGGCCAGTCACCGCCAGAGTTCCAGGGTTTGAACCGCGGGCAGTCGGCTGCGCACGCCAACTACTTCTTCAGCTTGAGCCCCACCGTCCAGTTCTGTACGACCGTGAGCGCTTCGGGCATTCCTTCGCCGACGAGCGTGTTGATGAGAAACCGGGACCCGTCGGGGGAAACGTCGTATTGGGTACCGAAGTCGCTCCGCCTGATCTGAGTCTGGAAGAGCGCCTTCGGCTCTCCGACCGAAAACGTCGATCCGGCCTTGACCTCAGCGGCCATGAGCGTCTTCTCGGGGAGCTTGAGAAAGAAGATCTCCTTTCCGTCCCGTCTCCATCTCGGATAGGCACCGCCGCCGGTGGAGACCTGCCATTTTTGACCCAGTCCCGGGAAGGGTTGTACGTAGATCTCGAACTCTCCGGACTCGTCCGAGGCGTAGGCCAGCCATCGTCCGTCGGGTGAGAACTGGGCGGTCCGCTCGTCGAACGGCGTGCCGAGAAGCGTGGTTGCCTTCCAATCGGCGACCGAAACGACCCCGACGTCGAGGCTGCCCTTCGACTTCACCTCGCGAGACTGAATCGCGATGTGTCCATCCGGCGACCAGTCGGTCGGCCACCGAAAGCTCGTCTTCGAACCGAGCACGAGCTCGTCCTGGCCCGCGCCGGAGGTGAGCCTCTGGTAGAGCTGGTGCGTCCCCTCTCGGTTGGACGCGAAGACGATCCGAGAATCGTCCGGGGACCAGACAGGCATGATATTGACGGCGGGCCCGAACGTGAGCCGGGTCCTGGCGCGGCGCTCGACGTCGTAGAGCCAGAGGTCCGTATCGATTGACTGCCTGTCGGTGACCACGAAGACCACTCGGCGGCCGTCGTGGGAGATCCGTGGATGATCGTAGTCCGCAGGGTCACCCAGCGACTCGAGACGCTTCCCGCTCCGGTCGAACCATCTGAGATCCGTCGTTACGGCGTCAGTGCCGGACTGGTACACGAGGACCCCGTTGGCCGACACGGAGAAGACCGCGGTGCTGCTGGATCCGAAGACCTTGACCTGCTCGGCGATGGGAACAGCCTCGCCGGTGAACTCGAGACGCCGGGTGTCGAACGGTCTCGCGACGAGGGCCCGTGCCTGGAGATAGAGCAGATGCCCGAGGGACGACCCGTCCGAGGCCGGGGCATAGGCGACGTTGGCTCGAAGGCGCAGGAGCTCCTTCTCGTCCTTGGAGTCGAGAGATCCCAGGTACAGACCAAACGTGGAGTCCTGGTTGCTTCCACTCGGCCCGAGATATCGCTGATAGAGAAAGTGACGGCCGTCAGGCAGGAAGACAGGCCAGTAGTGGCCCAATCCTCCGCGCTCTTCGTCCGGTCGAGTCACCGGCGACGATGTGCCGCCCGACTCCGGCACCCGATGCAGGGGTCCGTAGGTACTGAACAGGATGACCCCCTCGCGGCTCCACGTCCCTCCATGTCCGCCCCGTGCGTCGGCGAGCACTTGCGGCATGCCCCCGGTCACGTCCATTTTCTTCAGCTTTCCGTCGGCGAAGAACCCGATGAAGCGGTTGTCCGGCGACCAGAACGGGCAGGATCCCCCCTCGGTCCCCGGCAGCGGTTGCGCTTCGGAGGTTTCGAACGACCTGACCCAGAGCCGGCGCAGGGCATTGGGAGGGCCTGCGGCGAAGGCAATGCGGCGGCCGTTTGGAGACACGGCCGGAGGCGAGCCCTGGAATGCGAACTGCGCTTTCTCGGGCGGCAGGATCGATGACTGGAATAGGAGACCGGATTCGGGCTTTCGACGGAGGTAGATGGAACCCAACAAGATGAGAGCCACAGCGGTCGCGAGAACGAACGCCGTCCAGGCCAGTCGCTCACGATGGCGCCGTTTCGATAGGACAATCGCTGACGCGGCGACGCCCGCTGCTGAGCCCTCGGCGATCCACTGGAGCTCTCGCCTGATGTCGGCGGCGCTCTGCCAGCGCTCCTCCGGATCCTTGGCGAGACAGGTTTTGACGACACGATCGAGCGCGGGGGGCGACATGGGCTGGATCTGGGAGATCGGCGGGGGGTCGTCCCGCAGGATCGCGGAGATGAGCGAAACCTGCGTCGATCCGCTGAAGGCCTTCCTGCCGGTGGTCATCTCGTAGAGCGTGGCGCCCAGGGCGAAGATGTCCGTCCGCGCGTCCACGTCC
>Ga0065705_10002639_pt1 | contig 12198 bp, 11 predicted proteins | sample SwibulcommuniRL2_FD_59092 | JGI IMG/M metagenome (GOLD analysis project Ga0065705, IMG submission 59092) | Bulk soil microbial communities from switchgrass field near Rose Lake, East Lansing, Michigan, USA - RL2 Bulk Soil v2 (version 2) | ecosystem: Environmental > Terrestrial > Soil >... | reverse complement strand
GACCAGGACGGCAAGACGCTCTACCTCTTCGAGGCGGACAGCATGAACAAGAGCAACTGCAGCGGCGGCTGCCTCGCCCTCTGGCCGGCCGTGATGGCCGACGGCAAGGCGACTGCCGGCAGCGGAGTTTCCGCCGGGATGATCGGGACCGCAACGGGTTCCTCCCAGGTGACGTACGCCGGCCACCCCCTCTACTGGTTCTCGGGGGACACGGCGGCCGGTGACACGAACGGCGAAGGGCTGACCGACTTCGGCGGTGCCTGGTACGCGGTCTCGCCCGCCGGCAAGGCCGTCGTGGGGCAGGGCTCCTAACCGCATCGCCTGGACGGGCCGGGCGTCAGCCGTGAGGCTTCGTCCGGCTCGTCCTTCAGGCTTGCCGACATGGCGACCGATCCCGTCACCGAGCGGGTCGTCTACATCAAGCCGCGCACGATCCTGCAGGTGCTCGGGATCGTGCTCGCGACGCTCGCGATCATCGCGTTCGTCTATCTGGCATGGCACATCGTCACGTGGATTCTCGTCGCTGCCTTTCTCGCGCTCGCACTCAACCCCGCGGTCGAGCACATCGAGCGCCGGGGGCTGAAACGGGGCTACGCGGCGGCAATCGTCTTCGTCCTCGCGCTCGCCGCGCTCGTCGGGCTGGGATTCCTCGTTCTGCCACCCCTGGTCAGGCAGGTCTCGGACTTCATCGAGGCCGTCCCGGACCTCGTCGACGACCTCGTCGCCGGCCGCGGCCAGCTCGGCTTCCTCCAGCGCGACTACCACATCGTCGATCGCATCCGGGCGGCCATCGAAGAGAACGGTGCCGGCAGCCTCCTCGGCGTCACCGCGCCTGCGCTCGCGGTGGCCCAAAGCGTCTTCTCCGTCATCATCGGGTCGGTCGCGATCGCCTTCTTGACCTTCTTCATGCTCCTCGACGGGCCGAGAATGGTGGAGCGGTTCTACGTCTTCCTTCCCGAGAGCGCGCGTCCGCGCTGGCAGCGGGTAGGGCACGAGATCTATCGAACCGTTGGCGGTTATGTGACCGGCAACGTTGTCATCAGCGTGATCGCCGGCGTCGCCGCGGCGATCGTCCTCTTCGCGCTCGGCAGCAAGTACTCGGTCGCGCTCGCGGTCGTCGTCGCCATCCTGGACCTCGTGCCGCTTGCCGGCGCGACGATGGCGGCTGTGATCGTTTCCGCAGTCGTCTTCGTCGAGCTCGGCTGGGTGAAGGGCCTGATCATCATCGGGTTCTTCCTGCTCTACCAGCAGCTCGAGAACCACATCCTCCAGCCCGTCATCTACGGGAGGACCGTGCGGCTCTCGCCGCTCGTCGTCCTCATCTCCGTTTTGATCGGCGCGGAGTTGGCCGGAATCCTCGGCGCGCTGGCCGCGATCCCCGTGGCGGGCATCGTCCAGGCGGTGGGCCGCGAGTTCCTTCGTTATCGCTCCGAGAGCGCGGCTGCGCCTCCATAGTCCCTTCCTGGCAGACGTTTGACCTCAAAAGGGGGATTTGCACCGAGTTTTGGCGTGCCTACGCTTCGTGCGAAAGGAGCGACAGCATGGCAGCAACTCTCAGCCATGCGGCCGGGCAAGAACGATATGAAGTGCGCGAGATTCTCGAAGGCCAGGCGTTGGGCCACGAGGTCCGCCACGAATGCCGGGACTATGTCCAGGCAGTCGAGTTTGCGTTCGAATTCCTGCAGCGGCGCGATCCAGACCGCGAGGGAGTCGTTCACGCAATCGAAGTGGTGAAGGTAGACGGACGCCACCGCGAAACGGTCTGGTCGTACGACCACGAGCGTGAGCAGGGCCGCCTCGATCCCGTGCGCAAGTGGGGCTACGACGTCACGCGCAGCTGGAGCGGACCGGCTCGCCCCGTGGCGCGGCCCGCGTTCGGCCGCCTGCAGCAAAGACGCGCCTAAGTCTGGGGATCCGCGGGTAATTGGGCCCTACACTCCGCGGATCCGCCAGGCCTTGAGCGCAACCCCCGAGACAGACGAGTCCCCACTGCGTGTGCTCGTCGCCGACGACGAGCCGCCGATCCGGCTGCTCTGCCAGGTGAACCTGGCGGTGGCCGGAATCGAGGTCCTGCAGGCCGCCGACGGCGAGGAAGCGCTGGCGCTCGCCCGCTCGGAGAAGCCGGACCTCGTCCTGCTCGATCTGATGATGCCGAACGTGGACGGGTGGACGGTCGCCGAGGAGCTCGCGGCCGACGACGGCACGCGGGACATCCCCATCGTTTTCCTGACGGCGCGGGCGACCACGAACGACCGCCGGCGAGCGGAGAAGCTCGGCGCGGTCGGTTACGTGTTGAAGCCCTTCGACCCCGTACGGCTTGCACCGCTCGTCGCCGGGGTGATCGTGCGCTGCTCACAAGGCGAGGCGGACGAGCTTCGCCGGGAGCGCCCGTCGGAGCTCTGGCCCGCGGACCTCGAGGGATGAGACCGTTGTCGCGGCCGTCGCGGCGACGTAGCATGCAGCCCCCAGGGGAAGGCGAGCAAGGGAGCGGAGACGAGGGGGCGTAGCTTCTCATCGCTGTTGCGGTCGTCGACCGCTCTCGGCTGGGCAGCCGCTTTCCTCGCCCCTGCCCTTATCTCGTCGTTGGACGCACTCTCGAACCGGCCGAGCTACCAGCTCGCGGGCTTTCTCTACCTGCTCGCGGTGTCGCTCGCTGCGTACCTCGGCGGGTTCGCCGCCGGCCTGGTCGCGACCGTGCTCGCCACGCTGGGGCTGGACTTCTTCTTCACGCCGCCGCGACACGACTTCATCCCGGTGAACGGGGACCAGGTTGCCGGCGTCGGGCTCTTCTTCGTGGTCGCGATCCTCATCTCGCAGCTCTTCGAGCGCCGTCGCCAGGTTCAGCAGCAGGCGGAGGCGGCGACCGCCCGAGCGAACCGGCTCCAGGCGGTCACCGCACAGCTCGCGGAGGCGGTCACCCCGCAGCAGGTGCTCGACGCAATCGTCACCCAGGGAGTCGAGGCTGCCGAGGCGCGGGCCGGTGCCATCGGGCTCCTCACGACCGACGGCGACACGATCGAGATCGTGGCGCAGCGGGGCTACGAGCAGAACATCTTCGTGGGTTGGGAGTCGTTCCCGCTGTCGAGTGACACGCCGATGGGCAAGGCGATCCGCGAGGAGACGCCGTTTTTCTTCAGCACCTCGGCCGAGCGCAACGCGGCGTTCCAGACGATGGCGAGGATCGGCGGCCCGAGCCACGCGCTCGCGATCCTTCCGCTCGTCGTGGAAGCACGTGCTATCGGCGCCATCGCGTTCACCTTCCCGACGGAGATTGAGTTCAACGCCGAGCGCCGCGCTCTGAAGGCAACCCTGGCTCAGCAGGCGGCGCAGGCGATTGACCGCGTCCGCCTCTACGAGGGCGAGCGCGCCCTGCGGCAGCGGATGACCTTCCTCGCAGACGCGAGCGAGCTTCTCGGCTCGTCGCTCGACTACGAGACGACACTCGCCCAGCTCGCGCGCCTCGCAGTCCCCGAGATGGCGACCTGGTGCTCCGTGGACATACTCGCGCCGGACGGCTCGATCCAGCGGCTCGCCGTCGCGCACGAGGACCCCGATCGCGTCGCGTGGGCCGAGCGGCTGGGGGAGGAGTACCCGCCAGACCCCGACCAGCCGATGGGCGTCCCGAACGTCATCCGGACGATGACGGCCGAGTTCGTCCCGGAGATCACGGACGAGCTCCTCGTCGAGGCTGCGCAGGGTGACGAGCGCCTGCTCGACATCGTCCGCGAGCTCGGGCTGCGCTCAGCCATCACCGTCCCGCTCGTCGCGCGTGGCCGGGCGCTCGGCGCGCTCTCCCTCATCCGTGACGACACCGTGCCGCGCTACACGGATCTCGACCTCGACCTCGCCTCGGAGCTCGCGCGGCGGGCCGCCTCCGCCGTGGACAACGCGGGCCTCTACCGCGAGGCCGAGCGTCGAGGCGACGCTTCGCGCGCGCTCGCCCACGTGGACGACGGCGTCGTCCTCCTCGACGAAGACGGCGCGGTCGTCTCGATCAACCCGGCGGCGGCCCGGATCCTGGCCGTGGACGAAGCCGCAGTCGTGGGCGAGACGGCACTCGGATCGATCGGAGGCTGGAGCGAGATCGAGGACAACGCGCGGCCCGAGCAAGGGGGGACGCGTGGCCCCGTGACACTGCCTCTCGTCCTCAGCGACGGCAGCGAGCGCTGGGTCTCGGTTTCCGGGGTGGACTTCGGCGACGGGGCCGTCTACGCCCTCCGCGATGTCACGGAGGAGCGGCTCCTCGAGCGAACCCGCAGCGATTTCGTCGCCACGGCGTCCCACGAGCTGAGGACGCCGCTCGCGGCCGTCCTGGGCGCCGTCAAGACGTTGCGACGCGACGACGTTTCCTTTGACCCCGACCAGCGCGAGGTGCTGATGGACATGATCGACCGCGAGGCCGAGCGCCTCTCTGGGATCGTCGGTCAGATCCTCCTCACCGGCCAACTCGACGCCGGCCGCTTGCGGCTCGAGCACGAGCGCTTCGACCCCGTCGCGCTGACGAAGAGCGTCGTCGACTCGGCCGAGCTTCACCTGCCGAGCGGCATCGAGCTTCGCGTGCAGGCCGTCGACGACCTGCCGGCCGTGGCCGGCGACGAGAACCAGCTTCGCCAGGTGATTTCGAACCTCGTCGACAACGCGATCAAGTACTCGCCGCAGGGCGGAGACGTCGAGCTGCGCCTGCACCGGAACGGCCAGTTCGCGCGGATCGAGGTCGCCGACTCCGGGCTCGGCATCCCGCGGGACGAGCACCATCGGATCTTCGAGAAGTTCTACCGCCTCGACCCCGCCCTCACCCGAGGGGTGAACGGCACGGGTCTCGGCCTCTACATCAGCAAGGAGTTGGTCGAGCGCATGAACGGCCGCATCTCAGTCGACTCCGAGCCCGGGCGAGGCTCGACATTCGTCGTCGAGGTGCCGCTTGCCATCTGAGCCGCAGCCAGGACAGCCGCGATCGCCATCCCGGTGAGCGGCCAGAGGAGGTAGGACGCCTGGAAAACGCGGCCGAGGAAGAGGAGCAGGAAGATCGAGGCCGCGAACCCGGCGGCGCCGACCCATGGCTGGCGCGAGCGCAACTGGCTCCGGACGAGCCAGAGCGTGACGGGCAGCCAGACGAGCAGTGCGAGGAGTCCGAAGGGATACGCGGCGTTTCGGCCGTGGAGGACATCGAGGCGGACGAGGAGCGACGCGAGCCCGTAGCCGATGATCCGGTAGTCACCGGTCCCGTAGCCGATCGTGTCGGCCCAGAACGCACCCGGGGAGGCGATGAGAAACGGTATTGCGCCTGCCACGACGACTCCGGCGAACATGCCCGCCGCGCGCCCGAAGCTCTGGCGCCCGCCTCGGCTCGTGATCAGCATGGCGGCGAAGAACGGAATCGCCACGAGCGCGAACTGTTTCAGCAGGACCGCGGCCGCGAGGCAGGCCGCCGCGTAGACGAACCGCGACCGGCTCGCGAGCCCGAACGCGAGGACGAGGAAGAAGAGGCTCGGCGCATCCGCGGTCCCGAACCACGCCGCCTGCACGACGAGCGGGTTCGCCGCGAGGGCCGCGCCGACCGCCAGACGCACGGTCAGCGGCCCCGCGAAGGAGAGCGCCGCCGGGATCAGGCCGAGCGTCGCAAGCAGGACGAGGAAGCGGTAGTCGTCGAAGGGCATGGGAAGGAGCCGCCAGCCCGCCGAGGTGACTGCCGTTCCTGGGAAGTAGGCAAAGTGGTCGAGCGCCTTGTGGCCGGGCTGTGGGCTGCCGTCGCGGCTGTAAAACCGTTCGACCCCCGTGCCGCGGTAGTCATGGCCGTAAGGGGTTTGGCCGTCGAGGACGAGGTCGCCGGCGACCTCGATCTGGTACGTGGAGTCGTTCGTGTAGAACCATTGCTCCGCCGAGTCGCGGAGCCCGGCTTGGAGCAGCACACCCGGGGCAACGAGCAAGCCCGTGACCAGGAACGTGACGACGAGGGCGCGCCTCGCGGTCCACCGCTCGCGCGCGTACGCGACGGCGACGACGAGGACGAGGCCCGCGGTGATGGCCGCGAACTTGAGGAGCCCCGGGTTCCAGTGTCCCCGAGCGAGCGCCACGAAGGAACCGAGCACGCCGTGCGGCTCAACTTTTCCCGTGTGAAAGACCCAGCCGTCCTCGCCGATCCTCGCGACGTTGATAAGCACGAGCAGTCCCAGCGCGGCGAGAAGCGGCGCGGGATGGACGATGCGGGGTCGCGGCAGCCGAAGGACTTCCGCGGCGCCCATGGGGGCCGCGGCGGGGACCGACCGGGGGGATGGCGCCAGTTCCACGGAGTTCGGGACAAGGTACGACGCCGTTTGGCCGGAACCTTCCCGGTCGCGAGCGATGCCGGCCCTTGTAAGGTCCCCCGGACCGGGAGCTGAGGTCGACAGAGAGGGGAACCATGAATCGAAAGGCATGCTTTGCCTTGCTTGCGCTCGCCACATGCGTGGTCGGGCTCTTCGCCGCTGCGCCGGCCGGCGCGATCATCGGTGGCGAGCGGGACACGGTGCACACGAGCGTGGGCCTCGTCCGCTTCACGACGGCGGACGGACGGTTCCGCTGCTCGGGCACGCTGATCTCACCGACCGTCGTGCTGACGGCCGGCCACTGCACGGAGGGACCGGCGACTGGCGTCTACGTGTCGTTCGACACTGACCTCGCGCTGGATCCGCTCGCTCCGAACATCACGCCTGAGGAAAAGGCGAACCGTGAGGCGCACTACATCACGGGCATCGCTCACCCGGATCCGGGCTGGACGGGCAAGCTCTCATTCGCGAAGCAGCACGACCAGGGCGTCGTGGTTCTCGACGCGCCGGCCACGTCCAAGTGGCCCGACATCGTGCCTGCCCAGCTCCCGCCGGTCGGCTTCCTGACCCGGAACCAGGGGCAGCTGAAGAACGAGACGTTCACGCTCGTCGGCTACGGCGTGGACATCGGTGAGAAGAAGGCGCAGATCGTGATCCGCGAGCGCCGCTCGACGACTTCCTACCTCAAGAATATCGGGAGCGAGGTCGTGACGTTCCAGATCAACGACCGCGACTCGAAAGCCGGAGGCGGCTCGTGCTTCGGCGATTCGGGCGGCGCCGTCTTCTGGGGTCCGTATGTCCTCGGCGACGCGTCCTACGTCAACTCCCTGACCTGCAACGCGACGGGCAGCTACCAGCGGGACGACACCACCTACTCCAGGAACTTCCTCAACCAGTTCCTCCAGTAGGAATCGCCTGACGACTAGGTCGAAACGGAAAGCCCCCGGCAACGGGGGCTTTCTCTGTTGACGCACGGAGCGAACCGCTGGAAACCCTGATCGGTGTCCAGAAATACCAATGAAGCTGGGACACTCCTAGGTGCGCCCGGCAGGATTCGAACCTGCGACCCGCGGATTAGAAGTCCGCCGCTCTGTCCACTGAGCTACGGGCGCGTCGGGGAGGAACGTAGCACCCGGGCTACACTGCACCTTGCACGGTGGCCGTAGCTCAGCTGGTAGAGCCCCGGGTTGTGGTCCCGGCTGTCGCGGGTTCGAGTCCCGTCGGCCACCCCTACCTCCTCCATCCGCGCCGTAGCTCGAGTGCGCGCCGCACGTCTGACCACGACAGCAGGCCCACGAAGCGGTCGCCGTCGAGGACGAGCGCGCGCGAGAGGTCGCCGTCCGAGAGCTCGGCCGCCGCGTCGAAGAGATCGTCGTCCTCGCGCACGACCGGGATCTTCTCGCGCGGGAGCATGCAGTCACGCACCGTTCGTGTCTCCCATTCGCTACGCGGCACCTCGGCGACGCAGCGGAGAGGGAGGAGCCCGACGACGTGGCCGTTGTCGGTGACGGGGTATGTCGCGTGGCGGGTCGTCCAGGCGATGTCGTCCATGAACTCGCCCAGCGTGACGTCGGGCGCCGTCGTCACTGGATCGCGCACGACCAGGTCTCGGACCAGCAGCCCCCGGAGGGCCTGGCGGGCGAGCAGCGTGCGGTCCTCCGACGCCGCGGCCTGCAGGAGGAACCAGCCGATGAAGGCGATCCAGATCCCGCTGTAGGCGCTTTGCCAGATGACGAGCGCGACGCCGCCGACGATGAAGAGGTAGCCGAAGCCGCGGCCGATGAGTGCCGCGACGTGGGTCGCCCAGCCGAGGTTGCCGCTCGCGCCCCAAAGGGCGGATCGAAGCACGCGGCCCCCGTCGAGCGGCAGCGCCGGCAGGAGATTGAAGACCAGCAAGGTGAGGTTGATGTAGCCGAGCCACGCGGCGACACCATCTGCGACCTCCGGCAGGTTCGCTTTCCAGGCGAGGAGGACGAAGACCGCTCCGAGAACGAGCGAGACGAGCGGACCGGTGATCGCGATCCGGAACTCCGCCCCTGCACTCGGAAACATCCCTCGGAACTTGGCGACGCCGCCGAAGAGCCAGAGCGTGATCCCCTCGATCTCGACCCCTTCGCGCTTCGCCTCGAGCGCGTGCCCGAACTCGTGCATGAGCAGCGAGGTGAAGAAGAGGAGCGCGGCGACGATCGCCATCGCGATGTAGGTGCCTTGGTCGTGGCCCGGGTTCGTGCTCGGAAAGATCCCGGTGGCGAGCGTCCACACGATCAAGGCGAACACGATCGCCCAGCTCCAGTTCACGCCGAAGCGGATGCCGGCGATGCGGCCCAGCGTCAGGCTGTCGCGCATGGGACTACCGGTCCTTGCGGACCTGGCGTGCGATCTCGGTAGCGCGCTTCGCCACGATGGGCCCGTGCTTGCGAGCCTGCTTTGCGGCGTTTTCGATGATCTGCCGGCGCTGCTCAGGTGGGATGCGCTTCCAGCCCCGCTGGGCCTTCAACGCGAGTGCGACGAACTTCCATGTGGCCATCCACGCCATGTTCCCACAACGACCGAGCGAGCTGTCGGGTTTCGGCCCGGGACCTAGATGATCCAGACGCGTGTTCCAACCCTGACCAAGCGGAACAAGGATTCGGCGTCACGCTTCTTCATCCGTATGCAGCCGTGGGAGATCGAGTACCCCACGGACGCGGGATTCGGAGTGCCGTGGATGCCCACCCCCGGCACGGAGAGACCCATCCATCGGGTCCCGAGCGGGTTTTCAGGACCTGGCGGGATCGGATCGAGGCCCTTCGCCCAGTTGGAGTCGGGTGGGTACCACCAAGGACGGCGGTACTTGCTCACGATCCGAAACCGGCCATGGGGTGTCGGCGACCATGTCCCTCCGGTTGCAACCGTGAAGACGCGGAGGGGTCGAGCGCCCCGGTAGAAGTAGAGCCGGTGCGCGTCGCGCCGAATGATGATGAGACGGCGTGCCGCTCGAGCGTGGCCGGCCTCTCCCGTCGTCAGGCCTCCAGGCCCGTCCGCTCGTTCGCCGTCGAGGGACGCGAGGGTTGCTGGGCCCACAACTCCGTCGACCTCGAGAGCCGAGTGGCGCTGGAAGCGACGGACCGCCGCGACGCTCAGGCCTCCGTAGCTGCCGTCGAGAGGACCCGGCGAGTACCCGTGCGAGCGAAGGAGAAACTGTGTCTCGGCGACGTCCCAGCCTTTATCCCCGAACGTGAGGGTGCGCGTGCCGAGGCGATGGCGGCTGTACGGGCCGAGGGCGGCGCAGGTGACCGGCCCGGGAATGCCGTCTACGGTCAGCCGGTGCCTGCGCTGGAAGACGCGCACGGCGGCGATGGTGCGAGGTCCGATGACCCCGTCGATGGAGCCCGAGTAGAGGCCGCGACTCTTCAGCGCGACCTGCAGCGCGGCGACCCCGGAGCGAGTTCCGCCGGAGCCCGTTGGTGCGAATACGAGAGCCGCGATCGCTGTGATTCCAAGCACGCTCGCGCGGGCGGCGTGTCGCCGCCGGCGACTCGCTGTCGGGGTGGTCACGGTTCGACCGACATGGCTCTGACGATCGATTGCTTGAGCTGGCGCTTCTCTTCGGGCGAGACGTCGGTGGCGGAGAAGTACCGCTGGACGTCATCGGCGACGGCGGGAGCGAGGAATCCCTTGCCGGCGTCTCTCTCGAGCGCCCGCCTCAGGCTCGCGAGCCCGTCGGCGAACTCGACCTTCGCGCGTGCGAGGCCCCGCGTCCCCAGAGCTGCATGGGTCTGCTGGTCGCTTGCCGAGAGGAGGGCGCTTGCAGCATCGCGGATCGCCGCGCTCGCCGACTCGGAGCGGTCGGCCCGGTCCTTCTGCTGCTCGTAGTAGGTCTGCAGCCGATCGCGCTGGGCGCGCAGGACCTCGACGAGCTCCTCGAGCTCGTCGGCCCGCTCCTCCGCCTGAGCCAAACGACGATCGAGCATTTGGGAGCTCGAGTGCGCGATGGCGTTCTCGCGCTCGAGCTCCTCGACCCGGACCCTTTGCTCGCTCGCGACGCGTGCGTAGTCCTGGCCGATATGCGTCTGCCTCTGCACCTCGGCAGTCAGCCCCGAGTTCGTCGTCCGCAGCCGGTCGAGCTCTGCGAGGACATCCCAGTCGGATCTATCCTGATTCAGCGTCGCCGTGCGTTTCTCCAGGACTTCGGCGTGCGGCTGCAGCAAGAGCAGTCGTCGTAGTTGCATCGTGGAACCCCCGTTTCAGCAAGGTGGGCGTCTGAACTTCCAGCCCGCGCAGTTGGAGGGGCGGGGGCTGCCTGCCGCATTGCCGCGGAAACCCATACGACGATCGTGGACTGCGTCCTCTGGCCAGTGAAGACTTCTTACCGATCGCTTACACCTTGGCGATGCCCGATCGCGTTGCGAAGCTGTTACCGACGCGGCCCGGCCGGGTTACGCGTCGCTCGGAGAATCGCACGCATGACCAAAGCACTCGCAGTCGTCGTCGTCACCGCCGCGTTTCTCGCCGGATGCAACAACGGCCCCAAGGACGCCGGCCCTGTTCCGACAGGGCGCGCAACCCATTCTTCGGTCACCGCCGGAGGCGAAGGCACCGTCTCGGGGGGCGGATCCACCTCGTCCGGCGAAGAGACCGCCGCCGGCGCCACTCTTTGCAACGACGAGGACATGGCGGTCAGGATCGTCGCCCAGGAAGGGGCCGCCGGCACCATCCGCACCGTGTGGGGAGTCCGAAACACGTCGCCCGAGCCGTGCGTCTCGAAGGGCTATCCGGGCATGGACTTTCACGCCGCGAGCGGCTGGCTCGACGCGCAGGTCGAGCGCGGAACCGGCTTCCCCGACATCGAGCAGGCGCCTTCGCAGATCACGATCGGAAACGGGAAGTCGCTCTACTTCATCAGCTACTGGAACGACGTCGACACTGCCGCCGGCCCGTGCGTCCAGTTCGACCGGCTCAAGGTGACGCTGCCGGACAACTTCACGTCGGCGGAGCACGCCGCCATCGGCTGTCTCAACCCCGAGTCGGTGCGCGTCGGGCCCGTCACGGACACTCCGCCTAGGTCCTGAGACCGCGGAAAGGCCGGTCGTCTGACCGGCCTTTCCTGCCCCCGCCCGGCTCGACGCTGCGCTAGCCGCCTAGCATCGCCGCGAGCCCGCTTACGCCGGTCGTGTCGAGGACGCGAAGGCGCTTGAGGGCGAACGGCCGCGATGCCGACTGCAGCGATCCCCAGTCCGTCGTCACCGCGAGCTTGTAGCCGGCCTTCTTCGCGAGCGCCTCGATCCGCCCGTCATAGGCGCCGTATGGATAGGCGAGCCAGGGAACGCGGTGGTCGAGCTTCCGCTGCAGCTTCTTGCGGGACTTGACGAGCTCCTCCATCGCACCCGCATTCGACAGCGAGGTCAGCGCCGCGTGCGAGACGGTGTGCGAGCCGATCTCGACGCCCCGCCCCTCGAACCGGCGGACCTGCTTCCAGCTGAGGAAGCTCCGGTCGTCGCCAGAGATCCGCTCGGTGATCAGATACGAGATCGCATGCATCCCGAAGCGCTCGATCACCGGGCTCGCGTAGCGGTAGACATCGCGATACCCGTCGTCGAAGGTGATCACGATCGGCTTCCGACGGAGATGGCTCCCACACATCAGCGCGTTGAAGAGTGAGCGCTGGGTGATCGTGTGGTAGCCGTGGCGCTTCAGCCACCGCATCTGGCGGCGGAAGCTCTCGGGGCTGACCGTGAGTGCCTTGGTGGGCGCCGGGGTCGAGGATGTCACGTAGTCGATCCGGTGGTACATCAGGATCGGGACGACGCGCTGACGGGTCGGCAGCGGGCTCGGGAACCGGAGCGGACAGTTCGGAGCGTCGGTCCGAGCCTGGGCGGCCGCATCCTGCGAGATGATGGTCGACGTGGCCGAC
>Ga0065705_10104658_pt1 | contig 12200 bp, 9 predicted proteins | sample SwibulcommuniRL2_FD_59092 | JGI IMG/M metagenome (GOLD analysis project Ga0065705, IMG submission 59092) | Bulk soil microbial communities from switchgrass field near Rose Lake, East Lansing, Michigan, USA - RL2 Bulk Soil v2 (version 2) | ecosystem: Environmental > Terrestrial > Soil >... | reverse complement strand
GGGATCGCTTCGGGGAAACCGCGCTGACCCAGCGTTGGGATATCGAGCCGATCGATAACCTGGGAATCGAGATCACCAGCCACATTTTTCTAAGCCAAAAGCAGCTCGCCCGATCCTTCCTCATCGGACCCGCGCCGCTCTACGATCCAACCCTGCCGATGGACGCATTTTTCCTGCAGCTCGCCCTGGACAACAACCGGGTCTTCGATCGCTTGATCACGACGGAATCCCTCAAGGTCTCGTACGATTGGAACAACTGGGTGAAGACCGAGTTGCTTTACGGGTTTTATCTCTCCGACGAGCAAGAAAAAGACTCGAACGTGGGAAATCCCGGCTTTCCGACGCCTTCTGGACTCCTGCTGGCTCCGAACAGCGTGCTCAATAAGATTCGCGCCACGCGACAAAGTGCGGATTTGCGAAATTTCGTCTTCTTGCCCGACCTAGGCAAGGTAAAGCAGATGCTGACCGTGGGATTCGAGTTCTACGACGAACGGATTCACACTTCGGGAGAGACTTTTCCCGGGGATCCTCCTCCGCCGGCTGGTTCGCTGGGTCCCTTCATTCCGCCGCTCGCCGCCATTCCTTCGCCCGGCTTTCCGGGGGACCGGCAGAATTACGCGCCGTATTTTCAATACCATCTGGATTACGCGGAACGGGTTTTCTTCGACGCCGGGTTTCGCTGGGATGTCAACTCAGCGTACGGCAACGAGCTGAGCCCGCGCGTTGCCCTTGCGGTGGAAGTTCCGGAGATCCGGGGAAAGTTCCATGGGGCCTACGGCGAAGGTTTTCTTCCGCCAACCATCATCCAGCTGTTCAATCCCATCACCGGCAATCCCGACCTGCAGCCGCAAATGTCGCAAAGTTATGAGGCCGGCTATGTGCAAAGCATCGGGAAAATCGCTGAATTATACGGGACCTTTTTTTACCTGGACTTCGACAACTTGATCAGCCCGCTGGGAGTCAACAGCAACGACGCTCATTCGACGGGGTTGGAGGTGGGCTTCACCGTTTCGCCGATTCCCCAGCTCACCTTGGGAGCCAATTACACCTTTACCCATACGGTCGACGAGAGCAACGGGGGGATTCCTTTCGCTAACGTCCCCGCCCATGTTTTCAACGCCACCCTGTCGGCCAATCCCTGGAGAAATCTAACGATCGACTCGACCCTCTCCATCGCCAGTGATTCGCGAGAAGCCTTCCCGCTAATTTCAAGCGACGGCACCTTCGTCGGGGGCACTCCGGCGGCTTCGCTTGCGGGTGGAAGCAATCCAGGGCACGCCTTGTGGAATCTCGCGGTCGCCTATAACTTCCTGCTTCCCCGGAATCCGGGGCATCCGCAATCGATCAAGGTTTATACGAGGGCAGCGAATATTCTCAATGACGATTATGAAGAAATTTTCGGCTTTCCGACTCCGGGCTTTCATTTTGTCAGCGGGGCGGAAATACTCTTTTAGCGCGCGTGGCACTGGGTAGGGGACCTGGTTCCGCACCGCATTTGCAGGATAAGAATTCACCGGCTTTGGATAAGGTTTGACCTTGGTCCGGCCTTGCCACGCTCGGGATATGGGGGAAATTTAGCGTCAAATATAGGGTTTTTCCGCAAAGGAGGTTGCCATCCAGTTGGCATGGCTATTGCTCTAAATAATAAAGAAAGCGCAATTCAATCTGGCAATCATGGGAGGGGGACCTATGAAGGAGTCTAGGTTTAATTTTATCGTCGCCTCGCCGGCTAATCCAAAGCTGACGTTCCTTTACAATTCGCTTCATGACCATCGCGTCGCCGTCGAGGATGCGGAGTGCAATTTGCGCGACTTGCTGAGCAAGGTGGCGGGCCACGAGTCCTTAAGCCCGGAGGAATTGGAAGCCGCCGACGGCTTGAGAGAAATGGGATATTTGATCGAGGACGAGGTGGACGAAGAAGCGACCTTCAAAAATTGGTTCGGCAGGCGCGTCAAGGAGCAAAGCGAAATTCTAACGGTCACCATCCTCACCACATTGGCTTGCAACCTGCGCTGCACTTACTGCTACGAAAAGGACAAGCTGGGTAAGAGCCGGATGAGCGAGGCGACCCTGCGGGAAACCATCGATTGGATCAAGACCCGCGTCTCCGAAAGCAGTTGCGTCAAGCTGAACCTCATCTACTTCGGCGGAGAGCCTTTGCTAAATGTGGAGGCGATTCGCGAGATCAGCGGCGAGTTGATTCCATTTTGCCTGATGCGGGGCGTAGAGTTTGCCGCGGGAATGGCGACGAACGGCATCTTTCTGACACCCGAGCTGGTCGACGAGCTCAAAGAATACGGCCTGCAATGGGTCAAGATCACCTTCGACGGTGACCAATGCGAGCATGACAAACGGCGCATTTACCAGGGAGGGAAGGGGACCTTTCAGAAGATCTTCGAAAACCTGGAAAAATGCGCCGGGAGGATCAAGATCCTGCTCGGCGGAAACTTCGACGAGCAAAGCGCCGACAGCTTCAAGACCCTGATGCAAAAAATCGCCGCCTCCAAATTCAAGGACGATATCGCGGCAACCTGTTTCAAACCCATCCTCCCCGAAATGAAGAAACGCGAGCTCGAGGGAATCGCCTCCTCCTGTCAGCGCTGCACCTACACCGACTTCGAGATTCAAAAGATGCTGGAGCTGCGCAGCGCGATCCGCAGCGTCGGGCTCAAGCCGACTGATCCGATCAATACCGGACCCTGCGAATTCTACCGCCGCAACGCGGTGACCATCGGAATCGACGGCAAGATTTATAAATGCATCGCCTTCTTGGGCCTGGCGGGAACTGAAATCGGGCACGTGACCCAACAGCAGTTCAATGAAACCGGGGAAGCGATGTTGAGGGCCTCCCGGCCCTTCGAACACCCGAAGTGCAAGAGTTGCGCCTTTCCCCCGATTTGCGGCGGAGGCTGCCGCGCCGACGCCTACAACGCGACCGGATCCTTCAATAACATCAGCTGCCAGCAGGAATACTTCAAGAAGACGATCCGGGAAGAGCTGGCCCTCGAATACCTGGAAGGCGCGGAGTGCACCGAGCAGATGGGGGGAGTTGGAGCCGTTTAAAAACATAGCCTGTTCCAGAGGTGGGGGATCAAAGGTCAGTTCCGGCCTTTGATCCTCCCACCTCATTAAAATTTTTTCAGTTAACCATCCAATCAGGAGGAACGTATGAAGGTAAAAGTGATCAAAAAAGGGACGAAGAGCACAAAGACCCAATTCACCGGCTGCATGGGGTACTTCTTTTAAGCTATCGAAGCAGATTGGGAAAAAAAAGGGATTGATCTTTTTGGATCAATCCCTTTTTATTTTTCCCACATGTCAAATAATACCGTTGCGGCGCTGCTGGGCCTAGTTTTCGTGCTTGGGGGATGCGGCACAAAAAGGGAGGGACTTGCCCCTTCCAAACAACTGGTCATAGCCACGGCCATCCCGATCGGTGGGGTCGAGCCCTTCGGCTCCCGAATGGGAATCGGCGCTAATTTGGTGGACCTGCTCTATGCCCGCACTCACCGCGTCGCTTCTGACGGGGTGATCCAGCCCCAACTTGCCAAAGAGGTACGCTGGGAAAACGGAGGACACGACCTGCGGCTTAAGCTGGCCGAAGCCCGGGCAGAAGATCTTGAATTTACGGTGCAAAAGGTCAAGGCCTTGCCGGGCGGGGATTTCTTCGAGGCTTTTAAAAATCTCGACCAGATTGTCGTGATTTCTCCCGATGAGATCGTCTTTAAATTGAAAAATTTCGACCGTGCCTTCCTGACGATGCTGGGCCAGCTTCCCGTCTTGAGGAAAAACTCCCAGGAAATAGGCGATGAGTTTATCGTGGACCGCCAGAGCTCGGACGAAATCGTGTTACGGCGAAAAAACCCTTCAAAGAGCATGGTCAATCAGGTGGTCGTCCGGGTGATTCCCAGTTCAAGGCGCGCGATCCGGGAGTTGGTGGCGGGAAACGTGGATTTGCTGTTCCTAGTGAATGAAGGAGACTATAAAATCCTCGAGGAATTGCCGGAGATCCAATTGCAAAAATTGAATACCCGATTGGTCTACGGAGTATTGGACAATCGAGGCAAGACCCTGAACAAAAAATTTGAATGGCGCGAATTGGAAAAAATCATTCGTCGGGAGGAATACACCCGCCATCTCGGAGCAAGCCAGGTTGAACCCGCCTTCCACTCGGTGCCCCAGGATGATCCCTGGTGGAACCCGGACTTGGCCCGACCCCCCGCAGGCCAGTCGGAAGCTTCCGCCAAGAGTTTGGCTCCGCAGACGAAAACCCTGTCTTTCTTGGGAAATCTATATTTCGAAAGGCGGGCCGCGAGGATATTAAAAAGGCAGCTTGAAGCGGCTGGAATCACGCTGCACTTGGAAAACCTGCCTCCGCAGCAGTTTCTAACTAAAGTCTTGAAAGAAAAAGACTTCGACTTGCTTATGATGCCTTTTAATATGAAGGATCCGTTGATGATCCATTACTTGGTTTTTCATTCACCCGAGTCCGAAGGCAGCCTTAATTTGACCCGGTACAGCAACCCTCAGGTGGATGCCTTCCTGGAAAAAGCCAGGTATGCCCAAGATGACGCGGAGTCCCGCCAGGCATTCACCCAAGCGATCCAAGCCATGATGCAAGACCCTCCGGGGCTGTTCTTGTTTTGGCTCAAGACGCCCATTGTATATCGCAAGGCGTGTTCGGGCTTCAGTCTCAATTCCAATGATTTCTTTTCTTCCCTAAAGGACGTCCGGTGCGAACCCTCCGCGGTAAACTAATCGTCATCCTGATTGCCGCCGCCTTGACTCCCCTGATCATTTACGGGGTCCTCAGCCTGCATAATTCGCAGCAGGCCTTAAAGCGCAGCATTCATGAAAGCTTTCGCGAAATCAGTTTGCGCACCGCGAGCGAAATTGAGCTCTACATTGATCATGCGGAAAGCTTGCTTCAAACCCTTGTCCAAGACTTGGTCAATACCCGCCTCAGTCCCGAACAAACCCACCGCATCATCGAAAATTATGTGATTCGTTTTCCTCAATTCGAAAAAATCTTGCTTTGGGGAAAGGGCGGGGTCGCCTTTTCAACCGCCTTGGAAGCCGAGGACAAGGATCTGCCTTCCGCGGAGCTCTTTCAAAAAGCCCTGAATTCCGAGCGGGTATTTTCACCGGCCTACCTCTCGGAAGATTTGACCCCAGTCATATGGCTGCTGTTGCCGATGCGCGAGGGGGGGGAACCCTCGCGCGTGCTCGCCGCGCAGATCGACCTCATGCAGATGTGGGATTGGGTTTCCTCTACCAAACTGGGCGACGGCGGTTACGCGAGCGTGGTCGATGCCAAGGGGCAAGTCATCGCCTCCGGGGATCCTAAATACAAGCGCGAGATATTATCCTCAGAAGAAGCGGTTCGTTTCGAGGCCTTCAATCAGCAAAACCTTTCGGGGGTGCCTCGGCTCTCCGGCACCTCCAATGGTAAAATGCTGATGAGCACGGTTCCGATCCTAAGCGACCCTCCCTGGTACCTGGTGCTTTCGCAGCCGGCCCAGGAAGCATTTCGATCGTTGCGGACCATGACCTGGGAACTCGCCGGGCTCATCAGCCTGACTCTGGCCATCATGATCGGAATCGCCGTATTGACGAGTCGACGCGCGATCTTGTCTCCCGTTCGGCAATTATTGCATGCGACCCAGGCGCTGGGCCGGGGCGACTTGAGTTATCGAGTTCCCAAATTGGGTCAGGATGAATTGGGTCGTTTGGGGAGCAGCTTCAATCAGATGATTGCGGATTTGGCGCAGCTCCAGGAAACAACACGCCGCCAGGAGCGTTTCGCAATGTTCGGCCGCATCGCTTCCGGGCTCGCCCACGACTTGAAACATCCGGTAAAAAATATCGAGAACGCAGCGAAGGCCATGGAAGTCATGCATGAGGACGAAAACTTCCGTGCCACTTTCACCCGAATCGTGCAACGGGAGTTCGCCCGCATCAATCGATTCCTAGATGATTTACGAAATTTAACCCACGAAATGCCGTACCATCCCATCACCTTCAACCTCCGCCAAACCCTCCGGGAAATCGTCGAAAGCTTCCAGCAGGAGGCGGAAAAAAAGCAGGCGTCGATCGGTTTGAATTGTCCCGAAAACTTCCCGGCCGTGACCGGAGATCCTTTTTTATTGCGAAGGGTTTTTGAAAACCTGCTTTCAAACGCGATCCAGGCTCTTCCTCCCCAGGGAGGCGAGGTGGAGATATCCCTGACCGAAAGCGAAGCCAAGGTGATCGCCAAGGTCAAGGACAATGGCCACGGCATTCCCCCGGATAAAATCAACGGCCTTTTTGAGGAGTTCATGACCACCAAAAGCCGGGGTTTGGGGCTGGGTTTGGCCGTGAGTCAAAAGATCATGAGGCTCCACCAGGGCCACATCCAAGTTGAAACCCAGCAAGACAAAGGGACCTGCTTTATCCTCACTTGGCCCATCCAAGCGGCGTAGTTTTTATCCTTGAATGGATAAATATATCTCCAAGAAAAATCTAAAAGCGTCTTGTACAGGAAATTTATTATCCTTATGTAACGGGCATTTAGGATAATTTTTAGCCTTTGGCCGGGTTACTTTCTAAATTGGCCTGCGATTTGCTTTAAAAAGGATCGGAACAGGAGAAAGTCGAGCTGTTTCATGAAAATGGAGACGATCGGAAGGGAGTCTCTGGGCGCGTATCAAATACTTATCTATCGCCACATTTTGACCGACGGTAGATTGCGCTTCGTCGCCGAGACTGAGACTGACGCGGAAGACCGATTTATTTTAGATCATTGGAATTTGGGGGCGCTGCGGCGGCAAATTCGCGAAGTATTGCCGATCCGCCAAATGTTTAAAGCGCGCCTCTAAACAAAAAGTTTCTGATCTTCCTTACCCGGAACCTTGGATATTAGGGGGCGGCTCTGCCGCCCCCGTCCAAGGAATTACTCTTACCAAGTTTTTACCACCTTGCCCTTTTCCAGGCGAATCCCATGGTGGGCTAAGTCTTGAACCTGTCTTTCCTCATGGGAGACGAGGGCGACTGTTAATCCAGCTTCGACCTTATTTCGTATCGTTTCCTCAATCCCGAGTTTCGAAGCCATGTCCAATGAAGCGGTTGGCTCGTCCAGCAACAAAATCTTCGGCTGAATCACCAAAGCGCGCGCCAAGGCCACTCGCTGCGCTTCGCCGACCGATAGCTGAGCAGGGTTCTTCGCCAAGATCTCCTGGGGAAGATGCAAACTCTCCAGCATCTCCTGGCAATTATCCAATAGCGGCTCGGGAGAAAATTTGGCCCCCAAGTACAGGTCGTCCCGGACTGTCGGACCCAGTAGCGAAGCGGTTTGAAAGACTAGCGTGATGTGGCGGCGCAATTCCCGGGGCGGATATTTTTCATAGGATTTTCCTGCGTAAAATACCGCGCCGGCGGTGGGTTCCAAAATCCTGCAAAGCAGCATTAATAGGGTGCTTTTTCCACTTCCGGAGGGACCGGTGATGGCCAAGGTTTCTCCCTGGGCCATCGCGAAATCGACCCCGTCTAGCAGGGTCCGGCTGGGGCCATTAGGCTTGGACTCGGCGGATTGAAACGTTAAGCCCTTCGCCTCTAGGAGCGGCTCCATGGAATTCCTCCTTGACCTATTTTAATGCACTGTGTTAACCCATGAATGAATGGCCATTCATTCATGGAATGGAGACGCATGGCGATCAACGCCGAAAAAATCGGTTCTGAAAAGTACCAAAAAATCATCCAAGCGGCCACCAAGGTTTTCGCCGAAAAGGGGTTTTACAACTCCAAGGTTTCCGATGTCGCGAAGGAGGCTCAGGTCGCCGACGGGACCATTTATTTGTATTTCAAGAATAAGGACGACCTGCTCATTTCCATCTTCGAGGACAGCATGGACCATTTCACCGCCTCCGTCCAAGAGGAGATGTCGGAAGCCCATGGCCCGGTCGATCGCTTGCGGCGCTTCATCCGCTTGCACTTGGAACTGGTGCGTGAGCATCCGGATACGGCGCAAGTGCTGCAAATCGAGCTCAGGCAATCCTCGAAATTCATGAAGGAGTATGCCGCCACGAAATTCAGGGATTACCTGGATATCATCTCGAAAATCCTGGAGGAGGGCCAAGGGCTCGGGCATTTCAAAAAGGATATCAACCCGCAGATCGTCAAACGGGCGATCTTCGGCGCCATCGACGAGATGGCCTTGGAATGGGTTTTGATGAAGAAAAAGAAGTATTCGGTCGACGAAGTCGCTCAGCAGCTTTGCACGATGTTTATCGACGGACTTGCTGCTTAAAAAATAGGTCATATAGGTCCTATTGGACTTATGGAGCACATCAATGACTTTCGAAACGATTAAAACCGAGACCCATGATGGCGTTCTTACAATTAAGCTCAACCGCCCCGAGAGCTTCAATGCCCTCAACTTCAAAATGATTGAGGAGCTTCATGGGGTGTTTCGCGACCTGGATCGTCGCCCCGAGGTGAGGGCCGTCGTGCTCACCGGCGAGGGGCCGGCGTTTTGCGCCGGCGGCGACGTCAAAGGCTTTCACGAGGCTCTGACTCGGGGCGGTGCCGGGGAGATGTTCCACGGCATGCCAACGGTTCTGCACGACATGATCTTGCTGATGAAACTCGTACCACAGCCGGTGTTGGCGGCGGTGAACGGGCCAGCCGTGGGTGCGGGATTTTCCTTAGCGGCGGCTGCCGACCTCTTGATCGCCTCGACCCAAGCCTATTTCAGCCTGGGCTACCTTAAAATCGGGCTTTCTCCGGATGGCGGGTCCACCTTTTTTCTTCCGAGAATTTTGGGAATCCACAAGACCTTTGAGCTGCTTTGCAGTAACGACCGGCTCAGCCCCGCCGATGCCAAGCAAATGGGCTTGGTCGCTCAAGTCGTGCCGGCCGAAGAGTTCGCGAAAAAGACCGAAGACTACGCTCGGGGCCTGGCCGCATTGCCGACTCGGGCGGTGGGAGAAGGGAAACGGCTCATCGTCAACAGCCTGGACACTCCGCTAGAGGTTCAGCTCAACCGCGAGACCCTGGGAGTCAAAAAAATTTCCCAAACGGCAGATTTTTTGGAGGGCGTCACCGCTTTCGTCGAGAAGCGCAAGCCCCAGTTCAAAGGAAAATAAAGGAGAAGCCATGAAAATCGCAGTTCTCGTCAAGCAGGTCCCGGACACGGAGACCAAGATTAAGACCAAGGCCGACGGCAGCGGCATCGAAATGGAAGGGGTCAAATTCATCGTGGGGCCCTACGATGAGTTCGCCATCGAGGAGGCCATCAAGACCAAGGAAAAAAATGCCGGCAGCGAGGTCACGGTCGTTTCCCTGGGACCCACCCGGGTAGTCGAAGCCATGCGGACCGCGCTGGCGATGGGATGCGACAAGGCTATCCACATCGACGACGAAGGGCAAAACCCCGACAGCTACGTGATCGCCAAGGCGCTGGCCAAGGTGATCGCCGACGGCGGATTCGAAATCGTGTTCACCGGAAAGCAGGCGATCGACCTCGACAACTCCCAAGTTACCCAGCAGGTGGCGGAATTTTTGGGATGGCCCCAAGTCATGATCCTGGAAAAGATCGAAGTCGGAGGCGGCAAAGCCATGGCGACCCGGCGGGTGAGCGGCGGGGCCAAGGAAGTCTATGAAGTCCCGCTGCCCGCCATCTTCGGCTGCGAGAAGGGTTTGAACACTCCTCGATACGCCTCGCTTCCCGGAATCATGAAGGCCAAGAGCAAACCCATCGAAACCAAGAAGCTCAGCGAGCTTAAGGGCGACGCTCAAGCCAAGGTGGTCTACAGCAATTACCGCATGCCGCCGGAGAAAGCCCCGGGTAAAATGCTGAGCGGAGATGCCGCGACGCAGGTCAAGGAACTGGTTCGCCTGCTCCGAGAAGAGGCAAAAGTGATTTAACGGCAACGGCGGCCCCAACACTGATTTAAGATTTAATAGGAGATATCAAAATGGCAAACGTTCTCATTTTTGCAGAACATCAAGACGGGAAATTAAAGAAAACCGCTCTCGAACTGGCGAGCAAGGCCGCTGAGTTGGCAACAGGCATTGGCGGCCAGGCCGAAGCCGCCGTGATCGGCGGCAGCGAGGGTTTGGCCAAGGAGCTCGCTCCCTATGGGATAAAAAAGGTCTACTTGCTGGCCAGCCCCAAGCTCGACAAGTACAACACGCTCGGTTTTGTCAAGGCTCTGGCCGATTTGATCCAGGAGACTAAGCCTGAGATCGTTCTAGCCAGCGCTTCTCCTGCGGCCAAGGATTTCTTTCCCCGCCTTGCCGCCAGGCTGAATACCGGACTCGCCTCCGACGTCGTCGAAATGAAGATCGACGCGGATAAAAAGCTTATCGCCACCCATCCGGTTTATTCCGGAAAGGCCCTGGTGGACATGAAGATCCCCAACAGCCTCCCGCAGATCGCCATGATCCGTCCCAACTCCTTCGGCACCGCCGCTCCGCAAGAGGGAGCCAGCGCCGAAGTCGTGAAAAAAGACACGGATCCCGGCGAGCTCAAGGCCGAGATGAAGGACCTAGTCAAGGGGGCCACCGGCAAGATCGACCTGACCGAGGCCGAAATCATCGTCTCCGGGGGACGCGCGATGAAAGAGGCGGCGAACTTCAAAATCCTGCAAGACCTCGCCGACGTGATTGGCGCCTCAGTGGGAGCCAGCCGCGCCGCGGTTGATTCCGGCTACGCCCCTCATGACATGCAAGTCGGACAGACCGGGAAGGTCGTCAATCCCAAGCTCTATCTTGCTTTCGGAATCAGCGGCGCGATCCAGCATCTCGCCGGGATGCGTACCTCCAAGGTGATCGTGGCGGTAAACAAAGACGCCGAAGCGCCGATTTTCCAAAAGGCCGACTATGGAATCGTCGGAGACCTCTTCGAAGTCGTCCCGTTATTGACCCAAGAATTCAAGCGTGTGTTAAGCGAGTAGGAGAAAGACATGGCCGCGAATTTCCGCCAAGGTGCGAGCTGGTTGCTGACACGAGTGGGTGAAGAGAAGATCTTCATTCCCGAGGATCTCGCCGAAGACCAAAAGCAATTCGGAAGCACCGTCAAAGACTTCGTCGATAACGAAGTCATGCCGCAAAATGAAAAAATCGAGCACAAGGAGCCGGGCGTTTCCGCCGGCTTACTTAAGAAAGCCGGGGAGATCGGGCTGTTGATGGCGGAAATTCCCGAAGCCTACGGAGGATTGGGCCTGGGCAAGATCACAAGCACGGTGATGAGCGAAAATTCCACCGCCCAGGGTTCTTGGACCGTCTCCTACATGTGCCATACCGGCATCGGCACCCTACCCATCCTTTATTTCGGCAATCAGGCGCAAAAAGAGAGGTATTTGCCCAAATTGGCCACCGGCGAATACATCGGGGCCTATGCTCTCACTGAGGCGGGCTCCGGATCGGATGCCTTGGCGGCGAAAACGCGCGCGGTGCTCTCTCCGGATGGCAAGCACTACATCCTCAACGGGGAGAAGATGTTCATCACCAACGGTGCGTGGGCCGACGTGATCACCGTCTTCGCCAAGATCGACGGGGAGCATTTCACCGGCTTTATCGTGGAAAGGGGATTTCCCGGGGTAAGCCACGGCAAAGAAGAGGAGAAAATGGGCATCAAGGGCTCCTCGACCACCACAATCGTTTTGCAAGACGCGCAAGTCCCGGTCGAGAACGTGTTGGGCGAAATCGGAAAGGGCCACAAGATCGCCTTCAACGTGCTCAACATCGGCCGCTGGAAACTCGGAGCGGCCGCGGTCGGCGGCTGCAAGCGCATCCTCGAGCACTCCGTGAAATACGTGAAGGAGCGCAAGCAATTCGGCCAGCCCTTGGCGGATTTCGAATTGATCCAAAACATGATCGCGGAATGCGTGATCCGTACCTTCGTCACCGAAAGCATGATGTATCGTTACGCCGGAACGCTCGATGAGGCCATCCACACCCTCGATAAAAACGATCCGGACTACGATAAAAAAACCCTCAAGATGATCGAGGAATATGCCATCGAAGCTTCCATCGCCAAGGTGTTCGGCTCCGAAACCCTCGACTTCGTGGCCGATGCCGGGGTGCAGATGCACGGAGGCTATGGCTACATCGCCGAATATCCCGTGGAAGCCTTCTACCGCAATTCCCGGATCAACCGCATTTTTGAGGGAACCAACGAAATCAATCGCATGATCATTCCCGGCACCCTGCTCAAGCGG
>Ga0065705_10104656_pt1 | contig 12215 bp, 10 predicted proteins | sample SwibulcommuniRL2_FD_59092 | JGI IMG/M metagenome (GOLD analysis project Ga0065705, IMG submission 59092) | Bulk soil microbial communities from switchgrass field near Rose Lake, East Lansing, Michigan, USA - RL2 Bulk Soil v2 (version 2) | ecosystem: Environmental > Terrestrial > Soil >... | reverse complement strand
GTTATCCCGATCAGCTTTCAGGAAACCAAATAGCATTGGAGGCAAGAATTGTTGCTGTAGCCGATGCCATTGAAGCGATGATGTCAGACCGACCGTACCGGAAAGCGTTCAAGCCCGGAGATGTAATCGAAGAGCTCAATCGGTATTCGGGTACGCAATTTGACCCACTGGTAACCAGGGAGGCTATTAACCTGCTCAAGGCTCTTAGCGAGGAAGAGTCTGCGACGTCAGATCAAACCGGCAGCCGGGGAATGGCTCCGCAATTGAAAGTAAACATGCAGGCATCGTGACGCGTTACGAAGGAGCTGGCATCCGAAGGGGCAACTGTGGACGACTGCGTAAAGCCGGGAGGAGCAGCCAGTTTCAGCCAACCTTTACAACGTGGCGAAGAGGGAGAAATGCGAATCCTTCCTCTGTGACAAGCGGATAATCTACAGAGCCTCTCGGTGTACCCGTGTTGGGTACTCGTACCGTATTGCCATTTTTCCAACCAACACATGTAAAGGTATGTATAAATTGCGGGTGTGTTGCACGGGTCATTCCCTGTGCGCGTGCTAAATCTGTGACTTTCAACGTCGCGAAGCGGAACCAATTATTATCAACAGGCGCACCATCTACGTAGTTTCCACACATCCCAACATACATGAACCTCGGCCAACCTGTTTTGTTGAATTGCGCTCTACCCTTCCCTGTCCAGTAACTAAATTTTTGCCCAGTGGTATCGTTGTTGAGCTGCTTGATAAAATTCTTCCAGGCAGAAATATCTACTCTGAAATCTCCTGCTTTTTCTTTCATCACCGGATAATAACGAAGTACCGCAGGGGGAAATCGAAGATTTTTGGGCCATCCCTCTTGCTGTGTACGAGATCTAAAGTTGTAGTCTATATTTTCATCATCCCAAACAAACCGATAGGGAAACGGATGATTTGGAGTTTCGACAGCGGGCGCGTTTTCGACGACGGCATTAATCAGCATACTCTTATCAGGTGGTTTATTGTTTTTGGGCATAATCAACTCTCCCTTTTCCTCATAGATACGGATCTGCACGCCAGATACCATGTTCCTGTTCTTCTCATGGAAACAGGACCATGTTTAGATCATTATATTCCTATTTAGCTAAAATACATCCTTAAATATTCATCCTTGGAACCGCGTTCAATGAAGGTTACTTCTGAGCCTGCTCTACCTCCCAAAAGTAAACCCACCTGCCTACGCTAATCCATTCGTTTTTACCTTTTCTCAGCTGAGACCCATCCCAAAGGTCGATATGGTTAATTGCACTGGTGATAATTGGCTTCTCGATGAACATAATGCCCTTTTTACCTTTAAAATGCTCCCAGGTGATCTTGTCACTGGCCTTATCATACTTTTTTACCTGGCCTACAAGTTTGGTCTGTTCACTTAGCCAGTCGGCTAGTTCCTTGGCGCGTAGAATATGGCCCGGAGTATGCCGTCCGCATCTTGCTCCAGTGAAGGAGGACAGATCGACCCCTAATTTTTCCAGGGCGACCCCCACGCGCATCGCACACTGATCGTCGAGGCCTCCTTCACAAGGTTTTTCTTCGAGTTCGTCCCAAACCTCTTTAGACCATTTGACCTTCTTCTCCTTCTTCTCAGCTATGGGAGGCTCTACCGGCTGGCACTCGAGGGAATCGCGTTCGATGAAACCAATGTATTCAACAGCATAGTATTTCGTCAGGTTCACTTTCACCCAGTTCTCATCAACAACCTCTACAACTTCCACATGCCGATTGCGCTCAACGGATATCAGGCTGCGAGATTTGACATTAGCCTTGGAGTACACTTTGACAGAGCCACGCTCCGCCTTGGTAACGCAAGGCCATAGATCCCAAAACCAGACCTGCTCGAATTCAGACCAAAGCTTGTCAACTCCTTTCAGAAAACGCCCGTCCCAAAGATCGATATGGTCAACCCCCGGGCGCTTCTCGACGAATATAATGCCCTTTTTACCTTCAAAATTCTTCCAGCTGATCTTGTCCTTTTTCTTATCATACTTTTTTACTTGGCCCACAAGTTTGGTTTGATCACTTTCACTTAGCCAGTCGGCTAGTTCCTGGGCGTGGAGAATATGGCCCGGATTATGCAGCCCGCATCTTGCGCCTGTAAAGGAGGACAGATCGACCCCTAATTTTTCGAGGGCGACCCCCATGCGCATCACACCCTGATTTTCGAGGGTTTTGTCACAAGGCCATTCTTCGACGAGAAGCTCGTCCCAAAACTTTGACCAGGATAGGGTTGGACGTGATGATTCTGCCATTGTATATCTCCTCTGAGTTAATAAGATATGCGTGAACGGATGAAAGACAAATAGAAAGGCGAAGAATCGTATGGGCTCAAGGGTACATGAGTGTTGATCATGATGCCTGGGCCGCAAAGGCAAGCAGCTCTATCTTTGCCGTATCATAGTGAAATCACCTCCTTAACGCATGGCTAGATATAGTCTTTAAGAAAACAATCCGAGATCCTCAATACATTTCCTGACAGCAATAACGGCGCAATGTTCCCTGAAGAGGTTGAAGGCATCTTGCAGCTTCAATAACATTATATGATTTTGTGAGAAAAAGTCAATTTTGTGAAATTGCCTGCAAAGCCGACGAAGATATCTGGATTCGCCTGTTTGTTTATACAATCTACTAACCACGATCCACTATAACTGGCATTTGTTCATATTAATTTGGAATCAGCGAAGTTCAGTCATCCATAAATGAAATTCAGGCGTTGACACTGCGGATGGCCCTTTCCTCAGCAGGCAGGAGCCGCGCAAGCTCAGATCCCGGTCATTTCACTGGATGGATCTGCGCAACTGGCATGAAGCTGAGTCTACATCTCACGGGAGTCTCCGTAGAATCGCCGCAACGAAAAAGGACAACAAAAAAAGCGACCACACGGACCGTTCTTGTTATCCATATATCTCATCCGTCTTGGCGGCCATGATGAAATCGTTTTTATGCAATCCTTTTATGATCTGCGTCCACCAATGAACGTACGGATAGCCAGGATTCCCAAAAATTTGGAACATCGTCTTTCGGTAAATCCAGTGGTAGCCAGAAATCACAAAACCATGTTACTTTCACCTGCCGACTGAGTGTCGTAGACAAAACGCGCAAATCCAAACGAAGTACATCAATAACAACTGGTCCGTCTCTGCAGCTATAATGAAATCATTTTTGTGCAAACCTCAAATCTTGTAAGGCAACCACGCGACATACTGCTACCCAGCATACTAAACTTTTCGGTATCTTAGCTTTTCGTAAATTTAGTGGAAGCTAGAAATCACCAATCCTGGGAAGTTGCGAATCCTCGTTTTCTAGCGCGAATGCAATCGCCTGCTCCATTGTAAGAGCGCGGCCTTCGGACCACGCTTTGGTGAGAGTAGCCTCGTCCATATTGGCGCGCAAATCGTTGACCTCGCGCTCATACTCAACACGCTCAAAGTCGGTCATTGGGAGATGGATGTTTTCGCGTAAAACTTCAGCTGCACCAAAGAGTTTCGCGGCGCGCTCATCTTCTTCCTGTGCTTTGGCAATCATGGCAAGGCATTCCAGTTCATGAGCAATCGCGGCGCGGTGGCCTAGTCTTTGCCACTCCAAAAGTGTTTCGCGATAAAGTGGTTTCGCCTGTGCAAAGTGACCCTGCTGCCGTTCGAGATGTGCTAATTCACTATATGCCGCGTTGACGTGATTTCTGTCCCCCGATTCGGAAAGCAACGGCAAGCAGGCTTCAAACCGCGATCGTGCTTCGGCATAGTTCTCCTGGCTGGTGGCCCAGAACCCCATATTAAATAAAGCCATCGCGAAAGCCCCGTGGGCTCCCGCTTCTCTGTACAGTTGAAGAGCCTCTTCTGCATATGACCGCGTCACTTTGGGATCGCCATGAGTCATGGCCATGGCGGACGCCATATTACGCAGCGCCTGTCCTAATAAGACCTTATCTCCCCCTTCGCGTGCCAAAGCCAACCCTTCCTCAGCCGCGCGATAGCTACCTTCCGCATCGCCTAAAAATGATCTTGCATATGCAAGGGTAGAAAGAGCCTGCGCTAAGGTGTATTTCTCACCAATTTGACGTGATAAAACAATAGCTTCTTCAAATATTTTTGAGGAGCCAACAAGGTCTCCCACTCCAAAGCCTAGCGATCCGAAAGCATTCAAGGCTCTTGCTTGAAGAGCAATTCTTCGATCAGCCGCTTCTCCTTCCGCTGGAGGAAGCTTTTGGAGGCGCGCAAGAGCCTCGCTGAGCAAACGACGACCTTCAGCATGATAGCCATGCCTGTTCCAGAACAAATACAAGGCTGTTGCCAAACGCAATGCAATGATGATATCGTTGTTCATTGCCCATTCCAGCGCAGCGCGCAGATTGTCATTTTCCGTTTCGAGATGAGATAACCATTTGAGTTCCTGTGGACCATTGAGATGAGGTTCAGCAGTCTCCGCAAATTTGAGAAAGAAGCCCACATGCCGAGCACGTGTTTGTCCGGACTCGCCCGCCTCGAGTAATCTCTCGCTTGCATACTGACGAATCGTTTCCAATAAATGGTAGCGCTTAGAACGTTCCTGTGCGTCTGCGTCCACCATAACGAGCGATTTGTCCACCAATTGCGTCAACAAGTTAAGCACATCCAAATCGGGGCAAACGGCTTCCGCGGCCTCAAATGTCCAGCCTCCTGCAAAGACAGAGAAACCGTGAAATAACCTTCGCTCATCATTTGAAAGTAATTCGTAACTCCAATCGATTAAGGCACGCAGGGTTTGGTGACGCTCCAATGCCGTGCGACTCCCTCCCGTCAACAGGCTGAAACGATTATCTAGATGAGCGACGATTTCCTCCGTTGAAAAGACCTTAATGCGCGCGGCGGCTAATTCGAGTGCGAGAGGGATTCCATCGAGACGGCGACAGATTTGGGCGACGGCTGAAGCATTCTCATTCGTAAGATGAAATTTTGGATTTGCAGCGGAGGCTCGTTCCACGAACAATTGCACCGACTCAAATCCCATCGCCGCTTCCTGCGTGACCTGAGTCTGGTCGGGCAAAGAAAGCGACGGCACACGATAGGCGGTTTCGCCTGCAATATCCAGCGCTTCGCGACTGCTGGCAATGATTTTTAATTGTGGACACGCATGCAAAAGATGATCTGACAGTTTTGCGCATCCATCAATCAGATGCTCGCAATTGTCAAGAATCAATAATAATTGTTTAGCCCGCAGGTAATCGGTAACTATATTGAGGATGGGCATGTTTGGGAGCTCACGCAATCCAAATATTCCCGCGATGGTTTGAGGGATGAAAGAAGCATCGGTCAGTGACGCCGATTCTGCCAACCAGACTCCATCAGCGAAGGAGGGCAAGAGATCCTCTGCAATCTGCAATGTGAGGCGGGTCTTGCCCGTTCCGCCCGGACCGATTAGTGTGAGCAGGCGCGAGTTTGAGAGCAATTGCTTTACTTCAGCCATTTCACGCTCGCGTCCTATAAAACTGGTCAGTTGAATGGGAAGGTTATGCGGAAATGACTTTGATGTGTTTGGTGGAGCCAGAGTGGGAACCATTGGCTCACGCGCGAACGAAAGCTGATCTACTGAACGTAAGCCACGAGCAGCCTCAAGGAAAGCTTCGCGCTGACTTGCCGGCACACTTAACGCATCTGCCAACCGCTCGGCAACTTGTCGCGACGGCCGGCGTTCATCCTGCTCGATCTTCTTGATCGCCGCGAGCGAACAGCCGACTCGCTCCGCTAATGCCCGTTGGGTCAAGTCGAGAGTCTTGCGCCTTCTGCGTATCCAATAGCCAAGAGAAGCCGTTGTATCCATCTATCAGCTAAATAATAAGAATTGTCTCACCAAATTTGTCTCCCTGATTGTATCCCTTAAGGTGACCAATTGAGTCTTAATTTTTGCTTTAATAAGCACAACCTGAGAGCAATATGGACTTTCAAAAGAGGTATCGCCAACTCAATATCCAGATCTTTATTGATTGTGATTTGCACCGTATATGTAAGTTTACTTTCAGAAAGGAGCTAGACATGAAAGACAACTCACTAAGCAGACTCGGGGGAATCTGTTCTATCCTCCTGGGCATTTCATATATTCTAGTCGCCGTCATTTATGTTGTAATGCCAGCGGAGCAACAAGACGCCGCTGGGATCGCACCAGGGGCATTCTTGGAGTCTCTGGCACAAAACCCGACGCTGTACATTGTGGGCGGCCTAGTATTTGCCCTTGGCTCACTCATGGGCATTGCGGCAGTCCAGGCAATCTCCGAGAGCTTGCGATCCGTAAATCAAGGGTGGGTGCGTTGGACCAGCACACTAGCCATCCTTGGGTTTGCAGTTAACAGTATAGATTCCTTCCGCCGCATGGCTCTTGATCCCGCCAGGGCAACGGCCTATGTGAAGGGCGACGCTGCCATAAAAGCTGCGTTGACCGTGCCGGGTGCTCTACCGGCTCTCGATCCAAATGCATGGCTCCGATTGGGAGCCGTCGGTTTATGGGTCCTAGTCGTCTGTCTTTTGGCGCTGCGCAGTGGCACTTGGCCCAGGCCATTGGCCTATCTGGGCATTGCCGTCACCATCGTTTATTGGCTGATCGTGGCCTCCAATTACCTGCAGATCCAATTGTTTACTGCGATTATCGCCGGAGTCGGCCTCGTCATCTTGGCGCCGATTTGGTACATCTGGCTGGGACTAAGACTCCGCAAAGCAACTTGATTGGAGCATTGGCTGGCTCTGAAGATTACGGGACTCGGCACCGCTTGCAGTTAGCCCAATGTCGAAGTCTCTACATTGACAAGGAGTTGAAGGAATTATGAACAAGGATGAGTCGGTGAAAGTAGCCATTCTCGGTGGCTCCGGCAAGGTGGGACGATTTCTACTGCAAAGAGTTTCGAATGCTGGATATCCGATGCGAGTATTGATGCGGAATCCCGATAAGATCAAACCTATTGATGGACGTATGGAAATTGTTCAAGGCAATGCGCGTGACATCGCATCGATTCGCTCATTACTTCAAGGCTGTGATACTGTCCTAAATGCGTTAGGGCAACGCAAAGACAAAGGTGAAGCGCCTATTTTCAGCACAGCGACAGGTCATGTTCTTGCTGTCATGCAGGAGTTGGGGATTCAGCGGTATATCCTGGTTAGAGCCTTTTCGATCGATGCACCGGGGGATCACAAGGATTTGCGAACTAGGTTGATTTCAATGCTCGTGCGATGGCTTATTCCTGAAATCTGGGCTGATTGGCAAAAGGAGTTGGATGTTCTATAGGGAAGTAAGGTGGAATGGACGGTGGTCCGTATACCAATCCTTGCTGATGAACCACCTGTGGGTCAGGTTCGAGTCGATCTGGAATCTCCGCCGGGCAAAAAAATCGCGGTTACGATGTAGCCGATTTTGTAGTGACACAAATAACTGAACCAACATATGTCAGGACAGCGCCCTTCATAGGGTGAATACAATGTCGAGAGTGAAAACAGAAAATTCAAGAGTCAAAACAAAAGTGACATTTGTAGGGCGCATCGACTCATCCATAAATCTCTTCCGTTTTGGCGGCCATAATGAAATCATTTTTATGAAGACCTTTGATTACATGGGTCCACCACTGAACGTATTGGTAGCCAGGATTACCAAAAGTTTATTACATCGTCCTTTAGTAAATTTGGTGAGGGACGGCAATCACAAAACCCAGCCAATTTCACTTGTCGGTTAAGTGTTGTAGACAAAAAGCGCAAATCAAGACAGAGACTTTGATTTATGGCGACCCATCCCTCTTAACCGCATTTTGATGGTGGATTGGTGAAACTTACAACCTTAGCAGTTTTGAATCTTGTCGCAGTGTAGTGGGAAAAAGGAGTAACATCTGCCATTCAAAATTCATTAATTGAGCTCGCAAAGACTGTTGATTGCCAATTACCACTAGCCTTTCCCCATTTTTTTGATTGAGGTATAACATGGCAAGAGCAAGATGACAGTTACGAATTTACCGGTGCAGTTGACGAGTTTTATCGGTCGCGAACGGGAACTGACAGAAGTTGAACGTTTGGTCTCTACCTCGCGTCTCGTCACACTCACGGGCGCGGGGGGATGCGGCAAGACGCGGCTCGCGATCCAGGTTGCAGATAACATTAAGGACAGATTTGAGGATGGTGTCTGGCTGGCAGACTTTGTACCTCTGCGTGAGCCGGGTCTCGTTCCACAGCATGTGGCGCAGACTCTTGGTCTGCGTCCTTCACCGGATCATCCTTTAAATGAGTTGCTGCTGAACTTTGTGCGACCCAAGCAGATGTTTTTAATTCTGGATAACTGTGAGCATCTGATCGTTGCCTGTTCATCGCTCGCCCACCAATTGCTGGCTTCCGCCAATGGACTGAATATCCTGGCAACCAGCCGTCAGCCTCTTGCCATTCCGGGGGAAAAGATTTATCAAGTGCAGGGCTTGGCGTTCCCCGCTCTGAATTCAGCTACGAGATTGGATCTTCAAGTTTTACAGCGATATGATGCAGTTCATTTGTTTGTTGAGCGAGCGCGGGCAATCGCTCCTCGTTTCAGAATAACAACAGAAAACGCACCGGAGATTATCGAAATCTGCCGCAGACTAGATGGCATCCCATTAGCACTTGAACTGGCGAGTGCCCGACTCAATATATTGACACCACAGCAAATTGTGGGGCGTCTTGGTGACCGTTTTGCATTGCTTAACGCAGGACAACTAACAGGAACTGGAACGCATCACCAAACTCTTCGGGCAGCCATTAATTGGAGTTACGATCTTTTAATCTCAGAGGAGCAAACGCTGCTGCGCCGATTGGCGGTGTTTGATGCCGGTTGGACCTTGGATATGGCTGAAGGTATCTGTGCCTGGGATGGGGTTGCCAAAGAGCACCTTCTTGATCTGTTTTCATCGCTAGTGGATAAATCGCTGGTCCTCGCAGAAACAAGTGGACGGGCTGAGGCACGTTTTCGGCTGCTAGAAACCATTAGCGAATACGCGCTCGAAAAATTGAAGGAGGCTGGCGAATTCGAACGGCTGCGCAATCGTCATCTTGACTTCTTCACCGTCCGCACCGGAGAAATCGTATCTAAAATGCAATCCTCTTCGTATCCAAGCCTTTGGTTTAACTGGCTCGATAGCGAACTCGACAATATACGATCGGCGCTGGAGTGGGCGTTGGAAAGTGGTCAAATCGAATCGGGCTTGCGACTCGTGATCACCTTGTTCGACTTCTGGATAAGCCATAGCTCGATATCCGAGGGCCGCAACTGGTATGAACGACTGCTGGCGCAAGCAGATGAACAGATACCAATCATGTTACGTGCCCGCGCAAACTTCAACGCCGCGATGACCGCAGGATTCATGGGCGACGCGACCGCCGCAAGAACACACGAAAGGATGACGGTAGCCTTGTGCGAGGCAGCCGGCGAGGAAGGCGTTCAGTTGCTTGCTTCGGCTCAGGCACCCATCGTTGTGGCGGCTATCATGGACCGTGATTTCCTCACCGTATACAACACCGCTGAGCGCATTGTACAGCTGTTGCGGGAGATGGATGATAAGCAAGAACTGACCATGTCATTGGGTACACAAGCTGTGGCGGCGAGTGGACTGGGTAGGTATCAGATTGCCCGTTCCCTGGCTGAGGAGAGCCTGAAGGCCGCGCATAAATCAGGCAATCTGTTTGCCGCCGCTATTATGGTGTCCTATCTCGGCTACATAGAGCACTGCGAGCAAAACTACGAGCGGGCGCAAGCCCTCTATGAAGAGGCACTTACGGCTTTACGCGAACAGGGAGCAACGCACGAGGAGCCGCGCGTATTGCAAAGCTTGGCACATAGCCGTCTGCAACAAGGCGATCTCGACCAGGCATACGCGCTCATTTGCGAGAGTGTTGCGCTGTATAGGAACCAAGGAGAGCTGAAACCCATGGGTGAATGCCTGATCAGTTTTGGCGTCCTGGCATCCGAACGCGGCATGCAGGTTGAGGCTGTTCGCCTGCTGACTACTGGCGCTACCCACGGACGGTCGGTTTATGTGTCCTTGCTACTCGCCGAGGGGAGGGAGTACGAACGCTATTTGGCAAAGGCTCGTTCCCAATTGAGCGAGCAAGAGTTTGAGCAAGCACAGGAGGCAGGTCGCATCCAGACACTGGAACAAGGCATCGAATATGCACTCTCATTGCCATTAGATCCGGCAGGGTCAGCATCCAAAGAGCAAGTTGAGTTTGGTGGATTGACCGAGCGTGAGCGCGAAGTTGTAATGCTGATTGCGCAGGGCAAGACCAACGGCGAAATTGCGAGTGAACTGGTCCTCAGCAAGCGCACTGTCGAGAAACACGTCGCCAACATCCTGTCAAAGTTGGAGTTGACCAGCCGGGCCCAGATCGTGCGCTGGGCGATGGAACATCATCTCACAAGTAAACCCTCTGAGTGAAATACATGTTGCATGAGATGGCGGTCACACTCGAGGTGTGACCGCTTCTTATTTGCGTACTTCAAGATACGTATGCAGATACGTGCGCGCACGGATGACTATTCATATCTTTTTTGTCAAAATGGTCATGTGAAGTTTTCCAAACATGATGCAAAAAGAAAGGAGTGAATGACATGTTGAAAATCGAATCCATCACAGTAATCCACCGACCCGTCGAAGAGGTTTTTGCAATTCTCAGCAACGTCGAGAACAACCCAGAATGGTCCTCTGCGTTCCTTGAAGTCAATAAAACTTCAGACGGACCCGTTGGCGTGGGCACAACCTGGCGAGGCGTGGGGAAGTTTCTCGGAAATCGGATCGAAGTCGAAATCGAGGAGACTGAGTACGAGCCGAACCAGAAAATTACGCAGAAAAGTACATCGCCTTTCCCGGTTAATCAACAGATGACCTTTGAGAACGTAGATGGTGGCACGCGCCTCAAAGTGAACTTCGAGGCAGAGCCGGGCGGCTTTTTCAAGCTGGCAGAGCCGGTCTTCAAAAGCATGGCAAAGCGAGGGATTGAAACCGATCTCGCCAACTTGAAGGACCTCATGGAAGCGCACGCTTTGTGAGCGCGAGGGCGCGCCGGTGTCAACCATCCAAAGCAAATCCATCATCCAGCAAATCTTTGATGAGGCATTCAACCAGGGCAATCTGGCTATCGTAGATGAGCTGGTCGCGCCCAATGGGGTCAGCCATCATTTGAGTTGGGGAACGCCCGCCAATCGGATGGGACTCAAACAGCTAGTCGCCATGTTCCGAACAGCGTTCCCCGATCTTCTCTGCACCATCGAGGATGAAATCATCCAGGATGACAAAATTGCGGTGTGCTGGACGATGCGCGGCACCCACAAAGGACGGTTTCTCGGAAACTCACCTACCAGCAATCCAATCGTGGCCGAGGGATTCATCTATGCCTGTATCCGAGAGGGCCAGGTCATCGAGAACTGGATCATGATCGATCAAATGAGTATCTTGCAACAACTCGGCCTGGTTCCACCACCGTTGCGGCCATCGTCACGAACGCGGGCGGAACCCTGAGCCAGTGCGTGATCGTGGAAACAATTACGCAGTCTACATCTTTGATGCTGCCCGATCCCCACGTTAGCTCGCTTGTCGCAACGATCATATTTCGCAAGCGTCCGATACTTAGTAACATCCAGCAGGAGAACAACAATGGCTAACTTCTCCATTTCGTCCAGCATTCAGGTCAATGTCCCACTAGAAGTGGCGTTTGCCTATGTCGCTGACCTAACACGGCATGGCGAATGGAATCCCGGACTAAGGGTCACGGCTATTTCCGAGGGCTCGATTACTGTCGGTGGTCGCTTTCAGTCTGTTGGTCACATCATGGGCTGGGAGATCCATGATGAGCTATGTGTAACGGAATATCAACTGCCTGTCCGTTTCGCCTTCTTGGTGAAAAGTTTATTTGGAGAAGAGCTCACGCACGAATTCGTGTTCCAACCGAAAGATAGCGGAACACTGGTAATGCGCACAGCGATGGCGACGGTCTCACTCTTACAAAAGTTGCTTGCCCCGATATTGACCGCTTTCTTCATACGCTCTGAACACGTCAAGTCTCTGGAACGCCTCAAAGCCAGGTTGGAGCAAATGTATCCACAACCTGGCACAGCCACATTGAACATGGGTGCGGACCAACACTGCGCTTAATTGACTCGCTTTCAGATGCTTTGGGCCCACTCAAACGAAACGACGAAAACGGATAAAAAAAACCACCCTTG
>Ga0065705_10104655_pt1 | contig 12218 bp, 19 predicted proteins | sample SwibulcommuniRL2_FD_59092 | JGI IMG/M metagenome (GOLD analysis project Ga0065705, IMG submission 59092) | Bulk soil microbial communities from switchgrass field near Rose Lake, East Lansing, Michigan, USA - RL2 Bulk Soil v2 (version 2) | ecosystem: Environmental > Terrestrial > Soil >... | reverse complement strand
GGCGCCAGCGTGCGGATGATTTCCGACACGTCTTCGCCGATCAGATTCGGCGTGAACATGCGATTGGTGGACAGTCCTGAAAACGGCATCGGTCAGCTCCAGAGGCTCACTTCTTCCGAGTAGCCTCAAACAAGGCGTTGACGGCTTGGGCCGAGTGCGGATTGCTCTGCACTTCTGCCCGCGCCGCTTCGAGCGACATCGACGACCCGTTGTGCCCATGCGTCGAGGCCCCGCCTCGCGCGCCACCGCCCTGCCCGGGTGCGGGCTTGCGGTGATGGGTGTGGGTGTCGAGATACTCCTTGACGAAGGATGCGAGCGCTTGAGGCTTGCCTTGGACGTTTCGAGGCGAACCATCCGCGTTGCGTACGTATGGCTGCATGTCATCGTCGTAGCCGATGGACGCGTGAAGGATGACCTCCAATTCATCGAGGGACTCATCTCGGGCCCCGATCGCCCGGGCTTCCCCGCGCAGTTGGGCCTTCGTGAGTTCCATGATTCGGGCATTGCGCTTGTTCAACGCGTCTGCTCGTTTGGTGATCTCTTCGGCGTGCGCCTCTTCTCGCTTGGTCAACGTCCGACTCGATTCACGGATCGTGTCGGTGAGTTGCGTCTTCAGGGTTTGATTGTCAGCCTCGATGGCCTGCCACTTTTCGCGCTCAAGTGGCAGCGATGCTTCGATGCGCGCCCGTTCCGCCTTGATCGCGGAGTCCAATTGCTGCTTAGCCTCTTCGGCCGCTTTCGATTGGCCACCACGAAACCCGGTCCCGTGCGCCGTGATCTCGATTCGCTTGAGAATGGCGTCCACTTCGGGCGGTAGTTGCCCTACGAAGTCGCCCTTGTCGTCGATTTCGAGTTCAAACTTTGGCATCTGTCACTCCTGAAGGTCTTACCGATGTGTGTTACCGAGCTTGGTCTTACCGATGTGTCTTACCGTGGTCTTACAGAGCCACCCGCGTCACCGATGCGGGGTCAATCGTCGCCGTGCCGCCCGTGCCACCCGCGGTGCCGCAGTTGACCGGGACCGAAAAACTGGTGCCATTCACGCGCGTGGCCACCCGTGAGCCGTTGGGGTCCGCATTCGCGCCGGTCACGCCCGCAATCGTGACCGTGTCGCCGGTCTGGATCGTGTGCGTGGCACTGGTGAACACCGTGGGTGAGGCCTGCGTGTTGCTTGTCAACGCCACCGGAGGCGCCAGCGCCGTGATGATCCGGCTGGCCTCAGGCTCCACGACGTTACCGCCGTCCTCAATCTGCTGGATCGTCCATTCCGAGACATTCGCTAGACGCGCAAGGCCTTGGATGGTCAGCCCACCGAGCAGCCGTCGCGCCTTCAATGTGTCCATGCGAAATCCCGGCATTACGTCTCCTTCGCCAACGCCTTCTGAATGCCCTTGTCGATGCGATCCACAATCGCCGCCTCGTCCCGTTCATCCAGCCCAAAGAACGGCCGCTTCGTGCGACTGCGCCCCGCGCCCGTCACCTCGTGATACGTCGCCTTCTCGGCGGCACTCACACGCCGACTGCGCTGAATCAACGTCTGTCGCTTCGCCATCTACGCTGCTGGCGGAGGTGGCACTGCCGCGTTGTCTGCCGCGACCAGGGCCTCGGCTTCCGCCACCGCTTGCACAGATAGCGCGACTTCGTCCGCCGCGTGAGCCGCCAACGCCGCTGCCTTGAGTTGCTTGGCGACCGCTCGCGCGTGGCGATTGATCGCGGCAATGCGCTGACTGCGATGCGCCTGTGCGGCGGACTTTGCCTTTGCGGGTGTGTGCTTCGCCATGTCTGCCTCAAAATGCAAAAGCCCGCAGAATCAACCTCCCCAACGGGAAGGGACTCTGCGGGCTCGGTGTGTGCCGGTGACCCGGATAAATTGTCTGTCGCGCGGTTGCGGGCGCGATTCTACACTAACGTGTCAAATTGTCTACGTTTACAACTCGGCTGTCAACTAAACGCGGTTGCGGAGCGACATCCGTCAGGCCACAGATGCGGATCTCGGCGTTCTGAAACAGGCCCTCGGACACGTTCAGCGTGATCTGCCCCTTGCGGAACGTGTAGCCCAATTTGGCCTGGAGATCCTTCACCAGCCGCTGCACGTCGGTCATGATTTCAGCTCGTGGTGAATCATGTGACACATCACTTCGACGATCTCATCGTGTGAGTGATCCGGATAAGTCACCGCGATGCTGCGCGTCACTATCCCCAGTATGAGGCTGCACGTCTGTGCCGGGTCTAAATGGTGGCGCTTCGCCATATCGCGCAGGTCAGCAGTGAATGCCCGCTCGATGCTTTTCGGGATCGGCACCGATTCGCGGTAGGTGGGAATGCTCATGACGAGAACCCGAGCTCCACTTCGTCATCCTCCACCCGCGTGACCGCGATCGCGTTCAGCATGGCCCCGGACAACTGCAGATTGACCCGCGAGACGCCCAGCGCTTCAGCCTTCTGCGCCGCATAACTGGCACTGTAAGGCGCAAACGGTGCTCCGCCTGTCTGCTGCCCTGAGACGGTGCGCCGCACGATGCGCTCCCGAGCTAGCAGGCCCACTTCCCGCATCAGCGCTTTGTTCGTCAGCGGGATCTTGTCCAGCGGGCCGAAGTTGCGGGTGACCTTGGCGCTCATATTGCCGCCAGCACTGTGATTCGCAGCCTCTGGCCTCGATATGGCAAGCGCCACGCGACACCAGGGCCATCGAACCAGAGGCGCAGATACCCACCGAGGCGGTCCCATCGGCCGCACAGACACGACGCCATTTCGCGCTCAACACTCATGACGGCTTCTGCCAAAGCAATCGCCCATTCCAACTCGGCGCCAGGTCATGCGGCACATGCACGAACGTGAACCCCTCCGCGCGCAGACGTGTTGCCGCATCGGTCACGCCTTGGCAGCCGGGGTAATCATCAATCAGCAGATACCCACCGGGCCGCAGATGGTTCACGGCGTTGACCGTGTCCGTATACGCGTGCAGTTCATCGTGGTCGCCATCTACATAGACCAGATCGTAGGAGCGATCCAGCGTCAGCTCTGACAACATGGCTAGCGAATCGCCGTAGACCTGCACCCAATCTGTGCGTAAGTCCTTCGCGCGCTCGCGGTAGATTGCCTCAGGCCGTGACGGATCAATGTCAAACGACAGCAGGTGCCCACCGCCTCGGTTGTGCATGCTGTGCGCCGCCACCATGCCTGACATGCAGGTCGGCCCGATGCCGATCTCAAGCACGTTCGTCACGGCCAAGGCTTCACAGAGCACCCAGAGGATTTCGGCGTAGCGATCCGCCCCCGGAGACCAGCCATAGGGAGGCTGGCCACACTGTGCAGACATCCACGCCTGACACTCGGGCCAGGTCACGGCGTAGCCTCACAAAGTACTATTATCGTGTGTCCGTTACGTGATACCCTAAGGAAATGGCGAATCATCGCAAGGACTACACGGGCAGACGATTCGGGCGATTGGTTGCGATAGAACGCCTTGAAGGCCCGAAGACGCGCTACCGATGCACATGCGATTGCGGCAACGAACACATCGCGATAGCAGGCAATCTGCAAAGCGGCGGCGTGGAAAGTTGTGGATGTCTGAGGCGCGAACAGAAGCAAGCGCACATGCGAACGATAGCTGGACGCAATGCGGCCGAACTGACCGGCCAGCGATTCGGCAAGTTGATTGTTCTGCGTCGAATGCCATCCGAAAGGCGCACGCTCTGGGAATGCCTGTGCGATTGCGGCGCGATGTCCATCAAAAAAGGCAAGTACTTGGTCAATGGAGATACGCGCAGTTGCGGCTGCGAACAACGAGCGTACCGCGCGAGCGGCCACAACAAATACAGCGACATGCCCGAGAAGTTCCCGCGCGAATATTCCGTCTGGCGAAGCATGAAGAGTCGGTGCTACGTCAAATCGTCGAGCGGGTATCGCTTCTATGGTGCGCGCGGAGTCACTGTGTGCGATCGCTGGCGAACGGACTTCCGCGCGTTCATCACTGACATGGGACCATGCCCTGAGAACTTGACAATAGACCGCATCGATCCCAGTGGTAACTACGCACCGGAGAACTGTCGATGGGCAACGTGGGAAGTTCAATATCACAACAAGCGTCCTACGCAGCGTCCTAGAGATCCTGCACTTGCTCCGCGACTTCGGGCACGCGACGGTCGGTTCCGGCCAACTCCTGAAGCTCACTAAATTGTGAGATCTCGATCCAATGGTGCCTACACGAAAATCCGCCGCCCGTGAGATAAACGCTTGACAACTGGCCGTTATCCATGTCGTCAATCTCGGCCCGCGTGAAGACCTGGCCGACAATCTCTAAGCAGAAATCCCGCGTGCGTTCGTCCACAGGCCCTGCATAGAGAAACTTCGTCTCTGGGTCATTCCCAGCCGCGAGTGCTTCCACCTGTCGACCGTAGATACTGACGGCCGTGTCGTAGAGCGTCCCCACCCGTGCCTGTGACAGATCCAGCATCTTGGCGACTTCGGTCAGGATGTCCGTCACCGCTTGCCGGCTCAGCATCCCTCGGGTCACCGCTTGGGTAATCGCTCTGGTGATGACCTCACCTTCCTCGAGCAAATCCTGCAGGTGGATCGTGCGCATCGCCTCCAAGGTCAACTGCGCTTCAGGGGCAAGGTTCGCGGCCACCTTGGCAATCCGCCGCCCAGCCAGTACCCGCTCGGCCATCCGGTCCAACGCGGCCCCAGTGGCGACGTCCAGCAGGTCGGCATACCCTGCCTCCCTGAGACGCGTCCGCACCTGCTGGCGCACCGCCAAGGCTTGCGACGCCCGCACCTGCACGGTTCTGCTCGGTGGCTCCGAGATCAGCAGCCAGTCGCGGATGCGCCGCTCAGCGTCCCTCATCACAGAGGACAACTGACGTGCAAAGGCGGCAGATATGCGATCCGCCTCACGGGCAGTCTTCTCTGCGGCTTTGACGAGGCGACTATCCTCTGGCATACAATCTGCTCAGCTCACCCGTGAGGACACTATGAAACCACTCTTCGTCGTGACAGTGCTCTGTCTCGTCCCGGCCACGTTGTGGGCCGTAGACGCTGATAAGGCCACCTACACCGGAGGCACGCTCACGGGCATCCAAGCCAAGAGTGAGGGCGCCTTCTCTACCGACAGCCCAACAGCCGCATCCTTCACCGTGAAGAAATCCCCACCGCTCACCATCCCCTACGCGCGCATCACCGCCTTGGAATACGGTCAGAAGGCTGGGCGGCGTGTGGCCGTGGCGGTGTTCATCTCGCCGTTGGCGCTGTTTTCCAAGAAGCGCAATCACTACTTGACCATCACCTTCACTGACGACGCAGGGACCGAGCAAGCCGCCGTGTTCGAACTCGGGAAAGACATCGTGCGCACCACGCTGAAAGTGCTCGAAGTGCGCTCCAAGCGAGCCGTGGAGTATCAAGACGACGAAGCCCGCAAATCTGTGGGCGGCGGACAAACGCCATAGCCCTAATACGCACAGAACGAATTGCAGCCCATAACCGAAGTCGCGCCTGAGTATTGAACCACCGACGTCACTCCTAAGTATTGGTGGCCTTTACCAGACCGGAGCGGCTGCGCGAGCCCGTTCGGCGTGTTCACATACTGCGGATACACCGACGCGGGGCGTGGTCGTGTTTTGTCTTCCGCCACGCGTTCAAGTCGTCGCACCTCGGCAAGAGCCTCAGACCATTGATCCAACGTGGGATAAAAACCTTGCGGCTCTGGGCTGCTTTCCCAGAAACGCATCTCGGCTATGTCTTGACTCATTACGCCGCAGCTCCCTTCGCAGGCCGCATCGGGGACGCCGGCTCCTTCGGCTTGCCCATCTGCATCGCCTTCATCGTCAGATCCAGCCGCTGCTCGGCCTGCTCGGCCGGTGTTAGATCATCCGGGGCCTCGTCAATCGCCTTGGTGATCTCATCCTGCACCTGCTGCGGCAGATCCCCCATGCCCGTGAACTTGCCGACCAGCATCTTGCGCTGCTCCTTCAGGAACAACGGGGGCATGCCCAGGCTCGCGGCGGCTTCGGCCTGATCCACCAGTTCCCCAAACGGCGTCATGTCGAAGGTGTCTGGATACTTGACCTGAGGATCGTCAGTCTCCCAGCGGCTCTGCCAGCCATCGGCCCCATACTGCGCGCGGTAGAACAACTCACACAGCTTGTATTCGGTGCGCTCACACTCATCGGCATAGCCAGAGAGGCGCTGATTCATGTCCTCGCGCTTCAACTTCAGCGAGCCTTCTGCCTCGGCGTCCTTGCTGTCGGATTCCCAGGATAGGGAGGCTTGGCGGTAGATGCTCCTGAGCCGACGTGTGGCCTCGGCGTGATAGGCCTCGATATTGCCGGCATCCGGTTGGATGTAACTCGCGGCGTTACCTGAGAACAGCACGTTATCGGAGCCCTTGGCCCCGCCAGCCAACTGCATCGCTTCTTCGACGGTGATGCGGTCCTGCCCTGTGCCTAAGGGAATGTTCAGAATGCCAAAGGTCTGATTGCGTAGGAGCTCACGAATCTCACTCGTCAGGTTGTAGAGGTCGATGTAGAGCTTGGGGTCACCAAGCACCGACATGCCGATCGCGGGATCCATCGGCCGTCTCGAGGCAAACAGAATCGCCACCGGCACAACCCCGAAGCCATGCTCACCGCCGCCTATCTGCTTCCCCGCATCGTCATACAACGTCCACGAGGTCTTATCCACCACACGAACATAGATGCGATCCTGATGCGGCTTCAGCAGATCGGTGCGCGGCGCGAGCTCGGCAAACTTGATCGCCACCAACTGCCCAAGGTCATCGAAGGCCCAATCCCACACGTCCAGCGGCGTATAGCCTCGGAGGAATGGAAACTCCTGATCCGCGGCGGTGTATTCGGTGGCCTCATTGGGCTGGCGGTCCATGTAGAGAAACAGATGGCCAAATGTCCCCGCCAAATCCCACGCAGCTTTCATGAAGTCGTCGATGTGCATCCCAGTGCCGTCGACGTTCTCCCACCACTCAGTCACGTCCGCGCCCTCAGTTGAGCCATCGCCCAACCTGCGCACAGCCTGCTCCCGAAACAGCGCCGTTTGCATCGAGGAGATGATCGTGCCGGCGAAGTTCTCGTAGCAGGCAATCGCACGCCGCGCCATCAGTTTCTTGGTGGGCTTCTTGGGGTTGTCGCTATCGTGGTCTTTCCATTCACGCGGATGGGCCACCAGATAGCTGCCATCCAAGAATCCCCCGACGCCTTCGCGCACGTCTCTGAGCCGCTGCCAGATCGGCTGCAGCGTCATATAGGTCGGATGCGTGTACTTGGCCTGTGATTTGGTCAGGCTGGCGATGGTGGTCGTGCTATTGATGGCCATTAGAGAAACGCCTCCGCGCGCCCAAAGGCCGCCACGCGCTGGCCCTGTGTGCGAATCACCATCTGTGAGAAGGCGTCGACATCATCGTCATGCGCGCCATTCGGGAAGCCTGCCCACTCGTGCAACATTTCCTGCACCCATCCAGGGGTGAGGCCGATGTCCGGCTTGCCTCCGGTCATATCCTCCGCCCCAGGCACAAAGATGTTGCCGCCCTCAAGGACAGGCTGAGCCGCCATGGCACACTGCACCTTGTCGCCGCGCTTGTTCCACGCCACCACACCGGTAATCTTGCGCCTCAACATGCGAATGGCTTCCGGGCCGGCCGCGGTGTTCTCAATCAGCACGAGCACACCCTTGTCGGGATACTCCTCAACGGCCCAGCGGTGCAGGTCGGCAATCTGCGTGGTGAGCTCAGAGAGGCCCCAACGGCCTCTGAGCCTTCGCAGGCCATAGCGGTTCGGCCCTGAGATGCCCCACGCCTGCGCCACGCTGAAGTCGTTCTGCTGCTTCTCTTTCAGTGCGGTATCGACGGAGATGACCAGCGAATCTATGGCGGGCTTGGTCTCGGGGTCGTAGTAGCGCACCCACTTGAGCTTCAGGATGCCGCCTTCAAGTGGGGCTGGGCGTTGCTGCAATTGCCCTGCAGCCGCATAGCTGCCCATCGCGCGCTCGAGTGACGCCACAATCGCATCGGTGAACAGGTCAGGCCACAGCAACTCACCCGGCTGTCTGGGGTCGACGTGGGGCCTCGCTGCTTTCGTCTGCACCAGTGCATCGGTCGACTCGGCACGCATGGGCAGGCAGATATGCGTCCACTCTTCAGCCGATGTCCCGCTGAGAATGAACCCGCTCATGTCGAGCTCGTGCAAGCGCTGCATGATGACCACTTGCGCCGCTGCTCGAGAGATGCCGCGGCTGCTCACCGTCTGGCTGAACCAATCCAATGCCTGCTGACGCTCGAGATCAGACTCGGCCTGCTTCACGTTGTGCGGGTCATCAATGATGAATCGATCCGGGTGCTCACCTGTGCCCCTGCCACCCACTGACGTCGCGAGGCGCCAACCACCAGCTTCGTTCTCGTACCGAGTTTTCTGATTCGCATCATCCCGAAAGGCGATCGGCCAGAACTGCTGATACCAGGCGGATTCGATCAGCACGCGCATCTTCACCGCGTCACGCGTGGCTAAGTCTTGCCCATAGCTGGCCGCGATGTAACGCTTACTGGGATCGGTGGCCCACTCCCAGGCTGGCCAGAACACGCTGACAATCAGGCTCTTGGCGGTGCCTGGTGGAACGTTGATGAGGAGCCGCTTGACCTCGCCTCTGGTGACGCGCTCGAGCTGTTCGCAGATGACGTCCAAATGCCAATTGGGCACGAACGGCACGGCTTCGATGATGGGCCATGCCTGCTCGACGAAGACGCGGAGGTGCCGGCGCGCATGCTCGGCACGGACATCCGCCAGCGTCAGGGCCTCAAGCACTGCGACGGCTGTGGCCATCAGTTACGCTCAGCCATGCGGTGGTCCGGTGCCATTTTATCTAAAGATTTCTGAAGTCGCGTGAATGCGTCTCGCGTCATTGCGACCGCGTATTGACCGGGCCAAGATAGGAGCCAAGCGCCTTCCGGGTAATTCACATCGTCCAGAGAGAATGACGATGACACCCATACAGCGCGGCGACCGTCCTTGAGGCGAAGTTCGGTATTCACAGCGCCTTCAGCAACTTGAGCCACTTCCTATTCATGCGTCTCTGCACTGCTGGCTTTTGAAAATGTCGCAGTATCTCGTCCGCGCAAACGAGCCTCGCCGCTTTCCCTAACCTGCCACGCAACGGCGACGTCACACGGATGGCCGTGGACCGAATCAATGCGCCACCTCACCGCCGCTGTCGGTGTCTTCGAACTGCGCACGGGCGGCGAGTTGCTGCACCATGTCGTCGGTCAAATGCTTGAGCAATCCGCGCTTGTCAGTGGTCGTGACTTCGCCGCTGACATGCACGCGCTCGGTGGGTTTGCCGTTCACCTTCTGGAGCATGTAGACCTCCAGGTGTGGGGCTTTGCCGTCGATCATGCGCTGTCTGGCGGAGTCCTGGTATTCGAAGCTGTTAGCCACCTCGCGCAGAAATTCCATGATGGCCTTGGGCGCCTTGCTCAGCGCACCTTTGGGGCGGCCATTGGGATTGCCTGAGTGACCTTTCGGAAATGGTTGGCCTCGACCCGGCATGTTTTGCTGTTATGTGGCTGTTTCTCGCTGCTCGTTTGCTGCTCGCTATTCTACGGAAGTGTTGAGCCTGTGCCGCGCCACTTTGTGCCGACGAGGGCGTTAGTTGCTGGTGTTGCGTGGTTGGTGCCGGTCTTTTCGCTGATGCGCGCGTATAGTGAGCCGCATGCCGACTGACCTCACACCATTCGCGGCGCTCGTCTGGCTCTGTGTGGGCTTCTTTACGGGCCTTGGCTGGGCAGTGGCGGCGCTGCTGGTGGCGAGGCTGGCACGCTAAGACGCTCCCGCTGATGCGGGTGGCGCCGCTGCCACTCAGCCTGCCCAATCTGATCACGATACGCCCCGATGCGCGAGGCATGCACCGGACCGCGCGCACCGGTCGGCGACCGGCACGACTGATGCGCCACCGCCCCGCAGAGCGGACACTCGACTTCCGCTTTCGACTGAATATACGCCCAGTGCGAGATCGTCTCTACCATCCGACAGATCCTTGGCGAATGCGCTCTAATCGGTGCAAGAGCTGCGACAGCGCGGGATGATCCGGCTGGCGCACATACTGATGCTCCATGTAGTCCAGGAGATCGTCCGCTTCCGCCGCGGTGATCAAGATGTGGCTCGGATACAGCCGTGGCGCAGGCGCCGCTCTGATGGCCTGTGAGAGATCAAGGCACTGAGGCATAGGGAATGGTTCAGGTATTATAACCCCAGCTGTGCGCGTACTAGCACACAATCACAGCAGTTAGGGAAATATTTTCAGCGCCGTTACGTGATGCGCAAGCGAAACCATTTGCTTTTGGTCTGCGCAGGTGTTTCGTTCGTCTGCGCCGTGTGCTCGATGGTGTAGGTCCGTCCGACAATGCCACCGCTGATAAGTACGTGGGCCTTGCGGTTCCCTGATTCCAAGGATTGGTTGGCCTGCGTCAAGCCTGAGGGCGTGATCGTAAACGTCCCCACCGTCGCGAGTTCGACGCCTTGTGGGAGGTTGCTGAGCACGCCGTAATCAAACACATAGAGCAGCACTTCGCTGCTGTCCTTGGTCGTGTGCCCACCGTCGCGAATTGATTCAGGCATTCAAATCTCCAAATCTGTAGTGTCTGGCTTTACCTGAATCCACGTGCCATCAGGTCTGATGTAAATCAGCGTGGCCTCGGGTCGGACTTCAATCACCACATCCGCACTAACGTTAATCACGCTCAGCGACGTGATGCGAATGATCCCTTCTTCGGTCGTCCCTCGGTTGCTGCTCTCCCACCGAATCCAGACGGGCTGTGGCCAATCGGATTGATTGAAGGGCAACGCCTCGCGTATCTGCCGCAGGACGTTATTCGGCAGCTCGTAATACTTCGGCTGCTTGCGCTTCGGGGCAGGCTTGGGCCAGTCCGCCTGATTGAACGGCAGCGGCAAGACCTGCAGCGTCGTCAGAACCAGCGGGATCTGGACGTCATTTGGTCGTGCGCTCCGCCGTGCTGGTTGTGGCCAATCAATGGGAATGAACGGCGGCACCACGGCCAGCGTGGATTGCAGCAGGTTCTGCGCCCACGATTGCCCACCGATGCGGAGCGTCGGCGGTGACGTAGCCGATCGTCCTATCGGTAGGGCTTCGGCGATCTGCCTGAGGACGTTATTCGGTGCCCAATCGAAAGGCGCTGGCTGAGGCTTGGTCCGTTGGGGTTTGGGCCATTCAATTGGGATGAAGGGCGGGGTGACCCCGATGTTCTGAATCAGCGGGAGATCCGGCGCCCAATCAAACGGCGGTGGCTGGCGCAGGTATCCCGGCTTCGAAATCCCCGACCGTCCGATCGGAAGCGCCTCAGCAATCTGCCGCAGGACGCTGTTTGGTGCCCAATCGAACGGGGCGGGTTGCGGCTTACTCCGTTGCGGCTTCGGCCACTCGATGGGAATGAACGGCGGTGTAACGCCGACGTTCTGCAGTAGTGGAAGATTCGGCGCCCAGTCGAATGGCGGTGGTTGTCTCCTGAATCCGGGTATCGAAAGCCCAGCGCGCCCAATCGGCACGACTTCGGCCACACGTCCGAGCACCAGATTGACGCCGTAGCTCTGGTCTCGACGCTCGGTCTTCCGCTGGGGTTGTGGCCACTCGATCGGAATGAATGGCGGGACAACAACTTGAGACAGCGTGGACTGGAGCAGATTCGCGCCCCACGTCCGATCGCGCAACTCGCGCTTCAGTTGGGGCTTCGGCCACGCAACGGGAATGAATGGGGCGCTATCATCGATGATGACGTAGGAGACCCACGACAACGGCCGGGGCTTGGCTCGAGCCGCGCGCGGCCAGTCACGTAAGCCAAACGGTTGTTCTGCCGCGGGCTGCGCTGGGGAGTCGCCAGGACGCGTGACGATGGTGGTAATCGGCCACGGCTGACGGCGATACGGCTTCCGCCATTCAATCGGAATGAACGGATCCGGCGCCACCACCTCCGCAGGGGGAGGCGTCGAGACGATGTCGAAGTTGAGCTTGGGCCGCGGCCATTGCGGTCTTGGCCAGTCCGCCAGACTGAACGGCAGCGCCTGGACCTGGACCGGCGAATCACCAGGACGCGTGACCGTCGTGACGATGGGCCACGGTGGGAAGCGATCCGGCTTCCGCCATACCACCGGGATAAACGGATCCGCCGCAATGTCCAGCGTGTTCGGGGGAGGCCCGAACGTGAACGC
>Ga0065705_10104653_pt1 | contig 12230 bp, 14 predicted proteins | sample SwibulcommuniRL2_FD_59092 | JGI IMG/M metagenome (GOLD analysis project Ga0065705, IMG submission 59092) | Bulk soil microbial communities from switchgrass field near Rose Lake, East Lansing, Michigan, USA - RL2 Bulk Soil v2 (version 2) | ecosystem: Environmental > Terrestrial > Soil >... | reverse complement strand
TTGACACGGCAGTGGATTTTTTCCCCACCGCCGGCTGTCCGACATTGAAATTCGCTCCTCAGCGTCTATATTAAATCTGAGCGTTCCATCGAGCGCTCAAATTTGTTTTAGGAGGAGAATCATCATGATTGAAGTCGGCAAGCAAGCGCCGGACTTTGAGCTTGCCAGTCACTTGGCGGGAACCAAGTTTGGCCTGGGCCAGTTCAAGGGGCAAAAGAACGTCATGTTGGTGTTCTATCCCCTGGATTGGACACCGACTTGAAGCAAGGAGGTGCCTGGACTCGAAGCGTTAAAAAACGAGTTCAAGGCCTGCGACACTCAAGTTTTGGGTGTCAGCGTGGACAGCAGATTTTCGCACGACAATTGGGCGAAATCGTTGGGTGGCATTTCATTTCCGTTGCTGCAGGATTTTCATCCCAAGGGAGAGATGGCAAAGAAATACGGTGTCTATCTCGAGGACAAGGGAATCACCGATCGCGCCACGGTCATCATCGACAATCAGGGAGTCGTTCGCTATGCGGTTTCAGTGACGCCCGGCGGCGAGCGCGATCCCAAGGATCTCCTGGCCGAGGCCCAGAAGGTAAACAAGGGGTAATATGGCGTTGGAACTTTACTTCTACAACGAATGCGGTTTTTCCCAGAGCGTGCTGAACTGTATGACCAATCTTCATTGCGAAGACAAAATCATCAAAAAAAACATTCGGGAAAATCCCGGGTACGAAAGCGAGCTGATCGCGCTGACCGGCGGCAAATCCGTGCCCGTGCTCGTAATCGACGGCAAGCCGATAAAAGGCTCTGAGGAGATCAATCAGTTTCTTGTGGGAAAGTTTCTGTAGCCGACAACCATAGTCCGCAAAAAGGGGACGGAAGAAATTCCGCCCCCTTTTTTGCTTTTGACAAGCTCCGCCTAGGCGTGAGTCCGCGTCGCCTCGATCGCGCCTTCCTCCCAGATGCTGTGTTTGCGCGTTTCCGGCATCACGAAGATGGCGATGAGGAACATGATCGCGGGAACCGCGATGGGATAAACCAGGGCCCAGAAGAGGGGGTCGCTGGAGCCGCTCTCCACCGCCTTGGCGTAGGCCGCTGTGGTGACGATGGGCACGAGACCGCCGCCCCAGCCGTTGCCGATATGGTACGGTACCGAAACCGAGGTGTAGCGGATCCGTGAGGGGAAGAACTCCGCCAGGAACGCTCCGATGGGGCCGTAGGTCATACCGACGTAGTTCACGAGGATCACCACGATGAAGACCGACATCCCGAAGTTGAGGGTCTTGGGATCGGCGTAGACGCCGAGCGCCGTGTAGAGCGGGTAATACGTCAGGGACGCCAACAGCATGCCGCCGAGGATGATCGGCTTCCGGCCGATCTTATCCGAGAGCCAGCCCCAGAAGATCAGTGTCGGGGTCGCAATCAGCAGCGCGAGGGCGATGATGTAGCTGGAGGTGAGCACGTCGAGCTTCTTGACCGACTGGAGGTAAAACAGCGCCCAGAACTGCCCGCTGTACCAGACACAACCCTGCCCCAGCACGACCACGCTGGCGATGACCACGTACTTGAAATTGCTGCTCATGAAGGCCTCACGCCACGGGTTGGTCGTCGTGCGACCTCGGGCCTTCATGTCCTGGAAGATCGGCGTCTCACCCAGCGAGAGCCGGATCCAGATAGCGATTGCGACCAGAAGCAGCGAGATGATGAACGGCACGCGCCAGCCCCAGTCGTTGAAGGCCTCGTTGCCCAGGTAGGTCCGCGTGCCGATGATCACCGCCAGCGACACGACGATGCCGAGCGTCGGCGAGGTTTGAAGCCAGCCGGTGTAGTAGCCGCGATGCTTGTCTTCGATATGCTCGGCGACGTAGGTGATCGCGCCGCCGTACTCGCCGCCGAGGCAGAGGCCCTGGATCAGGCGGAGGGCGAAGAGGATGAAAGCCGCCGCGAGTCCGATCGACGCGTAGCTGGGAACAAACCCGATAAGGGCCGTCCCCACGCCCATGCCGGTCAGCGTGACGATGAAAGTATACTTCCGGCCCACCTTATCGCCGAGCCAGCCGAAGAGGAACGCCCCCAGCGGCCGGATCAGGAAGCCCACCGAGAAGATCGCCACGGTGCTGAGGAAGGCCGCTACCGGGTGGCTTTTCTCGAAAAACTTGGCGGCAAGGATCGAGGCCAGGCTGCCGAAGATGTAGAAATCATACCACTCGATGATGTTGCCGACGGATGCGGCAATGACGACGCGGCGAAGCTCTTTGCCCGAAACGTTGGATGCTGCCATAAGTTTCCCTCCTTTTTTGCCAAATGCGTTTCAGTTTTTGAGAGTGCCCTCGAGAGGGTTCTCTCGCCTGGTTTCAGAACTTTGACCCTGATGACCGTAGTCGAGCGTATTCACGAGGTGAATTTACCTAGCGAGTCAACGGCCAGATCGAGAAAGGATTCTGTGTCCCGCGTTATTACAAAGTTGATGAAATGCCGCGAAAGCTGGATCGATAAGCGCGTATCCCGCCGGGATAGAAACGCCTGGTTCAGCGTGAACCGGTTGAAAAATGGGACTCTGGCAAGCTTGGCGTCGCAACGCCAGTACGACTTTTTTTGTTTCTTCGCGAGATCAGCCATTAAGCACCTCCTCGTGCAAATTGGGATCAACACCGCGAGCAAAACCTGTCGTTCCCGAAGCGATAATTCTCGATTGACGCTCTCGCGAACGAGCTTTAAGCGTCAACCGAGGGAAAGAAGATCCTCCACGCGGGACGGAATGGCAGACTGGCCGTCCTGATCGCGCGGAACCGTTGCATGGGCTGCCCTTTAGCAGAGGCGGCGACAAAGTGTCAAGCACATTCTCAAAAACTCAAAATTTTCAATTTAAGTTGACGACGCTTTGCCGCCTGGCATAGGGTAGGTGCGGAATTTTTCTTCGAATAGGAGCTACAGTCGCATGGAAAACCGCCGCTACGATTATTCAGCGATTATTCGCCGACCGAAAATCGAATGGCCCAACCACGGCCGTGTCGCGCTCTGGGTCGCGCCGAATATCGAATATTTTCATTTCGACATGCCGATCCGCGGGTCGGGCAGCAACCATACGCCGGACGTGCCGGGATATACGCTGCGCGATTACGGCTCGCGCGTGGGAGTGTTTCGCATCATGGACGCCCTGGACAAATACGATATCCGCGCCAGCGTTCTGCTGAATGCCGAAGTCTGCGAGCAACACCCGCCGATCATCGAGGAGGGCAATAAACGCAAATGGGAATGGCTCGGCCACGGCATGACCAACAGCGTCTCCATGCTCGATTACAAACCGGAAGAGGAGCGCGTGATCATTCGCAACGTCAAAGAGATTATTACCAAGGGCACCGGCAAAGCACCCAAGGGCTGGCTCGGTCCCGGTCTCGGTGAAACCGGCGACACCCCGGATCACCTGGCGGCGGAAGGCTTCGAATATGTTTGCGATTGGGGCAACGACGAGCAGCCGACGCCGATGCGAGTCAAGAGTGGCAAAATGATCGTCGTGCCCTATGAATTGGGCGTCAACGACATCCGCGTGTTTATCCGCGAAACGCACACGCCGGAGCAATATTACCGGATGGTGTGCGATCATTTCGATACGCTCTACAAAGACAGCGCCTCGGGCGGGCGCGTGCTCTGTTTGCCGCTCCACCCATTCGTCATCGGCATGCCGTTTCGGATCAATTATCTCGACAAGGCTCTGGATTACATGTGCTCGCACGACGGTGTGTGGCGCACGACCAGCGGCGATATCGCGGAGTGGTACTACAAGAATTATTACAAGGATCCGGGAAGGTTTACGGGGTAAGGGGATCAGGAGAATCGAATTGGAGTGTTGGAGCACTGGAGTAATGGGTTTCTGAACAACGCCGGCATTCCAAGCGGAAGCGGGAGCGTCAGTTGAGTCCGTGATTTAATCCGAGACCCAATACTCCATTGCTCCAGAACTCCATTACTCCAACCCGCTGCTGAACATCAGGGCCGAACAAATTTGTCGAGGTTGCCGGTTCGTGTTCCGTTCGACTACTTGTCGCTCACTTCCACAGTCATTGAGACTGTCGAGCGAACGTCCACCGTGCCCGGTTCGACCGGCGTCGGCGCGGAGGCTGCTTCGGCTCGGGCGGTCATCGCCTGGCGGTAGATGGGCTGGATCATGCGCTCACCTTCATTGACCGCTGTGATCCCGACAATCTTCAATCCGAGAGATGAGGCCACCGCTTCGGCTTTGGCTTTCGCTTTGGCGGAAGCCATTTTCAGCGCTCCGAGCTGCGCAGCCAATTCATCCTTCAAGGTAAAGACCAGCCGATTGACATTGTTGGCTCCGGCTTGCATGGCGCTATCGATCAGGCGGCCGACGAGATTCAAGTTGGTGGTCTTGATCCGCAGTGTGTTGCTGGCGGTGTAGCCGACAATTTCCGGTTTGCCGCCCTGAGGGTAGCGATAGTTGGGGCTCAAAGCGTAGCCGCTGGTTTTGACTTCATCGCCTTTGCCCAATAGTTTCTTGATTTCGGCAAGGACGCGGGAGAGCCTCTCGGCATTTTCTTTGGATGCTTCCGGAGCAGTTTTGGCCTGGGTCACCACGCCGATGTCGATTTCCGCTAGGTCGGGCTCAGCGGAAAGCGTGGCTTCGCCGCTGACCGTGATCGATGGCGGCCTTGGCCGGTCGGCGCCCTGCTGGGCTTGAGCGGTTGATCCAAGCAGGATAATTGTGCCAAAAATTACCAGAAGCTTGTTCATTAAAGTTCCTTTCGACCGAACAGGTACCGAAGAGCCTAACGGAAATCACTGCTTCCGGCTACAGCCGGCGCGCCGCGATGGGTCGCAGGGTTAGACGACGTCAAGATGGAAAAGTTCGCTGTCTTCATTCTAACATTTATATTGGCCGGCTGTGCGATGCATCGCGGCCAACTTGCCTGGCGCGTCAAGGATGTCGTGTTGGAAAAGGGTCCGACTGTGGAGTTTTATAAGCCGGACCGGCAAGTTGCTTTGACAATCCCGATCAGAACCGTGCAGGAAATGATGCTAGTCCATTTGCGCATTAGCCGTACAGCAGGCGTGCCGAGCGAGCTTTACATCGTCGACGGCGACGAGCCCAACGCGTTTGCGACCATCGTCAATAACGGGCAGCGGATGATCGGCATCAATGTCGGTATGGTGAAACTGATCGGCGGCGATGCGAATGAATATGCGGCATTGATCGGCCACGAAGCCGCTCATTGGGCAAAAGGGCACGTCGATGCCGGAAAGACCCGGACGAACACGCTCAATGCCATCGGCATGGCGGTTGGAGTCGGTTTGAGTGCTGCCGGGGTGCCCGCAGCGGGGCTCATCAGCGGGTTGGGCGTCGATCTCGTCGATTCATCGTTCGACCGCGATCAGGAGCGGGAAGCTGACGCACAGAGCGTCGGGTATCTGCTGGCGAACAACTACGACCCGTGGGCGGCGATCAAGCTGCATGAAAAATTCTTAAAAGTCGATCGCGGCTTGCGGCTGCCTTTTTTGTCCAGCCACCCGAGCAGCGAGGAACGTATCCAAAATCTCAAAGCGCTGATCGAGGCGAAAAAAACTTCTGAGTAGCTTTTCGCCACGCCAGAGTCGCTCCATTGAGAATGGCGGCGAATGAATTGCGTGAGCCGACACATTCCTGCTAAACCGAGAGTGTGGAGACGGCAGCGCGGAGCGAGCAACAACTCAAGAGTCAGGGAATCTTTTACGGCTGGTACATCGTCGGGGTCGGATTTATCGCCAATGTGGCGACCTCCTTCGCGCTCGCCAGCACGCTCAGCATATTTCTCAAACCGCTGACCGCCGAATTGGGCATTTCCCGCGGCGTTTTTTCTTTGCTGCGCTCGGGCGAAGGCATCGTCGGCGCTTGCCTTGCGCCATGGGTCGGCACATTGGTCGACCGTCACGGCGGGCGCTGGCTGATGGCGATCGGCACGGCCATCGTCGGCGTCGGTTATCTGTTTCTCGGACACGTCACGAGTTTCGGCCAATTCGCCGCGATTCGCCTATCTCTGGTGACCGTCGGCGACGCGCTGATGGGTTCGCTGGTCGTCAACGTTGTCGTCGCCCAGTGGTTCGTGCGGCGGCGCGGACGGGCGATGGCGTTCACGAGCATGGGCGTGGGCTTCGCCAAGGTTTGCATGCCTGTCGTAGTGGCCTGGCTTCTGCTGACCTTCAGCTGGCGCGAAACCTGGATGATCTTCGGCGTGGTCACGATGGTTTTGCTCGTTGCGCCGGCTTTGCTTGTGATTCGCCGGCGGCCGGAGGACATGGGATTGTATCCCGACGGCGCGAGCGAGCCGCCAACGACCAGCGGTTCGCATGCGGCAAGCGGAAAGTCCGGTGGCGAATTTTCTAGCGCCGGTTTGGATGTGATTTGGACGCGGACCGAGGCCGTGCGCACCAGCGCTTTCTGGCTGCTGGTCATCACGTTTGGCATCTCGAGCGTCGGCGTGACCGGACTTAACCTGCATGTGTTTCCGTACATCACCGATATCGGTCATTCCCCCGTCGTCGCGGCGACCGTGATGAGCGTGATCGCGTCCATGCAGCTGGCGTCGCCGCTCGTGTGGGGCCTGCTCGTCGAGCGTATGGACGCGCGCATCGTGGCGATGCTGCGCTTTGTGATTCAGGGAATTGGTTTGGGCCTGGCGATCTCGACGGGAAATATCTTTTGTCTCTACGCGGGATTTTTTCTTTATGGCATCGGACTGGGCGGCAATATGGTTTTGCCGGATATCTTGTGGGCGCACTATTTCGGTCGCCGGTCGCTCGGCAAGATTCGCGGCTTGGGTTTGCTGATTTCTCAGGTGTTGGCGGCCGCCGGTCCGCCGTTTTTCGGTTTTCTATTCGATCTCACCGGCGGCTATGGGCTGTCGTTCGCTCTGTTCGGCTGCGCGTTGGTCACGTCGGCGTTTTTGAGTCTGATGCTGCGGCCGCCAAGGAAGATGCAATTGGAGTGATGGAGTGTTGGAGTAATGGAGTATTGGGGGTCCATCCGTACCCATCACTCCACCACTCCAGTACTCCATCATTCAATCTTCCCTGTCTTGCCGCCAATCGTCAGTCTCTGATAGTAAGAAGCCAATTCGTAGAGAAAGGATCGCGTCATGATCATCGACGTTCACAATCATATCGTTGCCGGAGAGCAGCTGCAGACCTTCCAAGCCGGCTTGATCAACAGCGCAGGATTTCATCGCCCGCGCGGGACCGTGGTCACGGAAAAACATATTCAGGAAGCCAAATGGCACGGCCATCGGCATTCCGAAGTATTGGACGAAGTGGGGACGGATTTTGCGTTTATCTCGCCGCGTCCTTACACGATGATGCATTCGGCAAAGCCGGAAAAAATCGTGCACTGGTACTGCCAGGCGGTGAACGATGCTTTGGCCTTGCAGGTCAAGATGGAGCCGAAAAAATTTCGCGCCATCGGTGGCTTGCCGCAAAACGGCGGGGTGGCCGTAACCAACACTTTCGACGAGATCGACCGCTGCATCAACGACCTCGGTTTCGTCGGCATCATGATCAATCCCGATCCCGGCGAAGGCGACGGCATGACGCCGGCCATGGGACAGGAATACTGGTACCCGCTCTACGAAAAGATGGTGAAGATGGATATTCCCGGACTTGTCCACGGGGCGAGCTGCAAAAATCCGCGCGAGTCCTTTCACGGCCACTTTATCACCGAGGAGAGCATCGCGATCCTGTCGCTGGTCGATTCCAAAGTGTTTCAAGATTTTCCCAAGCTGAAGCTCATCATTTCCCACGGCGGAGGGTCGGTGCCTTACCAGGTCGGACGCTGGCGCTCACAGCTGCGCGGTCCCAACGACACCGAGACTTTCGATCAGCGGCTCAAGCAGCTCTATTTCGATACCGCGCTTTATAATGTCGAATCACTGAAGCTGCTCTTTCGCATCGTCGGTCCGGAGCGTTGCCTCTTCGGCACGGAGCGTCCCGGCGCCGGCTCCAAGACCGATCCGCGGACGGGAAAATGGTACGACGACGTGCGGCCGAATATCGAGAAAATTCCCTGGCTCACGGCGGAGAGCAAAGAAAAAATCTTCCATTTGAACGCGGCGGAGGTATTTTCGAGATTCAGGCAGTAGTCGGTGGTTTTGGAGTGATGGAGTAATGGAGTATTGGGTTTCGGGATAGCCGTAACTCCAAGGCTCCTTTCGCCGAGGGATTTTCAATGCCGTCCCAGACTATTCAGCTCGATTTAAGTGATCATTCGCCCGACCAGCAGGTGGTTCGGTTGAAAGAGCAATATGTTTTATTACGCGGCAAAGGCGCTGTCGTGCGGGCGCGGATGGATGACTTGCCGGTGCGGCAATATGTTTCGTTGCTGGAACGCGGCTACCGGGTGGCAATGGAGCGAGATGGCGAGAGTTTCACTTTGGTCCTTCGTCCCGATGCTTCGACTCCGCGCATCGGACTGCGCGGCGCGCACTCGGTTGCGTGCCATAGTGACGGACGCGTCTATAGCAATACGACGGACAATCGGGTCGCGGTGATCGACGCATCGACGCGGCGGCTGCAAAAACATATACCGACCGGCGATGATCCGTCGCATTTGGAACTGTCCTACGATTGCAAACGGCTTTACGTCGCCAACAGCGGCTCGAACGACGTCACCATCATCGACACGACCAACGATCGGGTGGTCGCGACTGCTTCGACCGGTAAGCGACCGTTGCTTCCATGCGTCGCGCCCGATGGCAGCGCGGTCTATTTGCCGAGCGGGCCGGATCGGTCCGTGACCGTGCTCGATGGCGATGGAGAATTTCGCGCCAACGTGGCGGTCGGCGCCGCGCCGCATGACATCGCTGTTTCTCCCGATAGCCGCTGGGCCTATCAGCCCAACTCCGCTGCGCATTCCGTTACCGTAATCGACGGCCGGAATGACTCCGTCGTCGGCGAAGTCAAAGTTGGTTTAGGGCCGGGACATATCGCTTTTGATCCCGATAGCCGATTTGCTTACGTGGCCAATACAATTTCGAATGACGTGACGGTCATGAACACTGGCAATCACGAAGTCGTGGCGACGATTTCCGCCGGCGCCGGCGCGCATTTGCCGGCGCTGAGTCACGATGGCCGATACGGTTACGTGGCGAATTTCGCGGTCGATAGTTTGACGGTTTGGGATTGCCAAGATCGTCGAGTCGTCGCGACGATCCCCGTCGGCATCTATCCCCATTTCTTCTCGCTCAGCCCGGATGGCAACTGGATTGTGGTTTCCAATACGGGAGAATCCAGCATCTGTCTTATCGACGCCCACGAACACGAACCGCGAGCACGATTGAAAGTCGGCGGTGCGCCGGCGCATATCTCCTTCAGCCCCGACGGCGCACTGGCGTTTGTCGGCTGTGAAAGCTCGGATGAGTTGGCGGTGATCGATCTGCGCAAGCAAAGGGTCGTTGAATTGATTCGGGCAGGGCAGCTCGTTCAGTGAAGAGTCCGGGGGTCGGATGTTGAGTGACCAATTCAGAATCAGTGAAAAAGTTCAGATGCGACCGCAATTGCGCGGGTGAATCTGCCTGCGCGAAGAGGTGGCTGCGAAGCCTCATTGGACCGTCTCACCGGCGGAAATCCCATCCCGATCGCAACCGTTACCCAACGCCGAGCGATCGCTAACGAAACACGACGCCTTGTGTTGCTCCGATACGGGACAAGCTAAAGCTACTATTCGTCGAGTTACACGACTCATCCTCGTCTTTGCGCGACAACTCAAATGCGCTATTCTCCCTGTCATGGTGTTCACGCCCAATTTGAGCGCTTTGCCGGCGGCGCAACGCGCGCTCTGGCGCGAGCTTGAGGCGACCCCGGATAGTTTTACCCTCTACGGCGGCACGGCCTTGGCGTTGTATCTTGGACATCGGACGTCGGTCGATTTCGATTTTTTCTCGAATGCTGCCTTCGATCCGGATCATTTGGCGAACAGTCTAGCCTATCTGAAAGATGCCGAGCGGATTCAAGTGGCGCCCAACACTTTGACTTGTCGTGTCGATCGCGATGGCCCAGTGTTAGTGTCGTTCTTCGGCGATTTAAATTTGGGACAAGTGGCCGCGCGCGAGCAATTGGCGGAAATGAAATTATACGTTGCCTCGTTGCTCGACATCGCTGGAACCAAAGCCGCCGTGGTGCAGAAACGCGCCGAGGTTAAAGATTATCTCGATATCGATGCGCTGTTGCGGCACGGAATTGACTTGCCGACTATTCTCGCGACGGGAGCGGTTGTCTACGGGCGACAATTTAATCCTCTCGTCACACTCAAGGCGCTCAGCTACTTTGACGATCTGCCGGGGCTGTCTCCTGAAGTGCGCACCCGGCTCACCGCCGCGGTCGCCGCCGTCGATGTCACTCAGTTGCCGACATTGACGGCTCACACCAAGCGCCGCGGCGAATGAACGCGATGAAGCCATTGCCCAAAACAGCCGCTTTGCTTGCCGTGGCAAAGCGCGTGGTCTGGTTCAAGGAACCCGCCGACGCGTTGGCCGATCCAGTGCATTTTCTCGCTCACGTCATGACCTATGGCACGGTCGAGGATTTGCGCGTGGTCGAGAGCGTGGTCGGTGAAAAAGAGTTTTTGGAAACTCTGGATCGCGCGCCTGCTGGCATCTTCGATCCCCGTTCGTGGGCGTACTGGAACCTTAAATGCGGTCGCGTTCCTGCGCCCACCTTGCCGGTGCGTCAGAGTTTGTAATCCATTCCCCCTCTAAAGGAATCAATCGCAGCGTGAAGAAAACCCCAGCGCTCGAGCTACGCGATGTCTCCTATGTAGCGAACGGCAAAAAAATACTCGATTCGATCAATTGGACCGTACAATACGGCGAGCATTGGGCCATTCTCGGTCCCAACGGTTCCGGCAAAACGACGCTGCTCAAATTGGCTTCAGGTTATCTTTGGCCCAATGCCGGCGGTGTCGTGTTGCGCAAGGGCGAAGAGCTCACTCATCTGCCCGAATTGAGAAAAAGCATCGGCTGGGTGACGGCTCAACTGGCGAGCGACATTCCACCGCAGGAAAAAGCTCTGAACACCGTGGTCTCGGGCAAGTTCGCGCAAATCGGCTACCTTGGCGGATTTTGGGGGCAGGCGAGCCGCTCCGATTACGCCCGCGCGCGCGGCTATTTGAAAGAACTGGGTTGCGATCAGCTTCGAGAACAAGAGTTTGGTACCCTGTCGCAAGGCGAGCAGCAAAAAGTCTTGATCGCGCGGGCGCGCATGACCAGACCTTATTTGATCATTCTCGACGAGCCGTGCGCCGGCATGGATCCAGGAGCGCGGGAAAACTTTCTCGCCGCGCTCAACAAGATCGGCAAGCAGAAGAAGCTCCCCGCGCTCATCTTCGTGACCCATCACATTGAAGAAATCTTGCCGTTGTTTCGCAATACGCTGGTGCTGCGCGACGGCAAGGTCGTCCATGCGGGACCGACTCACAGGGTCCTGAAACGCGATGTGTTGAAGAAATTGTACGGCATTTCCCTGGCGATCATGAAACGCAAAGGTCGTTACTGGCCGACCACGCAATAATCAAACTCGTTCAAATGTTCAAGGTGCCGCAGTGAAGCGATTCCGAAGACCTTGAACCTTGAACAGGCCGTTGTCTCGATGCCCCCGCAAAGGCAATCCTTTTCACCCACCCGAAACCGGTGGTGGTCGCTGTCGGTTGCCTCTATTGCCACGTTGATCGTCACCGTGGACACGGGGCAGCTGAGTATTGCCCTGCCGTTGATCATAAAAGAATTCGACGCCGATCTGGCGCTGGCGAGCTGGATAGCGCTCGTTTACGCCCTGATCACGGCGTCGCTTTATTTACCCTGCGGCAGAATGTCCGACTTGTTCGGTCTTGGAAAATTATTCCTCGGCGGCTTTGTTTTGTATTCTCTCAGTTCGTTTTCCGCCGGAGTAGCCCAGGGACCCGGCCAATTGGTTTTCTGTCGCGCGCTTCAGGCCGCCGGCAGTGCGCTTATCATGGCGAACAATTTCGCTTTGGTCACCGCACTGTTTCCCCCCGAGGAGCGCGGCCGGGCGATGGGCATTGCCGGCGGCACCATTTCTGCGCTTGGTTATTCACTCGGTCCTGTGCTTGGCGGCCTTCTCACGCACGCTTTCGGTTGGCGCTCGAATTTTTATCTCTCCGGCGCACTTGCTCTAGTTGGGTTTTTCGCGGCGCGCGCGCTGCTGCCGCCGGAGAGCTTCAAGGGCGCAAGCTCGAGTAAAGAGCC
>Ga0065705_10104652_pt1 | contig 12231 bp, 25 predicted proteins | sample SwibulcommuniRL2_FD_59092 | JGI IMG/M metagenome (GOLD analysis project Ga0065705, IMG submission 59092) | Bulk soil microbial communities from switchgrass field near Rose Lake, East Lansing, Michigan, USA - RL2 Bulk Soil v2 (version 2) | ecosystem: Environmental > Terrestrial > Soil >... | reverse complement strand
AGCCCGGCGATGACCTTCTCCCCTTCTTTATTGAGCCAGCGAAGGCCGTTCACAATATCCCAGACGAAGAGCGGGGGCGTCGTCCCGTTCGCCAAGGCCGCCGAGCAGGCATCGATCGTCGCTTGCATATCCGGGGTCTCGATCCCGATGATGGGCACCCCGAACTTCCGGGCAGAGATGAATTGTTGTCTGAGTCGTTCGTTCGTCATAAGGCTCCTTTTGATGAGTTGGGTGGACTGCTCTGATCGCGTAAGGCTTGGACTCGGGGATGATTCGCAAAACAATCGAAACACATGGTCACGCCGTTCGCGCAGCCATCGTCGAGGTCTTCCAGGGTCAGCACGGCGATATATTCCTTCTGGCATTGCGGACAGATCCAGGACTCGGTCCAGCTCTCGTCCGTCATGATCCCCTCCTCTTCTTCTTCTTCTTCGACCCGTCCGGATCTCCGACATTATCCAGGAACAGGGCGAAGTCTGCGATGGCCTCGTCGACCGTCGAGAAATACTCCCGCCAATAGCCGGTGCCCTCTTGATGTTCCGCCTCCTCGATATATTCCTTGAGCAACTCACGGACCCGTTTCTTGAACTGGCGCTTGATGCCGGTTTTGTCGGCCATGATGATCTCCTCCTGTTAGCGATATTCCTCGGTCCGGTTCAGGATGCGGATGCAGGGGATACAGACATTCCCATTAAAGGTCTTGCCCGGGACCGGCTCCATCCAGACCGGCTCCTCGAACGTGGTATCAATCATTCTCGCGCAATTCTGACAGATCACCATATCTCGACCTGATCCTGTTGGGCTGAAGTGGGGCATGATGCAATCCTCCTGTCTCTTGGGTGAATGATTAGTCGACGACCCAGCCATCCGCCAGCATCGCGGCTATCGACGGATACTCCATGGCCGGGGTCTGATCCGTCATCTGGCGAATATCCAACATGTTGATGAGGATCACGCGCGAGGGCTTGCCGGAGATGATCACCCCGACCAACGGGATCGCCTCGCCATAGGCTTTATTCTTATGATTCTTTAGCGGCAAGACCGGCCAGCGCGGCCATTGATCTTCGTCCAGAATCATATCCATCTCTGAGGGTCGTTTACGCATGATGGGCCTCCTTCTGTTTGGCTGCCAGATGTTCGCGGATGATGAACTTGACTGCGCCGAGGGTCGGAGCCTTGAAACAGGTCCCGCGGGGATGATTGGCTTGATAGCCGACGACCCGTGAGAACATCGACTGATCGCCCTGCGCTCGGATCTCTTCAATCGTGAATCCTTTATAGAACATCGGTCCCTCCTTCTGAGTGAACCCGCCAGGTCTCCAGCGGCTTATGTTTGAGATTGAAGGTCGACTTCCCTTGCTCGCGCCGGCGTCGATTGATCGCGCTTTCCAATTGGATCAAGCCGTCATATTGATCCGGCTTCTCCACGGCCAGATAATCGCGGAACCAATCGATGTTCCTGAAGGGACAGAACCAGCAGGCCGAATGCGGAGCCCGGTTGATCCCCAATCGGTCGAACGTCGCATAGACATCCTCTCGCGTCACGATGCCGAGATCGGCCAAGGGGAAAGCGTTCGTGAATCCCTTGACCTGATTCCGTCCCCGTGCCACTCGCTTCTGCTCATCCCCCCGGAATCCGATACACATGGTGATCGCTTCCCCCGGATACTTCGCTTTCACATATTCGCTGATCGGCTGGATCTTGGTCTTATCGGTGCACCATTTCAGCATGCGACTCGGGATGCGCTCGTTCCCCGGCTCGTTGCAATAATCGTAGAGGGTCTTGAAGTGGGTCCGGGGATTATTCCGCCAGCTGAGAATCGTGATCTCCCGGCCATAGCGCTCGCGGAGGATCTGCTGGAAATAGGGGAGATAGGCGTAGGTCTCGTCCGCTTCCGATCCGGTGTCGCTGAAAATGATCTCGTCGACGATCTTGATCGTGGGATGATTCCCTTCCAAGAGTTCCAGGACCAAGGCTCCGGAATCCCGGCCGCCCGAATAGCTGACGATGGTCTTCATATCGCTCCTCCGTTGGGTTGGGGTGATGTCCAGACGCCTCACGGCGTTTCGTCCTTCCGGACTCATCAGTGGACCGATCAGAACAAGGCCCGGACCTCAAGGACCACTTCCGGGCTCGTCCCGCCGACGTGCCAATCCGTGATGTCCTCGACCGGGAGCCCGTTGCCCCGGTTATAGTTCTTGCCATCCTTGTAATTGTAGATCGTGGCGACCCGACCCGAGGCCAATTCAATGACCCATTCCGCGTCGACCTTGAAGCCATCGCCATTCGTATGCGGCAATCCGAGGACCGCGATCAGTTCGGCGTAGCTGATCTGGATATAGCCCTGCAAGGAAGTCCCGTTCGATGCGCCCCGCTTCGCTTTCGTGAATCCGCTCATGATGATCCTCCTCTATAGATGTTGGGTTGAATGATGGGCCAGGACTCAGTGATGTTTGCGGCTGCTCTCGAAGATGATCGTCGCGTTCTCAATCGACCAGGTCGCTTGCTCCGGGGTGATCCGCTTCAGATCCTCGGCTTGAATGAAGGCATCCAGAATGTCGTACTCCACCAAGAGCCCGCCCCGATGCCCATCGGCATCCTCTCCATAGGAGCCATCGACGGATTGCACATAATCGATGATCACTGGAACTGGTCTGGCAAGGAATTCGCCCTGCGGATTGTCGTCGATATAGATGATCGTTTGCGTATTGGTCATGGTCATGGAGTCCTCCGTTGTTGGGTTGGGAACTTACTTGCCGACGGTCCAATTGCTTTCGTCCTCGATCTCCGAGGCCTCGTACTCGCTCAGATATTCGCCATCGCTCAAAAAGATTTTCTTGATCGGGCTGTCCGGGCGGTTATAGAAGGGATCGCGCAACATCTTCCGGATCTCGGCAGCCGCTTCATAGAAGCTCCCCTTCAGCCCGGTGACGGTCCGGCCATCCAATCGGATCAGGACATAATTGACGTTCGTGATGGGGTCCAGCTTCCAGGTGCCCTTGCGGAGTTTATTTTGCTCTGTCTTGGTCATGATGATCTCCTCGTGATATGGGGTTCGGCGGTTGATTACTCATCGTCCTTCTTTGGTCTCCCGATCTCAAAGGTCGCTCGCTCGGTGAGCTGGCCATCCTTGCAGCTCTTGATCGTGAACTCGACCTTGATGAGCGGATCGCCCTCTAGTTCGTCCAGCCCGTCGACGGCTTCTGCCAATCCGTAATCGTCGATGCAGCCCCGGATCGCTTCTTCGATGACCTGGCGCATCTCGCGGCAGGTTTTCTTGCTAATGGTCGCCATGATGATCTCCTATGATATTGGGTTCGGAATTAGGTCAGCAGGACCACGCAGGCCGCATCGTCTTGATGCTTCTCGACTTCCTCTTCATCGTCCTGATCCACGACGACCATCGCGGAATGATACTCGCTATGGACCACTGCGCCCTCCTCGACATTCTGCACATCGCCCGCGATTGTGCTGTGCCAATAGTCGCGGGATGGATACGCGAACTTCACTTCGAGATCGCTCGGCATCATCTTCAATTCGTCGATCAATTGCTGGACGGTCATGATGTGCTCCTCCTGTTGGTGTTGGGCTAGATGATTAGATGACTTTCGTCAGATCGTACGAACTGACTCGCCAGGTATATTTGCCGTTGCCGACCCGGACCTGCTCCCAATCGGTTCCGACATTCTGCGCGCTGGTGATCTTGACCTTGTCGTTTGTTTTGACCATCAGATCCTTATCGGTCCGGCCGATATATCGAACGACCATGCCTCGCTTCAGAGATAGGGCGAATTGCCGGCGTTCTTGATTCTCGGCGTTGATCTTGTCCAAAAACTTCTGCGTGATCATGGCGTCCTCCGTTGTGGGTTATGAATGATAGCTAGAGAGATACTTGCTCAGAGAGCGAAGCCCTTTGCCCTTCGTCGGCTCCGGCCAGGTCGTGGCCCAGCCGGTCCAGGAAAGATCCTGCCCCAGATCGACGAAGAACTCGTTCTTCCATTGCCAGCGGTCTCGCCCGAACATCGTCGTCATGAGCTGCCGGTATCCATATTTGGTCAATTCCTTGGTCGCCTGATCGGTACGATGTTTCAGATCGAGAAGGGCGAAGAGGTCGGCACATTTCTGACAGACGGGCCAGCCGCCCTTCATGCTCGCCCCGGCATGATTGAAGAGCAGATCCGTGGCCGTGATGGGATCGCCGCAAAGAGTTTTCGCGAAGGCGCTGTAGTCGTTCTTGTCTCGATAGAAAGCATTGCCCCGCTTGGCAGGCATTTTATGTCTGATATGATTCATCGGATCTCCTCGTGGTTGGGTGAATGATGAGGTCAGCGATTCTCCATCTCGGCTTCCAGGGCATCCAGGGTCTCTCGTAAGGGCCGGACGGTCATCTTCTTCAGCGGCTTGCTCGGCAATCCATTCATCTCGAAGTTGACCAGCAAGTCGATCAGCTCGCCCTTATCATGATCCGCATAGGCATCCCGCAAAAGAGTTTCGATCTTCGAGACCAGATGTCGTTTCGTTGCCATGATGATGTCCTCCTGAAGTTGGGGTGGAAAAGTTGGGATGGGAAAACGATTAGGCCACTCCGGCCAGCCTCAAGGCGTGGTAGTGGGAGTAGGCTTCGACGATCACAATTTGCTTCGCATAGAGATTCGCTCGCCGAAAGGATGCAGCGGCCGCTTTCGTAAAATGATAGCCCATCGAATAGCCGCCATCGGTCTTGACCAGCACGCAATAGAACTTTTTGGATTTACGAGTCGTCATGATGATCTCCTTTGTGATTGGGCTGAGCAGATTATAAACCGATTCTGACCCGCACCGCTGGTCTCGGCTCGTTCGTCTTATCGAGCACGCGATAGATTTTATCGCCTAACATAATGAGCTGGCCGAGTCGAATGAAGGGATACCGCTCTGCGGAAATGGGCTTCCAGATGATCGGCATTTGCTTGATCATGATGATCCTCCGTTGTTGGGGTGGCCGGACTTGGGACCGGTCTCGTGGTTTAGCAGGGAGCTTTCTCCCTGCCCCTCACCTGCCGTGCTCCGCCTTGGGATCGCCAATTCTAGGAGCGTCGCGCTATTCAATTCGCAGAAGGACTCGCTTCCCGCGGAACCTTCAGGGACGAACCACTAAACAGATATGGCCGCTGACTAGGACTCTACGGAAGTCGGTAGTCGCCAAGACCAGGAGAGGGGCGGGAACTCTGTTTGTTGGGCTCGTCATGTGATTATAATAACGCCTCTATAATAGATAATCAACTCAATTCCACCAAAGTTAAGGTTTTTTTGCCCCTAACATCAATAGGTTAGGAGGCCCAAAAATATAGTGTTTTGATCATCTGGAATATCGCCCTTATAGATGATGGGTTTTGCTGGCAAAGGATGGGCCTGGAGATGGCTCGGGCCGGCAGAAATCACTGGGGATCAATTGCCGCGATCAGGAGAGGGATCAGGAAGAGGAGACGGAACCCCAGATCGCCATCGAGCGCTGGAGTTCCGCTTCATAGGCTTGCTCGGCTCGATGTCGAAGGATCACTCGATCCACTCGCTCGCCGCAGGTCCAACATTTCCACCACCAGATGCCGGGGTAAATATCATCCCGGAGCAGACGGCCATGACATCGAGTACAGGGCACCGACTTCATCGCCCCGCGCCCTCCTTCGCGATCTCATGCGAAGTCCGCACCCAGTCCACTAAGGCTTGATAGGTATCCCAGAGGGCGAAGAGTTGGACGACGGCGTGTTGATAGGCTGCCAAGATTTCAGCGTCGGCAAGTTGGGCGCTTGATGATTGAGCAGTCGCTCGGGCGGAGTCGGCGGCGGCGGGCAGACTGTCCTCGGTGGGGTCGTGCAACCGACTGATGCGATCAAACACGCGCTCAAACTCAGGAGTGACCAGACAATGCTGCGGTTCTTTTTCGACATAGGTGATCCTTTCTTTCGTGATCACGCGGACCCGCTCATCGTGGATCTGCTCATGCTTCGAGAGATCCTTTTCAATGCGAGCCGTTTCTTCGGCGGCCTCGATCACCGTATCCGCGGCATCCATCGCTTGACTGGCAATCGCCGCATCCCACTGTTGCTGGATCGCTTCCCGGCCATGGAATTCGCCGGCCACGAAGATGGCGATGATCAGCGCCAACCCCCCCAGGATTTTGCCTGCCGGTCCAGCCAAGGCCGCCCACATCACCGCACCGCCGAGACCGAGAGATCGACCATGGGACCTTGATCACCTTGGGTCACGGTCGTCTTGGTCGTGCCGGGGGGCGAGGACGGATCAGATGGCGTGACGGTCGTGGTCGTCGTGCCCGGAGGAGTCGTGCTCGCCTTCTCGTCTTTCTCCCGGCTCCCTAAACTCGACCCATGGAAATAGCCCAAGGCCCCCACCGTCACGGTCAAGAGGGTCTGAATCATGGTCAGCAATACCTCTTTATTCTGCGGGGGAATGTCCAGGAAGAACAGGCCGACTTCCGTCAAGGCGAACATGGCCAGCAAGAGATAGCACAAGACCCGAGGCGTCGTGTTGTCGATCTTCTTCACGGGCACTCCTTTCTACGGGAGGTGAGGGATCTTCGGATCATATCGCATCAGCCCGGTGGCCGAGAAGAGGGTCACGATGATGATCGCCAAGGCCACGCCCCAGATAATATAGTCCACGGCAGGCGGGCGATCCGGCATGAACTTCCGAATCAGCCAGGACCCCAACGAGGCCAAGGCACAGACGATGATGCAGAGAATAATAAATGCTCCAAAGGTCATGGCGCCTCCTTCTGGTCAGATGGACTGACCCTATCAAGTATAGGTTCACTACGGGGCACCATGGGCGGGGGCACTACGTGGGTGCGGAGATCGTAATGGATAATACACAAGAGCGAGAGAAAATAAAAGAGCGCGAGCAGGATGTGCGGAGCCTGATCGGCCAGAATGAAGGACCAGCTGCGCTCGGTGCCATCGGCATAGGACCCACTCAGCACCGCCGTCATGGAAGCAATGGCCGAGATGGTCAACACCATCTGCTGCGGGGAGAGAAAGACCGCCCGCCACCAGCGCGTCGGCGCTTCCTCCGTCACAATGCCGATGATCGCCCAGAGCGCCACGCAGGAAAACGCCACGGCGGTGCCGGCGATGTCGATGCTATCGGTGAAGACCTTGATCGCCGTCGCGCCAATCGAGTCGGGATTATAGACCAAGAGAAAGGCCCAGAGCAGATGCAGCGCCGAGGCGAACAGGACCATCATGCGGAGCAAATAGGAATGACTCCGTTGCAGCGTGCGGATCATGATTAGGTTTTCCCGTGGGTAATAATCCACATCGCCATGGACCCGATCATCATCGCCATGGCCCAGCCGACCCAGACGGCCCAGACCGGCAACCGATTTTGCATGAGTTTAATCCAGTCGTCCATTTTGCCATTCAGCGCGGTCGCCCGCGTCTGAATGTCCTCCTGTAGTTTATTGATACTCTGGTATAGGTATTTCCGATCTTCCTTGCTATCCCGAATAAAGGTGGAGAGTCGCTCCCGGAGCACCTTCCAGTTGGCTTCATCTTCCCAATCGTGCCCGTTGTCGCCATTTTCGGCCATGCGACTAAATCTCCTTTGTGACTGCGGACCCTGGCAGCATGAGCCCCAGGCCATCGAGTTTGAGTTTCCACCCAGGCTCTTGGAAATGGCCAAGGTCTTTCTTCAGGTATGCGCCCTTCGTATCCCCCAATGGATCGAGCCCCACTTTCCAGGCCAATTCCCAGAGGGCTTCCCAGAAGGGCCGGGCCACATCCCAATCGGCGGACCCGTCGGCGTTCAAGGGAATCAGATCCACCGCCATCGACGCCGCCGATCCGGTGCGCTTGATGATCACATTATGGGCCGTGAAGCCGGGCTTCGAGTTCGTCACGACCAAGTCGGCATCGAAGACCACCCATTCCCCCGTAGTCCGATCCAGCGAGCGGCCCTGCTGATAGATCAGGGCTTGCTCCGCCACGGACCGTGCCCCATAGACGATCAGCAAGGTCCGATGCAATTGCTTTTCACAATTGGCGAGCAATTCCACCACCGGCATTCTAATGACTGCTGCCAGGCCGTCGAGTCGTTCTAAGTGTTGGTTCATTGTATGGTCTCCCGCTGACATCATCTGGCCCATTCCATCCGCAACTACACCGCCACTCCTCCATCGGATCAGCTTTCGTCAAGAGCTTCCGGCACCAGCCCCGCGGACAATGCCGCGACCAGACCGGCCCGGTCATAGTTTGACCATCACATTGAGATAGGCAGTCGGTTGAATGGTATTCATCGCTTCATTGCCGCCCGTCGATCCGCTGTTGCTGGAATTCCCGCCCGTGCCCCCGGCCAAGGCAAATCCCGATGCGCCATTTTCTCGCATGAGGTTCGTGCCATGGGTATGGGCCAGCAACTCCGTGATGCTCATCGCGTGCGATTCTTCTCCGACCGCCTCGCCCAGGACCCGAGCGGTATAGGTATGGGTCAGGGTCCAGACCGGCGACGACTTGGCGGTGAAATCAATCGTCGTCCCGTTCTGGGCGTTCACCAAGGACGAGGCGAGTTTCACTTTCGTCGCGCTGCTCCGGACAATCCAATAGGTCGTGGAGGTCGTCAGGCCGGTGATCGTCCCGGACGTGAGCGTGAAGACCACCTGCATGCCGGTGACCCACTTCGCATTATTCGACGGTACGGTGAAATCGTTGGCCGTGATGTCGACATCGGCATCCACGCCGGACGCCACGACCGTGCCGGTGCCATACCCAGCCAAGGCCCGGCCCAAGGTCTTGGGCAGAAAGATCGCTTTATTGGCAGCAAAGTCCGCAGCGGCATTTGCACCGCGCCCACCCGCGACCGGAGCCCAGGTGTTCGTGATGTTCGCCCAGATCAGCGAATAGAGGGCTTCGGTGTCCGCATTCGCCCGGCCGGTGGCCCCGCTCGACGCACTGCCAATCGACTTATCGTCCATCAGCACCCAGGACGTATCCGCCACGGTCTTGAGGCTCAACTTCACATCGCCGGTCGTGAAGCCGTGCAGGTCTACATACTGTTTGTTGGCGATCCCCAGATTCGTCGTCGGTTCGGCCACCACGCTGCCAGCGGCCAAGACCGGCGAGACCATCACCGGCCCGAACACGGCTTCCCAGAGGGAGCCGGTCCGTTTGACCATCAGCCACTTCATGGTGCTATTCAGGACGACATCTTGCGAATTGGCCAAGGTGAATTGTCCCGATCCGCCCGCCGCATGCTTCACCGTCACGATCCGGGCGTCATTGGAGCAGCGAATGATGAGCAGCGAGCCATCGGGGATATTGGTCTGTGCGATATTGGTCAGATCATCCGCTGAGGCATCGGCTTCCGTGTCGACCTTAAAGATCCCCGGCCCCCCGGACGGCGGCGTGATGGACCCCCCGGAGATGGTCAGTTCCGTTTCGGTGACGCCCGCCCCCGGCATCTGCTTGGTCGACGCCAGCCAATCCTCGAACGCGACTTTCGCTTCGCCTTCGGTCCGGTTGGCATTGGACAGATAACTTGCTGCTGGAAAGGCTGCCATAGTGGAATCTCCTTAATAGCCGCGCACAATAAAATCGGCTCGCCCCGTGACGAACGCGCCGCTCGCTCCCGCCAGCTGGACCAACGGGCCGGTCGTTTCTTTATCCATCACCAGCGCCCGCACCACCGTGCCATCTTCGATGACCGTCGGCGAGACGATGACCACCGCGACGAACCGTTTCGTCAGCGTCAGCCGCGTGCCCTGCACATCCACCAACACATTGGTCAGGGTTTCGACGACATCGGGCATATCGAAGATCACCGCGAGCTGCGAGACGATGCCCTGAGTATTCCCGCCGAAGGTCGTCAGCCGGAATTGATAGGCCTGCCGGGTATAGCTGGTCAGCTGCCCCGTCCAGGGCACAAAGGGGGCCACGATCCCGGACCAGAACAAGGTGCTGCTGCTGCTCGACCACATCTTCAGGGACGCATCGGTGGACCAAAACGGGCCGCCGCCATCTTGGGCATAATCGATCTTCCAGCCGTTGGCCGAGACGAGCGCCTCGATGAAGATCGTCCCGCCCAGCCAGCTCAAGGGCGGAATGATTGTCGCGGTGTATTCCATCTGCCGGAAGGTTCCCGGCCACATGATCACGGTATCCATCGTCCAGAAGGGCAAGCCATCGGTTTTCCAAAAGAGGGTGTCCGATCCCGCCACCAGATTTCCGGCGATGACCGAGCCCTGGACGAGCGTCCCCGGAAAGCCCAGCGCCTTCAGATCGATCACTTCGGCCACATTGGCCGTCGCCAAGGCTCCGTAGTCCACAAACAAGACGGCGGGCAGCGCGCTTTCATTGCCCGAGGTGTCGAACGCTTTCACTAGATAGGTTCGCTTGCCGGAATCGCGAAACAAGGTGAAGGCCGTGTGGCTGATCACGCCATCATGGAGCGGGAGCGCATCGCCCCAGCTCGTCCGTTCTCCGACATGGACCCGGACCCGGAACCCGGCGAGATCCGGGGGGGCATCGGGATAGGCCCAGATCAATTGCCGCCCATTCAGCGAGAGGCCGGTGACATCCGGGGGAGCCGAGGTTTTGCCGATGACCGTATGGGCCAAGACCGTGACCCATTCTGAGGCTTGGCCGAATTCGCCGATGGTGCGGACCCGAACATCGTAGGCCACGCTTTCGACGACCGAGGTGATCGAGAGTTCCATCGTCGAGCTGGCCGCAAAGAGCTGCCGCTCCCATGGCACCTCGTTATTGGGAATCCGATGCTGGACTTCCACATGGACGACCGGGACCGATCCACCCGAGGCGAGTTGTAAACTAATTAAGATCCGCGGGACCAGTGAGCCATCGGTGCTCCGCAACATGACCGATTCATCGGAGGCGATCCGGGTGATCCGTGGCAAGGGCATCGGGGCTTGTAAGATCCGCGGCAAGGTCATATGCGAGGTGAACTCGGGGATCGCTCCGTCCGCCGCGACATGGACCCCCGGCGCTTCATCCACAAAGGTGATCCGGGCGCTCAGATCCGGTCCCGGTTCAATCGACTTGACGATCAGCGATTCACTCTCCAGGGCATAGAGCCCAAAGGTCACGAGATCGCCGATCCGCAGAGATGGTGCCCGGAAGAACGCGATGCCATCGTCGACGACCGCGAGATATTGGGCACCATTGGGATCGAGCAGGGCCGCCCGATCCTGGCCGGCATCGGCCCCGCTGGTCAGCGTCACCACGCCGAGGTTGTTAATCGACGGGGTATGGACGATGGCCGGATTATCGAGATCCTGAAAGATCGGCGGCGTGATCGTGATCGGTGCCCCGATCTGGACATAGGTCACGACGCCATGGGCGCTGATGACCGCTTGCCAGTCTTGGCTATCCGGGGAGGTGAGGCTCCAGCTCGTTATGATGGCCATAATCTAATGTATGTCACAGCCGCAGACATCGCTGCCTGCCACAGGGGCAAAATTCCCTGCCGACCAGTTATCGCCGCGCGCGGGCGTGTTGTTAATGATGATGCCCGGTTGCCCGGTGGGATAGGTGTTCGCCGTCTCCACCACGGTCAATAAGGGCGACCCCCCGTTGTTCCGGTACAGATCGATCTGCGTGCCCCCGGCCACGGTATGGACTTCGCAGCGCATGATGTCGGTCGCGGCCCAGGTGGTCGCATTCTCGGTAATCAAGTCGGTGTTGGCCCCGGAGACATATCGTCGAATCGACGAGGTGTAACTCCCGTTCCGACGGGCCAGACAAGTATAGCCATTGGCCGTGGGCGGCGAACTCCATCGCACGCCTAATTGGAGCGATTCGAGTCCCGAGTGATTAAAGACTTCCACGCGCATCTCCGCCCACTGATCGGCTTCCAGTGTATGGTCGGTGGGATTCCAGACGCCAATCGCGCCTGACGATGGACTGCTATTGGTCACATCGTTCGACAACTCTTGAAGGGTCAGATAGCCGGTATACCCGTTCATCCAGGGCGGATTGGGCAATGCCCCGTTGCCACGGGAAAAGCCATCGGAAACAATCAGCGTCCGTCCGGTATCGGCAGGCACCCCAGCCCCGGTCGTGAGGCTCACGATATTCGAGAGGGGACCATAGACCGCATCGACGCCGAAGGTCCCTCGAAACGGGACCAGCTGAAATTGATAGGCGGTGCTGCCGGTCAAGCCGGTCACGGTGCAGCTCTTGGTCGCGCCAATGTTGGACCCGGCCACCGGCGTCGAACAGGTGCCC
>Ga0065705_10002659_pt1 | contig 12236 bp, 11 predicted proteins | sample SwibulcommuniRL2_FD_59092 | JGI IMG/M metagenome (GOLD analysis project Ga0065705, IMG submission 59092) | Bulk soil microbial communities from switchgrass field near Rose Lake, East Lansing, Michigan, USA - RL2 Bulk Soil v2 (version 2) | ecosystem: Environmental > Terrestrial > Soil >... | reverse complement strand
CCTCGTGGCAGGCGGCTCGCAGCACGCAGCGCCGCGCAGTGGGGCAGGGGCCAGGGGCAAGGGAGCAGGGGTCAGGAGCCAGGAGCCGGGCGTCGGGAGTCAGGAGTCAGGGGCCTTCGTCGTTTGGATGGAGGCCGCGCCATGAAGCTGCAAATGGTCGGCTGTTCGCATCACACCGCCAAAGTCGAGTTGCGCGAGCGACTGGCGTTCAGTCGGGATCAGGCCGCTGCGGCGCTCGCTCAATTGCGATCGCGTTATCCGGAGACTGAGGCGGTCCTCCTTTCGACCTGCAATCGTGTCGAAATCTACGTCGCCAGCGAGTCGGCCAGCTCTTGCCCATCGCATCACGACGTCGTGTCGTTCCTGGCCGAGTTTCACGGCCTGGCGCCGGTCGAGCTGTTTAGCGATCTCTTTGAGCGGACCGGCGAGGATTTCGTGCGGCACCTGTTCACCGTCGCCGCCAGTCTCGACAGCATGGTCGTCGGCGAAGCACAGATCCTCTCGCAGGTGAAACAGGCCTATGAACTGGCCACCAGCGTCGCCGCGACGGGGCCGCTGACCAACTCCGCCTTTCAGGCCGCGCTGCGGGTGGCCAAACGCGTCGCCACTGAGACCGCCATCCAGCAGAAGCGCGTGAGCATTCCCAGCGTTGCAGTGGCCGATTTTGCCAGCCAGTTTTTCGAGCGGCTCGACGACAAGCAGATCGTCGTCATCGGCGCCGGCGAGATGGGCGAGGAGACCCTTCGCTATCTGATTGACGAAGGCGCCAAGGAAATCGCGCTGGTGAACCGCAACCGGGCCCGTGCGGAAGAGCTTGCCGGCCGCCTCGCTGGCCAGCCGCATTCCTGGGATGACCTGCACGGTTTGCTTGTCGCGGCCGACCTGGTTGTCAGTGCCACCGGATCGAAGGAGACGATCATTGAGGTGGGCGAATTCAAGCGGATCGTCGCCGAGCGATATCAGCGTCCGCTGGTGATCCTCGATTTGGCGATTCCCCGCGATTTCGATCCGTCGATCGGCAACCTGAACGGCGTGTATCTCTGTTCGATCGACGATCTCAAGGCCGCCTGCGATCGGAACCGCCGCGAGCGGGAGAAGGAATGGCCCAAAGCCGAGCGGATCATCGAGGAGGAGACGCGGCGGTTCATGACCGACCTGAACCATCGGGCAACCGCCCCCACAATCCGCCGCCTTAAGGAGCGGGCTGACGAGGTCAAAGACGAGGAATTGGCCCGGCTACTCAACAAGTTGCCCGGCCTGGGTGCCAAGGCACGTGACGAAATCACGACCGCTTTCGACCGCGTGGTCAACAAGCTTTTGCACCCGCCGCTCGAATCGCTTCGCGACGAAGCCCAGCACGGCGCGCCGCATGGATTGCTCGACGCGCTGAAGAGGCTGTTTCAGCTCAAGGATTGACCGGCTGCGCGACGTGCGAGCCGCCGTGAGCACCATTCCGTCCAAGGAGCTCTCTTGCCACATCTCGTCCTTCTCGGCGACTCGATTTTCGACAACGCCGTCTATGTGCCGGGCCACCCCGCCGTGATCGAGCAGGTGCGGGCGGCCTTGCCGCGCGACTGGCGCGCAACGTTGCTGGCCGTGGATGGGAATATCGCGATCGACGTGGTGCGTCATCTCGAAAAACTGCCGGCCGATGCCACACACCTGGCGATCAGCACGGGGGGCAATAATGCGCTGATTGCCAGCGGCATCCTTGGACAACTGGCCCATAGCGTCTCGGCCGTGCTGCATGAGATGGCCGACATTCAGGGCGACTTTCGCCGCGAATATCGCGAGATGCTTGCTGCGGTCACCGCCTGCCGATTGCCGACGATTGTTTGCACGATCTACGACGCCATTCCAGGGCTCGATCGCGATGCGGTCGCCGCGCTGACGCTTTTCAACGACGTGATCCTTCGGGAAGCAATCGCCGCCGGCCTGCCGGTGCTGGACCTGCGGCTCCTGTGCAACGAGAACAGCGACTATTCGCCGCTGTCGCCGATCGAGCCGTCACACCTCGGAGGCCGGAAGATTGCCGAGGCCCTGGTCCGGATCGTCACGACGCACGATTTCAGGCGGGGTGAAACGGTGATTTACTCGCGGCCGTGACAGGCCTGCAATCGCCGGCCGGGGAATTGGCCGATAGAGAGTTCGAGTGCCTGGCCGTTCTCGACGATGCACTTGCCGTTGACGATGACCGTGTTCACGCCGACGGATTCTTGCTGCGGCTGATCGTAGGTGGCCCGATCCGTCACAGTGGCTGGATCGAAGACGATCAGGTCGGCGAAGGTGCCCTGACGGATGACGCCCCGATCGGTCAGGCCAAACCGGGCGGCCGAATTCCCGCTCGCCTTGTGAACCGCCTGCTCCAGGGATTGCACCTTGCGGTCGCGGACAAGCGGTCCCAGCCAGCGGCCAGCCGAGCCAAAGACGCGCGGGTGGACGTGGCCACTGGGAAAATAAATGCCATCGCTTCCCAGGATTGCCAGGTCGTGAGCAATCAGCGGCTCGACGAGATGATCCTTGTCATAAGGCCCGACGACCATCAGCGTGCCGAGGTTGGAGTCGATCAACAGGTCAATCAGGGCTTCCTCGACCGGCTTGCCGCGCTCCTTGACGAAATCGGCAACGGTGGTTCCCAGAAGCGGCTCGGCAGGAGCCTCGCCATCCCGTAGGGACTGCTCCCGCCTTGTTTTCGCGGTCCAGGCGAACGTGATTTGATCGAGCGGAACGGCCAAGGCTTCGAGGCCGGCCCGGAATCGCGCGCGGATTTCCGGGCGGTCGAGATGGCCGAGCACTCCCAGCGGGCCGTCGGCCCAGACTTCGTACGGAAGCAGGAAATTGAGCATCGTCGAGCCGCGCTGGTACGGATAGACGTCGAACGACAGATCGACATCGCGGCGGGCAAAGTCGAGCAGAGCCAGAACTTCCTGAACTTCCTGCTCCGTGGAACCCTTGAGGTGCGAAATATGGACCTTCACGCGTGAGCGGCGACCGATTTCGATCGCTTCGCGCAAAGCAGGAAGGAGGCCGAGCTTGTAGCGGACATGGGTCACGTACAGGCCGCCAAACGGAGCGATCGCCGTGCAGGCATTGACCAGTTCGTCGGTCCTCGCGTGATGCTGCTCGATGTAGTCCAGGCCCGTCGAAAGGCCGACCGCTCCGGCTTCCATGCCGCGACGGACTTCGTCGCGGATCTGACGCATCTGGAAATCGTCGGCAGGGAGCGTTCGCCCAAAACCGCACGCCAAGGCCCGGACGTTCGCATACGGCACGTGCATCGCCGCATTTTGCACGTTGTGGCCGTCGAGCAGGTTCATGTATTCGTCGAGCGACCGCCAGCCGCGATAGTCGGACAGTGTCAGCCCGTTAAGCGAGCGGAGGTAGTGGAGCCACTGCCGCCAGTTCGAGTCGCTGACGGGGGCGTAGCTGATGCCGTCGGCCATCAGCACTTCGGTCGTGAAACCCTGGCTCGTTTTCCACGTCTGATGCGGATGCACGAGCATCCAGCCATCGCTGTGGTTATGCACATCGATCAGGCCGGGGGAGATAATGCGGCCGGTGCAGTCGATCGAGCGGCGGGTTGGGGAGCCGGCAAGTTTACCGACCGCGGCGATCCGGTCGCCCGAGATGGCGACGTCCGCGGCCAGTCGCGGGGCGCCAGTGCCATCGATCACTGTGCCGCCCGTGAGAATGAGGTCGAACAAAGGGGCCTCGCAGACGTAACAACACAGTTGCTGGATCCTGCGGGAAAGCGACAATTGTAGCCAGCCGGCGATAGAAACGAGAGGAGTGTGAACGATGGGACTTAGCCGCCGAGCGCTTGCGTGGGCCGGGATGGCTGTGCTCTTTCTTGTCGCTAGCGGCCTGGCGCTCTATTACGTCAATGTCTGGTGGCTGAGCGGGGTGATGACCGTCTCGATTGTCGCGTGGCTCGCCGGAGTGCTCGCCGCGATCTACAGCCGGCCAGAGCGACGGGGCGTTGTGATTGGGGCGGTGCTAGCCAGCTTTCTATACGTGCTGTTTGCCCTGGGGCCGTGGTTCCGCGTGAACGTGGGACCGTGGCTTTTGACCAGTCAGGCCCTGGCCCACGTCGAGACGAAATGGCTTGGCCGAACGACCGCGGAGCAGCAGCTCGTGACGCTATACAACACGGTGGCGCCGAATAGTCTGGCTTTCGATATAAGCGGCACGGCACTGATAACCGGGCTCGTCCCGCAGCCGGCAGGATCCATCTCGATGACCGTGCCCATTGCGCAGCAAAGCTCGTTCATCGTCTTGGGCCACTGGCTATGCGGATGGCTGGCGGCGGCAACGGGCGCGCTCGCGGCCAGTTGGATGGCCCGGCGGCGGGCGGCGAGAAACAGGCCGGCCAGCACGGAGGACAAGCCATGAGTCTGCGCTTCTCACTCTTGGGCCTGGTGGCGCTGGTCTCGTTTGCCGGGCTGGCATCGGCGGCGCTCGTGCGACCGGGACCGCAATGGCTCTCGCTTGTGGTGACGTTGACGGTCGTGATGATCATCGCGCAGTCGCTGCGAGCGGTGCTGCGAGACGGCGAGTCGCGGGCCGCAGCCGTCGGCTGGCTCCTCTTTGCCGTGGCTTATCTCGCCCTGGCGATCGGCCCGTGGCTGGGGAGCGTGGTCGGGCCGAACCTGCTGAGTTCCCAGGCGCTCAACTATGCGCAGGTCCAGTGGCGCAAGGAATCGCCGTCGGACACGACGATTGACGTCAGCATGTCGCGCGTGAACCTGAACAGCGTCTATAGCACCGTTGTGGATGGCACATCAAACAGCCTGATTTGGTCCACCAGCGGCCCCAACTGGGTCACCGACGTTGATGGCTGGGTCTATCAAAGGCTGGCCAATTTTTCTGGCGCCAATCGCGTCCTGGTGAACGCGTTTCATCTCTCGGGTCAATGGCTCACCTCGTGGCTCGCCGGTTGGCTGGGCTCGGCGATTGCCGTGGCGCTTTGGCGGCGGCGAGGCCAAGTGGCGCAAGACCCTGAGCTAGCGAAAGCAGGATGAATCCGGCGGCCGCGTGTGTTAGGATCCCTAACACAATCGCTTGCTTTGGACCCGTAAACCGGGGAAAGCGCGCTTTCGTTCGCGTTCCTCGGTTTGTCCGCCGGAGAATCACCATCCCGCCTCTGCTTGGAGCCCACCCATGTCGGATTCCCCTGTTAGGTCGGATCCATTGTCTCGCCGCTCGTTCGTGAAGTCTTCCGCTGCACTTTCCGCTTGGGCAGCCGGATCGTACTTCGTGGCCGAGTCGCAAGCCCAAGTGACCAAATCGACGGGCGATGCGCTCACGGTCGCCATCATGGGAGTCAACGGCCGCGGCAGCGCGCTGGCCAACGGATATCTCAGCCAGCCGAACTGCCAGATCGCGTACATCTGCGACGTCGATGAGCGGGCGATCAACAAGGTGATGTCGGCGATCGGGGACAAACAGAATCGCAAGCCGCAAGGCGTGGGCGATTTCCGCAAGGCCCTGGACGACAAGTCGGTCGATATTCTCGTTTGCGCCGCTCCCAACCATTGGCACGCGCCGGCGACGATCCTGGGATGTGCGGCTGGGAAGCACGTCTATGTCGAGAAGCCGTGCAGCCACAATCCGCGGGAAGGAGAATTGGCGGTCGAGGCGTCGCGGAAGCACAACCGCGTCGTGCAGATGGGGACTCAGCGGCGGAGTTCGCCGGTGATCACGGAAGCGATCGAAAAGCTGAAGGGGGGCGCGATTGGCACCGTCCGCTACGCCCGCTCGTGGTACAACAACCGGCGGCCGAGCATCGGCCATGGCAAGCCGGCGGAGATTCCCGCGTGGCTCAACTGGACGCTCTGGCAGGGCCCGGCTCCCGAGAAGCCGTTCGTCGATAACGTGGTGCACTACAACTGGCATTGGAAATGGCACTGGGGGAACGGCGAGCTGGGGAACAACGGCGTGCACGGCCTGGACGTGGCCCGGTGGGGGCTGGGCGTGGAGTTTCCGATTCGCGTGACGTCGGGTGGCGGCAAGTACCGGCACGACGACGACCAGGAAACTCCGGATACCCACGTGGTCAGTTTCAACTTCCCCGGCGGCAAGTCGATCACGTGGGAGGGACTGAGCTGGTCCCCGTACGGCAACGGCGGCTCGCAGTTTGGAACCAGCTTTCACGGCGACGAAGGGACGATCGTCATCGAAGACGGCTATCAAATCCTCGACCCGAAGAACAAAGAGGTCGAGTCAAAGAAGGGGGGCGGCGGCGAGCGCGAGCACATCGCCAACTTCCTCGAGTGCGTGCGGACGGGGAAGCTGCCCAACGCCGACATTGAGAAAGGGCATCGCAGCACGCTCTTGTGCCACTTGGGCAACATTGCTCACCGCACCAGCCGCGTGCTGACAACGAGCGAGAAGGACGGGCATATTGTCGGCGACGACGCGGCGATGCAGCTCTGGAGCCGCGAGTATCGGGCGGGGTGGGAGCCGAAGGTGTAGGAGGCGCCGACAACCCACGCCCGGTCTTCGGCCGCCTCTCCCAAAGGAAGAGGGTGTCGGGCGTGCTTCACGAGCGGGCCGGGGCGATGCCGCCCTGGGCCGAGTCCAGCGCGCCGGAGGAGAACGCGCCGCTGCGCCAGAGCTTGATGAGGCCACCGGCGAAGAGGGCCAGGCCGATTTCTGTGAGTAGGCTGGCAATGATCGGGGCTCCATCGTCGTTGATCCGGCCATACAAGCTCACGAGCCGCGAGACACCGGCACCGGCGAGGCACGTCCCGACGACCAGGTAGGCGACGGCCGCCGCGGTGGCAAATCGGCCTGCCATGCGCAGGGGCGCGCCCACGAGGAAGACCAGGCCGACGATGGGGCACATCACGAAAATGACGATGGCGGAGGGATTGAATCTCTGGCTACCGACCATTAAGCAGCCGCCGATCGCCGCCGAGGCCGTGACGACGTAGAACAGCCATTGCAGGAAGGGCGTCGTGCATACGCCGGCAAGCGGCGACGGAATGAACTGGCCGTTGGGTCCGAAGCCCACGTGATAGAGGTCGGCGATGGCAAACACGTTCGAAGCCAGATAGCCGACCAGCAGGAGGATGAATCCCGGAAAAATGACCAAAAGGGAGCCTGGTTTTGGCTTTGGAGCCGGCCACTGCGGCACCTCTTCCGGCGGTGGCGGGGGCGGCGCCGCCGGGCTGGCGTAGGGGTTGCCGATGATTTTGGCGATATCAGGATCCACTTCATTACTCCGCCGACGAGTGATTCATCTGCTCAATGTGACGACATTCGTTTGAACGATTCAGCCGCGACGCCCTTTGTCGTGCAGGATTCGATCAATCGTTTGGTCGGTAGCCGCTTCGAACCGCTCGGTGACGGCCGTCGAGCTGGACCCGCGCAGGCCGAGGGACATGCCGCCGATTCCCAAGCACCCGAGGACCAGGCCCGTGCCAGCGATCAAGGCCGCGACCACGGGGATGTAGAGGCCGTTGTCCCGATAATCGACTTCACCGTGGAACTGGAAGGGAAAGATGTGGCCGCGGAGNGTGTCTTGATGCTTGCTGACGACCGCGGCAATCGCGTCNCGGTTTTCAAAGGAGTTGCTGTTATAGAGCTGACCCGCGATCACGCTGACGCCCGCATTGGCCTTCAGGGCGGCGATCATCCAGCGGTCGCCCACCTGAACCAAGAGGTACTTCGTCAGGACGGCGCCGTCGCTGCGCTGGATCACGACGTTGGTTTCGACCACTTTTTCGCACTTGACCTTAATCCACTCGCTGGGGAGTTGCTTAGGATCTTCAATCTGGGCAAGTTCGGCCAGCGAAATCTCGGTCGGTCCATTGAGCGCTGTCCAGAACATGTAGTCCCACTGATACCAGACAGCGACGCCGCCTCCGATGAGCAATAGCCCTCCCAGGAGAAACCCGAGACTCTTGAGCATAACGCGACCTCCGCCGGTGAACGCAGCGCAGTACCGCTCAAAGAGTAGGTCGCGGCTTGTGCGGCTACGGGGCGATGCAATTCGCCCGCGGGACCCGCGTAGAAGAGCTCGCTGCCACGGTTCCGATGATGCGGCGCGTGCCGATTTTGCGGGCGGAACCCCATTGTAGGGATAACGCTCCGCGTGACAGTTTGACGACGGCCGCCAGGCCTTCACGCCACGACGTCCAGCACTGGTTTTCCGGCGATGGCGAGGGGGCGGTTGTTGCGGTCGCGGATCTCGCTCTCGGGGTCGATGCCCATCAGGTAGTAGAGCGTCGCGGCGAGGTCTTCCGGCCGGACGGGGCGCTCGTCGGGGTACATGGCACTGGCGTCGCTTTTGCCATAGACAAAACCGCGTTTGACTCCGCCGCCCGCCAGCAGGACCGTGTAGCAATTAGGCCAGTGGTCGCGGCTGGCGTTCTCGTTGATCTTGGGCGTGCGGCCGAACTCGCCCGTCCACAGGACGAGCGTGTCGTCGAGAAGCCCTCGCTCAGAGAGGTCGTCGAGCAGCGTGGGGAGCGTCTCTTCGGTCCGCGGGAAGTGGTACTTCTCGACGATGGGGAACATCCGCGTGTTGTCGAAGCCGTGGGTGTCCCAGCCGCCGCTGGTTGTGCTGCGGCCGCCGATACTGTTACTGAAATAGACCGTAACGAACTTGACGTCGGCTTCGACGAGGCGGCGAGCCAAAAGGCAAGACTGGCCATAGGTGCTGCGGCCGTAGCGGTCTCGGACTTGCGGGCTTTCAGACGAGAGGTCGAACGCCTGCCGCACCTTGTCGCTGGTGAGCATCGCGATGGCCCGCTCGTAGTATTCGTCGAAGCCGCGGGCCTCAGCCGAGTAATCGAGCAGCCGCGCCTGCCGATCGACGAGCTTCTGCATTGCGCGGCGTCGATGCAGGCGGTCGATGGGAAGGCCGTCGGGCAGACTTAGCTCGGGCAGGCGAAATCCGGAGGCGTTAGGGTCCTCAGTAAAGAGCAGCGGATCGTGCATTTTGCCAAGGAAGCTGGCGTGCTGGCCGGGCGTGGTTGAGCCGTCGCTGATAACGTGCGGATAGGCGACGAACGTGGGCATGCCATTTTGGCTTGGAGCCAGTTGATCGACGACGCTGCCATACGCCGGGTACAGGTCGAGCGAGTCTCGGAGCCGCTGGTCGTCGGTCGGCGGGGCGTGTCCGGAGAGGGCATAGTATCCGGCCGAGTTGTGATTTTTCATCGTGTGCGTGACAGTACGAATCTGCGTGACCAGGTGCATCCGCTTGGCCGTCTCGGGAAGCTGCTCGCAGACGGGCATTTCGGGGCAGCTCGACGTGATCGGCTTGAGCGGCCCGCGAATGCCGTCGGCAGCATTGGGCTTCATGTCGAACATGTCGATATGGCTCGGCCCACCCCACTGAAACAGGAAGATGACTCGCTTGGCACGCACCTTGAGGCCGCCGGGTTGCTTTGCGGCATCAGCCGCGCGCAAAACCTGCGGTATCGTCAGGCCGAGCAGGCCCGCGCCTCCAGCGCGGAGGACGGTGCGGCGGGGAAGACGGAACGAAAGATTGCCAACCATGGTCAGGTCTCCCCTCGGCGTTGCCGCTTGTCGCTGAGGTGCGCCAATATCACCAGTTTCCAAACATCGAGTTTAACACTCTGGACACTGCGTTATGATCCGCTACCGAAATGGTTCCCATAGTGCTCTGGACCATCAACTTCTCAATCGTCAGCAACTTGTGTAATCGAACGATAGATCGAGCACGAAGGCCGGCACTCGCCCAATCCTTGAGCGCTACATCTTGTTGCGATTGGCGTTGCTGGGTCGTCAAGCGGGCAATCAAGATATCCGCGTCGCCAGAATCAAATAACACCAAAGCCGGCCGGCGTTTGCCGGGCTGTCCACTAGTCGCTGCGAATTCAACAACAACAATGCTGCCATGGCTATAGGTCGTCATAGATGGAGTCGCTATCGGCATAGCCCTTGACGAACTGTTCAATTCCGAGGTGCCTCCAAGCTTGCTCGTCCTCGTCCGATTCGGGCACCAGGACGATCACGCGGAACGAGGGCAAGGCCTTGAGCTGCAATGCCACGTCGTCCGGAACCTTCAGCGTTCCATTTGCACCGAGGGACGTCTCGAAGTCGAGTGTGGTCATGATCCGCTTCTCCTGTTTCTAACCGCAGGCTGCTACTTCCTTGTATTATACGTCCGCTCGTGTTTGTTGGCCGGAATGCTGACCGTGTAGCTCTTGCTGTCCGGAGCGACCGAGAGCTTGATGTGGTTCCCCTTGCAATCCCGCTCCTTGTTGGCGACGTACTCGTCGGCGACGTTGTTGGTCGCGCCGTCGGGCCGCAGGTTCTTGTGAGCCTGGTAGATTGCCTCGAGCGACTTTGTCTCTTTCAGGTTGGCGAACACTTCGGGCAGGCACCCCTTTTCCGTGCCGTTATTCATGATGGCCACGCGGGGAGTCAGCGATTGCAGGACCAGCGGGTTGTTGCTCGAATCGAGGCCGTGGTGCGTCACTTGATAGACATCGACCTGGCCCACCAGATTTTTCGGGCAGACGAGCCGAGTCTCCTGATTCCAGGTCAGGTCGCCCGCGTCATAAAACCGCCAGCCGCCGAACTGTACAACCATCACCAGGCTGTTGGCATTGTCCGAGCCGTCGCGTTCCTTCTCGCGGGCGGCGGCACAGACGGTCGCGTTATCGGCCGCGTCAGCCGGCGGATCGATAAACTTTTGCTTGCCGCCGAGGAAGCGGAGCGAAAGCTGAGGCGCGCTGGACTGGTCGAGCTGCTTGAGCGGCAAATGGTCGCCCGGTTTGACGACGTGTTTGGCGTCGGCCTTGAGGTCGAAATAGGCTTTACCCGGATTGTCGGGCATGTTGTCGAATCGACCGTTGTCGTAGAGGTTGCGAATCGAAATGAGCGGCGCCAGCAGGGTCGCCCCGCCGTAATGGTCCCCGTGATAGTGGGTGATGATCAGGTGATCGATCTGCTTCATGCCCGCTTCGCCGAGCATCTTCAGGACCCGATCCGCATCGCGGCGTTGTGGGTTGCCCGTATCGATCAGCACCGTCTCGCCGGCTGGCGTGACGAGCAGTGTCGCGGCGCCTCCTTCAACGTCGATCCAATAGATGTCGAGGCGCTTGTCAGCGGGACCGGCCAAGGCCGGGGTGGCAAAGCACCAAAAAGCAAGCACGAAAGACCAAATGGGAATCAGGTAGCGCGTCATGTTGTGCACTAGGGTTAATGGCGGAACACGAATTCCTTGGAGTTGAGCACGGCCCAGGCAATGTCCTGGAGCGTGGGAAACCGATCTTCGCCGGCTGAGGCGAGCAGCTCTTCGGCGGCGGCCAGTTCGGCGGCATTCGGATCGCGACCGAGGGCCGACCAATATAATTCGACGACGATCTCGCGGTCGGTACGCTCGCTGCGGGCCAGCCGGGCCAGGCGGCCGTCCCCCTTGGCGAGCATCGCCTCGAGCCCTTCATCGCCGATCAGGGTGAAGGCCTGCTTGAGCGTGGTTTCGTTCGATCGCTCGCATTCACAAGCCAAGAGCCGGTCCGGCTTGCCGAAGGTTTTGAGGAAACGGTCCGCGGAGCTGGGGCGTTTTTCGCGGCTGCGGATTCTGACCGTCCCCCTTACCTGGCCGGCTCGCGTGCCGAGCGGATAGCCGTTCAGTTCGGCCGCCACGTCCAGAACCTGGCACTGGGCATCAAGCAGCTTCTCGGCAGGCAGACGGCGGACGATTGCCCGGGCAAAGTTGGCCTCATCAGCGGCATTCGTCTCGTTCGGCTCCGACGACAACTGATACGTGCGGCTGTTCATGATCGTCCGCACCAAGTGCCGCAGGTCGAACCCACTGGCGACCAGGTCGCGTGCCAGGGCATCCAAAAGAGCCGGATTGCTCGGCGGATTGGTAACGCGGAAGTCGTCGATCGGTTCGACCAGGCCGCGGCCGAGCAGGTGATACCAGACGAAATTGGCTTGCGATTTGGCGAATTGTTCGTTCTCGGGCGACGAAAGCCAATCGGCCAGCGGCGGCAAGCGGTCGGCTTCCGGGTCCATCGGGGGCGTGGCGGCGCCCAGGAATTTCGGCGGGGCCGATTGCCTCAGGCGCGGGTTCTCGACCTCCCCTGCGTCTCGAATGAGCACAACCTGCTCGCCGTCGAATTCGTGCTTGTCGAATTTGTCTCTGCGGTCGTTCTTTTTGATCTCATAGTCGATCCGGCCAAATAGCGCGGCCCAGCTGTAATAGTCGTCCTGCGTCCAGCGATCGTAAGGATGGTTGTGGCAGCGGG
>Ga0065705_10104651_pt1 | contig 12288 bp, 12 predicted proteins | sample SwibulcommuniRL2_FD_59092 | JGI IMG/M metagenome (GOLD analysis project Ga0065705, IMG submission 59092) | Bulk soil microbial communities from switchgrass field near Rose Lake, East Lansing, Michigan, USA - RL2 Bulk Soil v2 (version 2) | ecosystem: Environmental > Terrestrial > Soil >... | reverse complement strand
AAGCCAAAAAATCGATTTCAAACGATGACCAATTACATCTTAAGGCGACTTGGGCAAGCCATCCCACAGTTATTCATCATCAGTATCATCCTGTTCGTGTTGATGCAGGCCTTTGGCGATCCGGTCGCGACGTTGGGAGCCCGTAATCCTCCCAAACCGGAAGACAAGGAACGTCTGCGCCGCATGCTGGGTTTGGATCAGCCAACTTATATTCAATATCTCAGCTGGCTGGTTGGAAATGACTGGCAGAAGATCGACATGGATGGGGATGGAGTTCCCGAAACATATGGTCAACGCAAGGGTGTACTGCGCGGCGATTGGGGAAATTCACTCGTCACCCGTGAACCCGTGCTTAAGATGATCGGTCAGCGTCTGCCGAATACGTTGATGTTGATGGTCGTCGCAGAAATCATCATTATCATACTGTCACTCGTAATTGGTCTGTATTCTGCTTTGCGTCCTTATTCCTTCATTGATAATTTTCTTACCGGGGCTTCCTTCATCGGTTATTCCATGCCGGTCTTCTGGCTGGCGCTGATGCTGATGTATATCTTTGCCGTGAACTTCCGCAAATGGGGCTTGCCCTACCTGCCAACAGTGGGAATGTTCGAACCCGCTGTGGGAAAGACACCCTGGGAACTCATCAAACATATGATTCTGCCAGTGGCTACGCTCTCGATTATCAGTATTGCGGGCTACAGTCGATTCATACGATCCAGCGTGCTCGAAGTACTTAGCCAGGATTACATCCGTACGGCGCGCGCCAAAGGTGTGGGCGCCTACTTTGTTGTCCTGAGACATGCTCTGCCAAACGCCGCGCTGCCCTTTATCACGCTGATCGGGCTGGATATCCCATTCCTGCTGGCCGGTGCTGTGGTTACGGAACGGATCTTTGCCTGGCCTGGCATGGGAAGGCTGTTCCTTGATCACACCGAACGAGCGGATTTTCCCATGTTGATGGGCATTCTGATGCTGATCTCGATCGCGGTGGTGATCTTTCAAATTCTGACGGACGTGGTGTACTCGTTCGTGGATCCGCGCATTCGTCTGGAATAGACCAAAATGGCAGTGACGACCCCAGACACTCTTCCAAAAGAAACCGCGGTAAAAACATCCGCACCGCTGTCGCCGCTGGTGCTGGGTGTGCGCCGTTTTCGCAAGCACCGCATGGCGATGATGGGTCTGGGCTTGCTGATTTTATTGATCCTGTATATTGGTTTTGCGGGTCTTTTTGCCAATGGCTATTGCGCCCCTCTTAACCAGGAATTATATGGCGAAGCCTGGGCAAACTGCAACGACACAAGCCTAAAACTTCAACCTCCCTCACGCGATCACATCTTCGGCACGGACGTTATCGGGCGGGATATCTTTGCTCGCACGATCTACGGCGGACAGATCTCGATGCTGATCGGTGTCTCGGCTGCCATGGTGGAAGTGATTCTGGGCGCGCTGGTCGGCTCGATTGCCGCTTATTATGGCGGTTGGGTTGACAACCTGCTCATGCGCTTTACCGAAGCGATGTTGAATATCCCCAGCCTGTTCCTGCTGATTATCGGCGCGCATTTCTTTGGCAACAAGCTGCCTACCTTCAATATCCTCGGGCGCGAATTGACCGGTGGTGTGATCATGATCATCCTGATCATCGGCGCCACATCCTGGATGTATCTGGCGCGCATTGTGCGCGCCAACGTGCTTTCGCTGCGCGAGCGCGATTACATCTCTGCGGCGCGTGCCCTCGGTGCATCCGATAGCCGTTTGATCTTCACACATTTGCTACCAAACACCATTGCGCCTCTCATCGTCAGCGCAACACTGGGTGTGGCGAATGCGATCCTCTCGGAAGCCTACGTCAGTTTCCTTGGCTTGGGTGTTCAGGGTGTCACTGCCACCTGGGGCAACATGCTTGATGGCGCCTATCGATATCTGGAGACGGCGCCCTGGTTGTGGTTCTTCCCTGGCACGCTGATCCTGCTCACTGTATTGGGAATCAATTTTGTGGGCGACGGCTTGCGCGACGCTCTGGACCCCTATAGTACCAAGCATTTGTAATTATCCAACGATCTATTTTCCTCCATAGCCAGCCAGGGATGTATCAAATCCATCGGCTGCGCGTCATACATGTATGAATGTTCTCATACCAGCAGATGATGTGGATTCATGAAAAAACCATTTATCGATGCTTGTATGGAAAGGAGTAGCTTATGGTTTCCGAGCAAAGGCACGAGATGCAATTAACCGCCACTCATCCCTCTGGAGCAGAGGAGTGGTCATGCCCTGAATGCGGGCGGCGTTTTGTCGCACAGTGGGAACCAAACTTTCGCCGCGTGATCCTGGAACGCGGTCAGGAAGATACGATTCATGTAGGTCATGGCATGGGACTTCTAAAACTAAGTGTTGATCCTGCTGAGGAGGAACATCCCGTCAATGACTCCAAGTTGCAGGATGTCTGGAAGAAATATCTCGATCAATTGGATTTTGATTCAGAAGACGATAACGATCCAAATAAATCCCCGCAGTGATGATAACGTAACAACAAAACGAGACCTGCCCGCATAACTCTATGCGGGCAGGTCTATTACGGCACCTACACGTCAGAGTCGGTGAATTCCAGGAGGTGACCTTCGTAAAATCCGGCCATCCTGGTCTGTTTTGTCACACCGCCACCGGTGTTAGTATGAGTGATGATGACGACCAGCTTGTACGTGCCAGCGATGAATCTGCTGATGGAATCGGGGCGAGGCAGTTTGATGGTTTTGTCGTAGTTGAGGTTCAGAGCAGGCGGGACACTGTTGACAGCCAGTGTGTCTCTCTTGATCGTGCCTTCGAAGCCACCACCCATCGATTCGAGATTGACGCGGATCTGCCATTCACCCCCCAGACCGGGGGCGCACAATCCACTGACCTGCCACTTCACCCGCACACTCCACTCCTTATCGCGCGGAAGGACGTGGTTCGGATCGAGATCAAAATCGAAAACATCGACGTCGGTGATCTTGCCCTCAAGGTCGGTTGCTACATTGGTAAGCGTATCAAAATTTGCAGACATGGTTGTAATCCTTTCTAAAATAAGTAATCACATTCCGGTTCTTCTCCCGGACCTCGTTTCGGTGCTGGTGTCCGAGGGGCCCGTCTCATTCATCCGCACCTCCACGTTATTCATTCATATAAACGAAGGTTTGGGTGGTTTTCCGGTATGGAAATAAAATCATGAACGAAACCTATCAAGGGCTTCGTTCATAACAGAGTGAAACAAAACTCTATTGTGCTTCAGACGCTTTATCATGGATACCCACCTGCACTGGTGGATCACACGAACCTGAACGGTCACGATATGATTGGCTGACGGTAACATTCTGGATGTTGTCACTGGCACTAAAAGTGTAGTAATCAATATCGTATATCGTGTACTGTTGTGAGAACGCGCCCGATCCATAATATATGCTTCCATCCGGCTCCATTGTGAGCTGACCTATGAGAACATCCTCCACTGTGTAAAACTGGACGATCACAAAGAGAATGCCTTCCGGGTCCAACGCTGTCACAGACAGGGAAACATAATAAGGAGCATCACACGTCATGACATCCATAAGTCTGAAATCGGTCGGCGTATTGGTTGTGATGGTCGGTGTTACTGGCGTGATACTCGGCGTAGCGGCTGGCAGCCGCGGTACATGCAGTTCCTGACCCGGATAGATGACTGTATCGAGCAGACAATTCGCCCGGATCAACTCCTGATCTGTGGAGCCCGTTGCCCGAGCAATTGCAATCAGCCAGTCGCCACGTTGGACAGCATAGATGGGCCACGCGTACATCGGAACACAGGCTGTTGGACTCGGCGATGGCGTGTCTGTAAACGTCGGCGTAGCTGTCTCCGTGGGCGTCATGGTCGGCGTGGATGTCAGACTCGCTGTTGGAGTCGCTATCCAGGGTGTTACAGTGACGATGGGTGTAGCTCCCACGGTTGGAGATAACGTTGTCAATATCCCTGTCGGAATCGTTTGCGTTGGTGTGGTCGTGGGAACCACGAAAGGAGCGGAAACTTCGAACGCGGCTCCCACGATCACCAGATTCACCGCCGTGGCCGCAAGCAGGATCGCGGCCATAATTCGGCGTGGTGTGATTTGACAGCAGATCTTCTTAGCTTTCTGCATGGTTAACTACTCCTCAAGCTTGGGCAATGGCTCTCCGGGACAAAAGTCGAAGATGTTTCGCTTGGCTTGATCGATATCTTTCTCTGCCTGGGCGCGTTTGCGCAGAGCAACGTGTGTCCGCAGGGCGCCCCACAGGAAGATGATCAGAAAGATCGCGATGTAGGTGTCGAACGCCACCTGGAGAATATCCCTGGACAAATTGATCGTCTTCACGGCAATGTTGATCACTGCCTCGACAGCGGTCACCGTTGTCAGGGATGCGGCAATGAATGCGGCGGTCTCTCCCAGGTCACGATTCGCCCTTTTCAAATGATCGTTGGCTTGCTCAAGGTTTCGCTTGGAAGCCCGGCACGCATGAGTGTTGGCTGGCAATCCCTGGTTTTCATTCGATGGGAATAGATCCTGAAGCCGCCTGGCGCCATGATTTGACCTGAATTGATTTGTCTGTTCCATTTCAACCTCTCTCTATGTCTTATTCGATCTGCTCATTCCGCATGGAGGATTCCATGAGGGCGATCAGGAGCAGGCTGCCCATCAGCAGCAAAACGGGTATGGAAGTCCCTGCATAGGCTGCGCCCACGAGGAGCGTACCCATCAGCAGGATGATTAGCATTTTCCGAAACATGGTTACTTTCTCCTAATTCTTTTGAACGAAAGACGGTCCGATTTTCGGTCATCCAACTCAAAACGTTGAAGCCCGGGCAAATAGCCAGGGCTTCGAAGACAATCTCGCCGTTCGTCCCAAAGGCTATCTGTTTAAAGGGGAGGGCGCCAACAGACCGCCCAAGCCACCAATGGCTGCCGATCCCAGTGCAACGATGACTTCCGGTGTGGACTTGCCTGCCATTGCTAAAACGATGGTGCCAATTACGCTGGTTACTACAGTTAATCCAAGCACTGCTACAACCATGCGGTAGAGCAATCGATCTTTGTGTGTACTGTTATTCATAGCAGCTCCTTTCCAAATCTCTCTTTCTAATTGGATAAACGACAACTTCACCCATTTTTTAAGCGTCTGGATGCGAAATCATGTTTCTCCAGAATGAACCGAGTTGTCAGAGCGAATAAAGGACTTATATGCCTCGGTATAGAGGCGAGGAGAATAGCTGGATCAAGCCTGCTACTGCGATCGCTCCAAGAGCAAGGAGCAGGCCAGACAGAGGCTGCCCTCCGAGTATCAGAACGACAGTACGCAGCATACTCGCCACAAAGATGAATCCAAGCACGATCGCAATTCGACAAATCCAGGCATTGGTTTGTATCCGTGAGTTCATGGCGGCTCCTTCTGTTCTGATTCGTGGTCTTAATTTCTATAAACGCAGGTTTGGCTGGTTTTCGGGCAGGAGGATGCAATTAGATAATGATGCTACGCAGTCTAGCCACGGAGACGCGGAGTCGCAGAGAAATAATTAAGAGTTTTTCTCCGTGTTCTCCCCTGGCGCCGTGCGGCTTACCCTGGCACCGCCCGTGATTTGCTAGGCAAATCAGGCAGGTGTGTGGCTCTGCGGCAAAATTGCGTAAGATGAGTAAATAAACTGTCCCTGACCATTTTGGTCAGGGACAGTTGGTTGATTGGGTCTCTCTTAGAGTCCTATTCTGAAGGATCCAGGGCATTTGCCCGAGGACAAGCTTATGGGCACCGCCCTAGAGCTGTCGTGCTGGTGAGGTCGCGCATATCGATGAGTCCCATGCCCAACTCAGGATCCGGCGTCGTTGTTGATGTGGGACCTCCATTGATAAGGCATTTGGTCTTAGCCTTTCCCATTTGCTCATACGCCAGCGCTGCCATTCCACTGACCATTGGAGCTGCAAACGAAGTACCCGACCAGTAGACATACTGCTCGCCATATCTTGTTCGAGCCAGACCAATCACAACATAGGCGCAATTTTCAGGTCGTGTGCAAACTGGACTACCATTCGGACCGGGGGGCTGATCCCAGGTGTCGGCTCTGGGTGCACAAGGATTTGTAACCATTGTGCCATCAGGTTGCTTCTCATCTCTGGGTCCACCCTCTCCACCTGGAGCAGCTACATCGCCATTATTAGAGTAACAGGATCGCTGTCCATTTGGATTCGTAGCTGCGACTCCGATGACGTTGTCAAAGCTTGCTGGAACTTGCATGGGCTTCATGTCCACGACTCTGGTAGTGCTGGAAACTTTTATTGTTGAATCGTTACCTGCCGACGCAATGATGATCGCGCCCATTTCGTCCGCTGCATCAATTAGTGATTGTAGTGTTCCCAACTCTTCACGTTGCAGCGCTGTCAACCCTGCGCCAGATTGCGCGTCCGGTACACGAATGCCCAGGCTCATATTGATCACGGTCTTATTCAGCTTACTGCTCCAGGCACTCTTCCGGCTCTTATAGCTTTCCAATCCCTTGTTCAGAGTCCATAATTCGCCGCAGCCATCATCGTTCAGAACCCTGACCAGTTGTATCCTGCTTTTCGGTGCAATCCGGTGGATCAGGCTGGCTACGAACAAGCCATGATTGCTCATCATTGTATTACCACCGGCGTCCCAATTGGTGAACCACATCGGGGATGGGGACGCCTCTCCTACCCGCTTGATGAAGGGCAATCTGATTCTGTATGGTGAGGTATCGAACACGCCGACTCGAACTCCACGACCGGTAAATGCAGGGGAAGGTGTTAGTAGTAAATTGATCCCCTGGGAGCCGAACGCCCATTGCGCGTTGAAATCTGCCTGCGCCTGGACCGGATCATACGATGTGCCACGTGTGCCAGGCACGCCAAAGGGTCTTCCACCGCTGCCACCGCCATCAGTTGGGAGTGCACATGGGTCGGTCGTCGAATCAGCAAGACGGGTAAGGTAGTTCGGATCCGCAAATATGTCCCGGCCCTGCGCCTTATCGCCAATCTGGGTGATTACATTCCCAACGGTGGATCCTCTTGGAATCTCATACAACCGCATGACAAGCTTGCGGTCTTCCACTGTAGAATTCGATTCCGCGGCTGTCCGACTATTCAAATAACTCAGGTCGCAGCCTTCGATGAAATTCAGTATAACTTTCTCAGACGCGACCGGTGTGGCAGTAGCGGCGGGAGATTCGGGTGTTCCGGTTAGTGGCGGTGTTCCCAGGGCCTCTAAGGTTGCCGGCGGTACCGCCGTTGTAGGTGTTATGGATGGTATCGAGGGTACGGATGTAGTTGGCGGTGCTTGTGTGGTGGGCACGCCCGGTACCGGAGTTCCAATGATGGCATCCACGTCATCGCGTGGACCTACAACGATCACCTGGTTATCGATGAAATAGCCGTTCGATGAACGATAATTCTGGGGTAAGTTCTGGACCTCACAGTTGAACGAGTGGAATAGAGACCGCGGTAGTAACGCAAGAATAAGCCCCAGCACAACCAGCGCTACTCCTCCCGCTCTAACTTGCCAGGGAAGCTCTCGGAACCATCCTCCAAAACTGGAAAATGCAGATCGGCGTTTATCATTCATGGCAATTTTCTCCTCTCTGGATTGTGGATCATCATGCCCTATAACAGCAGCATGGGCGTAGCATCAGCCTTGCCCTATACTCCAATAAACGCAGTGTTTACCGATTTTCAAGGATCAAAATGGATGAAAGGATTTGCCGCCCACTCTGCTGTAAGGAAATGACTTAGAGAGTGCCAGCATCTCCCACTAAAAAGAACGGCGCCCAGAAATAGGGATGGGAATAGTAGTCACGCTGCACATCAGGCAGTTCATGGTCGCCTCGAAGCAACTGCAATTGGGCGTGGCGAAGGGCTGCCCCTTTGCCGCTGCCATGGACCAGGTGATGATAGAAGGTTTCCATGATTTGTGCCGTCGAGCGATCCTCCACAGCCCAAAGTGTAAGAACTACGGACGCTGCTCCTCCGCTCAGGAATGCCCGCATCAACCCCAGGAGCTCATCGCCACCACCCATGACGTTCCGGCCTGTCTGACAGGCACTCAGGGTGACCAGAGAGGCTTTCAGGCGCAGGTTGAAGATGTCCATGGTGGTCAGCCAGCCATCCGCCAGCGCGAGTCCTGAGAAGAGTGGGTTGTCGAGCCGAAAATCACCGTGGGCAGCAAGGTGAAGGATGCGACAGTCTGGAATCACCTGATATAGCCCCGCCACAGATGCACGTTCCTCGAGGAATACCTGTCCGGACAGGAGAGTTGCGACCCTCTCCGCCTCTTCCACCGCATGAGGCAGGCGATTGCCATTCGAATTGCCAAAAACAATAGTTTGCTCCATGGCAGGCCGCGGCTCATGACAATAACGCAGGGAGCTGGAACTGGGAAGATAGCTGATCTCAGAGCGCTCGATCAGATACGAACTGCCGTCGTGCAGGGCATGGAACGGCAAATAGTGCAGGGCAGCGTGTGGCACGATGATCAGTTTTGAATATCCGGCCAAATGATCCTCGAATGGTGCAATCAACAACCGGTGAAGCTGCTGGAGGATCGCCTGCGCATTGGCTCTCAAGGCAGGCATGGCACGTAGTGGGCTTTTCGGCACCGTGTGGAGATTCAGCCGCAGACGCTGCATCAAGGCTTGGATCTGGGTCATATCGCTATCCAGGCGAATCGTCTGGATTTGATCGTCGGTAACCAGGAATACGACCAGTTTTCCATGGATGATGAAATACTCCACTAATATGGTATCTCGATCGAGGTAGGGCTGGACCGACTCGGTCCGAACTGACCAGAGAGCCGCCTCACGGGCATAATCTGCGTTGCGGACCAACAGCCTGTGCCACAGATCCGTTATTTTCTTTTCCAGAACGAGGACCTCCTGCTGCGCCTGCTGGCGTCCGGATTGAGAAAAAGCCCAGTCTCCTTCGTTCTTCTCTGTACTCTCCGAATCACTCTCCCAGCGCCGGTAGAAGTGATCGCGTTCCGCTCGCAAATTAGATAACTCCTCGACCAACGGTTCATCTTTTGGATCCCTGGCTTGAATCCTTAGATCGAGACGGTAAGCCAGGAGATCTAGTAGCGCTCGAGACTTCGCCCGTTCGGCATACTCCAATCCGAGTTGAGGCTGGTCCTGGTCAATACACAACCGGACCATCTCCTCGTACAGGTTTTCCTTGCCCTCCAGGAAACCGACCCGAAATTCGACCATCAGCCGCCCCCGCAGTTGCTCTAATTCCTGAATAGCGAGTTCATATTCTAGTTGTGCGGTACTCACATTGCCCTGTGCAGCGGCAAGAGCCCCCAGATGGGAGTGACTCTGATACCTTACGGTAGGAATATTCAATTTCTCTCCAACCTGCAAGGCTTCCTTCAGGAATTCACAAGCAAGGGAATATTCTCCCAGCGCCAGTGTTGTTCGTGCTGCAACGATCATGGCTTGCGCCGCTTCAATTGGAAGGCTGTGTGTTTTGAAGATGGCAACACATTCCTGAGCTATTTTGAGACTTTCTTGGAATCGCGCCTGGCACAGGAGCACCGCTGCTCTTTGAAGATCTGTTGAAGTGGCTTGCACCTGATTGCCGGCCTCCGCGAAGATCTGGCGCGCATCAAATAATGCACTCAGAGCCTCTTCATATCGTTGCAACTCGGCATAAGCAATGGCCTCGTTGATTATCGCAAGCGCTTCCACATGATGTGATCCGAGCTCGGCGAATAAGCTGCGCACGCGCTGGCATTTTTCGAGGACCTCCGGAAATCGACGCAGCTCTAATAAGCAGTCACTGATGGCCAGCTCCACCATCATCGCATCGCGTTTCCGCCCATCGGCTGTGTATACATCCCGGACGTGATCCAAAAGGTCTAACGCCTCGTTGAAGCGCCCAAGAATAAAATAGGTGCGCGCCATGTATTGCTGGGCATGTGCAGCCTCGACTTTTTCATCCAATTGAAGCAAGGTATCTCTGGCCTTTTTGCTAGCCTCGACGGAGGCGTCAAAACGACCCAGATTCCGTAGTGCATACGCTCGATTTATCTGGATCAGCGCCCAATCGGTTGTGCCCTCTTTTCCCAACTGTTGATACAACTCTGCTGCCCTGTCGTACACAGCCAACGACTCAAAATCTTGACCTCGGCGACTATGTACATTTCCCAGGTTCATCGTTAAGATTGCAAGAGAACGCCGGTAACCATGAGCCTCCAAGACCGGACTGATTTTGTTTCCAATTTCCAAAGCCTCCTCATAACGGCCGAGGTGCGATAAGGCGTTGACTTTACCCAGCTGCGACCAGGCCTGTTCCGCGGCGATTCCTTGCCCCTGGTAAATATCTGCAGCCTGATTATAAAGATTGATTGCAAGCTCATATTGGCCCAGGCCTATACCACGCCCGTCCGCTTCAAGCACACGACTCTCTGCTATATACAAGGGGTTATTTGTAAGTTCACCAATATAACCAACCAGGTCTGCAATTTCGAGCGCCTTTTGAATATCGGCGCGCAAAAAATGAGCAACCTGCAGGTCTAGCAAGCGGACAGCTTCGTCATTTAGCAGCGAGCGATGTTCTTCCAGAAAGTGCCGCCGGGCAGCAAGATCTGGCAGAGTCAGCAATTGTTCGACCAGCTCTGCCTCGGTCATGAGACTCCTCTCATCAAACCGGTAGGGATTGGACATGGATCTCCATGTTTGGACCGGTGAGGACTAACTTATAATGACCAGGGGATAAATGGGGAATAATAAAGTTTCCGATTTCGTCGACTGAAGTACTTGCAATTGCTTGACCCTCCTGGTTGACTTGAATGGTGAACTCGTTCGATTCCAACCCTGTGACTAATCCTAACAGTGTTTTGAGTCCCGGCTGCTCTACATCGTCCTGGACCTCGATCACGATCCGGACGTTCTCAGCCTGATAAATAAATGGTTCATCTCCATCACCCCGTAGTCGTGCAAAAAGGGGGGGCGAGGAAAAACCCTCCTGCCCTTGATCCTCTTCGTTTGCGCCCAGCAAGCGGGCAACCAGCACTTTTATGGCTTCGAACCCGGTCACTGGTAGTTCGAAGTCCCTTAAGAACTCTTCCAACTGGGACAACTCCTTCTGGCAGTGCGGGCATTCACGCACGTGTTGCGCAACAACCAGCTTCTGAGAACCTGACAGGTAGCCCAGGTGATAGTTTCCCAATTCCATCGGCGATGGACAGCTAACGCGATAAAGCCGCGCGCTCAGATCCTTTTGAAAATCTTCGAGCGCCTGGACCCTTTCACGACAGTGCGGACATTGTTCCAGGTGATGAGCAGTTTCCGGGTTGGAATCGGGATAATCAAGGTAAACCAACAATTGCTTTTCATCTAACTCAGGAGGGAAAATACAGTTTGTAGTCAATTTTCAGTTCCTCCGACCGTTCCCGATTCGACAGGATAGGATTGCGGACTATCAGGACACATCTTGCTTTCTATGGAGAATGAACGCAAAAACTTCCGGTTTTCAATCATCTAAACCGAGCAATTTGCGGAACGCGGCATCCCGTCGCAGGCGGGTTATGACATTCTGCTTGACACGGTAGATCTCGTCGACATCCGTGAATAGACCGGGGAAATGATCGAACAGTTCCTGGGGTTTAAGATCCAGGACAAATGAGCCGTAAATGACGGCGCGCTCTTTTTCGTCATGCAGCCGTTCCATGACTGCCTCCCAGATCGCCTGGTTCTTCGAATGATCCATCGCCTGTTCCTCGGGAGACAGTTCCTCTGACTGTTCTTTTTCCGCATCATCCAGGTCATACAACTCCATGTATTCGGCGAGACGGTTATAGTCCGTGATGATGCTGTGGACACACATCTTGAGATAGCGCAGCAAGGATCCCAGGTCTGTAAAGCTGTGAAATCGATCAGCCGAAAGTGTCCCGGAGATCTTTCCAAATGCCCCATTGACGAAGTAGGCGACCTCCTCCCCGCTGGTCGCAAAACCGTGATGCTGGTTCACCCACCCGGATACCAGTGCCTGGTATTGCGCACAAATTAGATCCCAGGCGAGCGAATTCCCCTCCTCGATCGCCCGGCGGAACAGTTCAAAACAATAGCTGGTATCGTGAGCCAGGCGTTTGAAATAGTGATTCGTCTCTTGCGCACATTTTTGAGCGAGAGACTCTACGGCCATATGTTTTAATTCGCTCTCATGAGACATAAAGGCCCCTCAGCCGCGAGGTGATGGCGGAAACACCCCGCCAAATTGTTATGATGCTGTAACCCTACTT
>Ga0065705_10104650_pt1 | contig 12291 bp, 31 predicted proteins | sample SwibulcommuniRL2_FD_59092 | JGI IMG/M metagenome (GOLD analysis project Ga0065705, IMG submission 59092) | Bulk soil microbial communities from switchgrass field near Rose Lake, East Lansing, Michigan, USA - RL2 Bulk Soil v2 (version 2) | ecosystem: Environmental > Terrestrial > Soil >... | reverse complement strand
CGCCGCCGGCGCAACGGCCGCGGTAGTGGCGGCGGCGCCCAGGAACTTCAGGAATTCTCTGCGGTTCATGACTTCCTCAACTACGCGTTCTTAAGAAGAAGGGCGAGAACGATGGTGCCCAAGCCGATTCCGCCGTAGGTCAGGAGATCCTTGGTCGGAATCCCCTGCGACGGCGGCGACGCCGTCGGGCCCGTCACCGGATGCTTTCCGCCGGACGAGGGAGGAACGGTGGTGTTTGGGACGGTGCTGTTGGGGATGACCTGACCGCCCGTCGTGGTGAGCGGCGTCTTCCCGAATTCCTGCATTCCCTGGTACATGTTGTCGATCGCAAGCGCCCACTCGTCCACGCGACCGAGAGTCTCGTCGTCGATCTCCCAGCCCTGGACATCCTCGTCGACATAGGTCCCCCGGCCTTCACTGAGATCGCCCTGCGCCTTGTCGACGTAGTACTGGTCCTTGACGACGATGTCGTCATAGCCCCAGAAGTTGTCGGAGATGTACTGCTGCCCGAAAGTCCGAAGCAGCATAGGGTCGGCGTCGATGCGCGAGGCGATCCACTTGCGGACCTGGGCCATGCGGGCGGTGCCATTCTTGATCTTGCTGAGAATGGCGTTGCGCTCGTCGGCAAGGACCGTCGCCCCCAGAACAACTCGGCGAGCCGATGAGCGACCAGAGAGGTCATGCGCCTGGAATTTCGAGAAGAGTTGCGGCCGACCTACTGGGACGGCAAGCCTGACCTGGTGATGACCGCCCAGGGCCGGCTGAAAGGTGCTCTTGAATTGAGATCTCATGGCCGTCTCCGTTCTTAAGGGCTGGTCCCAGTCTTACTGAGAAGATCCGCCTGCATATCGCCGATCAGGCCGAGCAATTCCTTGTCGTCCGGCGCTTCGGCAACGAGGAGATCGCCGATCGCCTCGATGTACCCGAGCGCGTAATTGTACTCCGGAAGCGACCGAACGCGGAGCGCTTTTTGATAGGCGCGGTAAGCGAAGGAGTAGGCCTGCTTGCGCTCTTCCTTCGTGTCGAGGCCCATCACGGGACCCGTCATCCTGGCCATGCCGTATATCCTACCCAAAATAGACCTTCTCGTCGTCACCTACGTAAACGGAGACTTCACCGTAGGCGTGAGCCGCGTCGGTCAGCATATCGCCGAACACGCCATAGCCTCGGTCCCAGAATCCAGCCCCATGGCGGTTCCGAGTCAGCCAGAAATCATGACCGTGGCGGCTCCGATCGGAACTCGCCTCATCGAGATCTTTCCGATTCGAGAGGATAAAGTCGTTCGAATCCTTGACCGCCTGGTCGACAGCGGTCTGAGCGAAGTCCTGGATGCCGTAGGTCTTTTCCAGCTGGTTCGTCCAGAGCGCGGCCTCGAGGTACGCGTCCACGAACTCCGGCCAGATCGGCATCGGATGCTTCGCAGCTTTTACCTTCGCGCCCAAGCCGTGACGCTTCTTCGCTTCCTGCTTGTAGGAGTAGACCACCTTGCCGTCTTTGACGAGGACAATATCGTAGCCCTCGTACCTGACCGCGTGGTCGATGCTGTAGGAGTGACGCTTGTGCATCCACTCGACGGCCTCGAAGTCGTTCTTGAAGCCGCTCTTGAGCGTCTCCCCGTCATGGGTGACGACCCATCCTTCGACGGTGCCGAGCTGAAGCACGGACTACCCTCTGCAGACCGGGCAGGGCGGAGCGCCCGGATCCCCCTTCTTGTAGACCTGAATACGGCCCGGCGGCACGTTCTGCCGCTGAGGCGGCATGAAATTCTGCTGCTGAGGCGCCGGCGCGGGAGGCGGCGGCGGGGGCGGCGGAGCCGCAAGATGCGGCTGAGGCCTCGTCACCGGGACGCTGCCGTGTAGCGGGATCGGCTTTCCGAACGCTTCGAAGCCGCGCTGGAACACGTTGGGCATCGGAGACTCCTTTCAGCGGGTGACGAGATAGAAGAGCCCGACCACGACAAGGCCGCCCGTGACGGTGGCGTAGAGATCAAAGCCGGAAGGAGCCGTCTGCCCCATGCTGCTCGACCCCTCGAGCTCCTGCTGCATGGCGCGCTTCCGGATCCGCTTGCACTTCGTGCATCCGATGCCCGCCCGCTGCTTGGCCTCGCACTCCTCGCAGAGTTCATCGCCGCAGCCCATGCGGACTCTCGGCGTCCCGGAGAGGCCGGGCTGGAGGGTCACGATCGGGCCCTGGTCCTCGCTCTCCTCCTCGTCGGGAATGTGAACGGGCCCGCATCCGATCGAACGCCGCGGCCGCGTGGCGGAGCGGCTCGCCCGCGTGGGGATCATCTCTTCGTCCTTCCGGACAGAGGAGATGGCGACTTCCGGCGCGCGCGCCAGATCCCATCCTCCGCAACCCATGTAGGCGCGGGAAGAAAATCGGACTGCTGGGAGATGGGCGCGCGCGTTCAGATCCATCGAAAGGCTCCTCTCGGTCAGACTTTTTCGACTTCCATGACCCACCAGGTGTCATTTTTGATGTTGGAGTCCGCCCAATCGTTCGCCGCCTCCCCGTCATCGAACGGCCCGTGAATTGTCATGCCGTCGAAGGGGTTTCCGCTGATGACCACGAACATGGCGTATCCTCCCGGGTCTCCTAACAGCATATCCTGATGCGGTAAAATATTCCAGTTCAGTCGATTAGGTGCAAGGATTCGAGGCCTTCGGGAAGGTCATTATAGAGGGCTCATGACCGGATCCTACGACTTCAAGCGCTGGGCTGGCGATTGGTGGCAAACCCCGAAGGGCCACTGGAGCACGGCCGCAACGGCGCCGGCGGATTGGAAGACGAAGTCGGTATTTCTCTCCTGCCCAGCCTGCGGAGAAGTCGCCAGCCTCCCTCACGCGGTGGACCAGGAAGGACGCGTCACACCGAGCGTGGTCTGCCCGAATGGCCCAAAGTGCCCGATGCATCTGTCTCCAGTCAGGCTCCTCGAATGGAATCTCGGAACAAAGCCGTCAGATCGGTGATGCTGGGTTTTCAGACGCAGGCGCTATACAATTACTGAAGATGCCACCAAGAAAAGACCCGAACCAGCCGCGTAAATGCCCGCCAGGTCTGATCCGGAAAAGACCAGGAGGGCCATGCGTCCCTCGAGCTCAGATTTTTTCTCTTACGCATGTGACCACCGGATTTGGAAATCCACTCGGCGGCCCAGCAAGCGGCCCAGCCGCGACCGGCGGCCCGACTCCAGCTCCAACGCCCACTCCAGCACCGACTCCACCTCCGGCGCCGGCGTGCATGATCGCGACGCTCTTCACCGACTGCTTCCCCTGCACCGGAGGGCCGATCACCGGAGCTTCTCCAGGACCGGTATGCGGATGGACCTTCAGTGAAGCGTTCGGCCCCAAAGGCGGGCAGGTTACCTTCACTCCAGGCGTGATGAGTCTCGACGCTCTGGGCGGCGTTTCCGATACTCCAGCAGCCTTCCGCCCATTCCCGCTCTCCCTTAGCACCATCCTTCTCATGTCGGTCCAGTTCAAGCTCACCGAATATCCAGGCTCGGTGGGATCAGGTTCCGAATATCAGCATTACATCTTCGATTCGACGTTCTCCAACTGGATCCTCGTGTACATGAACGCCACCGGATTCGTCCAGGTGGTTTCTGGACCCACCGCGGGCGCAGACAGCTATATCGGAACTTGGACTCCGACCGGCGGGACCCATAAGATCGACTACTCGATCGACATGGCTGGCGTGATGACTCTCTACATCGACGACGTGCTCATCCCCCTCACCTTCGCCGGCGGCGGCTTCACTCCCTTTGGAAGCTTCGCTGCGAACAACGTCTACTTCTTCTCCCTGAAAGCTCCGTCAGCGGTGAGCTCTTCCAAGATCCAGGACGTTTTCGTCACCTCAGGAATTCAGCCGCCCACGACGGTCTACTGCTGCTCCTGATCCGAAGGCCAGCTCCAGAAGCCATTCCGAAGCGTTCTCGAGTACTTCGCATCGACCGCAAGTGACGGTTTCCCTGGAAGGAAAACGGTCAGGCTCACTTTCCCCGCCAGCGACAGATGGTCGACGTCGACGATGATCGCCGCGCGTGCAGTTCCATCCACGCCATAGTAGACCGTGCGACCTATTTCTGGGGGACGGCTCTGAAGCTTCTGGAAAATTTTAAGATTTTCCGTTGTTTTCATGTCCGGTTTTCTGTCCCTTCTACGCCTGAGCGGTAGGGCCCTCTGAGGCTTAGAAGAATCGGATCCTGCTTGCGATAGACGAATCCATCAGGTCCGACGATATGGTCTGGGGGGAGTGGTTTGGGATCAAATATGCCGTGCCACTTCTTTACTTCAGGATCGCAGGCTGTGCAGAGTGCTGGGGATCCCTCTTTCCTGGTCCAATAGTTGGAGACGGCGGTGTTCTCCATCATCTTGCATTGGCTGCACAGGAAAACTGGCATCAGAGTTCCCCAGCACCGTGTAGAGATGCGAAACCCATGATTTTGTGACGGGAATTCTGCTGGCCTTCACGAATTCAACGAACTCGCGCAAGGCCGTTCCCCGGTGGGATCGACGTAGGCTGTCAAAACCCGGCAGACCTCTTGATCCACTCGAGAATCTTACCGGCCACCGGAACCCACCAGGCAACGATCGGGACCAGGAAGAAGACCGAGACGAGCGATATTCCGATGACGCAGCCTTTGTCGATGGAAGATTCTTTTTGTTCCGACATCAGGATCGGATTGTAGCAGGGACCGAGCATCCTTTCATGGGCTTTCCGAAGCCCACGGACGCATCTGGAAATCCCTTTGCCGGCGCTCGCAGCCCTGGCGATCGCGGCACTGGTTCCGCCAGACGATCTCCGGGCCGGTGCCGCTGGAAGCTGGATTGTGGCCGATCATCCGGACGGGCTCGAGACCTCCTACCACGATCCCCATGAATCCGCAGAAAACGCACTCGCCGAAGACTTGTTCGTAGAGGCCGGTCATTGGCGGTCTCCGTCGAGCTTGCACAGGACCACCTCGAACTTCATCTTGTTCCATCGCTCGGCGAAGCGCGTCTTGGCGAGTTCAACCATCTGCTCGAACGTGAAGGTCCCCTTGGCGATGTAGGTGCTGCTAGACCCGGGCCGGGTATCCACGGAGAAATCCCAGAAGGATAATGCCGTCCAGCCATCCTTATGGTAAAGATGGCTCTCCCCCTCGCGCATGGGCCGCGTCCGGCGCTGCAGGCGATCTCCAGGAAGCGGCCAACCTGGCTGAAGCGGACCGTCGATCTCCGTCGCCGTCCACGGAACGTCCTCGAATTTGTCTGAGGAGGAGCTCCATCCGGCCTCAGTGTAGAAGAAATGCCCAGACTCCCGGTAAGGTCCGAAGTAGACCATGAATGGTTCGGTCATGAAGCGCTTTTCCCCTTCTCCGGCTCGCTTGGCTTTTCTTCTTTTTTCGAGACTTTTCCTCCGCCGTATCGGATCGACATGTTGACGTCCGCCCACGTCTCGTGGCCGGTCGCGTAGTGATGCCGAGCGGCGACACCTTGAGCGTTCGGCCCGATCCAGTGACCTTCGGAGCCCCAACACTGGAAGCACCCTGCGATCACATCCCGCGCAACGCTGTATCCCATTACGCTTTACTCTCTGACTTGGGGCAAGGACCAACCCAAGGGATTGGCTTGCCGCAGAACCAGCAGCGCTCCTTGGACTTTCGGATCGCCTCCTCGGCGGCCGCCCTTGAGCTCTGGCGAGGCGTCCACGCCATGAGTTAATCCTTTGTTTCGACCTTCGTCGGCGTCTGCTTGATCTGGATCTTGAGATTGCACGACGCCCCACCGATGAGTCCAATGAAGAGAAGAACGGCAACGATCGCGATCAGCACCGATGGCTTGATCCTCGTCGAACAGTCGTGGTGATCCCTGATCGAATGACGGATCCCGCAGCCCGGGCAGGTCTTTGTCGTCACTTCGATTCCTTCCACTGCCACTCCACGGTTCCTTTGTCGTCCTTCACAACCCACCGCGCATGGCCGCGCTTGATGAGCTCGACCTTCCAGTAGTCGTTCGTGAACTTGAAGGTGACGAAGAAACAGATTACGACCAGGAAGACCATGATCCACAGCATCGTGAGCCGGCTGATCTTGTAGCCTTCGATCATCTGACCATTCCTCCAGATTCTCCTCTAGACAAAGCTCCTGCGGTCAAGACAACGCCGGAGCGGACGGCCTTCATCCTCTTAGGGCAAGCCTTGGCCTTGCAGGCTTTGACCCAGCCCACCGTGCTCATGAAGTGAGGTTTCGACCAGCGGTGCCGGTGCTTAGGCATGGGCTATTTCCCTTCAAGACACGTCTTGCAGTCGAACTTTCCGCAGATCGTTACGTCCCACGGACCGACCATCTTCCCGCAGGTCGTCTCGCCGTAGCCGGTGTCATCGTTGTAGTACTTCACATTATGGACGTCGCCGTCCAGCTTCACCGTCATCAGGCTTTCGCTCTTCTTGCCCATAATTTTGGCCTAAACTTTCACCTTCTCCATCTTGGGTTCGATCTTGAGAACTCGGAAATACGGATCCGGAGGGCTAACTCCTTCGAACGACAGCTCGACCTGAGCTCTGGCGTCCTGGGCAGAATACGCCCATTCCTCCCTGGTAGCAGGAAAGCAGCCGCCGCTTCGCTTGTCTTCCTGGTAGAAAGTGACAACGTAGAGATTCGCTTCACCCATTACTTCTTCCGTCCTTTCTTAGGCTCGGAATCTCCCGGCCAGTCTCCTTCGTACCTGATCTTCCCCAGAATGTTCATCGTCGCGTGACCCTGATCGCTCATGCAAGTGAAGACATCGAGCTTCCCGTCCGCAGACTTCCCTCGCGTCATAGGAGCCCTTTCACTGGCGAGGAGTGCAAACGAGGTGAACTGATCCGATGTTCTCGCCTGGACGTGGTAGACGAGCCCGACGCCGCCTTTACTCAGGTCTGATTTGGAAAGGCTCCTGCTGACGATCCAGTCCATCATTCTTCTGGCCTCTGAATGAGTCCCGCTTCAATAGCTCTCTCTGCGAGCTTCTTGGATTCTCCGGCCCATCGAAGATCGCTTTTATCTACACTCTCGGAAAGTTCTTCGAAGCTAACAGCCCTAATACCGTCCCTCCCCATCTCTTCGGGTCTCGGGAAGACTCTCCAGTCCCTTGGTCTACGCTTCTTGTAGAAATACTCAAGAGCTTGGACCAATCCATAAATGGTGACCGGTCCGGCCCATGATTTGTCAAGGAGATGAAAAATCCATTCCACAACTGAGTCTGGGCCTGCCTCCTCAACACGATCCAACTGTATTTCGTATGAAGCCCTGCCATTCTCGTCGAAATAGATCAGCTCGCTGGAAGATGGATGGTACAGCCACTGTCTGTTAAAAATCATTGCTTCACTTCCACCACGTCAGAACGACTCCCCCCGGAACCGACCACCCCGCGGCCTTCATTCCCGTCCCGCCGGCGGTGAATCGCCGCCCCCAGGTGTACTTGGGGTCGCCGCCCTCAAGTTCGTCAATCTTTCCCACCTCTCCCCAGCCCTTGAACCGAGCAAGAGCCAGGACCGCCTCCTCCGGAGTGTTCCCGACCGCGTAGATTTCCTCCTGGAGCGCGAGAAGCCGAGCGTGATCGGCGACTTCCTGGAGGTGACCCTGGATGAGCTCCTCTTTCACCTGGTTCAAGCTCTTGTCGTCGGGGGCGCTTTTGATCCCGATGAGCTGTTCCCGGATCATGTGGGCACGGAGATCGAGTTCTTCAACCGGCATCGTATCCCTCAATTCCGAAAAGCAGTCCTTGTGTCGCCCCACATCATGAAGCATCCCCAGAAGTCCAAGGCGCTGTAATGGATTCTGTCGCGCATAGTCGTTCAAAACCCTTCGATAAACTTCCTCATGGCGATCGACGTATCGAGGTGACCTGCCTCGAGCATCTGGGTTCCGAGCCTGATCATGGGATGGTCTCTCGTCCCGTCATGCTTACCAAGGTCCGAGATCACGGACATGAAAGCCTGCCGAAGATCTCCCTGATCCAGAAGATCGAGGGCCCGCTTCTTCATCCACTCCAAATGCTCCCTGACGGTCGTTGTCTCCATCTACGCCCCCTTCTTGTCTCGCCAGCACTCGAGCTCCTGGCCGTTGGCATGCTTGCGCTTATGAAGGCTGTGGCCGTCCGGAGGGAGCTGGCAGATCGCGCGGGATCCCGGATGCGGCGAGTAGCAACCCTTCGGACTTTCGTCCCAGTTCTTCGGAAGCGGCTCCGACGTCACATTCAGCATGGCCCACTCTCCGAACTTCCACGACTCCCGCGGCGTGCTGTAGGAGATCCTGGAGATGTGGTGCGGGAATCCGTCCTTCGTAAAGCCGACGCAGACAGGATTGAAAGGCGCGAGCAGACGCGCCACATTGAGGAACCGGTCCTTGAATTTCGGGAAGGATCCCCATGCCAGGACCACCACCTTAGCCTTCTCGGCGAGCTTGACGATCCACTCGTCATTCAGCGCGATCTCGGCCTCGGTGCAGTCCTTGAGCTTCTTGGGGTAGGGCGTGATGTAGGGGTAGGCGTTCGCGTGGATCGTTCCGCCGAGCTCCCAGGCCCGCGCGAACCCCATGCCCTTCACCACGGTCATGTCGTCGACGTCGGCGCCGGCGCGGCTTGGGTTGAGACCAACGAAGAGAGCCTTCCCCAGGCTCTCCTTGCCGATGAAGTCGCGCCCAAGAGCGAATCGGCAGCGCGCCTTCGGCTTTTCCTTGCTAAACTCGGCCCAGCCCGTGACTCCCGATTTAAGCGCCATCCAATTCCTTTCCCCGAAGCTTGACTGCACAGATCGCGCCGTCGCTCCAGCCTTCGGGCTCGCTGACATGGTGATGCTCGGCCCCAGGATTGACGAGGTGGATGTCGATCTGATTTCCTTCCTCGATCGCCGTCGGCGGGACGCCTTCGATCCGGAGAAGGCATCCCTTCCCTCCGAAGAAGTACACCACCCCGCGCGTCCGGTCGTATTCGAGGACGCCTTCGACGCGGATCTTCTTCTCGATCGCTTTCCCAGTCATAAGAACTCCTTTACCTTTCTTTGGTGCCGTCTACGCTGACCTGCCCGGTGATTCTCCGGGTCCTCCCAAATCCCCCGAGCAACTATGTGCCTTCCCGGCCGGAAAAGACTCCACAAGCTCAGCAAGAACTTCTTGGGTGCTTTGTTTCTTCACTCAGCTACAGGTCAGCGTAAAAGGCACCCTATTACTTGGGATTAAATCCTGGCGCCGCGTGCTCGGGCTGGCCGTGATACTTGTCCCCATAACCCTGAAGAATCAGGCAGCCCATGATGTCCGGCGCTTTGTGATCGGGTGGCTTCATCCACTTTCCGTCCGACTCGCGCCGATAGGATCCGGGGCCGAACTTCTGAAGATTGCTCGCGTCGATCGCCTGAAGGATCGGCTCATCCTTCACGCCGAAGGCCGAAAGAGTCCCGATCGTGACGACGCTTAGATCTCCGCATCCATCCACGACCTCGACGATGTCCGGTTCCCGGACCTGGGGGCCGACTTCGATTGCCCCATCAAAAGGCTTCATCACGACTTGGAACCCAAGCCCCTCGATCGTTTCGAGGGCTTCCTCGAGGATGATGTTTGCCCGGAGCCGACGAACTTCCTGAGACGGCATGATCGGCTTTGCCGGGATTTCCTGGCCAGCCTTTCGCATGAACTCTTCGATACGCTGCTGATGAGCGGTCCTCATTTCCTCATCTCCTTCGGAACCTCATGGATCTGCTTGCACTTCGGGCAGCTGACTCTCGAGAAGTTCGGCTTCGTCCCTTCATAGACGACTGCGCCACAAGGACAGGTCAACCGGATAGCCTCCTTCATCGCTTGGCTCCGGTGCCACTGCGGGAAAGTCTGGCGTTCTCCACGGCCCTCTCTATGTTCCATCAATCTTCCCCTTTCGCGATGGAGGCGGGGATTTCACCCGCTACCTGGGCCGTAGCGAAGACCGGAAGGGCGGTACAACCTCCGGCAGTTCGCCGTACCAAATTCGGCCCGGCACTCCTTGTACCAGGAGCGCTGGCTCTCCCAGCCGCTCCACCGCGAGAAAGGAAGATCATGGCTGTTTCGGCTCGACCAACGAGAACCGATCCTTGTCCCGACCATAGCACTTCGCCATAGCAAGCTCGAACGCCCGGTCCAGGGAAAGACCTCTCGAGTTGAGCAGGCAGATCACCGTGAAGATGACGTCTCCGCATTCCTCGGTGACCGATGAAGGCTTTTCCCCTTCCTTCTTGATGAGGGGACCGAACTCGTGATTGATCTCCTTGCCGAGCTCGCCGACCTCCGACCCCAGGCGCGTGTAGATCTGGTGCGGATTCCAGTAGCCGCAAGAGCGCTTCGAAACCCAGGCGTTTACCTCGTCCTGGCACTCCTTCAGCGTCTTGCTCGGCCGAGGAGGCTTTGCGTCGTAATTCAAGTCCGGCGTTTCGACTCCCATGGATTCTCCTACGAGCAGCGGCAACAGGGACCGAACTCTCCCGTACACTGGCATCTACCAAGCGAGTCGTGATGGTTACACTGCAGGACCGCGCCGCAGGCAGGGCACGCAGCCATGATCTCGAGGTGCTTCCCCATCTTGTGCTGGATCCTGGAGAGGATCGCTTTCTCCAGGTCGATCTTTGCTCCAGGGAAGACGTTCGCCGCTCGGACGGCCGAGATTATGATGTCGGCCAGATACTTTCCGACATCGAACGAGTCCGCAGAAATCTTCCCGGAATGATCGGCCTCCTCGGTCATGTTCTCGATGGCCTGGGTGGCCTTTCGAATGTGCTTGAGCGCGTGGTCCAGATCCTTCTGAGGGCAGTACCTCTTCCTGAACTCCTCGCTGTAGCCCTCGCTCGTCCACAGCTTCTTGAGTTCCTCCTGCAGATAGTTCAGCACGCTTCGCCCCCGTAGAGGATGAGAGTGAACCTGCCCGACGAAAGATGCCGGTCGAGGATCGGCCGGACCTCGGACATATCCAGGCCACCGTTCCCGCATCCCACCATGCTGACCGCGACGGGCCGGTCGGTGGGGAGTTTGTCCAGTTGTTGAGCGCTCCGCTCGATCAGCTTGAGATCGGCCTTGTTCTTCCAGGACATCCACGGCGCCGCGGCGTTGAGCGGTTTGACCGGGAAGGCGATCAGCGGCCCGTCCGGATAGCGCAGGACCGGCGTCTCGGCCCCGCGCGCGGCGCATTCCTTCCCGAACCACATCTGGAAGTCCGGATATTTTTTGGCGGCCTGGAGAGCAAGGCCCCGGCCCATGACGTTCGCCTGATCCTTGGCCCTCCAACCGATGTTGCAGGGTATGACCAGTAGATGCGTCTTCTCGTAGGCCCAGATGCTGCCTCTCTCGGACTTGATCATGACGCCAAGGCCCTTTCCTTCCGGACCCACTTGCCGTTCTCGCTCTTCCAGACCGCCTTAATTTCGAGGATCTTTGGATTGAAGATCGCGATCTCCTTCTCGTCCTGTAGAACCCCACGACAGACCGCCGGAGCCCATTTCCTGCCCTTCCCAAGGAGCGACGAGAACTCGTATTCGATCACGATGCCCATCTCGCTCTCGTCGCCCCGAAGGATGGAGGCCGGGCTCTTGCGGAGCGCGAAGAGCGCGGCGATTTCGAAGTCCGTCGTCGTGCAGAACGCCCGCTTTCCATTCAGATGGCTCTGAGGGTAGGTTCGAGGATGGGAAGAAAGAAGCCCCTCGAGATTGCACCGGGCGGTTCCGTGGTAGACGATCACGAACGTCTCCTCCGAACGCCTTCTCGCCGACCGCGATTGCGACGCTCCTGCGAGGTCATGCTCCCCAGAACGAACTCGGGACCGCCGGGAACCCTGCGATCACCCTTCCGTCTGGCGGGCGTGCGCCGGTCTGGAACGTTCTTCCGAAGTTTCCGCTTGCTGATGAGATTGAACTTACACAAGATGCAGTCGCTCAACCGGTACGGATGCTGGACATGTTTGTCAAACATCTCGACGAACGACGCCGCAGCCTCGATTCCCATCTGGTAGGAGTCTCGGTCGAAGCTGCGCTGGTTCCACTTCTGGATCGCCTGGGGATTGAGCTTGTCCTCATTGGTACCGATGAATTCACGGTCAAGCGCTGCAGGCCCCATGCTTCCGCAATGATCACACTCCATGGCCGGCCCTCGATCCGTCGAGCAGAACCTTTTGCCGCTCGGGGTCTTTCCGCAGAACGGGCACTCGCGAATCTTCGCCTTCTTCATCAGTACTCAGCGCAGCGCATCGAGAGACAACCCGCCGGGTCACCGTTCATCCCCCAAGGAATTCCCGACTCTCCCCGCGCCATCCGGCACGT
>Ga0065705_10002377_pt1 | contig 12306 bp, 9 predicted proteins | sample SwibulcommuniRL2_FD_59092 | JGI IMG/M metagenome (GOLD analysis project Ga0065705, IMG submission 59092) | Bulk soil microbial communities from switchgrass field near Rose Lake, East Lansing, Michigan, USA - RL2 Bulk Soil v2 (version 2) | ecosystem: Environmental > Terrestrial > Soil >... | reverse complement strand
GCGACGAGCGCGTCGAGGAGCGCCCGCTCGCGCTCGGCGAGCGGCGTGTGCAGGTACTGCGCCACCATCTCCTGGCTCGCGCCGTGCCGCATGCACCAGGCCAGGGCCTCCGCGTCGCGGACCGTCGTTCCCGCATAGGCCAGGGAGCCCGTGTCCTCGTGGATGCCGAGGGCGAAGGCAGTCGCCTCGATCGCGCTCACCTCGACCTCGCGCTCGGCGAGGATCGCGACCATCGTCGTCGTGAGAGCCCCGTCCTCCGAGCGGACGGCGTTCTCGGGCCGCACCCAGTCGAGCTCCTCGCCCGCATGGTGGTCGAAGAGGACGACCTCGACCTTGGGACTTCGCGCAGCGGTCTCGAACTCGCCGAGGCGCTCGGGATGCGACGTCTCGACGACGATCAGGCGGTCGACCTCGGACGGGTCGACCCGCCCCGGCTCGGCCACGTCCAGCTCCTCCGCGTGCAGGCGGTAGAAGTCGCGCACGTTGCGGTTGAGCGATCCGGAGAGCGCGATGACGGCATCCGGGTAGAGCCGCCGCGCGGCCAGCATGGCCGCGAACGCGTCGAAATCGGTGTTCGCGTGGGTGACGATGACCTGCACGCAGCAAAGGTTAGACCGGCGTCCAGCGAATCCCGTCCTTTCCGGTGATGTGACCCTGGACGGCAGGGATGAGCATGGCTTGCAACACACGATTCACTGCCTCCGGGGATCTATGGATTCGCGCCAAAAGACGTACCCGAAACTTCGCCTTTTTCTCGCTGCGCTCGCAGTAGCGCTCATCACGATCGCGCCTGCAGCAAGCGCGCCGAGCGCTCCCAATCTCATTGGGCCGCCGGCCGGTGCGACAGTTTCGTTCCTCCCGGTCTTCTCGTGGAATCCCGTGTCAGGGGCCGACAAGTACAACTTCGTCCTCGCCGCGGACTCCGCCTTCAACTCACCGGTGTACCAGGTGCTCGGGACGAAGAACACCCGCGTCACCCCCGACAAGACGGAGGCGAACGGCTCGTACTGGTGGCGCGTGCAGGCGGTCGGCGCGAACGGCGACACATCGCCGTGGTCGGAGGCGCGTTCGATCGAGAAGCTCTGGGCCGATTCGCCGGCCCTCACGTCTCCCGACGAGGGCGCCACGATCTCGTTCCCGGCCGAACCGCTCGTACTGCGCTGGGACCCGGTACCAGGGGCGGCGAAGTACAGCGTCGAGATCGCGAGCGACGAGGATCTCAGCTCACTCGTGACCTCCGGCGGCAATCCGGTGGTCATTCAAGCGACCAATCTCGCTCCCCCCATTCTTCTTTCCTCCAGGCCGTACTACTGGGCGGTGACACCCCTCGACGCCCAGGGCAATCCCGGCGAACAGTCCGAAGTCCGATCCTTCACGTGGGAGTGGCCCTCGACGACCACGCCGGTCGTCGAAGACATCGTGGACGACACGGAGCTCTACGATCCGAAGTTCTCCTGGGATCCTGTGGCCGGCGCGGCGCGATACGAGGTCGAGGTCAACTCATCGTCTGACTTCTCGTCAGGGTCAAAGGTCTGCTGCGCCGACAAGCCGATCGCCACGACTCTGACCCCGAGGGAAGTCTTCGTGAACAACACGTACTACTGGCGGGTCCGAGCGCTCAATGCGCGCACCCCCGCAGATGCAGGTGGCTGGAACGTCGGGCCGCCCTTCACGAAGACCTTCGACAACTACCCGGCCCTCGACGAGGACGCGATCAAGAACCTCCGGATGCGCGATACCGACGATCCGGGAACGGACAGCGACTCCGGCACCCCCGGCTATCAGACCGAGCGTCCGATTCTGACGTGGGATCCCGTTCCAGGAGCAGCGAGCTATCAGGTCAACGTCGTCCCGTTCAAATTTGACGCGATAGCCGGCGAGTTCATCTGCGACTGGGGCGCGACCACCGGCAAGTGGCTCGTCTCGACCACCTCGACGTCGTGGACCCCGCTCGGCTCCGGATCGACTGCCACTCCGCCCCTGACGCCGAACATCCCCATTTCAAAGGACACGGCCGGCCTCGTCGAGGGCCAGACATACTGCGCGAGAGTCCATGCTCGCAGCGGGCGTGTGAGCCTCAGCACGGCGATCTACGGCGACTACACGTATCTGGACGACGGCACCGGCGCCTCGTTCACGTTCACGTCCTACCCGAGCGGCGGTGCATGCTCACCGGATTGCAACGTTGGCTACCTCGGCACCGACGACTATCTCCTGCCGATCCGCGGCGAGACAGTCGGCGCCAACCCACTGCTGGTCTGGAACCCGATCGCAGGCCGGAGCTCTTACTGGGTGCTTGTTTCGAAGGATCCGTCGTTCTCCAACGTGATCGACTACGGCTTCACGCGCATTCCCGCGTATGCGCCGCGCCTCGGCGGCACGCCGAAGACCTACGACGACGAGACGACGACGTACTACTGGGTCGTCCTTCCGGCAACGGGTTCGAATGGCAGCGGCGCGCCCGGCAGTCCATTGCCCGGCGCCCCGGCGACTTTCGAGAAGCAATCGACTCCACCGGCGCTGATCTCACCCGATGCAGGCACGAGCTTCCCAAGCCAGCCGACGCTGCGCTGGAGCCCTACGCTCGGCGCGAAGGATTATCACCTCCAGGTGGCGACCGAGTCGACGTTCGCCTCTCCGATCGACGATCTCAGGACCCCCTCGACCGAGTACACAGCCCTGAAGACGTATCCCGCCGCCAAGACGTTGTACTGGCGGGTGCAAGCCGATGTGGAGAACCCGACGAGCTCCGGAAAGGGGCTTACCTGGTCCGACTGGGGGACATTCCAGATCGACCTCCCCAAGCCCGTGCTCGATCCTGCAACGCCGACGGTTGGCGATTCGAGCCTGCCGGTGCTTCGCTGGTTCCCCGTTGACGGCGCAGTCTCCTACAGCTTGCGGATCCACGAGCCCAACGACAACACGCCCAACACCTACACGGGCTTCCCGTCCACGGCCGCGTCGTTCTCGAAGATCACTGGCACGGGAATCTTCACATGGGAGATTCGGGCGGACTTCCCGAACGCGCCCACGGGTACCACCCCCGGGCCCTGGTCTGATCCCGCCGACTTCACCCACACGATCAAGGAGCCCACGAACCCGGTCTCGAGCGCCGGCCAGAACCGCCTCGTGATGAGCTGGGATGCCAAGACAGGCACGAAGCAGTACCGCGTCCAGGTCTCGAAACGGGAGGACTTCAACCCCCTCATCGAGCAGAAGACCACCGACAACCCCGACTACGCGCCCCCGCTGACCTCGTCGTACTACATCGCGGGCGGCACTTTCTACTGGCGCGTCGCGGCGATCGACGGCGATGGGAACGTGGGCACCTACGCCAACAACCCGGCCCATTTCACACTCCCCACGGCTTCGGGCGGCGGAACTGGGCCGAAGAACTTCAAGGTCACCTTCACGGGCCGTCTCGTCAAGAACCGGACAACAGACATCACCGTCAAGGTCCGCGATGCCACGACCCTGAACGCGGTGCAGGGCGCCCTCGTGCAGGCCAGCGGCGCCGGCATGCCCACCGCGCTGCGGACCACGAACTCGAGTGGCGTGGCCAAGTTCCGACTGCGACCAACGAAGCTGAGCAAGGTCACGTTCCGGATCACCAAGGCCGGCTACGTGACGGCCTACATCAAGCGCAGGGTCCACACGCCGTAGTACCGCGGGCGGGCCGACGTCGCCCCGACGGACGGCGACGCATGAGCATGCGCCAACCCCCCTCTTGGGGGACGTGACGGCAGGCAAGTGCGACGACGATGAACGCAAGGAATGAGTCCCGTGGCGGCCGGGGGTCGAACGAATTTTGGGCCGAACGACGTACTCCAAACTGCGCATCGTCCTCGCCGCGCTCGCCGTGGCCCTCGTCACGGTCGCGCCTGCCGCGAGCGCTCCGGATGTGCCCCAACTCGTCGGGCCGAACGACGGCGACACCATCGCCTTCCTCCCCATCTTCTCGTGGGATCCCGTCGCCGGCGCCGACAAGTACAACTTCGTCCTCTCGGCGGACTCGGCCTTCAACTCGCCCGTCTACCAGGTCAACGGCACGAAGAACACGCGGACGACCCCCGATGTGACCCAACCGAACGGGACGTACTACTGGCGCGTCCAGGCGGTCGACGTAGACGGCAACACGTCGCCGTGGTCGGAGACACGCCAGATCGAAAAGCTTTGGGCCGACAGCCCGACCCTGACCACTCCCGACGACGGGTCGGTCATCTCCTTCCCTGATGAGCCACTCGTACTCCGCTGGGACCCGGTGCCGGGAGCCGCGAAGTACCACATTTTCGTCGCCGCGGGCGATGATCCGTTCGGGCAGCAAGCCTCAGGTGACCCTGACCCGTTCGAGACGCAGGCGACCAATGCCGCCCCCGCTCTTCTGCTCCCGTCAAACACGTACTCCTGGGCGGTCGTTCCGCTCGACGCGAGGGGAAACGAAGGCGAGCCGTCCGAGACCCGCGCATTCACCTGGGAATGGCCGTCGACGACCACGACGGACGTGGTCGACGTGGTGCCGGACACCGAGCTCTACGTGCCCGAATTCACCTGGGAGCCGATCCCCGGTGCCGCGAAGTACGAGGTCGAGATCAACTCGGTCTTCGACTTCCCGGCTGGAGCCTCGAAGGTCTGCTGCGATTCGGCGGACTGGCCGATCGCCACGACCTTCACGCCGAAGGAGACCCTCCCCAACAACACGTACTACTGGCGCGTGCGCGCGATCAACGCGCACGGCGAGGCCGGCGATTGGAACGAGGGACCCTCGTTCGTCAAGACATTCTCCAACTACCCGCTCCTGGACGAGCTCGGGATCAAGAATCTGCACATGCGCGACACAGACGATCCCGGCACCGATGTCGACCCGGGCACGGCTGGGTACCAGACCAACCTGCCCATCATCGCCTGGGATCCCATTCCTGGCGCGTCGAGCTATCAGGTGAACGTCGGGCCGTACGATGCCGGCACCGACCACTGCGACTTCGGAGACGAAGGGGCCACACGGTGGCTCTCGAACACCGCGAGCACATACTGGACTCCGCTTGGAAAGTCGCCGGCCTCGAAACCCTTCCCCTCGGGCCCGACCCCGTCGTCCGACGGCCGCAACCTCGTTATCGGACAGTCCTACTGCGTCCAGGTTCGCGCCAGGGGCGGCAGAGTCAACCTCAGCGCGCCGGTCTGGGGCGACTTCACGCAACTCGACGACGGCACCGGTGCGGCGTTCACGTTCAGCGGCTTCGCAGACGGCAACGCCTGCGCTCCGAGCTGCGGCGCGGAGTACATCGGGGCCGACGACTATCTCCTCCCGCAAAGGCTCGAGGATTCGCCCGTTGCCCAGACCGCCCAGCCGCTCTTCATCTGGAATCCGATCGCCGACAAGCAGTCCTACTGGGTGATCGTCGCGAAGGATCCGTCCTTCACGACCATCATCGACTACGCGTTCACCCGAGTTCCCGCGTATGCGGTCCGAACAAAGAGCTCGCCGCTCACCTATCCGGACGAGACAACCCAGTACTACTGGGTTGTCCTGCCCTCCTCCGACACCGACGGAAATCCCGCCGGCAACATTCCGTCGCAGGGCAACTACGCCGACTTCGAGAAGCAGACCGTCGCGCCCACGCTCCTCGGGCCTGACAACGACACGACGTTCGCCCTCCCGCCGACCTTCAGCTGGACATGGGTGCCGGGCGGGAAGAAGTACCACCTTCAGGTCGCGACCGAGCCGACATTCGCCTCGAGCACGAGACAGGACGACATCACGACAGCCGGGACGGAATTCACGGCGCAGAAGACGTACCCGAGCGCCAAGACGCTGTACTGGCGCGTGCAGGCTCAGGACGAGAACAACAACGGCCTCACGTGGTCGGAGACGAGAACGTTCGAGGTCGACCTCGAACAGCCGACGCTCGATCCCGCGACGCCCACTCTCGGCGATGCGAGCCTGCCGGTCCTGCGCTGGTTCCCGGTTCCGGGCGCAGTCTCCTACAGCCTCAGGATCCACGAGCCCAACGACACGACGCCGAACACGTACACGGGCTACCCCTCGACGGCGGCGTCCTTCGAGAAGATCACCGGCACGGGGCTCTTCACCTGGGAGATCCGGGCGGACTTCCCGAAGCTCACCGGCGGTACGACCCCAGGCCCGTGGTCGGATGACGCCGAATACACGCACACGATCAAGGAACCCACGAACCCGGTCTCGAGCGCGGACGCGAACCGCCTCGTCCTGAGCTGGGACGCGAAGACGGGCACCAAGGCCTACAAGGTGCAGATCTCCAAGCGGGAGGACTTCAACCCCTCCTTCGAGACGAAGACGACGGACAATCCCGACTGGGCGCCGAGCCTGACGAATTCGAACTACACGTCCGGCGGCGACTTCTGGTGGCGCGTCGCCGCGATCGACGGCGACGGCAACGTCGGCGCGTACGCGACCAATCCTGAGCACTTCCAGCTCCCGGCGATGTCCGGCGGCGGCAGCTCGAGCGGCCCGAAGCAGTTCAAGGTCACGTTCACGGGCCGGCTCGTCAAGAACCGGGCGCATGACATCACGGTCAAGGTGCGCGACTCGGTGACGCTGAACGCCGTCCAGGGCGCCCTCGTGCGCGCCTACGGCGCGGGCGTCTCGTACACGCAGAAGACGACCAATTCGAGCGGCGTCGTCAAGCTTCGGCTCAAGCCCACGCAACTGCAGAAGGTCTCGTTCCGGATCACGAAGTCCGGGTACGCGTCCCTGACGGTCTACCGGCGCGTCTACAGGCCGTAGCTAGCGCTCGGCCGCGATAACTTCGATCTCGACGAGCGCGCCGGAGGGCAGCGCTGCGACCTGGAACGTAGCGCGCGCCGGCGGCTCGGCTCCCATGTGCCGGCCGTAGACCTCGTTCATCGCCTGGAAGTCGCCGAGGTCGACCAGAAAGATCGTCGCCTTGACGACGTTCTCGAGGCTCGTCCCAGCCGCTTCGAGGATCGCGGAGAGATTCTTCATCACCTGCTCGGTCTGCTCGGAGATCCCGCCTTCGACCATGTTGCCGCCCGGGTCGACCCCGAGCTGGCCGGAGACGAACACGAAGCCCCCGTTGGCGATTCCCTGGGAGTACGGGGCGCCCTGGAAGGGAGCCGGGGCCTCGTCGGTGCGAATCACGCGCTTCGTCACGAGATCTCCGTTCGCTCGATGTGAGCCCCAACGGCGCGCAGCCGTTCGTCGATCCTCTCGTAGCCACGGTCGATCTGCCCGATGTTCCCGATCGTCGACGTGCCCTCGGCGCAGAGGCTTGCGATCAGCATCGCCATCCCCGCGCGGATATCCGGGCTCTCCATGCGTTCCCCGTACAGGCGGGCCGGCCCGTTGACCACGGCTCGGTGCGGGTCACAGAGGATGATCCGCGCGCCCATGTTCACGAGCTTGTCCACGAAGAACAGGCGGTTCTCGAACATCTTCTCGAAGATGAGCACGGTGCCCGCGGCCTGCGTCGCGACCGCGAGCGCGATCGACGTGAGGTCAGCCGGGAACGCCGGCCACGGCCCGTCCTCGATCTTCGGGATCTGAGAGCCGATGTCGTCATGGATCTCGAGGTGCTGGCTGCCTGGGACGCGCACCGACGAGCCTTCGACCTCCCACTTGACGCCGAGGCGCTCGAACGCCGGCCAGATGGCGACGAGATCTTCGGCGACGACGTCCTGGATGACGACCTCGCCCTCGGTCACCGCCGCGAGGCCGATGAAGCTCGCGACCTCGATGTGGTCGGGGCAAATGCGCCATTCGCCGCCGCGGAGCGATTCGACGCCGCGGATACGGAGGACGTTCGAGCCGATCCCTTCGATCTCGGCGCCGAGGGTGACCAGGAAGCGGCAGAGGTCCTGGACGTGCGGCTCGCTGGCCGCGTTGCCGATCACGGTCTCGCCCGGAGCAAGCACCGCCGCCATGACGACGTTCTCGGTTCCAGTCACGGAGGCCTCGTCGAGAAAGACCTGGGCTCCCTTCAGGCCCTCGGTGCGCATGCGGTAGACCTTCTCGGCGCTGATGTCGGCGCCGAGACCGGTGAGCGCGTGAATGTGCGTGTCGAGCCGGCGCCGCCCGATGACGTCGCCGCCCGGCGGAGGAACGATCGCCTGGCCGTGGCGCGCGAGCAGCGGGCCCGCGAAGAGGATGGACGCGCGGATGCGGCTGCAGAGCTCCTCGTCGAGCTCGAACTTCGAGATTCCGGCGGCGGTGATGCGGACCTCGCCGCCTCCGACCCGCTGGACGTCGGCGCCGAGGTCGGCGGCCAGATCGAGCATCGTCTCGACGTCCGTGATCGCCGGGACGTTCGTCAGCGTGACGGGCTCGTCGGTGAGCAGGCAGGCAGCTACGATCGGCAGGGCCGCGTTCTTGTTTCCGGCCGCGCGGATCGACCCTGAAAGCGGCCGCGCGCCCTCGATGACGAAGGCCTCCATCAGGGCATCGGTTACGACTGTTTGCTGCATTTGACGGTAGTCCTGTCCTCGGACGGCAGCGCGAGCGGCGGACGGTATCCTACTTCGCTTCCATGGAGGTCACCCGCGAGCGAGCGTGGCAAACCCTCACGCAGTACACGAAGTCCGAGGCGCTGCGACGGCACGCGCTCGCCGTCGAGGCGGCGGTCGGCTGGTACGCCCGTGAGTTCGACGAGGACGAGGAATTCTGGCGCGCGACCGCGCTCCTCCACGACTTCGACTACGAGATCCATCCCAGTCTCGACAAGCACCCTCAGGACGGCGCTCCGATCCTCCGCGAGGAGGGCTATCCNGAGGAGCTCATCGAGGCCGTTCTCTCGCACGCGGAACATCTGAACATGGAGCGGGACACGAAGCTGAAGAAGACGCTCTTCGCCTGTGACGAGCTCGCCGGCTTCGTCCACGCCTGCGGCCTGGTCAGGCCCGACGGGATCGCGACCCTCGAGCCGAAGTCGGTGCGGAAGAAGCTCAAGCAGCCCTCCTTCGCAGCCGGCGTCCACCGCGACGAGGTCTACAACGGCGCCGAGGAGCTGGGCCTCGAGCTCGACGACCACATCCGAAACGTGGTCGCGGCGATGCGCCCGATCGCGGCCGAGCTCGGCCTGCGCACGTCCGAGGCCGCATAGCCCCGACCGGTACGGAGCGCTCGAGAAGTCCTAGAGCGCGCCGACGAGGCGCTCGAGGTCGTCGTGGTTCGTCCAGAACCCGCACGACGCGCGCAGCCAGCCGAGGCCCGGCAGGTCTCGGACCACGACGCCCGCGTCGGCGAGCCGTTCGACGACCTCCTTCGAGTCGCCCGCGGCTTTCCACGTCACGAGCGTCGCCTGTCCGGGCTCCGTGACGACCTCGCATCCTGACCCTTCGAGCATGTGCATGAGGTGCACGGCCATGCCTGCGGCGTGGGTGTACCTCTCCTCCCCCGCCTCCTCCGCGAAGGCGAGCGATTCCAGCAGGCCGACGCCTGATGCGGCGGCGATCCAGCCAGGGTCGAAACGCGCCGCTCCCGCCTTGGGGTCGTACGTGTAGTCATCGCCGAACTCCCATGACCCGTAGCTCGGCATCGCCATGCGCAGCTCCTCGACGCGCTCGGGACGGACGAAGAGCGCTCCCGTGACGTCCGGGCCGAGGAGCCATTTCTGCGCGGAGACCGTGTAGAAGTCGCAGCCCAGGTCGGCAACGCCGACCGGCATCGCACCGGCCGCCTGGGCTCCGTCGACGAGCAGGGGAATTCCTCGTCCGACGAGGCTTTCGACCGGCATCACGACGCCCGTGAGCCACGAGACGTGCGAGAGCGCGATCAGCTTCGTTCGCGCCGTCACCGCGGCGTCGAGCGTGCCGGCAAGCTCCGCGACAGGCAGGTCGCGTACCGGCACGATCTTCAGGTCCGCTCCGGAGGCGACAAGCCCGCCGAAGAGGCCCGGGTGCTCTGAGTCGGTGGTGACGACCTCGTCGCCCGGCCCGATGCCCATGCCGTTGAGGACGACGTTGCACCCCTCTGTCGTGGAGGTTGTGAGCGCGATGGTCTCCGCCGGCGCCGCGAGGAAGCGGGCGAGCGCCGCACGGACCTCGTCGCGACGGGCGAGCATCGCCTCGAAGTACGCCTGACTGGAGCGACCCTGCTCGAGGTCGCGGGCGAGCGTGGCCACCATCGCCTCCACGGTCCGGCGCGGGAGCGGTCCGTTCGTGCCCGCGTTGAGATAGGCGAGCCGGTCGAGGACGGGGAGACCTGCGCGGACGGCGTCTAGGTCCACACAACCTCCGCCTCGACGGGCGCATGGTCTGAGAGGAGCCCGCCGTTCACACGCCTCCGTTCAGGGGGCCACGCGCTCGGCGTGCGCGCGAGCTCGAGACCGCGGACGAGGATCTGGTCGATCCCTTCGATCGGCGGCGAGAAATCCTGGATTGCGTAGCCGGGCACATTGAAGTCGCCGCACAGGATGCACCGTTCGGCGTCCGCGACGAAATCCGCGGCGAGGCCGGCCTCGACCCGCGCAACGTCGGAGTTGTTCGTCGCGTGCAGGTTGGCGATGGTCAGCGTCTTTCCCTCGAGCTCCACGTCCACCGCCTGGCACACGCGCCGCTGGCGCCCTCCCCGGAGCCACTCGAGGCGCTTGACCTCTGGGTTCAGGACGAGGGTCCGGTCGTCACGAACCTGAAAACGAGGGCCGAGAAGCGTCGCGTTGGCCTGGCCGGCCGCCGTGAATCTCACGCGAACCGGATCGAGGTCCGTGATGAAGCGCGCGACCGGCCCGAGGAAGCCGGGCACCGTGACCGACCAGACCGCTCGCATCCCGCTCCACCGCTCGAGCCAGCCGAGGGCCCAGAGCGGGACCTCCTGCAGCGCGACGACGTCGGGCGCATCGAGGCTGGCGAGGCGCACCATGCGCTCCAGGTACGTCCGGCCGGTCTTCGGATACGTGCGCCCGTGATAGAGGTTCCATGTGCGAATGACGAGTCCCACGGCCGACGCAGCATAGGGAACCCATGCGCGGACGTTTCGTGGATCTCGTCGAGCGGCAGATCGCGCTCTTCACCGCCGAGAACCACGGCCTCATCACCGACACGGAGGCTGCCCTCGCCGCCTACAATCGCGCGCCGCGGGACGAGGCGGAGGAGCGCTACGGCGACTACCTCGATCTGGTCGAGACCGGCACCGACGCGCTCGTCGAGCTGCGCGACAACTTTGCGGCGACCCTCGACGAAGACTCCTACGAGGAGTACCACGGTGTCTTCAACCGCACTGTCCGCAAACGCTTGCCACGGTTCGCGTTGGAGCTGGACTAGCTCAGAGTCTCGCCGCGGGCGAGGAGCTCGACGTACTCGGCGATGCGCTTCGCCCGCGTCTCAGGTCGCTTCGCGTCCGTAATGCGGTAGAGAAACGAATAGCGCTTCGTCGACCCGAGGGTGGCGAAGAACTCTGCCGCGGCCGGCTCGGCGTCGAGGGCCGCCTGGAAGTCGTCCGGCACCGTCGCGGCGCTCGGCGAGTCGTAGGCGTCGTCCCAGCGGCCGTCCTCTTTGGCCCTCTGGATCTCACGCAGACCGGCTGCGCGCATGCGGCCCTCCGCGATCAGCCTCTCGGCCTTCTCGCGATTGATCTTCGACCACTTGCTGCGCGGCCGACGCGGTGTGAAGCGCTGGAGGTAGTGATGCTCGTCGAGGCGCTTTGCCTGGCCGTCGATCCAGCCGTGCGAGAGCGCGATCTCGACCGCCTCGGCGTAAACGACGGACTCGATCCCCGAATCCTTCTTCGCGAACTTCAGCCAGATGCCGTCGGACTCCTCGCCGTGCTCGTCAATCCAGGCCTCCAGGTCGGCCGGAGCGGCGAAGAACAGGACCGGCTGCTCGGTCTTCGCCATGCGTCAGCGCCGGGCGCGGAAGAACCCTTGCGGGGCGAGGCCGGCCACCGTCTTCGTGACCGGGTCGACGTTCCTGCCCCGGTCCTCGCGGCTCTCCTTGTGCCGTACGGCCTGGCGAACCACGAGCCCGCCGACGAAGCGGATCGGCTCGGGCGGGAACTTTCCGCCGACCCCGCAGTTGACGGGGGATCCGGCCCATTCATCGTCGCGTCGAAGCGCGCTCGAGGCGAGCATCTTCGCGATCGTGACCGACGGTGCGACCCCGTTTCCGGAGTAGCCCGTTCCGTAGACGATGTGTGCGCGCGCGGGCAACACCCCGACGATCGGGAACCCGTCCGTCGTGCGGTCGATCGGCCCTCCCCACGCATGCGTGACAGGCACGCCCTTGGCCGCGGGCACGAGCTTCACCAGCTCCTCCTCCAGCTCGCGAGTCTGACGCCCGTTGTAGTCGAAGTTCGAGTTGACGCGGCCGCCGAAGGCGAGG
>Ga0065705_10002078_pt1 | contig 12321 bp, 4 predicted proteins | sample SwibulcommuniRL2_FD_59092 | JGI IMG/M metagenome (GOLD analysis project Ga0065705, IMG submission 59092) | Bulk soil microbial communities from switchgrass field near Rose Lake, East Lansing, Michigan, USA - RL2 Bulk Soil v2 (version 2) | ecosystem: Environmental > Terrestrial > Soil >... | reverse complement strand
GCCTTGCTGCTTTCCTCCACCGCGCCTCCCACCGACCGGTTCGTCCTGGTGAACGGCTTCGACGCCTGGCTGGAGACTTCGGAAGGGGTGCTCCCCATTTCCATGCAACGCTACGCACCCGGTGTGACCCATCCGGAGCATGCGGCGTTGTCGGAGAGCTTCGAGCCGGAGCCCTTTCCACGCTGGACCTTCGCAATGCCAAACGGCATGCGGCTGGAGCAGGAAATCTTCGTGCGGCACGCCAGTCCGGTCGCCTGCCTGCGCTGGCGACTGCTGGGTGAGGACAGGAGGGCGACGCTGGGCGTGCGGCCGTTCCTCTCGGGACGGGACATGCATGCGCTGCACCACGAAAACCCTGATTTCGACTTCGAGCCGAGGAGCGACTCAGGCCGGCTCCTCTGGCACCCTTATCCGGGCGTTCCGGGGATCGCCGTCCAATGCAACGGCGTTTATCAGCATCGTCCGGAGTGGTACAGGAGCTTCCTCTACGAGGAGGAGCGGGCCCGCGGCCTGGATTATCTGGAGGATCTGGCGGCGCCGGGAATTCTCCGCTTCGATCTGGGCAGAGAAGCTGCCGTGTTGATCTTTTCCGCCGCGGGATTGAAGCAATCCCCGGCCCCCACGCGGCGCAAGGCCGTGGCCGTGTTCCAGGCCTACCACGCGGCCGAAGTGAAGCGCCGCGAGGCGTTTCCATCGCGCCTGCACCGATCCGCCGATGCCTACCTGGTGCGTCGCGGGGGCGGCAAGACGATCATCGCCGGCTATCCCTGGTTCACCGACTGGGGGCGCGACACGTTCATCTCCCTGCGCGGGCTCTGCCTGGCCGGCCGGCGCCTGCGTGAGGCGCGGGAAATTCTGCTGGAGTGGTCTGGCGCCGTTTCACAGGGGATGCTCCCCAACCGCTTTCCGGAGCGCGGTGCATTCCCCGAGTACAACTCGGTGGACGCGTCGCTGTGGTACATCGTGGCCATCCAGGAATTCCTGCTGGCCTGCAAGGGAATGCGTCCCGCTCTGGCAGCCGCCGATCGCCAGCGATTGCAAGGGGCGGTGCAGCAGATTCTGGAGGGCTATTCCCGCGGGACCCGCTTCGGGATCCGGATGGACGAGGACGGGCTGCTGAGCTGTGGAGAGCCTGGCGTGCAGCTCACCTGGATGGACGCCAAGGTGGGGGACTGGGTGGTGACGCCGCGCACCGGCAAGCCAGTGGAGATCCAGGCGTTGTGGATCAACGCCCTGGCCATCGGCGCCGGCTTCTCGAAGCACTGGGAGGATGCGGCCCGGCGCGCGCGGCTCGTCTTCGAAGAGCGCTTCTGGAACGAAGCGGGCGGTTTTTTGTACGACGTGGTCGACGTGGATCACCACAAGGGAGCCATTGACGCCTCCTTCCGGCCCAATCAGGTTTATGCGGTCGGCGGTCTTCCCATGGCTTTGCTCGAGGGAAACAAGGCGAGCCGGCTGGTATCATCGGTTGAGGAGAGGCTTCTCACGCCGATCGGGTTGCGCTCCCTGGCGCCGGGGGAGCCGGGCTATGCGCCACGCTTCGAAGGAGGAGTTCGGGAGCGCGACGGCGCTTACCATCAGGGGACCGTCTGGCCCTACCTGATGGGCCCGTTCGTGGAAGCCTGGCTGCGGGTGCATGCCGACGGAAGCCCGAACGTCGCCATCGCCGAAGCGAGAAAACGGTTTCTCGATCCGCTGCTCCAATGCATGGAAACGGCAGGATTGGGACACCTCCCTGAAATCGCCGACGCCGAGTGGCCGCACACTCCACGCGGCTGCCCGTTTCAGGCCTGGTCCATCGCCGAGGCCCTGCGCCTCGCTGAGCAGGTCCTCGCCCCCGGCAAGCGCAAGGCCGCCCCGCGCTCGCGCCGACGTCCGGCTCACGCATCCACGTCCCCAGCGTAGCTTTCTATCATCCAGCCCGGGACGAAACCGTGTGAAAGCAAACCGAGCGAATGGGAGCTGTCGGGGCGCTGGGGGCATCAAATCAGGTGTTTTCCCGATGGGCCTTGGCGGAGGGGTGGGTTAGCCTAGTCCGGGCGTCGAGGTGTGCGCGGGAGCTTGCGGTTCCCGCGCGAACCGCGACAGCGCCAGGATCGGGAGAGCGGATGTCTCTGCGAATTATCATCGCTGACGACCATGTCATGGTGCGCCAGGGGCTGAAAGCTCTCCTTGAGAGGGAGAAGTACAAAGTGGTGGGAGAAGCCTCCGACGGTCTGGAAGCGCTGCAACTCGCGAAATCTCTCCGCCCAGACGTTTGCCTGCTGGATATCGCCATGCCCAACCTGAATGGGATGGACTGCGCCCGCGAGGTCCTGCGGGAGGCTCCAAATACGCGCGTGATCATCCTGACCATGCATGCGGAGGACCATTATGTCCTGGCGGCGCTGCGCTCCGGAGCCGCGGGCTACGTGGTCAAGAGCCGCGCCGCGGCCGACCTGCTACTGGCGATTCGAGAGGTGCTGCGAGGACATTTCTATCTCAGCCCCGGCGTCTCCGGCGCGGTGGTTACCGCTTATCTGGCCAAAGGCGAGCTGCCTGCGGATCCGCTTACTCCAAGGGAGCGGCAGGTTCTGCAGCTTATCGCGGAAGGCAAGACCACCAAAGAGACAGCCGGCATCCTGGAGATTAGTGTCAAAACCGCTGAATCGCATCGCTCCCGAATCATGCATAAGCTGGAGGTTCACGAGACCGCCGGGCTCGTCCGCCACGCCATCCGTCTCGGCCTGACTCAACTTTGAGCACCCACGCGAATTCTTTCCCCAGAACGCCATGCCCAGGGGGAATTTTCCTGTCGCGGTTTCAGGCGATCACCCCATATTTCCTTGCCGATCCCCTGAGTAGACTGCTCGCGAACTCCTTTTCGGAAGGACCCATTCATGGTGCTTGAAAGAAAGGAGGAGCAATGCTCGGATATCTGCTATGGGACTTGGTGGAAAGAGCGTCCGAACGAACCTGGATCCGGGAGCTGCGCGAATGCCTGGTTCAGAACCAGAAGGTTGCTCGCCGGTTTCTCGATCAGCTGATGGTGGCGGGAGTGCTTTCTCGACACAGCCGGGATGCCTGGCGCATCATCCTTGCCGCTCCGCCCGAATGGCCGCGAACCTCCTGAGGCCTGCTTCGAGAAGCGCACGGCCTCCCTCCCGATTCCCGCGCCAGTGATATTTGAGGCTGGCGAACCCCTGCTCACTCCCGATGCGGAGGATGCGGCCCGGGTGGTAAGCTCATGCCATGAAAAGGAAGATCCATCCCGACGCGGAAGCGCTCCGGCTCGCGGAAGATTCCCGGCGCGAGAAGAACTGGAAGCGCTGGGGACCGTACCTCTCCGAGCGGCAATGGGGGACGGTGCGCGAGGACTATTCGGCCGACGGCGACTGCTGGAACTACTTCCCCCACGACCAGGCGCGTAGTCGCGTCTATCGCTGGGGCGAAGACGGTCTGCTGGGCATCACCGATCGGGAGTGCCGGTTGTGCTTCGCGCTAGCCTTGTGGAACGGGCGCGACATGATTCTGAAAGAGCGGCTGTTCGGGCTCACCAGCCCCGAAGGCAACCACGGCGAGGATGTGAAGGAGTCTTATTTCTACCTCGACTCCACCCCGACTCACTCCTACATGAAAGCGCTCTACAAATATCCGCAGACGGAGTTCCCTTATGCCCGCCTGGTGGCGGAGAACGCAGCACGGGGGAAAGATCAGCCCGAATTCGAGCTTGCGGATGCCGGAGCGTTCGACGGTGGCCGCTATTTCGACGTGATCGCCGAATATGCCAAGGACGGGCCCGACGACATCCTGATCCGGATCACGGTGGCCAACCGCGGCCCCGAAAAGGCCACGCTGCATCTGCTGCCGACGCTCTGGTTTCGTAACACCTGGCGCTGGGGCTTCCGCCACGAAGGGGGCGAGACCAAGCCCGGCATCCGCCGGCTCGACGCTGCCACCTTGGCAACCGTGCATCCCTCCCTGGGATCGCATCGGCTGGTCGCGGCGCCCGGGCCCGGCGGAACGAGCCCGGATTGGCTGTTCACTGACAACGAGACCAACACCGCCCGTCTCTTCCGCACTCCCAATCAGTTCCCCTTCTTGAAGGACGCTTTCCACGAGTACCTCATCTCGGGACGCTCGGAGTCCGTCAACCCGGCGGGCACCGGCACGAAATCGGCCGCCCGCTACCTCCTGGAGGTTCCGGCGGGAGAGGAGCGCACGGTGAAGCTGCGCCTGTTCGCCGAGGGCGAGGCGTCCGTCGATCCCCTGGGGCCCGATTTTGATTCGATCTTCAAGGCCCGCATCGCGGAAGCCGACGCCTATTACGCGTCGAAACTGCCTTCCTCCCTCAAGCCCGAGGAGGCGAGTGTCTGCCGGCAGGGGTATGCGGGGCTACTGTGGAGCAAGCAGTTCTATCATTATGTAGTGCAGGACTGGCTGGAAGGAGATCTCCACGAGCCACCTCCTCCCGAGTCACGCAAGCAGGGGCGCAATCACGACTGGCGCCATCTGTACAATCGCGATGTCATCTCCATGCCCGACAAATGGGAGTACCCCTGGTACGCCGCCTGGGATCTGGCGTTTCACATGCTCCCCTTCTCCAGGGTGGATCCGCAGTTCGCCAAGGAGCAGCTGGTGCTGTTCCTGCGCGAGTGGTACATGCATCCCAATGGCCAGCTCCCCGCCTATGAGTTCGCCTTCGGGGACGTGAATCCGCCCGTGCATGCCTGGGCCGCCTGGCGCGTCTACAAGATGACCGGCGAGCGCGGCAAGAGGGACCGTCACTTCCTGTCCAGGGTCTTCCAGAAGCTGCTGATCAACTTCACCTGGTGGGTGAACCGCAAGGATCCCGAAGGGAACAACGTCTTTTCCGGGGGATTCCTGGGCCTGGACAACATCGGCGTGTTCGATCGCTCCCAGCCACTGCCCACCGGCGGCCACCTGGAGCAGGCCGATGGCACCGCCTGGATGGCCTTCTACGCCGCCACCATGCTGAGCATGGCGCTGGAGCTGGCGCGCGATGAGCCCGCCTACGAGGACATGGCCTCCAAGTTCTTCGAGCACTTCATCGCCATCACCGATGCCATGAACAATCTGGGAGGCACCGGCCTGTGGGACGAGGAGGATGGTTTCTACTACGACCGCCTGCACATGGACGGGCACTCCATCCCGCTGCGGGTCCGCTCGCTCGTCGGACTGGTTCCCCTGTTCGCCGTCGAAATCCTGGAGGAGGATCTGCTCGATAAACTGCCCAACTTCGGGAAGCGGATGCTGTGGTTCCTGAAGAATCGCAGGGATCTCGCCACGCAGATCTCCTACCTTGAAGTCAGCGGCCGGGAGGACCACCGTCAGCTGCTGCTCGCCATCCCCTCCCGCGAGCGCCTGACGCGCGTGCTGCGCTACCTGCTCGACGAGAAGGAGTTCCTCTCCGATTTCGGGATCCGCTCGTTGTCGCGCGTCCACATTGACCACCCCTACGTCTTCAACGTCATGGGCCAGGACTACCGGGTGGACTACGTGCCGGCGGAGGGGAACACCGGGCTGTTCGGCGGAAACTCCAACTGGCGCGGCCCGATCTGGTTCCCCATGAACTACCTGCTGGTGGAGGCGCTGGAGCGCTACCACCATTTCTACGGCAACTCCTTCAAGGTGGAGTGCCCCGTGGGATCAGGGCACATGATGACCTTGCGCGAAGTCTCCCGGGAGATCGGCATGCGCCTCTCCCGCATCTTCCTGCCCGATGGCTCAGGCAGGCGCCCGGTGCATGGCGACGACCGGCGGTACTCCGAAGATCCGCACTGGCGCGACCTGGTCCTGTTCTACGAATACTTCCACGCCGACACCGGCCGCGGCGTGGGCGCCAGCCATCAGACCGGCTGGACCTCTTTGGTGGTTAAGTGCCTGGAAGATCTCGCCAAGGACCGAAGCCACTCCGGCGAGGCAAGTAATGCCCAGCGAATCTCCAAATCCCACTGATTCACCTCACCACCCATTGACAACTCTGGCCCCAATTCCGTAGCATTTCCCCATACCGTCACATGGGGGTGGAACTTCAGGAGCCGGCCTCGCACCGACCCTCCTGACGCTGGCATTGGAGCTTCGCCTTGCCCCAGTCTCGACAAACAGGCCGGTCAGCCCTGATTTCCGCGCTTCGAACCACCACCTTCCTTCTTCTTGTTCTGTCGATACTCTGCCTGGGCAGCTCTGACCTGCGAGCGGAGGCGAGAATCAGCATGCTCGCGGGCGGGGGTCCTATCGAGGGGCCGGCACTGTCGACGATGCTGGCTTATCCTGAAGCTATCGTTCGGGACGGCTCCGGAAATCTTTATATTGCGTCTTCTTGGTTACACCGCGTCTACAAGGTGGATGTTTCCGGGCACCTGACCCTCGTGGCCGGCAGCGGATTGGGTATTTCATCCGGGGACGGCGGGCCCGCCCGGGAGGCGCGGCTTGCTGCTGCCGTTTCCCTCGCAATTGATCCCCACGGAAACCTCTTTATTGGTGACCACGATCGGGTCCGGCGCGTCGATGCGACGACTGGGATCATCTCGACGGTTGCAGGTGGTGCATCCTACCCTTCGGGGCCTCAGGACAACGCACCAGCTACCACAATTGTCCTCGGCGAGCCTGCAGCTCTGGCGGTGGATCTCGCCGGAAACCTTTTTATCGCCGATTCCGGAAGCCAGAGAATCCGGCGGGTGGACGCGACGACGGGGATCATGACGAGCGTCGCCGGCAGCAGCTGCCAGTCCTTCAGTGGAGATGGCGGCCCGGCGACCAACGCCTGTATAAACCTCCCACAGGGACTGGCCGTGGACTCGGGCGGAAACCTCTGGATATCGGATACTTTCAACGCCCGTATTCGGCGGGTGGATGCCAGAACGGGGATCATCAATACCGTCGCCGGCAGCGGCGCTCAAATCGGACCCATATCCGACGTACCCGCCACCAGTGCGGCCCTACGCAGACCCCAGGGGATCACGTTGGACTCGACAGGTAACTTTTTCTTCGCCGACAGAAACTTGAACCGAATCTTCAAGGTCGATGCGGTGACGGGGATCATCCAGGTTGTCGCCGGCGGGGGTCCGTTCGATCCAGTCGGCTTCGGTGATGGGGGTCCTGCCCTGAGCGCGACCCTTGATAACCCCTCGGACGTGATCGTGGATCCTGCTGGGCTGCTGTACATCTGCGACTTTCTCCAGCACCGCATACGGAAAGTAGATGGCTCCGGAATCATCACGACGATCGTCGGTAATGGGAAGCCAGATCACGGTGGAGACGGAAATGGCGACGGTGGCCTCGCCACCCGTTCCTTGATCGGATTCCCCGTCGGAATTGCTGTGAGCAAGCATGGAGATGTGTTCTTCATCGATCCGGACAACAACGCGGTGCGACGCATCGATGCGCGTACCGGGATCATCTCCACCGTCGCTGGCGGTGGCACGCTGCAGGACGAAGGCATCCCTGCTACCCAGGTCACCCTGGGCGACTTGATAGGAATTGCGCTCAACCAGTCCGGAGATCTCTTGATCGCCGCTGAACATCGGATCCGCCGAGTTGACGCTGCTACCGGCTTGATCACTACTGTGGCGGGGGGCGGATCCGATTCGCCCACCCAGGGAGACGGAGGGCCAGCGACCAGCGCTTATTTGGACAGGCCCTATGGAATAGCGGTGGATGCGGCAGGTAATTTCTTCGTGTCCACGGTCCGCGATGCATACGGCTTTGAGAACCGCATCCGGCGGGTCGATGCCACCACAGGAATCATCACTACCGTCGTAGGCGGCTTGTCCATTTCCCCAGGTATTGCCGTCGCTCCCAACGGGGACCTTTTCTTTCTCGTGAGCCTCTATAGGCTTGTTCGCAAGATGTCGGCAGCAACCGGTGTCATTACCACGGTTGCCGGCGGGGGATTGAATGATTTTCCTGAGGAGGGCGTTCCTGCGACGAGTGTGAGCATAGCGACGTCGCCTGAATCCCCCGACTGGTTCGTAGGTCTCGCAGTGGACTCGTCCGGGAGCTTCTTTTTTCCGGAGCCTTTGAAGAATCGTATCCGTCGCGTTGATGGAGCCACCGGGTTCATCACTACCGTCGCCGGGGGCGGGTTCGGGTCGGATGGGGGACCGGCTGTCGGGGCGTTTCTGCAGCGACCCTACGGCGTGGCTGTCGACACCGCAGGAAATCTCTACATTTCAGATAGCTGGAATTACAGAATTCGCGGGGTGGGATTGGCCAACCATCCTCCTGTCGCGGCGGCAGGAACGGATTTCGGGGCCAACTGTGCGGGTCCAACCGGAGCTTCCCTGGCGCTGAACGGCTCATCCTCCAGCGATCCCGACTCTCCAGCGGGCACGAATCTGGATATTGTGTCTTTCGAGTGGTTCGAGAATTACCCGCAACCCACCCGGAGGCTTCTCGCCGAAGGAGCGACTCCATCGATAGTCCTTCCCCACGGATCTCACCCCGTGACGCTCCGCGTGACGGATCGCTTTGGCGAGACCAGCACCGACGAGCTTCAGATTGTTGTCGGAGACTCGGGCCACGGCGACCAGGACGGAGATGGAATTGGGGACCCCTGCGACAACTGTCCGACAGTCGCCAATTCAGCTCAGGGAGATGCCGACGCTGATGGCATCGGAGACGCGTGCGATACTTGCGTTGACGTGGATGCAGACGGGCTGGGAGATCCTTCATTTGCCGGTAGTCTCTGCGCCCCCGACAATTGCCCTCGAGTCGCCAACCCGGGACAGGCGGATGCCGATGCCGACGGCCGGGGAGACGCTTGCGATCCGTGCGCCAATGATCCGGATAGTGACAACGACAGCGTCTGCACCAGTCTGGACAATTGCCTGGCAACCTCCAACTCGAGCCAGTCGAACCTGGACCATGACGGATCGGGAGATGCTTGCGACACCTGCACCGATACCGATGGAGATGGTGCAGGGAATCCCGGTTTCGCCAGTAACCTTTGCCCAACGGACAACTGTCCCTCCGCCTATAACCCCTCCCAGGAAGACCATGATGGCGATGGCCTCGGTGACGCCTGTGAATTCCCAAGCGTCTCCGATTTCTCGATCACTCGGGAGCGCAAGCACTACGAGTGCCACACTCCCTCTGTCTCGCTCTGTTGCGTGGATCCGCCATTCTGTTCATGCTGCTGTATACCAGATCAGGAAACTTCGTCCGTAGTGGATGTGGATCTGGTTACGGTCACCGCCCGAGTCAGCCACGCCCAGGGTGCCGCCGAAATCCAGAAGGCTGAATTGGCCTATTCGGACCCGCCTGATTGCGTCCCCCAGGGGCTTAACAACTGCTTCACCAAGCTCCAGCTCTACGACACTGGCAGCCAGCCAATCGGAACAGTCTTCACTCCTCAAGGGGGGGTCCCACTCCTTTCGGGCGATGCCATCGCGGGAGATGGCATCTATTCCCTGAAGTTCTATTTCAGGTCCTCTACTCTCATCAATGCCAATGACTGCATTCTAAGCACCGATACCTCTCAGAATGGGGGTGCCTTTTCGAACTCATTCACAAGTTCTCCTTTTCCGGCATCGGGATCTCTGGACTATGAGTTTGCCGTCCAGGCTATCGACACACAAGGCAACGCCGGATCGAGCTCTGGAATATCCCTGCCGATTCACAGCACCGCTTCTCAGGGCTCTGTAATCGAAAGAGCCTGCGGCCCAGCGAGCGGAAACGGTGGATGCCTTGCTTCGAATCATCCCCCCGTCGCGGTTGCCGGGACAGATGCCCAGGTCGAGTGCACCTCACCCGCAGGGGCGTCGGTGGTCCTGAACGGATCGGCCTCCAGTGATACCGATTCGTCCCCGGGAACCAACAGCGATATCGCCAGCTTCGAGTGGTTCGAGAATTTCGGCGCTCCTGGGCAGACGCTTCTCGGCAGCGGCCCACTTCTCAGTGTCTCTCTTGCGCTCGGCGACCACATGATTACGCTTCGCGTTACCGACCACTCCCAGAATGCGGCGACCGACACGCTTATCGCCCACGTGGTCGATTCCACGCCGCCGGCTGTTTCGTGCCCGGATACTCTGACGGTTGAGTGCGCCTCGGGAGCAGGCACACCCGTAACGTTGACGGCGAGCGCCACGGATCTGTGCCACGCAGCCCCAACGATAACCAATGACCGATCGTCCGGCGGCGCTGATGCCTCGGGTCTTTTTCCTCTCGGGGCAACGAGAGTCACCTTTCGCTCCGCCGACGCTTCCGGCAATGCCGCCACCTGCGCGAGCACCGTGACGGTGGTCGACACGCATCCGCCTCTGCTCCTGCTGAGCGCAACTCCGAACACTCTTTGGCCGCCGAACCATCAGATGGTGGAGGTTTCGGCTCTCGCGGCAGGCTCCGATTCCTGCGGGGCGGTCCAGGTTTTCCTTGCTTCGGTTACCAGCAGCGAGCCAGATAATGCTCCCGGGCCGGGAGATGGACAATCGGAGGGTGACATTGATGGTGCCGATGTCGGATTGCCGGACTACTCCGTTCAGCTCCGGGCGGAGCGCGATGGAGGAGGATCCGGCCGTTCTTACACCCTGGCCTACATAGCAACTGACGGCTCAGGAAACTCCACGAGCGCCACCACCATCGTGACCGTTCCGCACGACCAAAATGGGGTCAGCGATCCACTTGTGCTGAGCGCCCAGAGCTCCGGCGCCCTGATGAGTCTTACCTGGAGTCCGGTGCCCGGAGCGCAGGATTACCAGGTGGCTCGGGGAAGAATTCGAAATCTCCAGGAGATGCCGGAGGGGATCGTTTTGGGAGCTGTGAGTTGTTTGAGCGTCCGGGACGACTCGGCCATCTCACTGGTCAGCGAGGACTCCGAGACACCTCCCATTGGAGATGCCTATTTCTATGTAGCAGCCTTCCGAAATGGCACCATCCCCTCCTCTTTCGGATCGGTCTTCGCCGGTAAGCCGCGTCTCTCGGATTCGAATGTCTGTTCCGCTCCCGGCGAGACCCTGGTGACCTCTCCAGCAGAACCATCCGCCCAGCCCCAGGTCCAGCGCGAGACTCGGTAGGACCGAATCACCCCTCCGAGAACCTCGCTTTCCGCCTGCGTGACTTGCGCAATCGCTTCTCGCCGCCTAACTTATGAGGCATGAGCCCGCCGGCGAAAAGACTTTCGGGGTATCGCAGCCTCGTGGAGGCCATGAAGTCGTGGCGCACCGCTTCTGTGGTGCTGTTGAGCTTCTCCTCGGGCCTCCCTCTCGGACTGGTCTGGATCGCCATTCCCGACTGGATGCGCAGCGTCGGGGTCGACCTCCGGGTCGTGGGGCTGTTCAGCCTCACCCAGATTCCCTGGACCTTCAAGTTCCTCTGGTCACCTCTGATGGACCGCTACGCCCCGCCGGGATGGGGCAGGCGCAGAGGCTGGGCGGGTTTGGCGCAGATCGCCCTCGCCATTTCCACCTTCGCGCTCGCGGGCGTCGGATCCCAGCCGGAGGCGCCCTGGATCGTGGCGGCGCTCGCGCTGGCCATCGCCTTCTCCTCGGCGACCCAGGACATCGCCATCGACGCCTACGCGGTGGACGTCTTGCGCGAAGACGAGCAGGGCGTGGCCATCGGGGCCCGCATCGCCGTCTACCGGATCGCCATGCAGCTGGCCGGAGCCTGGGCCATCACGCTGGCTGGCTGGGTTTCATGGCCCACCGTCAACCTGATGCTTGGCTGCCTGTACATCCCGATGCTGCTGGTCACCTGGAAGGCACCCGAGCCGGAGGAGGTCCATCCGGCGCCGCGGACCCTGCGCGAAGCTGTGTGGCTTCCGTTCGTCGGGTTCCTCTCGCGCCACCGGTCGCTCGAGATCCTGGCCTTCGTCCTGACCTACAAGCTATCGGACAATCTCGCCACCGCGCTGGTGCGCCCCTTCCTTCACGACATGGGATACGACGCGTTCCACCGCGGCTTCGCCATGGGGACCATCGGGGTCGTGTGCACGCTGGTCGGCACTTTCCTGGGCGGCTCCATGACCACGGCGCTGGGGCTCGGGCACTGCCTCTGGATCTTCGGCGTGCTGCAGGCGCTGGCGAGCCTCGGGTATGTCATGCTCGCGGGAACCGGCGTNAACCTCCCGCTCATGTACTCGGCGACCGCTTTCGAGAGCCTGGTGATTGGCATGGGAACAGGCGCCTTCTCGGTTCTCCTGGTGCGGCTCACCCAGAAGCGCTTCTCGGCCACGCAGTATGCCCTGTTCTCCAGCCTGTTCGGCCTGCCGCGCCTGTTCTCCGGACCGATCGCCGGCTTCACCGCCTCGGCGTTTGGATGGCGGACCTTCTTCTGGTGGACCATCGCCGCGGGCATTCCCGGACTGCTCATCCTCTCCCG
>Ga0065705_10104649_pt1 | contig 12331 bp, 13 predicted proteins | sample SwibulcommuniRL2_FD_59092 | JGI IMG/M metagenome (GOLD analysis project Ga0065705, IMG submission 59092) | Bulk soil microbial communities from switchgrass field near Rose Lake, East Lansing, Michigan, USA - RL2 Bulk Soil v2 (version 2) | ecosystem: Environmental > Terrestrial > Soil >... | reverse complement strand
AAAACTGTAACAAGTGCCGAAGTATTGAAACTTGTAGATTATTACAATGATAAGATCGAAAAGAATAAAACAAGAATTTACAATCATCAGCAATCAAAAAATAAGTTGACAAAGAAAATAACAGAAATTCAAAAAAGAGTCGCTGCCTTAAAACCGGTTATTCAGCAAAACGCAAAACCTTATGGCCAGTTATACCTGCAGATATTTACAAAACGCACCGGCGAGATCCCGGTATCTGTTTCTTATTATACACATAGTGCAGGTTGGGTACCAGTATATGATATTCGGGTAAATTCTAAAACGAATAAAGTAAAGCTTATTTATAAGGCATCGCTTACACAAACCAGCGGAGTGGATTGGAAAAAAACAAAACTTATTTTAAGCACCGGTACTCCCAACTTTGGAGTTGCTGCACCGACATTATCTCCCTGGTATTTGCAATTATATGTTCCGGAATTGTATAAAGCTTTAGAAGGAAGAGCTGCGGGAGCTACTCCGATGAGAAATACAATTCAATCCATGAACGATGATAAAAAACTTTCAGAAGTTGTTGTGACTGGCTATGGAACAGAATTTAGGAAAGAGGTCGTAAATTTTGATACAATTGATCCGAGTACGATGAATATGTATACAACGTTGAACGAAGGACAACTAAACACCAATTTCGAAATTGAGTTGCCTTATGATATTGAGAGTGATGGAAAGATCAACAGCATTGCGATCAAAGAAGAAGAAATTGTGTGTACCCTGAAAAACTATGCAGTTCCAAGGATTGATAAAGAATCTTACCTGATGGCCGAAGTTGCCGATTGGCAAAATCTTGATCTGCTGCCCGGCGATGCGAATATCATCATGGATGAAACTTATATCGGTAAATCAATAATTGACCCCAACAGTATTGCCGATACCTTGAACCTTTCCTTAGGACGAGATAAAAGGGTAGTCGTAAAAAGATCAGTTGTAAAAGAGCTAAGCAGCCTGAAAACAAATGGCAATTCGAGCAAGCAAAGCTTTACTTATGAGACCGTAGTAAAAAATAACAAACAAACAGATATTAACCTGCTGCTAAAAGATCAATTTCCTTTGACCAATATAAAAGAAGTAGAAGTTTCATTGGAAAATAGTGGTGATGCAATGGTAAATGCTGAAACAGGAGTATTAACCTGGAAATTAAACCTGAAACCCGGCGAAAGCAAAAAGGTACGATTCAGCTACTCTGTAAAATATCCAAAAGACAAAAAGATCATTAACCTTAAATAGTAAATGCACTTTTCAAGAAACGGCTCCTGATAGGAGTTGTTTTTTTATTCTGATGTGAAATGTTTTATTCTTTTGTTCATTTTCTCCTTTAAGCCTTCAGCTCATACCTTTGCGCCATGCGAAAATTGAGCATGGAAGAATTGGGCCGAAAATCTGTGGATGAATTCAAGCAGTCCGATAAATTTCCCATTATTGTTGTGTTGGAAAATATCCGCAGCGCATATAATGTGGGCAGTGTATTCCGTACCAGTGATGCTTTTTTGATCGAGGCGATCTATATAGTCGGATATTCTGCAAAACCACCTCATAAAGAAATAAAAAAGACGGCTCTTGGTGCTGAAGAAACAGTGATATGGAAATATTTTAAAACCTCGGCTGAAGCGATCGATGAATTAAAGATCAGGAAGTATAAAGTGTATGCAGTCGAGCAAGCGGAAGAAAGTTATAAGCTGCATTCGGCAAACTTCCGGCAAAATGAAAAGATCGCTGTTGTTTTTGGAAATGAAGTAACAGGAGTGGAGCAAACAACTATTCACCTTTGTGATGGATGCATTGAAATTCCGCAGCTAGGTATGAAGCATTCGCTGAATATTGCAACGGCTGCGGGCATTGTGTTGTGGGAATTAATAAGAAGTAAAATGCCGCCCGCAGTAAAAGGAAGAACGGAACATTAAAAGCCCCCTGTCTCCGCCGCGGCGGAGGAACTTAGGTTGGAGAAACAATTTTTTATAATGGTTAAGGAGATGAAATTTGGATATTGGATATTGAACATTTAAGAAATGAGTAAAGTAAAAAGTTATCTAAGTCTTATAAAATTTTCTCACACTATTTTCGCAATGCCTTTTGCGTTGATTGGGTTTTTTATAGGAATATTAAGTGCTGATTACGGAGTTTGGAACTTAAATAAAGCAATCGGTTGGGATTTGGAAAGACCCTTGTTAAATCCCGGGTTTTGGAAATTTTATTCAGGTGTATTGCTAACAAAATTTATTCTAGTAGTTCTTTGTATGATCTTTGCCCGCAGTGCCGCGATGGCTTTCAACCGCTATCTCGACAGAAGCTTTGATGCCAAAAACCCTAGAACTTCAATAAGAGAAATACCCGCAGGCATTTTAAAAGCGGACAACGTCTTGTTCTTCACAATTATTAGTTGCATATTATTTATTGCATCTACTTTTTTCATCAATAGAATTTGTTTTTATCTTTCGCCGGTTGCATTACTTGTTGTGTTAGGATATAGTTACACAAAAAGATTTACACCACTATGTCATTTGATACTTGGGTTAGGTTTAAGTCTTGCGCCGATAGGAGCTTATCTTGCAGTAACAGGAAGATTTGATCTTTTGCCAGTTCTTTTTTCATTCACAGTTTTATTCTGGGTCAGCGGATTTGATATTATTTATGCTTTACAGGACGAAGAGTTTGATAAAACAAATAAGCTTTATTCAATTCCTGCATGGCTTGGAAAAGCAAAAGCATTAAGAGTATCAGAAATACTACATGTTTTAAGTGCAGTTTGTGTGTTATTTGCCGGATGGCTCGGCAATTTTGGATGGCTTTATTGGATCGGCTCAATTATTTTTATCGGTATGCTTATTTACCAGCATTCAATTGTTAAGCCAAATGATCTGAAACGGGTTAATATTGCTTTTATGACAGCAAATGGAATTGCATCGGTAGTGTTTGCAATATTTGTGATCGCCGATCTATTTATCAATAATCAATAATAAATAATCAATAATTCTTGCCAAGAATTCTTTCAATAGATTACGGACTAAAGCGAACGGGCCTTGCCGTTACTGATCCTTTGCAGATCATTGCGACTGGTTTGACCACTGTTGAATCAAAACAACTGATCCCTTTTCTGAAAGATTATTTTGCGAGAGAAGAAGTGGAATTGATCATTATTGGCGATCCCAAAAACTGGGATGACACAGATACTCATGCAACGCCATTAGTTGAGAAAATCATTAAACAATTGGAAAAGAATTTTCCCAACATCCCGATCAAAAAAGTGGATGAACGCTATACTTCGAAAATGGCCAAAGATGCCATGCTTGAAATGGGTTTAAAAAAAATGCAAAGAAGGAATAAAAAGCTTGTTGATGAGATCGCGGCAACGATCTTGTTGCAGGAGTATCTTCGACAATTTTAGATTTTAGATTGCAGATTTCGGATTGAATAGATGGCTTAATAATCTTAAATTCGCTTTTTAAATCTGAAATCTAAAATCTGCAATCCGAAATAAAAATGATCCTTCCTATTGTCGCATACGGTCACCCGGTTTTACGAAAAGTAGCCCATGATATTGACAAAGATCATCCGGGTCTTCCGAAATTGATCGACGACATGTGGGAAACCCTGTATGCCAGTTCTGGCGTAGGTTTGGCGGCTCCGCAGGTAAATAAAAATATCCGGCTTTTCGTGGTTGATTCCGAGCAGATCTTCCGCCAGTTAGAAGAAGATAAAGAAAAACACAGTTATCCCGATTCTCCCGGAATAAAACAGGTTTTTATCAATGCACACATAAAAGAACTGGATGGGTTTGAATGGAATTACAATGAAGGCTGTCTGAGCATTCCCAAGATCCGCGAAGATATAAAACGGCAATCTGTCGTGACGATCGAATATATGGATGAAGATTTTCAGCATCACATGCGAACATACCAGGGGATCACCGCGAGAATTATTTTGCATGAATACGATCATATAGAAGGCAAGCTTTTCATTGATCATATCAGCCCTTTGAAAAGAAAGCTGCTGAAGGGAAAACTGACTGATATATCAAAAGGGAAAATTAAAGTTGATTATAAGATGATGTTTCCTGCATAGATCTTTTCACTCAATTCACCGGCATGAAAAGATTTTTTTTTCTATTTTTATTATTTCTTACACAAACTGGCTTTTCACAAAACGAAGATTCAATTGATAATGCCCGGCTCTCCCAAATGATACAGCTTTCAGAAGTTGTAGTTCGGAATAAAATGGATGTGAACGCATTTATCCAGCGGGTAAAAAATGATACCACATTTTATAAAGCATTCAGAAACCTGCGGGTGCTAAGTTTCACATCAATGAATGATATCCGGATGAAGGATAAAAAAGACAAAGTGACCGCTTCCATGCAAAGTAAAACAAGACAGCATGTAGCAAAGGGCTGCAGAACGATGGAAGTTTTAAATGAAGCAACCAGCGGTGATTTTTATGACAAAAACCGCGACTATAATTATTACACGGCAGAGTTATATGCAAGCCTGTTTTTTACAAGAGGTGAAATATGTGGGGAAACGAATATCGTATCAGGCACGCAACGAAATGTAAAATCAAAAAAGGGAGTTGAAAAACATAAGGAACAACTTAAGATGCTTTTTTTTGATCCCGGTAAGAAGATCCCGGGTATTCCTTTGATGGGGGATAAGACCGCCATCTTTGATAAAGACAATGCTGAAAAGTATGATTTTTCATTGGACTATGTTGACTATAATGGACAGAGTTGTTATCTCTTTACAATAAAAGCAAAAGGACCGGGCGGCGTTGTGATCGATAATATGACAACATGGTTCAGTAGTAAGTCAATGGAGATCGTCGCACGATATTACGATCTTAGCTATGATGCCGGTGTGTATGATTTTAATGTACACATGGAAGTACAGATGACGCAATTTGGAAACCTTATCGTTCCTTCAACACTTCGTTATGTTGGGACGTGGGATGTAGCTTTTAAAAAAAGAGAAAGAGGAATGTTTACTGCTACGCTTTCGGATTTTAGCCGTTGAAAGATTTAAGGGTTCAATGGTTTAAAAGTTGTTCAATATAATGAACCCTTAAACTTTTAAACCATTAGACGGAATACCTTCAAAGATTTTTATGCGAGGCGTAATCTCTCCACTTCTCGATCACCTGTTTCATATCATTCGGCAATTCAGTATCAAAAAACATTTCTTTTTTCGTGGTGGGATGAATAAACCCCAGCGTTTTTGCGTGCAATGCCTGTCGTGGACAAATAGCAAAACAGTTGTCAACGAATTGCCGGTATTTTGCAAAAACGGTTCCTTTTACAATTTTATCACCTCCATAAGTGTCGTCATTAAATAAAGGATGACCGATATATTTCATATGTACGCGTATTTGGTGGGTACGACCTGTTTCCAGGACACATTCAACTAAGGTTACATAATTAAATCGTTCAAGAACTTTGTAGTGAGTGATCGCTTCTTTACCATGATCGCCTTCCGGGTAAGCCTCAAATAATTTTCTGAACCGAAGATTGCGACCCACATGCGCCACTATTGTTCCTGCATCATTTTTCAGATCACCCCAGGCCAGGGCAATGTATTTCCTTTTTACTGAATGATCATAAAATTGTTTGGCAAGATTCGTCATCGCTTTACTGTTCTTTGCCATCAGCAACAAACCACTTGTGTTTTTGTCGATCCTGTGTACAAGCCCGTATCGCGGTAAAGTTGACTCGGTGATTGATGGGTCTTTTTGTTGCAGATACCATGCAATTCCATTCAATAAGGTACCGGTATAATTTCCGCTTCCGGGATGTACCACCATGCCGGCGGCTTTATTGATCACAATCACATCATCATCTTCGTAAAAAATATCGAGATCAATTTTCTCAGGCAGTACTTCGGTCTCTTCCGGGCTCGTATCACTATACACAATAATTTCATCCAGCCCTTTGATCTTATAATTCTGTTTTACAGTGTTTTTATTCACAGTCACCATTCCCGCATTTATCGCCTGCTGAATTTTGTTCCTTGTAGCCCCTTCTATCCGTCTCATCAAATATTTATCAATGCGCAAAGGCTCCTGGCCCTTATCAATTTTAATAACAAATCGTTCAAACAATTCATCATTACCGCTCTGTGGTTCGTCTTTTACCTGTTCTTCTTCTGACATATATTTTATTTAGCCGGCTTCAGAGCCTGATTAAACTTTTGTTGCTTCCGCCCCGGTCGGATCATCTTTCGTTGTTTGTTCAATATTTCTCCTTACTGCCGGTTTTTGATTTAGTGGAAATGCAAAAGTACATTTGCAGAATGGATAAACAGCAGGTCATCTTTCGTGATCTTGGTAATATGGATTATAAGACTGCCTGGGATTACCAGGAGAAACTGCTGCAGGAAAACGTCAGAAGAAAGTCATTAGTCAATCGTCAGCAGTCGATAGTCATGAGCGCACCTGGTGATGCCTCCGAACTCACGACTAACGAGTCACAACTTACAACTGAACACTACCTGCTCTTCGTCGAACATCCACCCGTTTATACACTTGGCAAAAGCGGCAATATTGAAAATGTATTGATGAGCGAAGCGCAACTTGAAGAAAACGGCATTCAATTTTTCAGGACCAACCGTGGCGGCGATATTACCTTTCATGGAGATCAGCAAATAGTTGGCTATCCTATTCTCGATCTTGAAAAATTCTATACCGATATTGGAAAATACCTCCGTAACCTTGAAGAGGTGATCATGGCAACGCTGGCCGATTATGGATTAAAAGGCGCGAGATCAACGGGCGAAACAGGTGTTTGGCTTGATCCTGATATTCCCGGCAGAGAAAGAAAGATCTGCGCAATGGGCGTACGAACCAGCCGATGGATCACCATGCATGGTTTTGCTTTTAATGTCAATACCGATCTTTCTTATTTCAATAATATCATTCCCTGCGGTATTCAAAATAAGCAAGTAACCTCGCTTGAAAAAGAATTAGGAAAGAAAATCGATTTTGAAGAAGCAAAGGCACGCGTGAAAAAGAATTTTGAGAAAGTGTTTGAAGTGGAGCTGGTGAATGGTGAAAGGTGAATGGTCAATTCGAAATCTTCTTTATTCACCACTGACGATTGACCATTCACGATCAGAAGTCCTTCGGAATAAAAAACCGGTTCTTCTCCAGTAATTTATCATTTTCATATAATTCAGATTTGAACCACCCTGAATGATAAAAGTTAGATTTTTCCAGCATAAGAGAAGCTTCCCTGATGTCTTTTAATTCAAAAAGAAAAGTGTCATCATCTTCATAAAATTTGATGGAGTATTTTTTGCTGCCAAAATCTAACAATGAAATTCTCACCAGTCCATCTTTATTTGCAACAATCCGATATTGCGGAATGACTACATCAGGTTTATTCTTAGTTTTTACAACAGTTTCGATCTTGCGGTTCACCGAGTCGGAAAAAAGATCTTGCTTGCCATTTTTGTATCTTTTTAATAGAAGAAGCTCATCCGTGGTCAAGGCGCTGTCAGGAAGATTTTGACTGAGGATCTTTTCAACCAACTTCAGGTAAATACTGTCTTTAATTGCTTTTGAGGATGAATCAGAAAGCAGCGCTGTCCGTATGCTGTCGTTTGACGGTCTTTTCGATTTTGAAAAAATAAAATTGGCGCCATCAACTAAAATATAAAGCCGATAAAACATTTTGTCGTTCGGCGCTTTCGAGTCCAGGTACCCGTTTTGTTTGTTGTTCGGATCGGGTACGGTGATCACAGATTTAAAATTGGAAAGACTATCGGTTGATCGCTGAATGCTTATTTGTTTCAACTGGGGAAATTTGTTATTCCAGCTGATGACAATATGGTTGTTTCCTTTATTTACAACAGAAAATGCAGGTAAAGAATCCTGTGCGTAAGTAAAAGCAGAAGTGCTAATCAAAAGGGACAGAATGATTTTTCGCATGGATATAGAACGTTAAAACAAGATTTTTCTTTTGGTCTACGGCAGCAAAGATAGGCATGCATCTCGCAAAAACTTAAAAGATTAACGAACCTTTTTGCAGGGAGGCATTTCCCTGTAAACCCCCGCTATGGATCATCAGAATTTTACTGCCTGGTGGAAAGTGATCTTTTTTTATAAGATCGAATAAAGCAAAGGCTAATTTACCTGTATATACAAAATCGGTGGGGATATTTGTAAGGCTGAAAAATTCATTCATAAAATCGATCAGGACCTTATCATATTTTGCATACCCGCCAAAATGATAATCCAGGAATAATCCAGCATTATCAATCGCGTTATCTTCTTTCCATCCTTTTAAAACTACAATGCCAAGGATATTTTGATTTGATGGAACGGCCAGCATGATACCATTAAACATTGTTCCTGTACCCACGGCACATACTATATGAGTATAATTCTTCCCATCTGCATATTGCAGTATGTCGCCTGCACCTTTTTCTCCTTCTTTTCCTGCGCCTCCTTCAGGGATAATATAATGTCCAGGGAATTCGTTTCTTATTGTATCAAGGAATTTATCGCTTTTCTTTTGAGCATACCAGTCTCTTGAAATAAATTTCAGGTTCATTTCATAGTTAGCGGCTTCAAGTAAGGTGGCAGAAAACTGTTGAGGTTTTTTACCACGAATGATACCGGTACATTTTATTTTTTTCAAATAACAACAGCAGGCAGTTGCCACAATATGATTTGACCAGGCGCCGCCAAATGTGATAATGCCTTTATAATTACCGGCATTAAAATTGTCAAGATGATATTTTAGCTTAAACCATTTATTGCCTGAAATGACCGGGTGAATTTTATCAAGACGTATTACGTCAAACTGAATGCTTTTATTTTGTAAAAAGGAAGCATGTATTTTATCAATCGTTATTTTTTTAAGATCAGGAAGTTCCATGCGATAAATATAAGCTGAGTAGCTAATTTATTTAATTTCGCAGGTCTTTAGACTTTAAAATTATAAGATGAAACCAACATTAGTGATATTGGCAGCAGGAATGGCATCACGTTATGGAAGCATGAAACAAGTGGAAGGTTTTGGCCCATCGGGCGAAACGATCATGGATTACTCTATTTATGATGCTATTCGTTCAGGCTTTGGGAAAGTAGTGTTTATTATTCGCAAAGAATTTGAAAAGAACTTTCGTGAGATCGTTGGAAAAGATATTGAAGGCAGGATAGAGGTGGATTATGTTTTCCAGGAATTGAATAAATATGCCGAAGGATTTGATATACCAAAGGAAAGAACCAAACCCTGGGGGACAGCCCATGCAGTCCTTTGTGCTGATGAAAAAGTAAAAGAACCGTTTGCCGTTATCAATGCGGATGATTTTTATGGAAAAGATGGGTTTGTGAAAGCATATAATTTTCTGGTGAATGATTGTAATGAAAAAACATTCTCCATCATTGGTTATGAATTATTAAAAACACTTTCAGAGCATGGAACGGTAAATCGTGGTGTTTGTGAGGTGAACAGCAAAGGAAATCTAGTTTCCGTTGTTGAAAGGCTTAATGTTTCAAAGGTTGGCAACAAGATCGTTTGTAATGATGAACATTCACCTAAAGAACTTCCATTAGATACGCATGTCTCCATGAACTTCTGGTGTTTTGATCCGTCTGTGTTTGATTACACAAAAAGAACATTCAAAGAATTTCTTTCGCAAAATGCTTCTAATCCGAAAGCAGAATTTTTTATACCAATAGTGGCGGACAAATATATCAAAGATGGGGAAGGAGTGATAAAAGTGATCCCGACTTCTGCCAAATGGTTTGGGGTGACTTATAAAGAAGATGCACCCATGGTAAGAGAAAGCTTACGGAAACTTGTAGATGCAGGTGAATATCCGGAAAACCTTTGGGCAAAATAAAAGCTGCCGAAGCAGCTCTAAATATGTTGCGAACTTAATGATCAATTTACCTTGACCATAAAGACATAATCTTCTATCTTTTTTACCTGTTGTGTCCGATCCATTCCTTTCAATGAAGAAACCGCAGGAGTTTTTACTTTCATAGAAGTGTCAAATTTTTTCAAGTCATTTAAGACTGTGTATATGTATTTTGACTGAATTGCAAAAACAACTCCTTCAGCAGAAACCTGGCGGGTACTAAGTACACCGATCACTTCACCGTTATGATTTAATACAGGCCCTCCGCTATTTCCCGGGTTAGCAGCAATAGTTATCTGGCAGTTTAAACTATCTCCGTTAAAGCCAGTTGGGGCACTTAGATAGCCCTGTCCATACACCATTACATCATTACGGGGATAACCAAGTGTATAAATTGATTCTGCGAGCTCACTTGAACCTTTGCTGATGCTATAAGGAATAGCAGCCAGCGTTTTGAATGAATCATCTTCGATCTTAAGAATAACGAGATCCTTTGCGAAATCTGTAAAAACAACTCTTGCATTAAAGTTGTCCCCTTTCTTGTTTTGTACAACAACAGTTTTTGCATTTCTAACGACATGAGCATTGGTTACAAGGTATCCTTTGCTATCGATCATAAAACCTGTGCCGTTGTAGCGATAAGAAGGGCTTACAACCGGCTTTTTTTCGCTTTTACTATCAACATCTTTGATCTTTTTATCAAGTTCCTGATCTTTAGTTTTTAATCCTTTTACTTCATTCACTAATTGTTTAACCTGGGAGCTTTCAATTTTAGGAGAAAGAGACCAAACCAACAAACTAATAGCAAGTGTTGTTATACCGGCAATTGAAGCAGCGATCGCTGCAACTCTTTTATATTTCCTCCACAGGTAAACAACTTTTGCATTTCCTTTCAGCCTGTCTGAATTGATCATTCCTTTTTCAGCCAGGTCAGTATGTACTTCATTTAAGGTGGATCTGAACTTGCGGAGTTCACCTACTTCATTCATCTGATGAATAAACAAAGTATGTTCAACCACCAGCTGATCAACTTCCGGATTGGTTTTACGTAACTGTTCAAAATAAACCCGTTCGTCCGTCTTCATTTCACCGCGGATGTAGCGTTCAACAGCTTCCAATAATTGAATTTCTTCCATCACTTACCGTTTTTGTATTGAGCGAAAAATAATTTCTTAAGTCTCATCAGGCATTTGTATTTCTGGTTCTTGGCGTTGTCAGCATTAGTATACCCAAACTGGCTGGCGATATCCTGCATATTCCTCTTCTGAATATAAAACGCCTCGATCAAACTCTTACAGGGCTCACCTAAACTTCCTATCGCCTTTTCCATCATCGCAAATTCCAGGTCTTTTTTCTCATATTCTTCCACATCTTCTTCTACCGGCACTGTTCCTACCATGCTTTCCACCTCGTTTGTGAACCGGCTAGACTGCTGTAATCTTTTTAACCAGATCCGCCGGCATACCGAGTAAACATAGGTCTTTATCAGGCAATTGAGTTCAAAATTCCCTGACCGGGCCTTTTCTAACAACACGATCATTGCTTCCTGGAAGATGTCTTTGGCTTCCTGCGCAGAGCCGTTGTTATTGATAACCAGGCTTTGAACCATGTTAAAATTGTCCTTGTAAATGGTTTCAACTGCCTTTTTATCTCCTAAAGCCAATCCGTCCAACAACTCTTTTTCTTTAATATCAGGGTTCACTCGTCTTGATTTAATACAATTATTTAGAATTAGTAACCCAAAGAAAATCAAAAAAATCTATTCCAGAGCGGGTTACCTTTTTCTTTGGCGGGTATAAATGCCGAATTCTATTGTTTAAACAAAATCTAAAACAGAAAACATGAAAAAGCTTTTTATCGTACTGGCGATCGCAACAGCATTTGCTTCTTGCAATGATGAGAAAAAAGAATCAACTACTGAAACAACAGCTCCAGCTCCAACTGAGAATGTTGCTCCAGCCCCAACTGAACCAGCACCAGCTTCAACTGATGCTCCGACTACAACAGCGACATCTAACTAAGATTTTCATATGGCAAGCAATCGTTAGAGGCCATCCCGCGAAACCGGGGTGGCTATTTTTTTACGAACAATCGTTCTGGGCTAATTATTTTGTGAAAATGGCTTGCTTCTTAAATATGAATACTTATTTTTGGAATCAGATGACAATTACAAAAGCATATCGTTGGTTTTATTTTTATTATTTCTTTAGCCAGAAGCCGGGATTGCTTTTGTTGAAATCGTATTAGATTAGAAACTTAAATCAACATAAAGAGTCTCGGCAAAAAAGCCGGGACTTTTTTTTGGCCCCTCCAATCCCACAAAAAGGCGGGACTTGGGGAAAACAAAATATATGAGTCAATTTCACAACTCAGATGCTTCGCAAATCCTTCCCTTCGGGACGGATTTAGGATGGGCTATACAAGGCTATGAAGGCAGCTTTCACCAG
>Ga0065705_10002632_pt1 | contig 12331 bp, 11 predicted proteins | sample SwibulcommuniRL2_FD_59092 | JGI IMG/M metagenome (GOLD analysis project Ga0065705, IMG submission 59092) | Bulk soil microbial communities from switchgrass field near Rose Lake, East Lansing, Michigan, USA - RL2 Bulk Soil v2 (version 2) | ecosystem: Environmental > Terrestrial > Soil >... | reverse complement strand
AACGCGAGCGTACGCAACGTTCGGGCGTCGCGCATCGGCGCTGGCAACTGCAGCGAGCGCTCGTGCACCGCGCGCGTGACGCCATCTCTTTTTACTAAATGCAGCCGGACGTGCAGCACGGCGGCACCACGATCGCGGCGCTCGAGATGCGCGGACAGCGGTTCCATCAAGCGCGCCAGCACGAATGAGAGCGGTTCGAGCCCCTCGATCGGCCATTCCAGATCGAGCGCCTGTTCGAAGCGCTCTTCGGGCACGGACGGCACCAGCGGCGCCGAATCCTCGCCACGCGCGAGCCGCTGCCAGGCAATGCCCGTCTGCCCCAGCCGGGCGGCCACTTCGTCAGCCGGCAATGCTGCGAGATCACTGAGGGTGCGGAGGCCCCATCGTCGGAGTGTTGTTAGCAGGTCGTTCGAATCGTTCGGATCGTTCGAATCGTTCGGATCGTTCGAGGCGTTCGGATCGTTCGGATCGTTCGGGTGTGAAATCCGCGCGAGTAGTACGAGCGGTAACGCGGCGAGTGCCGCGGCCTCGTTGCCAGCGTCGACGATGGTGACGCCGGCGCGGTGGTGGGCAAGCAGCCGCGCGGCCGTGCGCGTGCCGGCGATCGCAATGCGGACGCGCAGCCCGCGGTCCGCGGCGGTCCGCCGCAACTCGTCCGCAATGGTTTTTGCGTCGCCGAATAACCGCGTCAGGCCAGCGAGATCGAGAACAACTTCACGCCTCCCGCACGTTTCGATACGTGGCGAGAAGTCGCGGGCGACATCGAGCAGTGTTTCAAATGAACTGCCTTGCGCGGCATAAACATCGGCGAACAACGTAAACTCCCACAACGTTCACGTCACGAGCCACGGAGTCACGGAGAACACGGAGATTCAAATGGCTCCGTGCCCTCCGTGTCTCCGTGGTTCGTTGTAGTGACTGTCGTTTGTAATTAATGCGACGCTCACTTCACCGTCGAATCGCCGGCGTGGCGAGACGATGCGGACGTCGATATCGGCGCCGGCAACGTGACGACTGCGATCGGCATCGCCGGTCCAGCGCACGCGCCCCGCAAGCGACAGCGTCAACCCTCTCGCACTGCGTGCAAGCGGTTGCGCTGCTATCAGCACGCACGCGGTGTCGCTCCCTTCGATGATTCGCTGCACACGCAGCCAGGTCGTAAACGGAATCCGCCGTAGCGCAACTGGCGGGACGTCGGCGAGATCGAGGACGACGCAGCCGAAGCCGCCCGCCTGCAGCACCAGGTTCACGGCTTTCAGCGCGCGATTCACCGCCGCGTCGGATCCGCCAGCGGCTTCGCCTCGCATCCAGAGCAGACGCTCGAGATCGATCCCCGCTGCTGCCGCGGACGCGACGTCGAGGCGGTCGAATGTGTCGACCAGCGCCGCTATCTCTCCGCGCCGGGTTGATGCGGCGATCGTCTGCAGCACGATCGCCGTACGGCCCGAAGACGAAGGACCGACGATTTCAGAGAGCTGCCCGCGCGGAAGTCCGCCGCGCAAGCACGCGTCGAGTGCGGCGACGTCAGTGGCGATCGCCGCCGAGTCGTCTCGCCGCTCCCAGACTGGCAGCGCGGTGGTTAAGGTCCGATCGAGCTTGCGATCGCGAAGAGCAGTTTCGAGCCGGGCGAGTGCCTGATTCGCCATACTTTCGCCTCAACACGAAAATATAGCGAAACTCTGTTTCCCACGTCAAGACCGCTAATATGGGACCTCATCTCGTGACAACGGCGGCCGCTCCGAAATCCACTTCCACTCCAGACGCGCGCGAAACTCCTGCGCCAGTCGACACCGCTGCCGCCGCGCCCCCTGCTTCGTTCGGCATGCGCGCGTTCATGCGGATGTTCGCGGCATTCACCTACCGCGATTTCCGTGTCCAGTGGTTCGGCGCCTGCACCTCGAGCATTGGCACCTGGATGCAGATCGTGGCGCAGAACTGGTTGGTGCTGTCGCTGACCCACTCGGCGTTCTTCCTCGGCCTCGATGCGTTCCTGCAGCAGCTGCCGATCATCCTCTTCTCGCTTGCGGGCGGCGTGCTCGCTGACCGGCGCGATCGCCGGCATACGCTCATCGCGTCGCAGTACGTGCAGATGGCCACATCGGCAACGCTCGCGGCGCTGATGTATTTCCAGGTCGTGCAGATCTGGCACATCCTGACGCTGTCGTTCGTCACGGGTGTCGCGCAGTCGTTTGGCGGGCCCGCGTATCAGTCGCTCATTCCGTCGCTGGTGGACAAGAAAGATCTGCCGAACGCGGTCGCGCTCAATTCCATTCAGTTCAACCTTGCGCGTGTCCTTGGTCCGCTGCTGTTTGCGGCGACGCTGGCCGCGTTCACCGGATGGGGCTATGACGAGCCGCAGGCGATGAACGCCTCCTTCCTGCTCAACTCCCTCTCGTTTCTCGTCGTGATCAACACGTTGATGGCGCTGCGTGTGAAACACATTCCACCCGCCAATGCAGGTGGGATGCGTGACGAGCTGCGTAACGGTCTCTTGTACGTGTGGCGTCACGGGACGCTCGTCGGTCTGACGGTGCTTGCGGCGGCGACCACGTTCCTCGGCTTTGCCGTCCTGACGTTCCTTCCGCTGTTCGCGCAACAGGTCTTTCAGCAGGGCGCGAGCACCTACAGCCACCTGATGGCATTCTCGGGAGCGGGATCGATTGCCGGCGCATTGACGGTCGCCTGGCTGGGCAGATTCAAGCGAATGGGATTGACGGCGTTGCTGATGCAGATCGTCTACGGCGGTCTCATCATCGCCTTTGCGATGTCACGCAGCCTGCCGCTCAGCGAAGCGCTTCTGTTTCTCACCGGCTTCGCGCTGATGATGGTCTTCTCGACCGTGACGTCCCTCGTGCAGCTGATCGCGCCGAACGAAATGCGCGGCCGGGTGATGAGCATCTACATGCTGGCGTTTCGCGGCGGGATGCCGCTTGGCAGTCTGGTCTCCGGATGGCTGGCCACCGTCACATCAGCTCCGACCGTGCTCATCGTCAACGGCGTACTGCTGAGCATGGTCGCGGCATGGTTCCTGCTGAATAGCCACGGCGTCCGCGAGCTGTAGCTCGGGACTGCCGTAGATGTTGAAGCTGTTCCCCACCCTTGGGGCGGTCGCCGTGTCGTTGTTCCTCTGTTCTCCCGCGAGGGCTCAGAACTCGGCTGGAGATTCACCGCCAACTCCCTCACCGCAATCGACAGCGGAATCGCAGGCCGATCAACCTGTTGACGGATCCGGGCAGGCGACCGATCAGTCGTCACCTGCGGTTCGAAAAGTGCGGACCTTCATCGAGACCAGCCCGATCGTGCAGCGATTGAAGGGCGACGGGTTCTATCCGCGCATCGGCGGCCTGTCGCCCGGCAGCGGCCTCGCTGGCGGCGCGGGTTACCGGCGGCATCTGAACTGGGCTTACGTGGATGTGTCCGCCGTCGTCTCGACGAAGGCCTATCGCGGCTTCGACGTGCAGGCGCGGTGGATTGATACACCGCGGTTCCAGGTCGCGACGCTGCTGACGTTCCGCAACAATACGCAGGACGATTTCTACGGGCTCGGCAACGACACCACCGACGCGACACGTGTGGACTACGGGATTCGCTCGACCGATTTCGGAGCGCGCGGGTCGGTACGGGTGATCCGAGGGCTGCGACTTGGCGCGGATGTCGGGTACTTCATTCCTGCGGTGCGTCACGGACGTGATGACAACCTCCGGTCAATCGCGCAGGTTTTCAACGACGTGACCGCGCCAGGCTTTGCGCGGCAGCCGAACTTCGAGCACCACAGCGTGTTTGCGGTCGTCGACTCACGCGATGCCGAAGGATTTCCCCGCCGTGGTGGCCTGTATCGGGCGACCTATGCGATATGGAATGACCGCTCGTTTGACGAGTACAACTTCCGGCGGTTCGACATCACAGGGTCGCACTTCTTGTCCTTGCCAACCAGCAGCGTCGTCGCCCTGCGTCTCGGGCTCAGCTACGCGAACAACGCGCCCGGCAATCGCGTGCCGTTCTATCTCCTCCCGTACGTCGGCGGGGGCGACACGGTGCGCTCGTTTCGCGAATTCCGCTTCCGCGATGAGAACGCGGGCGTGTTCAACGTGGAGCTACGCCACAAGATTCATTCGATGGCGTACGTCGCCGGCTTCGTGGATGTCGGGAAAGTCGCGCACAACTGGCAGGACATCAATCCGACTGACGTGAAGAAGGCTTACGGAGTTGGCCTTCGGGCCGGGACCGACGAGAGAACCTATTTCAGATTCGACGTCGCGCACGGCGACGGCGGCACTCGCGTTTTCCTGAAATTCACACCATCTTTTTGAACGATCCGAACGATCCGAACGACCCGAACGATCCGAACGATCCGAACGAAAAAGGACCGGGAGTGTGTGGCCCCCGGTCCTTCCGGTTAGCGGCGAGACGCTTCGTATATCGAAGCTGCGCCGCCGCCGATGGCTGCACCGAGCAGTGCACCTTTCTTGCCACCGACGATGCCGCCGACGCCCGCACCGGAGGCCGCCGATCCGCCAATGATGAGCGCCGTCTTAGCCAGAGATCGGCGCGGTGCTGTCTCCTCTCGGTAGGTCGTCGCGGGTTCGACGGTGCGATAGACCGTCTGCCGTGGCGCAGCAACCCTCCGCTGGACCACCTGCGGCGCTGGCGTGACCACTTGCGGCGACGGTGTGTAGTAGACCGGCTGCGCGTACGGCTGCGGCGTAGTCGTCAAATACGCCACCGGCTGGCCCAGCGGCTGCGTATACCCCTGCGCCGCGTAATAGGCCATCGCCGGATTGCCGGCCATTGCCGGATTGCCGACCATCGCCGGATTCATCGCAAACCGGTCCTGCGCGCGCACGCCGATTGCGTACATTGCGACCCCCGAAATCAGAGCTCCGGTTAATGCTGCTGCCATGGGTCTCACGTCGAACCCTCCTTTCGAATCTCCGACCCGGGTCACACTCGAAGGGCATGCCAGCGATCCCAGGCGTATAAGCCATTGAATTACGGTGATTTTTACGGACGAGCCGTCAATGACGGACAGTTCGGCTGTCCTCCACGTGCTACGATTTGCGCTCTGCCCGAGGTGCGATGGCCTTTTTCAGTCTGATTCCCCGAGACAACAACTTTTTCAAAGAATTCATCAGCCTTGCGGAAGAGGTCCGGTCTGGCTCACGTGTGCTCAAACAGATGATCGCCAGCGACCCGCCCGACATCAGCAAGGTCGAGGTGATCAAGGAGATCGAGCATTCGTGCGACCGCTGCACCCGGGCGATCATCGACCGCCTGAACCGCACTTTTGTGACGCCGCTCGACCGCGAGGACATCCACGCGCTTGCCAGCTCGCTGGACGACGTCATGGACGCCATCGATGCGGCCGCGGCCGTGATTCGTCTCTATAAGATCGCGCATGTCCGCGCGGGCGCGAAGCGGCTGGTTGAAATTGTCTGCGACTCGCTCGACGGCATCACGGCGGCACTGCAAGCTCTGGAGCGGCGCGACGGCGTCCTCGAGATGGCCGCTCGCATCAAGCAGCTCGAACACGAGGCAGACCGCGTCCATCAGGACGCCATCGTCGAGCTCTTCGATCAGGAGCGCGACCCCATTGCGGTAATCAAGTGGAAGGAGGTCTTCGACTTCCTCGAGGCCGCCACCGACCGCTGCGAAGACGTCGCCAATCTGCTCGAAGGCGTCGTCGTCAAACACGCCTGATATGGATCCGACTCTTGTCTCCGTTGTGGCGCTCATCGGCGTCGCATTGACGTTCGACTACATCAACGGCTTTCACGACGCGGCGAACTCGATCGCCACAGTCGTCTCCACGCGCGTGCTGACGCCTGGACAGGCGGTCGTGTGGGCCGCCGTGTTCAATTTCCTGGCGGCGTTCACTTTTGGCACGGCGGTCGCCAGCACGATCGGCAAAGGGATGATTGATCTGCAGGTGGTGACCTCGACGGTCATCTTCGGCGGGCTTGCCGGCGCAATCGTATGGGATCTCATCACGTGGTACATCGGTCTGCCGACCAGCTCGTCACATGCGCTCGTGGGCGGCTACGCGGGCGCCGCCATCGCCAAGGCCGGCTGGCAATCGCTCATCCCATCAGGATGGACGAAGACACTAGTGTTCATCGTCATGTCGCCGGTAATCGGCATGGGTCTGGCGCTCATCATCTCAATCATCACCCTGTGGATCTTCCGCGGCTTCAGACCGGCACGCGTCGACAAATGGTTCCGGCGATTGCAGCTGCTATCGGCTGCCGCGTACAGCCTCGGGCACGGCACCAATGACGCGCAGAAGACGATGGGGATCATCGCCGGTCTGCTGGTCGCCGCCGGATATCTCCGGGAATTCTTTATACCGTTGTGGGTCATCCTCGCGGCGCACGCCGCCATCGCACTCGGCACGCTCACGGGCGGCTGGCGAATCGTTCATACGATGGGTTCGAAAATCACGAAGCTGCAGCCGTTCGGCGGGTTTGCCGCCGAAACTGCCGGCGCGATGACGCTGTTCGGCGCCAGCTCGTTCGGCATTCCCGTCAGCACCACACACACCATCACCGGCGCGATCATCGGCGTGGGCGCGATCAAGCGCCTCTCGGCCGTCCGATGGGGCGTCGCACAACAGATTCTTTGGGCCTGGATCCTGACGATTCCGGCGTCAGCGATCATCGCGGCGTTGACCTACAGGACGCTGTCGCTGTTCGGCTTCCGGTAAACCGCCGCATAAGATAGCCACGTGAGGATCCTCGTTGCCGAGGACGACCGTGACATCGCCGATCTGATCTCGCATTACCTGCGAAAGCAAGGATGGGAACCGCACGTCGTCGCCGCGGGAGACGAAGCCGTAGCCTACGCCCGGCGTCATCCCGTCGATCTCGTCGTTCTTGACTTGATGCTCCCGGGGCTGAGTGGCCTCGAGGTGTGCCGAATGCTCCGCGGGGACAAGACCACCGAGGCACTGCCCATTATCATGGTGACCGCGCGGGCCGAGGAGACCGACCGCATTGTCGGCCTCGACATCGGCGCCGACGACTACCTCGCCAAGCCATTCAGTCCAAACGAGCTCGTGGCGCGCGTCCGCGCGTTGCTCCGCCGTTCGAAGCGTGCTGAAGCCCCGCCCGCGACGTTGACGTTCGGGCCGATCGTGATGGACCTGGCGCGCCACACGGTCGCCGACGACGGTCGTGAGGTGAAGCTGACGGCAAAGGAATTTCTGCTGCTTCAGTACCTGCTCGAACATCGGGGCCGCGTACTGTCGCGCGACGTGCTGCTCGGCGACGTCTGGGGCTACCGATATACGGGCGGCACACGTACCGTCGACGTGCACGTCCGGCGTCTACGCGAGAAGCTGCCGGCTCTGGTCGAAGCGCTCGTCACCGTGAAACAGTTCGGTTACAAGCTTGCGGACAATGAGGTGACGTGACCCTTAGCTTCCGCGCGAAGANCTTCCTCTCATCGCTCGGTGTNGCTGCCGCGGCGCTCGTGATCGTCACGGTCATCGTGGCNTACGAACGCCGGCAGGACGAACGATCCANCATCGAAATGCGTCTGGTCACACAGGCGCAGCTCATCGCCGAACTCCTTTCGCAAAGTTCGAAAATCTCCTCGGATCAGGATCTCGACGACGAGGCGGACCGTCTCGGGGAGCTGATGCAGACGCGCGTGACGCTCATTGCCACTGACGGACGCGTTCTGGGCGACTCCGATCTCGAGGGACAGGCGCTCACCGACGTCGAAAATCATCTACAGCGACCCGAAGTCCAGCAGGCGCGTGCTCAAGGTGTTGGCGTCGTCGCGCGATACAGCACGACGGTCCGCATCGAAATGCTCTACGCCGCCGTGACCGCGCATCATCCTCAGGTTCGCTACGTGCGCGTCGCGCTGCCGCTCACAACCGTGTCCGATCAGATTCGCCGCGTCGGACGTCAGGCGATGCTCGCCTTCGCGCTGGCGATACCGTTTGCGTTGGCGCTGGCGTGGCTCGCCTCGGCGCTCCTCAGCAAGCGCGTACGTGCCATTGCCGTGGTCGCGCAACGGTACCGCAAGGGCGACCTCACACGACCGAGCTACGACTACGGTCCCGACGAACTTGGCGACGTCGCGCGTGTACTCGATGGCTCGGTCCAGGAACTGGGACACCGCCTCGACGAACTCTCACGCGATCGGGCGCGACTGGACGCGATTCTGTCCGGCATGGTGGAAGGTGTCCTCGTCCTCGACGCTGCCGGGCGCATTCAGCTGGCCAATCGTGCAGCGCAGAGCATGCTGCGAATGGACGCCTCGTCGATCGGACGGCCGTACGTCGAAGTGATTCGCCATCCCGACATCGCTGCGCAGCTTGGAACGGCGCTGCGTGGTCAAGAGGTGGACAGCCGCGAGATTGCCCTGACACGTGATCCCGGACGCACGTTCGTGGCACGCGCGGCGCCGGTGACGCGGGGAGGCGGGGGTGGCGCGGTCCTCGTGCTGCACGAGATCACCGACTTGAGGCGCGCTGATCAAATTCGCCGCGACTTCGTCGCGAACGTCTCGCACGAGCTGCGTACACCGCTGACGGCGATTCGTGGCTACGTCGAGGCGCTGCTCGACGATCGTTCCGATTCCGAGGATAGGAATAAGTTCCTCGAGATCATCGCGCGGCATAGTGAGCGTATGGAGCGGCTCGTCAGTGACCTGCTCCGCCTGGCGCGCCTCGACGCGCGGCAGGAAGCGCTCGACCTGGCGCCGTGTGATCTGCAGCAGTTGTTCAACACAGTGATTGCCGACGTGGCACAGACAGCCGAAGCCAAACATCAGCAGATCACGACCGCGGTTGACGGAGCCGGAAGCCGCGTCACGGCTGACCCCGCGAAGTTGCACGATGTCCTACGTAACCTTGTCGAGAATGCCGTCCACTACTCTCCTCAAAACGCGGCTATCCGCCTGGAAGCGATGCATCAGAACGGCGTCGTGCGCATTTCCGTCTCCGACTCAGGTCCGGGAATTCCGCCCGAAGATCTGTCGCGCGTATTCGAGCGGTTCTACAGGGTGGACAAGTCGCGTGCGCGGCCGGGCGGCACGGGTCTCGGCCTCGCTATCGTGAAGCATCTCGTGGAACTGCACGGCGGCCAGGCCGTGGCGGAGAACCGGCCGGAAGGGGGCGCGCGCTTCGTCATCACGCTCCCCAACCAGCCGGCTGCGTCGCACTGAAGATCTACTTATTGCCGCGTTCAAGATTCGGCGATGCCACGATTTCAATCGTGCGATCGACGTCGCTGTCCGGGTGCTGGATGTTCACGTAGGCTGTGTTCGGATTGCGGAGATCGAAATACAGACCGGTGAACTCCGAGCCCACCGTGCCGTTGGAAGCCCAACGCGCAATCCCTTCGCCTGGGTCGGTCAGGTCGCCGTCCTTGTTCAGATCGAGAGCGAACCAGATATCGTCGTCCTCGGCGCCCGGACGGTCCTCGACGATGTACATGTTGCCCTCGTGGTCGATGGCGAGGTTATCCGCGTTCCTGAAAGCGCCGCCGGCCGCCGCACCGGTCGACAGATCAATCGTCTGCGGAGCCGCGAACAGGCCGACGACATTGGTCGATAGGTTGAGGTCGTAGGTGCGGCTGGTACCGTCGCTGCCGATCGCGTTGGTGTCCGAATCGGTCGTGTTGAAGTACAGCAACTGGGTACCATCGGCGAGTGTCTGGATCTCGATGTCCTCAGGACGGTTGTAGCCGGTTGCCCGAACCGCGGCGTTGTCAGCCGAGAGTCGGCCGTCAATCGTACCGTCGGGCAGCACGGTTGATACACCTGTGATCGCGCCGCCGGTCGCGTTGGTGATCGCCACCCACGCCGCGGAGCCCGTGATCGCCGGGCCGTTGTTGCCCTCGTTCTGGCCGCCCGCACCGACACGAAGCGCGAACGTCTGCCCGGCCGCGAAGAACTCGTCGCCGCTGGCCGCGTCAGGAATGGCCGACACGTACTTATAGATGGAGCCGCCGTTCAGCTCGTCGACGAAATAGAGCGTGTTGTCCTTGTCGAACGCGAGACCCTCGTGCGACACGCGCGGGACGATCGTGCGCCACACGAAGTGGCCGCCGTACTGACCTGCGGTGATCGGGTTGGTCACTTCGAACAGCCGCCCCTTGACGCTGCCGGTGCCCCACGACTCTTCGCCAGTGAGATAACCTCCCCACGGTGCCCAGCGGGAGGGGTCGCCGTTAACGAAACCCTGCGTGCCAGGCTGCACGACGGTGACCGTCCGCGTGTTGTAGTTCGGATCCTGCGTATCGATGCGCTGGACACCGGCCGTGCCGGTCTCAAACGGCATGAACAGAAAGCGTCCAGCGTCCGGCCCCGTCGCGTTCGACGTAATCATGTCAAAGCTGCCGGAGTTGGAGTTCAACACCAGGTTGTTCTGCGTTCTCCGGTCCGCAAGCGTCCGCTGGCTCCAGTTCGCGTTCGAGAGCGTAATCGGCGTCGCTTCGTCCGAGCCATCTACGAGCAGCGCTACCGCGGAACTGGTCAGCGGGGCGAAGTCTGAGAATTTGGTGTTTGCCGCGAGCGCCATCATTCCGCTCGTGACGGCCAGCGCGAGCGCCAGCGCAGTTCGAATCGATGTCATGTGCATCTCCGATCATGGGTGGGGAAACAATCGGAGCGTACGGGCCGGGAGCAACGCGCCTATGGCGGCGCCGCGACAAGCGCGAAAACAGATTGATCAGAAGATGTAACGGAGGCGGTCTGTACGGTTACCTCACTGAAGTTAAAAACCGACGCAGCACGATTGCCGTCGAGGGGCATGCGTGCGTGAACTCCGCGGACGCAAGGACGCTGGCGGGCACGTCCGCGCGATCAATGATTTCGAACCCAAATCTCGGAAAGAACCGCTCCGCCGTCGTAGTCAGTAGGTAGATCGCCGGAACGAGGCGTCGCCTCGCGAGCTCAATTGCCGCCTGGGTCAAATCGCTGCCAACACCGCTACCACGATATTCCGCGTCAACAGCGACAGACCGCAAGAGCGCGCCGCCTTCATACACCTCGAGTGCCGAGCAGCCGATGATGCGGTTTCCCGCCCGCGCGACGAATGCATTTTCAAAATGCTGCCGCAACTCATCCAGCGGCAGGTGTTCGCGTTCGAGCAGCGCCGCAACGACGTCATAATCAGACCAGCGGGCTGGCGCGATCGTGACGGTTGTCATTGCCGGTCCTTCAATGCGAGCGGCGCGCAGCACGGGAGATCGTTCGCACGCGCGGCTGCCGGAACGCAGCATCCGGTCTGCTTTTCCAGCCGCTCCGCATCCTTTCGGAGTGCGTCCACGTGTCCCAGCACGTGCGTCGTCGCATCCTCAATAGTCGCCACGATCGGATCGGCGGACTTCGAAAGCCTGTAGTGGATCCAAAGACCTTCGCGGCGCGTGGTGACCAGGCCGACGCGGCGCAGATAGGCGAGATGGCGTGACGCCTTCGCCTGCGGAATCTTCAACGCATCGTGAATATTGCACACGCACAGCTCCCCTGCCATCAGCAATCGCAGGATCCGAAGCCGCGTGGCATCTGCCAGGGCCTTGAACAATTCCTCCAGTTGGTTCAGCTGATCCGCCTTCGCTCCGCTTCGGCGTGACGGGTCCGCCCTCGCAGGGTTTCGGTGTGACGGGTCCATATATTCGCCTTGACAAATATATCAGCGAGATCAAGGATCACAAATATTCGCATAGGCGAATATAAAGGAGGCGCATATGTGTAGCTGTGGTTGTGGCGGCGGTTGCTGCGGCGACTGACACGCCCAATGAAGTGCCCAACTCCCGGGGACGGCCGCTCCGGGAGTTGGATTGTCATCGATTCGTTACCAGGTCGGGGTTAAGGTGGGGCCAATGCAATCTGGCCGTGCATTCAACGTATTGTTTCTCTGCACCGGCAACTCCGCGCGCAGCATCATGGCGGAGGTGCTGTTGAATCATCTCGGAAAGGGACGGTTCCATGCATTCAGCGCTGGGAGTCACCCGCGCGGCTCGGTGCATCCGCTGGCCATCGCGACGCTGAGGCACAATCATCTGCCGGTGGAGGGTCTCGGCAGCAAGAGCTGGGACGAATTCGCAGTGCCTGGTGCGCCGCAACTCGACTTCGTGTTTACGGTTTGTGATCACGCTGCCAAGGAGGTCTGCCCGATATGGCCAGGCCAGCCGATGACGGCGCATTGGGGCATCGAGGATCCCGCGGCCGTGGAAGGCACGGCGGAGCAACAGCAACGCGCATTCAACCTTGCATTTCGCGCACTGGACGCCCGCCTCCGTATCTTCACGAGCCTGCGGCTCGAGTCACTCGACTCGCTCGCGCTTCAGCGAAAGCTGGATGAGATCGGTCGCACACC
>Ga0065705_10002219_pt1 | contig 12336 bp, 11 predicted proteins | sample SwibulcommuniRL2_FD_59092 | JGI IMG/M metagenome (GOLD analysis project Ga0065705, IMG submission 59092) | Bulk soil microbial communities from switchgrass field near Rose Lake, East Lansing, Michigan, USA - RL2 Bulk Soil v2 (version 2) | ecosystem: Environmental > Terrestrial > Soil >... | reverse complement strand
CTCACGCGCCGGGGTCACGCGCGCGCGTCTGCGCTTGCGTTGTGCAACGGACAGCGTCCTCTGACCGAGATCGAGGAGACCTTGTTCGAAACGTACCAAGACGTCTTTCCACGCCGCGATCAGGTGAGCGCGTTCCTCAGCGAGCTGGTCACCCGCGACACGGAGTAATGTCGCTCCACCTCTACACCTACGGTAGTTACGCGATCGGCACTCATGTGGTGTTCCCCGAGTTGCACCCGGCACGTGACGTGTCGCCGTCGGTATTCTTCCGAGTGCACCGGAAGCCCGGACGTGCGGCCGCACCCCTCCGTCGTGTCCGCGAATGGCGGACGAAAGACGGAGAAGTGCTCGCGGCGTTACACGAGGCGGCCGACAGCTACGTCATTCATTTCATGCGGCTCGCACGCTTCCAGGTGTCGAGAGATTGTTCGATGGTTCGGTGCACACCCTTCAGGTCGTGCTCCCCTGCCTTGATGCGCCACCTCTTTCTCGATCAGATCATGCCCCTGCTGCTCTCGTTGACAGGTGAATGGGTCATGCACGCGAGCGCGGTCGAGCACGAGGGTCGCGCCATCGCCTTTGTCGGCGACAGCGGCGCCGGGAAATCAACGATGGCCGCCACCTTCGGGCGTGCAGCCGGCCGCATTCTGGCAGACGACTCCGTGATGGTCCGCGAGACCGCTGGACAGTTTCTTGTCAGCGCACCGTATGCGTCTCTTCGACTGTGGGAGGACAGTGCGGCGGCCCTGCGTCTCGGTCGAGGCCAGGCGGCACATCGAAATGGCAAGCGCCGGTTTCTGCGAAGCTCGCAGGTGTCGTTTGCGGCCGGACCGTTGCCGCTCGACGCGATATGCGTTCTCGACCGCACGAACTCGAGAGATGGCGCAGCGGCGCTTTGCAGAATGTCGGCGGCCGATGCCCTCGTCCTGCTCGTCAAGAGCACCTTCAAGTTTGATATCAGCCAGCGGTCTTTTCTCGAGCGTGAATTCAGATTTCTCAGCCATCTCGTCGCATCAGTTCCGTGCTATCGGCTGACGGTGCCGGATAGTCTGGACGAACTCCCCTCTCTGCGTCAGCTTGTGATCGACGCTGTTCATGGCGGCCGAACACGTCGCATCGCATGAGACCACATCATCTCCACTCGCGAATTCTTTGCGTTGACGCTCCGACGCAGTAATTGACCACAAGACGCCTATGAGACCGTGGACACTGTTATCGGCGCCTGGCCGGCGAGCAGCACAATACCGCCTATCGGAGCGGTTCATTGATCGCGCCGCCGGCGTGCAATCGCCAACCATCCATGCCCAGGCATGCATCCACTGGCTACTGAACGCTCGACAAGTCACGGCAGACGGCGGCGTGGCTCAAAGTTACAACGTGCTGTCGCAGAGATGGGGGCCGTCCTATCCGGAAACAACTGGTTATATTATTTGCTCGCTATTACGTGCGGCGCGCGCTGGTCTGCACGATCCGGCAGTGCTGCGTGACACAGCCAGGGACATGGGACGGTGGTTGTTGACAACACAACTGACCAATGGGGCTTTTCCGGGAGGAGCCGTTGGCACGCCCAACCCCCAGCCAGCAGTTTTCAACACCGGCCAGATCCTGAAGGGTTTTACCGACCTCATTCAAGCCGGCTTGGCTGATGGCGACATCCGGCGGGCGGCTGAACGGACCGCACGCTGGCTTGTAGCCCTACAGGATGCCGACGGGTGCTGGCACAACGGACGGTCCACGTTGTGTTCCGAACCCGACCCGGCCTATCACATACGCACGGCCTGGGCGCTTGCACGCTACGGAACGGTCGTGAACGACGCGGCGGCCGTGCGAGCTGGCGTCAACAATGGCAACTGGCTCATGGCCACGCGACAGACGAACGGATGGTTCCCTCACATGAATTTCTCCAAGGGTGAGGAACCGCTGCTGCATTCGGTCGCGTACACGATTAACGGGCTATATGAGCTCGGCGTTCTGACGGGCAATGATGATTTTGCGACTGCAGCCGAGTATTCAGCGGCCAGAATTCGCGATCTTCAGGATCCAGAGAATGGTAGCCTCCCTGGCAGGATCGAGCATCCGTACAGGGCTGGGGCGCCGTGGACGAGTCCGACAGCAAATGCCCAGATGGCGATCGTCTGGTTCCGCCTGGCCGAAGTCACTGGCGACGTCACCTGGCGCATCGCCGCTGAACGAGCCACGACGTTCAATTGTGCACTCCAGGAATTGGATCATTCTGATCCTGGGCGGCGCGGCGCCGTCAGAGGTTCATTTCCGGCACACATTGGTGATGAGGGACGGTTCAGCTATTTAAACTGGACCCAGAAATTCCATCTGGATGCGCTACTGGCGCAGATGGGAGCTCGTGTCTGCTAGCGGTCAAGTGAAGTCGTGAAGCTCCTCTTGATAAGCCACGGCTTTCCTCCCGTGAGCCACAGCGGCGTGTTTCGAGCCGCCTCGTTCGCGAAGTATCTGCCAGAGTTCGGAATTGATGTGATCGTGCTTACCGCAGCCGAGCCTCTTGACGGGCTCTTGCACTATCCACAGCAAGACACCATCAATGGAACTGACGTTGTTCGTGTGCCGTTCAACGACAGCACGGCACCGTGGACCCGAAAATTCCGGAGCCTCGCTCTGCGCGTTCCAGGGTTGTCGGGGACGACGAGGAATCGCCAACTGTTTCGCAGAGCGAAGTCAATCTGGTCACGCGCCTGCGCCATTCGCGACTTTGGCGATATCGATGGCGTTCTCGCCACCTCCCCACCACCCGTCGCTCTGGTCCTTGGATCGCACATTGCCAGACTTCTCGGTGTGCCGCTCTGGTGTGACCTGCGGGATCCGTGGACCTATTGTCCCGGCACAACGTACCGAACCTGGTTCGATTTTTGGACTGAAAGAGGCGTCGAACGACGCCTTCTCAACGATGCCAAAGGTGTCATTGCGAATACTGAGTCGGCTAAACGGGAGCTTCTTGCAGAATTTGGCCTGCGAAGCAAGAACGTCGAGGTCATCCCTAACGGTTTTGATGAGCGTAGCTGCCAAGCATCAACACAACGCGCGACCGAGTCTTCTAAGCCGAAGCAATGTTTCGACGTCGTATATGCAGGCCTCGGAGTGTATCGCCCAGAAATCGTATCGAGAAGGGGCCACATCAGACGGCGCCTTGGCTTGGACGTGAGTCCAATTCGCGCAGACTACAACACTCGTTCCCCTTTCTATATTCTCTCAGCACTGCAGAAGGCCTCTATGCACAACCCACAGTTACGGGACGTGTTGCGTTTCCGGTGGATTGGGCCGCTTGACGCCAATACACAGCAGCTGTTCCGACGGTATGAGAACTGCTTCGAAATAGACGCACCAGGAGGCGTCAGTGAGCACGAGTCGCTCGAAGCCATTTTCACAGCTGACTTGTTGGTTCTCTTACAAATAGAGCTGTTCAGGGGCAGCCGTGACTATTCCATCTTGATTCCAGCCAAGTCGTTTACCTACTTACGTTCAGGTAAGCCGATTCTCGTGGCCGTGCAACCCGGAGAGCTGACGAATCTGATGTCGACATTCAGTGGATGCACGACAGTTCTCCCACGGGATGTCAACCACATGGCCGAAGTCGTCTCGGCGCGTTTTCAGGAGTGGACGTTGGGTAAGAACTGTTGGCACGACAGGCGGGCCGCCCTCGGTGCTTATGAGCGAAGGCATCTGGCTTCCAGAGTGGCGGATTTTGTCCAGGCTCGGCCGCAGTCTTCGTCTGGCACCGTCCTATCCCAATGAGAGTGGGCTCCACCTCGGTCGCTTCAATGATCTCGCTGCAAAGCAGGATCATGAGCCGCCTCCGGACCAAGACACGCCGCGTGATAGAGGCATTGGCCACGTATGGCGTGAACCACGTGATGATGCGGGTTCCGGTGTACCGACTTCGAACGGCAGCGGTGCGAGTCCTTATGGGCTGGTCGTGCGGAAGAGGTGTGGCTCTTCATATGGGCTGTTTCTGCACGGGAAGGAATGTGGAGATTGGCGCTCACACGATCATCAATCGAAAATGCTACCTGGACGGAAGGGGGACGTTGAGGATTGGATCGAACTGTAGTATCTCACCCGAGGTCTACATTCTTACCGCCACGCATGATTCCCAATCGCCCACATTTCGTCCGATTGCCAGGGAGACATCTATCTGCGATGACGTCTGGATCGGTGCCAGGGCGCTGTTGCTGCCCGGAATTCGTATCGGCGAACGGGCGATCGTCGGGGCGGGTGCAGTCGTTACACGCGATGTGAATCCTGGAGACATCGTGGCCGGCAACCCGGCTCGCGTGATCGGTCACCGACACTGCGCGATTGAGTACACCCTCAAGTACGTTCCGCTTTTCGATACCGACGTCGTTTTCTAGTGAGGCTTATTCAGCCACGGCCGAAGTGGACCAGACGACTCGTGCCAGACGACGAGCGTGTTCGGTTGCCCTTTCCGGTTCACCATGTGCTCTACCGCCATCCACATCACGCTGGAGCGTCCGGATACGATCGCCTGTGTGATTTCGTGGGGGAAGAAATCCAGGTGAATCCAGCCTTGTACTATGCCGGCGAAACGCTGCTTCGGCCCTGGGCACTTCTCGACGCCAGGTTCGGTGGACACTTCGAGTACTCCCGCTATGACTGGGTACTCGAGCGGGCACTCATGAGTGCAATGCGAAAAGAACGTGGCGCCTTGTTCCACGTATTGTATGGCGAGAAAAACTTCCGGCACTCATGGAAGCTGGCTGGTGTGAATGGAAATAAGTTAATCGCCACGCTGCATCACCCTGCCGAGCACTACGAATGGCTGTTTCGGTCGACACGGCATTTGGGCTTTCTCTCGCATGCCATTGTGATGAGCGAGGCGCTAAGGGCGTTCGCAGAAGATCTGGTTGGCAAGGGACGTGTCTCAGTTGTGCCATACGGCGTCGACGTCAACTACTTCAAGCCAATCGCCCGACGTCGAGACGGCAAGGTGCCGAGACTCGTCTTCGCCGGGTTCCACGAGCGGGACTATGATGCTCTTTCGCACATCGTCCAAGCGCTCATGAGCGCACACGACACAGCAGAATTTGTCATGATTTCGAGAGACTCGAGGTGCGAGCAGATAGCACGCCGATTTCCAGCGCGCACAAGATGCGTGGCCCAACTCTCGGATGACGACTACCTGGCCGCTCTCCAGACGAGTGATCTGATGGTGCTGCCGTTGAAGCGGAGCGTGGCCTGCACGGCTGTGCTCGAGGCCCTGGCCTGCGGGGTGCCAGTGCTCACCAACGATGGCGGGATTCGTGATTACGTCGGAAAGGCGGGCATTCTCTGTGAGGTCGGCGACTCAAGCGGGATGGCTGACGCGGCGCTGAGTCTGTTGCGCGACGCCCATTCCCTCGAACAGATGCAGGCCGCCGCTCGTGAACGGGCGCTCGCGTTTGCGTGGCCACTCATCGCACGACGCACCGTTGACGTGTACCACTCGGTCATGTGCCAGTAGCCGGTATCCAATTAAACCGGACTCTATGATTGAGGCCCTGAAGAGTGTCGGGCGACAGGCGATGCGTCAGGTATATGCATCGCCAATCCGGGGGAAAACCCGGATGAGAACTCTCTTGGATGGTGTGCTTGCACCGCTGAGTGGAGTTGAAGAACTCAGAATCGGTGACTATACGGTCGAGCTCGATCATCGTGCCTTAGCAACCCGTAACATGGCTTACCTGTCATATGAGGTCTACGAATTGATGTGGCTTCGTCGACTTCTTCAACCGGGTGACGTCGTACTCGACGTGGGCGCCAATGTCGGTTACATGGCTGCCCAGTTTGCCCGCATTGTTGGCCCCGGAGGACGTGTTTTCGCCTTCGAGCCCTCTGCACGCGCGTTCGCCATTCTCAGCCGCGTGGCAAATTCAGGTCGCTCCTGGGTAGTTCGTGCGGTACGTGCCGCTGTTTCAAATCGCTGTGGGACTGCCGTGTATTTTGAAACCGACCAGATCCTTTCGGCTGGCTATGGACGGATCGATCACAGACCGAGTGAGAAGTTTCGCTGCGACGAGCAGCGGGTCGCCCTCACAACCCTTGACGCATTTGCCTCAGAGCACACGCTCGACGAGGTCCGCTTTGTGAAGCTGGATGTCGAGGGGGCCGAGCGAGCAGCCATCGAGGGCATGACACGCCTGCTCACACACTCGCCGATGGTGCTTACCGAAATCAGCACCACGACTGAGGAGGCGCGTCGCGATCTTCACGCCTATGGTGACCTGCTGAGGTCATTTGGCCTTCGCGCCTACAGCGTAGGCATACGGTTGACTCCGGTCGATCATCGGCGGATCCCAGACGGCAAGCACATCAACGTACTTTGGCTTCCAGAGGATGTCGGGCTCTGACGATTTCCTCTGCGAGCTGCAAGAACGCGTTTCACGAAAACCACTGCCCGACCTCCCGAGATGGTCGTCCGTCTGTGATAAGACCGTGAAAGTTGTCGTGCTTCTTAGTTGGGTGTCCCGCGGCGGCGGAACCAACCTCGCACTCGAGGTGATCGACGGGATCATGCGCCGCGGCATCACGGTTGTGCCGGTGGTCATGCAGCTGAAGCCCGGAGAGCAGTTTCCTGATCGATCATGGCGATGCCTGGCCTTCGAGGGCGATTATCGCAATCCATTTGCGGTGACGACTGCGATGTGGCGGCTCTGCCGCATTCTCAGAGAAGAGCAACCTGGCGTCGTGCAATCGTTCATGTGGAATGCGGATGTCATTGGTGGCCTGGCCTGCGCGGCAACAGGAGTGCGCCATTTGTCCTACGTGCTGGACCGTCGTGAATGGTTGACGAGTCCCCGGATGGTGCATCGCGCACGTCGAGTTGCAGCAGCCGTCATTTTTCGCCTTGCGTCAACACGGTTTGTTGCGGTGTCCCAGGCCGCTGCAGACTACTTTGAGAAAAACCTGCCCTTGAGATCCGGTCGCATGCGGTTGGCGCGGAATGCCGTCGACATCAACCGATTCCGACGCCGAACAGAGCATTGTCCGAACGGGGGTCCGCTGCGCATTGGTTCGTTGTCGAGGCTGGTGCCGGAGAAGGGCATCGACCAGCTGCTGCGGGCGGCGGTGCTCTTGAACAGGCGGCGCGTGCCTTTCGAGATGGTGATCGCCGGCGATGGCCCCGAGCGGCCAGCCCTTATCAGACTGGCTGCCGAACTCGGGATCACTGGATCGGTGACTTTCACGGGAGATGTGCTGAGCCCGGAAATGTTCTACGAAGGGATCGACGTGCTGGCCGTTCCCTCGATCGATTCGGAAGGATTACCGACGACGATTCTCGAGGGAATGGCGATGGGAATTCCAGTCGTGGCCACCGATGTCGGTGGAGCCAATGAGGCGGTCGTCGACGGTGTCACAGGCCGCTTGGTGGCCGCCGGCTCGCCTGAGGCGCTGTCCGAGGCTTTCGCCTGTGCCGCCAATGGCCGGGGAATCCTGCGGAGGATGGGGACTGCCGGGAGAATGCGGATCGAGCAGGCGTTCACCACGAACACGCTGATCGACGTACACATGACTGCGTTCTCAGACCTCGTCCAAAATCATTGGTGACTTGGAAACGGCGGCGATCGAGATGTCGTTGAACGAGCTCGCGCTTAACTGGGCCGCAACCGTCCGGGGACCTGTCGTGGTGACTGGATCGGCGGGCTACCTGGGCCGCAATCTGGTGCAGACCCTGGCTCAGGCAGGAATCGACGTTGTTGGCGTTCAACGGAAAGCTGAGAAAAACTCCGGATTCAGCGTGGTAGAGAGAGACCTCTTCGATCAAGGCGCACTCGATTCGCTGCTGACAGACGACACGACGATCTTTCACCTCGCCTCCACCAGCAGCGTCGCACGATCCGTTGTGAATCCGCGGGGGGATATCAGAGACAGTCTTCAGGTCACGTTTGAGGTGATCGAAAGCGCCAGACGCTTCGGCTGCCGGCTCATCTACGTATCGTCGATCTGCGTTGCGGATCCGAACAGTCCGCTGCCGCATTCCGAGGGCGTCAAATTCTCTCCCCGATCACCCTACGGCGCCTGCAAAGCTGCGTCTGAGATCCTTGTCTCGACGTATTTCCATTGCTACGGTCTCCGTGCCAGCATCGCACGACTGAGCACCGTCTACGGTCCCGGCCTGCGCCGTTTCGCCGTATACGACTTCTATCGCAAGTTGCGGAGTAACTCCAGGCGCCTTGACATTCTCGGCGACGGCACTCAGATGCGGGACTACATCTATCTCGATGACGCGCTGGCCGGACTCCTGCTAATCGCATCGCGCGGCGAATCTGGCGAGACATACAACCTGGGCAGCGGCGTCACCGTCACCTCCCGGGAGCTTGCCCGGGCAGTTGCCGAAGCGATGGAAATCGGTCCACCCGAGATTGTGGCGTCCGGCGAGAACTTTCCTGGCGACATTCCGAGGTGGGCGATGGACATCTCCAAGATTCGGCACCTCGGCTTCGAGCCGCGCGTCGACCTTGCGACAGGCCTGACGATGGTCGTCAAAAGCCATCACCGCGATGAAGCCATCGTGCTCGCTCGGATTTGAGCGCCTCGCCGATGCCCGGTTCAACTGCAACGAAGTGTCGCCAGGGCGACACGGCCGGCGTGCTGCCGACCGTTGAAATCGTAATCACGACCCGAAATCGGTACGCTGAGCTGCGCCGGGCGCTCGCCAGTTGCGTCAGTCAGGATTACCCCGCCCTGACCATCACGGTTTTCGACGACCGTTCCGATGACGGGACGGTGGGGATGACAAAGGCTGAGTTCCCGAACGTCGCGGTGCATGTCTCCGAAGACCAGGTGGGATACATCGCACTGAGGAACAAGGCATATTCCTCGACCAATGCGTCATACATCCTGTCGTTGGACGACGACGCGTGGCTGACCGACCGATCGACAGTGAGCGTTCTGGTGGATCAAATGAAACAGGATCCAACCGTCGCTGCGCTGGCGGTCCCCTATCTGGAAACGACGCCAGCCGCGCGAAAACAATTGGAAAAGATGCCAGCTCCCGGCTCCGAGCTGAGGAGTTACGTCGGCACAGCACACTTTTCCCGCGTTTCGGCCGTTCTTCAACTCAGAGGTTATCGCGCCCTGCTCGTGCATCAAGGTGAGGAACGGGATCTCTCCATACGGCTGCGCGCGGCGGGTTGGCGCGTCCGCCTTGCAGCGGCACCTCCAATCGTGCACGCAGTGAGTACCGTCCGAGATCGTCGCCGCATGCATCGGTACAGTGTGCGAAATCAGCTGTTATATGACTTCTTCTACACGCCGTGGTTCGCGTTTCCCTTCATCGCGCTGCGTCATGTGGCGCGGCTGTGTATCTACCGCCGGAGCGTCGAATGGGCCATGCGAACCATCTGGTACGCGTTCAGCGCAATCACCGACTGCTGGAAGTACCGGGAGTACCGATCGCCTTTGACGCTCGCGGCGTATCGCTCGCACATGCTGCTCCCGACGCACGGGCCGCAATATGTCGAGCGCTCCGAGTTTCCGCCGCCCTGCGGGTTGGCGCCGTGAAAGGGTGAACGGCGCACGTGGGCACGTTTGAACTGCTCGTCGGTCTGACCGGGCTGATCCTGGTCGTTGGGGCGGTAGTCGCTTACAGCAGGACCGCGGACATCCTCCACCCATTGTTGTTTCTGGGGCCGTTGTTTTTCTATGCCACCGTCATTGATCCGTTGGCGGTAAAGCACCTGCTCGGCAGGTTTTTCGTCAATCAGTCGGACGTGATTTTCGTTCTTGTGCTGAATCTGCTTTGCATCACCGTACTGGTCGCCGGCGCACTCCACGAATCTTCAGCGCATCGCGGAAGGCGAAACGCGTCGCTGCAGGAATACGAGCGCAGGCAACTTCGACGAGTGGCGCTCGTGCTTGCCGTTGTTGCCGGCGTTGCGTACACGTCGGGCATCGTCAATCAGGGTGGCTTTGTCGCCGCCTTTTCGCAGGCCAAGGGAGGAGGACAAAGCAATTCCGGCTATATCAGCGAGGCGATGAACCTGGGTCTGGTCGGCGCTGTGATGGCAACCCTGTCACAATATCGCCGACGCTGGAACGGCCAGACGCTTGCGGTTCTCATCATCGGTGTGCTGCCCAATCTCATCCAAGGCACATTCGGCGGTCGAAGAGGACCGCTGTTTCTGGCGGTGGCGGCGAGCTTGCTCGGGTGGACCGTGACGCGTCCACGGACGCCGCGACTGTGGGTCCTTGGGAGTGCGCTTGCGGTGCTGTTGCTGTCGGTGGCCTTCGTCGGTTCTCAACGAAGGCATCTCTATCTGGGATCCGAAGACGCCGTTGTGAAATGGGAAGACTTCATCGGCATTGTGCAGCCCGATGAAGTCGCCGCTGAGGGCAACAACTTCATATATGCAACAGGATTCGTCCTTTCCACACGATATTCTGGCGAATTTACCTGGGGCCGCAGACTTGCCGTTAACCTTCTCGTGCGGCCGGTTCCCCGGCAGCTGTGGCCGACCAAGTACGAAGACGTCGGAGCGACGTGGATCACCAACGAATATCCCGGTCTTGGACATCTGACCGTTGACGACTGGGTTGACGGCGTCGGATGGATTCCCCTGGCGGGTTCGTCTGGTTTGAGTATTTCGGATCTGTTTGGAGAGTTCAGCTGGGGCGTCATCCTCGCGATGTATCTCATCGGCCGTGCATTCGCTTGGTTGCGGTTCCGCCGCTCGAATCTCGGAGGCGTTTGGGAGTTACTGTACCTCGAAGCACTCATCCTCTCGATCTATCTGGCCACGCAGAGCTTCTCCGCGTTCTACCATCGCTTCCTCATTCTCGCTGTGCCGACGATCATTGTCTGGAAGATGATCATGTCTCGTCGATCGCGATCACACATCGTACCGTTCGGCATCGAAGCCGCACGGTTGGCGGGTCGTTAAACCTTGAGGTCCGCGACGTGCTGGTCGCCGCGCCCTGAATTGCGCGCCTGAGTCGGAATCAACCCTTGCGTATCCTGCACGTCATTCGCGGTCTGGCGAACTCTTCAGGCACGACCCACATCGTCGGACCCCTGGCCGAGGCGCAGGCTCGGCAGAACCACTCGGTGAAGATCTTCTTCGTCGAGAAGACGAACGAACCCGCGATTGTCCCCGACTCTTCTCTCGTTCAATCGCAGGGATTTCCTATGAGCGTGCCGTCCGCGCGCGGGTGGTCGCGCCCGTTCGCGCGGGCATTCAACGGCGCCGTTCGTAACGCCGACATCGTCCACATTCATGCGATCTGGAACTTCCCGACCTGGTGCGCTATGCGCGAGGCCCACAGGGCGAGCGTGCCCTACGTTGTTGCGCCGCAGGGATCCCTCGAGGACTGGGCGCTCGGCCGCAACAGATTGTTAAAGCGTCTCTATGCGAGCGTTGCGGAAAAACCCTATTTCGATCGCGCCCTGGCGATACACGCAGTAACTCAGACAGAGGCCGACCAATGCCGTCGATTTGGAATCAAGGCCCCCCCAAGAATCCTTCCAAACGGCGTTGATCTCACAAACGTCGATCGAGACACCGGCGCCGTTGATTTGCGCGCGGAACTGTCGCTGCCTAGGAACGCGGTGCTTTTTCTCTTTGTCGGCCGCTTGTTTCCCAAGAAGGGTCTGGATGTCCTCATCCCTGCATTTAGCAGACTCGCTGCGGAGAGGTCTGATGTTTTTCTCGTTATCGCCGGTCACGATGCCGGCAGCGGCTACCACAAGGTTCTAGAGAATCTCGTTGCGGCTTACGGAGTGACGGCGCAAACGCACTTTCTCGGCGAAGTACATGGACACCGTAAGTTTGCCGTCTTACGAGCGGCGGACGTATTTGTGCTGACCTCCTACTCCGAAGGGCTGCCCGTCGCCGTCCTCGAGGCCATGGCGAGTCGGTGTCCGGTGATCGTGAGTCGCAACTGTAATTTGACCGACGTCCAAGATAAGCGTGTTGGCTGGCTTGTCAGTCCGGAGGTGAAGAGTGTGTTCCTCGGACTAAAGGAGGCTGCCGCATCACCAGATGAACGCCGCAATCGCGGCGAAAACGGCCGCAGACTGGTTGAGGAAACCTACACTTGGGAACGAATTGCCCGACGCAGCATCGCCTTGTACGGTGCCGACCGCTTTCATATTAATTGACGTGCGGCCTCGGCCTTTGTCTTCGATCCCAGACATCCCGTTCCCGGCATTGCAACAGATCCCTCAGGCATGCAGATCCGCTCCGACTGTGCTGATATGTCGACGATTCGAATTTCGGTATTGATACCAACGCGCAATGAGGCCTTGAACCTTCCGCGTTGTCTCGATACGTTGCGCGGCTGGGCCGATGAGATTGTGGTTGTGGACTC